>ERZ501041.211-NODE-211-length-11179-cov-8.150036_pt1 | contig 11179 bp, 8 predicted proteins | sample MGYA00248848_ERZ501041 | MGnify/ENA primary metagenome ERZ501041 (study PRJEB25958, sample SAMN03398573) | human skin metagenome | study: EMG produced TPA metagenomics assembly of the Human Skin Microbiome Metagenome (human skin metagenome) data set.
GGCGACACCGCCGCGCTCGAGGACCGGTTCGCCGAGCGACTGCAGTTCGGCACCGCCGGCCTGCGCGCCGAGGAGGGCCCGGGCGAGTCCCGCATGAACCGGCTCGTGGTGCGCCGCACCGCGGCGGGTCTGGCCGCCCACCTGTGGGACGGCGTCGGACGGGACGCGGCCCCGCCGCTGGCCGTCGTCGGGTACGACGCGCGGCGCGGTTCGGCCGCCTTCGCCGCGGACACGGCCGCCGTCCTGACGGCCGCGGGCGTGCAGACCGTCCTGCTGCCGGATCCGCTGCCGACGCCGGTGCTCGCCTTCGCGGTGCGCCATCTCAGCGCGGACGCGGGCGTGATGGTCACGGCCAGCCACAACCCGCCCGCGGACAACGGCTACAAGGTCTACCTCGGCGGGCGGCTCACGGACGAGGCGGGTCGCGGGGCGCAGATCGTCTCCCCCGCGGACGCGGAGATCGCCGCCCGCATCGACCACGCGGCGTGGGCCGCGGACATCCCGCTCGCCGACGACGGCTGGACCGTGGCCGGGCCGGACCTGCTGGAGGCCTACCGCGCGGCGGCCCTCGGCGTGCTCGACGACGACCGGCACGGCCACCGCGACCTGCGCGTGGTCTACACGCCCCTGCACGGGGTGGGCGGCGCCGTGGTCCCGGGCCTGCTCGAGGACGCCGGCTTCGGCCCCGTCCACGTGGTGGCCGAGCAGGCCGCCCCGGACCCGGCCTTCCCCACGGTCGCGTTCCCCAACCCGGAGGAGCCGGGGGCGATGGACCTCGCCCTCGCCCTGGCCGCCGAGGTGGACGCGGACCTGGTGATCGCCAACGACCCCGACGCCGACCGCCTGGCCCTGGCCGCGCCCGTCACCGACGCGGACGGTGTCCGCACGTGGCGGATGCTCTCGGGCGACGCCGTCGGGACGCTGCTGGGCGCGCACGCGATGCCGGCCCTGCACGCGGCCGGCCGCAGCGCCGCGAACTCCGTGGTCTCCTCCCCGCAGCTGGCCGCCCTGGCGGAGGCGAACGGGGTGAGGCACCACGTCACGCTGACCGGCTTCAAGTGGATCTCCCGCGCCCCGGACCTCGGCTTCGGCTACGAGGAGGCCCTCGGCTACTGCGTGGACCCGGACATGGTGCGGGACAAGGACGGCATCACGGCCGCCCTCATGGCCGCGGAGCTGGCCGCCGCCCTCACAGCGCAGGGACGCGGCCTGATGGACGCCCTGGCCGACGTCGACGCGGTCACCGGCGCCATGCCCAGCGCCCAGGTCTCGGTCCGCGTGGCGGACCTGTCCCTGATCGCCCGCACCATGGCGGCCCTGCGTCAGCAGGCGCCGGCCACGCTCGCGGGGGAACCGGTCACCGTGCGCCGGGACCTGGCCGCCGGCGGGGACGGGCTGCCGCCCACGGACGCACTGCTGTTCGCCACCGACTCCGGCACCCGCGTCCTCGTGCGCCCCTCCGGCACCGAGCCGAAGCTCAAGTGCTACCTCGGCACCCGGGACGCCGACCCGGCCGCGGCCGCCGAGCGGCTCGAGGCGCTGCGCGCCGAGGTGACGGCCCTCGTGGGCGGCTGAGCCTCGGTAGGCTGGCGGACATGACCGTCTCCCTCACCACCGCCGAGCTGGCGAAGTACATCGACGCGACCGCCCTGAAGGCCGACACCTCGGAGGCGGACGTGCGCCGCCTCGTGGCCGAGTCCCGCGAGGCCGGGGTCAAGAGCGTCTGCATCAACCCCGTGTGGGTGCCGCTGGTGGCCGCCGAGCTCGCGGGCTCGGACGTGCTGACCTGCACCGTGATCGGCTTCCCCCTCGGCGCCAACGCCTCGGAGGTCAAGGCCTTCGAGGCCCGGCAGGCGATCGACGCCGGCGCGGACGAGGTGGACATGGTCCTCGACGTCGCCGCGGCCCGTGCCGGGGACCGCGACCGGCTCGTCGCGGACGTCCGCGCCGTGGCCGAGGCCGCGCACGTGGACGGCCCCGCAGGCGACGGCGGGGCGCTGCTCAAGGTGATCGTGGAGACCGCCCTGCTGGACGACGACGCGATCGTCCTGGCCTGCGAGGCCGCGGTCGAGGCCGGGGCGGACTTCGTGAAGACCTCCACGGGCTTCTCCACCGCGGGCGCCACCGTCGAGCACGTCGCGCTGATGCGCCGCACCGTGGGCGAGGACATCGGAGTGAAGGCCTCCGGCGGGGTGCGCACCCGCGCGGACGCCCTGGCGATGATCGAGGCCGGCGCCACCCGGATCGGGGCCAGCTCCGCGCTTGCTATCCTGGGATCCGACTGACTCGCATCACTTCGGCCGGGCGTCCGCCCCGGCCGGGACCGCACCGAAGGAGCATCACGTGATCCGCAACGGCAAGGCCATCGACCACTCCAACGTGGGCGGCGTCTGGGGTTCCCTGATCGCCTTCATCGTCGCCTTCGGCGCGTTCCTCGGCTGCCTCTACGCCATGGGCTTCTGGTCGCTCGAGTCGGTCTGGATCCCCGGCCTGATCGCGCTGGCCCTGGCCACCGTGGCCTTCATGATCCCCAAGGCGTTCCTGGGCCGCAGCGACACCGTGGACACCACCGCCATCCACACCCGTCCCGTCGTCGAGCACGCCGCCTCCGGCGCCCACGCCGTCGAGACCGGCGCCGCGCACCGCTGAGCCGTCCCGGAGCCGAGGATCGCTGACACCGGTCGTCCGGCCGCCGCGCGCCGAAGGGCGTCCACCCGCAACACGGGGGTGGACGCCCTTCGGCTTGTCTCCATCGCGGCGGTGGTGCTGGGTCACGCGTACCTGACGGACCTCACCTTCAGCCGGTACCTGGAGATCTGGCGGATGCCGCTGTTCTTCTTCCTCACCGGCTACTTCTGGACGCGCGGCCGCCCCTGGGCCACGGACGTGCGGGGCCGCTTCCGGAGCCTGATGGTGCCGTACCTGGTGTGGGCGGCGCTCATGTCCGTGGCCGCGTTCGCGTGGTTCGCCGACGACCCCGACCTCCTGAGGCGCCTGATGATCACCGGCTGGTACGGGGGCGCGGACCAGGAGCCCCCGTGGTGGGCGTTCTGGTTCATCTCCGTCCTGTTCTTCACCACGGTGCTGCGCCGATTCCTCGAGCGCTTCCCGTCCGCCGTCGCCTGGGCCGTGGGCCTGGCCGGGCTGGCGTGGGCCCACCTCGTGCCGGACTCCGCGATCGCCCGCACGCCGCTGGGCGTCGGGCTGGCCCTGCCCTGCCTGCTGTTCGTCCTCAGCGGCGAGACGTTCCGCCGCCGCGTCCAGCCGCACGTGCGGCGCCATCGGACGCTCATCGGCGTCGGCCTGGTGCTGCTCGGGCTGGTCGCGGTCCGGCTGGGCCTGGAGCCGCCCAACATCAAGTTCGGCGGCTTCGGCACGCCGGTGCTCACCCCCGCCGTGGGCGTCCTGATGTCCGCGGGGATGGTGCTCGTGTTCGGTTCCACGGTGGAGGGACTGCTGCGCTCCTTCGCCCGACGCACCGGGACGGGTCAGGCCCTGCGCCGCGCCATCACCGCCCTGGTCCGGACGGGCACGGTGGTGGTGCTGCTGCACGGCTGGGTGCTGATGTGGGTCACGCGCCACGGCGTGGAGGACAACGCCGCCAAGTTCGCCCTCGCGCTCGCCCTCAGCTGGCTGGCAGGCCTCGCCCTGCTCGCCACCCCCCTGTCCAAGCCGTTCACGGGGGCGCGCCGCCGCTGGTACCCGGTGCACCGCCTGCGACGCGTGGAGCCCCCGCACCCCGTCACGTCCGCGCTGCCGCGCGTCACGACCGCCTCGGAGAGGACACACCCATGAGCAGGGATCATCGCCCCCCGATCCGCAATCCGTTCCTGCCGCCGACCCCGGAGGAGCTCGAGGTGCCGGCCCGCGACGGCGGCCACCCGGCGGGTGACGGCGGTGACGTCGGCGCCCCGGCGGCCTCCACGGCGCGGGAGGATCGCCTCGCCGAGTTCCGGCTCGGCCCGGCGTTCCTCCCCCACCCGGCCGACCGTGTCCCCGGCCCCCTGCCGAGCGCCCGCGTCCTCGTCGTGTGCACGGGCAACATCTGCCGCTCCGCCTATGTGGAGTACGCGCTGCAGGCGCAGCTCAACGCCCTGCTCGGCGACCGGGGCCGCGCGGAGGTCACGAGCGCGGGCACGGAACCGAACCAGGCGCTGACCGTCCCGGGTCCGCTGCTCGACCTCGCGCCGAGCCGCCGAGTCCGCGCCGCGTTGACGCAGCATCGACCGCAGCAGCTGACCGGGCGTTCGCTGGCCGACCAGGACCTCGTCCTGACCGCGACGGACGACCACCTGGACGAGGTGCTGCGCGAGGACCCCGCGGCGGTGCGCCGGACCTTCACGATCCTCGGCATGGGCACCCTCCTGCGCGACCACGGCGAGGAGCTCGCCGCGGCGGTCCCTCCGGGCGCGGGCGTCACCGCGCTCGTCACGGCGCTGGCGGAGCTGCGCTCCCGCCTGATCGCCCACGGGGAGCGACCGGACGCGGATCTGCCGGACCCGTTCCGCGGCCCCGCCGAGGGCTACGCCGCCATGGCGCAGACCGCGCAGCCGATCGTCGAGCTGCTGGCGTGGGAGATCGCCCGGGCCCTCGACGGGGACCTCGTGGAGGAGGAGCCGACGGGCGCCTGACCGGCCGGCGTCAGAGATCGGGGACGGGGCCGCCTCCACTGCCACGCGCAGGGGTGCGCAGCCGGGGGGCGGACAGGCGCAGCCTAAGAATGCGTAGGCGCCGAGGATGGCGAGGACGAGCACGACGCCACCCCCATCTGCGGCGTCGACCAGAGCCACAGGACGGCGCACGCCAAGCCCGCCATGGAGGTGCAGGGCCCGTGAGGAAGACGCACACCGCGGCGGTGACGAGCAGGGCCACCTTCCACCGCCGCGTCCGCACCAGAGCGAGCGGCGACTGAGCCGACCGCGGGCGATGCAGTCAACAAGACCGATGAAGCCCGCGATCCGCGCCCATTAGCGCAACCAGTCCAGGTCTGGGATGCCCTGCGGCAGGGGGACGATCGCGGGGAACGGCATGCTCGGTGAACATGAGAATGGAACTCTGCAGGTGGATCTAGACAGGTCGCGCAGCTCATCGCGAGTCCTGCCACGCGTTCATGGATGGCACGTCAACACGGAGCACCCGGGAGCGTGCGGGTCTCGCGCCGTCAGTCCACGAATCCACCTGAACCCCCTTTAACTTTGCACCGGGCATCCGGCACAGTCACCGCCGGGCCTCCTTTGGGTCGACTAAGCTCGCGGCCATGGGAGAACGAGCGACGGGACAGCGACCGGCCGCCCCGCCGTCCCTGGACCTCGAGGTCCGCGTCCGCCTCGCCCACGCCCGCATCGCGCATCTGCTGGACCGGGCCGGCATCCGCGGCCTGCACCTCAAGGGCTACGCCACCGAGCCCGGCGTCTACCCCGATCACCGCCGCAGTTCGGACGTGGACCTGCTGGTCCATCCGGCCGATGCCGCCGCCGTCACCGCGCTCCTGCGCTCCCACGGCTGGGAACCGGTCGCCACCTTCTCGGAGGGGTCGATCTTCCAGCACGCGGCCACGCTCTGGCACGACCAGCTGGGGTATGTGGACGTGCATCGGCTCTTCCCCGGCCTCGGCGCGTCCCCCGAGGCGGCCTTCGACGCCCTGTGGAGCGAGCACATCCACCTCGTGATCGCCGGCCGGCCCGTCCCGGTGCCGAGCCCGCGCCACCAGCGGCTCGTCGTGATCGTCCACGCGGCCCGCGACCCGTTCCGCGGTGGCCTCGACGTCCGGCACATCCGGGAGTCCCTCCCCGCCGAGAGCTGGGCCGCCCTGCGCGAGGAAGCCCACCGGCTGCACGCGGGCGCGGCCTGGCACGTCGCCACGGGCGAGGCCGCCGACGGCGTCGACACCCGGCAGCTGACCCTCTTCGCGGCGCTGCACGAGAGCCAGAGCGGTCTCGAGCTGTTCCGCACCCGGTGGCGGTCGGCCGCCACGGTGCGGGAGCGGGCCGTCCTCGTGGCCCGCACGATCCCGGTGAACCGCCCCCATCTGCAGATGCGCCTGGGCCGGCCTGTCACTCGTGCGGACCTGTGGCGTGAGCAGGGCGCCCGGCTCGGCGCACTCGCCGGCTGGGCCTGGACGAAGGCGGTGCGCCGTGACCGTTGAGACCACCGAGGGCTGGGCGCTCGCCCCCGACATCGCGTGGGCCCGCACCGCCGGCGGCCAGGCCGCCGTCATGACGCTCGAGGCCGGTCAGCCGCTGCTGCTGAGCGCCTCGGGCGACGTGATCTGGGACGTCCTCGTGGGCGGCCGCACCCCGGAGGACGACCTGGTCGCGGATCCGCCGGCGCCGCTGTCGACGACGGACGTCACGGTCCAGGTGGCGGAGGCGTTCGGCCTCGCCCCCGCCGACGTCGCGGCCGACGTCCACGCCTTCCTCGAGATGCTCGAGGTGCACGGCGTCCTCGTCCGCGTGCAGACGGCCTGACCCGGCTCAGCCCTCCGGCGCGAAGATCGCGTCGACCACCTGCTGCGCCCACTCGAGCAGCGGGACGTCCACGAGGTCCTGACCCATGACCGGCTTGGTCTTGGGCCGCGGGATGAGGACGCCGTTCAGGGCCGGCTTGACCTGGGCGCCCTTGTACATGCGGGTCAGGCGCATCTGACGGGACTCCGGCAGGTCCGCGGCGGGGCCGAACTTCACGTTCTGCCCCAGCAGCATCACCTCGGTGACGCCCGCGGCCCGCGCCCGGTTGCGGAACCGGGCGACGGCGACGAGCGCCTCCACCGGCTCCGGCAGCGGGCCGTAGCGGTCCTTGAGCTCCTCCACCACGGCGTCCACGGCGGCGTCGTCCGCGGCCTGGGCGAGGTTGCGGTACATCTCCAGGCGCAGCCGCTCCCCCGGCACGTAGTCGTGCGGCAGGTGGGCGTTGACCGGCAGCTCCACCTTCACCTCGGCGGGCGCGGTGTCCTCCTCGCCCTTGAAGTCGGCCACGGCCTCGCCCACCATCCGCAGGTAGAGGTCGAAGCCCACGCCGGCGATGTGGCCGGACTGCTCCCCGCCCAGCAGGTTGCCGGCGCCGCGGATCTCGAGGTCCTTCATGGCCAGCTGCATGCCCGCGCCGAGCTCGTTGTGGGTGGCCACGGCCTTGAGCCGTTCGAGGGCCACCTCGCCCAGGGGCTTCTGCGGGTCGTACAGGAAGTACGCGTACGCCCGCTCGCGGCCACGGCCCACGCGGCCGCGCAGCTGGTGCAGCTGCGAGAGGCCGTAGCGGTGGGCGTCCTCCACGATCAGGGTGTTGGCGTTGGCGATGTCCAGGCCGGTCTCGATGATCGTGGTGGAGACGAGCACGTCGAACTTCCGCTCCCAGAAGTCCACCATGATCTGCTCGAGCCGGGCCTCGCTCATCTTGCCGTGGGCGACGGCGATCCGCGCCTCCGGCACCAGCTCGGCGATGCGCTTGGCCACCTTGTCGATGGTGGTGACGCGGTTGTGCACGTAGAACACCTGGCCCTCGCGCATCAGCTCGCGGCGGATGGCCGCGGTGACCTGCTGGTCCGAGTACGGGCCCACCGAGGTGAGCACGGGGTGGCGCTCCTCCGGGGCGGTGGCCAGCGTGGAGGTCTCGCGGATGCCGGTGAGGGACATCTCGAGGGTGCGCGGGATGGGCGTGGCGGACATGGCGAGCACGTCCACGTTGGTGCGCATCTTCTTCAGCGCCTCCTTGTGCTCGACGCCGAAGCGCTGCTCCTCGTCCACGATCACCAGGCCCAGGTCCTTGAACTGCACCTGGTCGGAGAGCAGCCGGTGGGTGCCGATCACCACGTCCACCTCGCCGTGCGCGAGCCCCTCGACGACCTCCTTGGACTCCTTGGCGGTCTGGAACCGGGAGAGCGCGGCCACCTTCACGGGGAAGCCGGCGAACCGGTCGGAGAACGTCTGGTGGTGCTGGCGGGCGAGCAGCGTCGTCGGGACGAGCACGGCCACCTGCTTGCCGTCCTGCACCGCCTTGAACGCGGCGCGCACGGCCACCTCGGTCTTGCCGAAGCCGACGTCGCCGGAGACGAGCCGGTCCATGGGGACGGCCGCCTCCATGTCCTTCTTGACGTCCTCGATGGTGGTCAGCTGGTCCGGCGTCTCGATGAACGGGAACGCCTCCTCCAGCTCGCCCTGCCACGGGGTGTCCGGGGCGAACGCGTGGCCGCGCGAGGCCATGCGGGCCGAGTACAGGCGGATGAGCTCGCCGGCGATCTCGCGGGTGGCGCGCTTGGCCTTGGACTTGGTCTGCGCCCAGTCCGAGCCGCCCATCTTGGACAGCGACGGCGTCTCCCCGCCCACGTAGGTGGAGATCAGGTCGAGCTGGTCGGTGGGCACGAAGAGCCGGTCGCCGGGGGCGCCGCGCTTCGAGGGCGCGTACTCGAGCACGAGGTACTCGCGGTAGGACTCCTCGGCGCCGGGGGCGGTGCGCGGGCCGCCGGTGACCTTGCGGCGCTGCAGCTCCACGAAGCGGGCGATGCCGTGCTGGGAGTGCACCACGTGGTCGCCGGGCTGCAGGGTCAGCGGGTCGACGGCGTTGCGCCGCTTCCGGGCCAGCCGCGCCCCGGGGGCGCGCGTGCCCGCGGTGCGGTGCCGGCCGAAGAGGTCGTGCTCCGTGATCAGGGCGATCTGCGCGTCCGGGATCGTGAAGCCGGAGCCGACGGGCGCCGTCGCGATGGAGACCCGCCCCGGGGCGAGGTCCGCGGGCAGGGGCCCGTCCACCACGGAGGCCGTGAGGCCGGCCTCCGTGGTGAGCTCGGCGAGACGGCGGGCGGAGCCGGGGCCGTCGGTGAGGACCACGGCATGCCACCCCTCCGCGAGCCGGACGCGGGTGTGCGCGACCATGGCCTCGATGTCGCCCGAGAAGGTCTGCGGGACGCCGAGGGTGGCGCGCAGGGTGGCGGCGTCGGGCAGCAGCTCGGCGTCCGAGACCAGCGCGGTGACGGACCAGAACCCCTGGTCCTGCTCGAGGGCGGCCGCGCGGAGTTCGGCCACCGTGAGGAAGCCTCCCGCGGCGGACTGGTCCGCCCCGGCCACGTCCACCGGGGCGACCGCGCCCTGCGCGGCGCCGGCCCACGCGGCCTGGAGGAACTCCTCGTTGGTGGCCAGCAGGTCGTCGGCGCGGCCGCGCAGGCGCTCGGGCTCCACGAGGACGGTCAGCGAGCCTGCGGGCAGCATGCGGGGCAGCGACGTCATGGCCTCGGCCAGCAGCGGGGAGAGGGACTCCATGCCCTCCACGGCCACGCCCTCGGCGATCCGGTCCAGCATGTCCGCGGCGGCGGGCATGGCCGGGATCAGCTCCTTCGCGCGCCGGCGCACGTGGTCCGTGATCAGCAGCTCGCGGCACGGGGGCGCGTACAGCTCGGAGGGGTGGCCCGAGCCGTCCTCCGTGGTGTCCTCGAGGGAGCGCTGGTCCGCCACGGAGAACCAGCGCATCTGCTCCACCTCGTCGCCGAAGAACTCGATGCGCACGGGGTAGTCCTCGGTGGGCGGGAACACGTCGATCAGCCCGCCGCGCACGGCGAACTCGCCGCGTCGGCTGACCATGTCCACGCGCGAGTAGGCGGCGTCCGCGAGCGCGGCCACCACGCCGTCGAAGTCCCGCTCCTCCCCCGTCCGCAGGGTCACGGGGCTCAGCTCGCCGAGCCCGGCCACGAGGGGCTGCAGCACGGCGCGCACGGGGGCGACGACGACGCGCAGCGGGCCCTCCGCGTGCTCCTCCGGGTGGGCGAGGCGGCGCAGCACGGCCAGGCGGGCGCCCACGGTGTCCGAGCGCGGGGACAGGCGCTCGTGGGGCAGCGTCTCCCAGGACGGGAACAGCGCGGCGGCGCCGGCGGGGGCCCAGGCGGCCAGGTCGGTCACGAGGTCCTCGGCCTCGCGGGTGGTCGCGGTGACCACGAGGACGGCGGCGCGCTCGCCGTGGCCCTCGGCCAGCGCCTCGGCGAGGACGGTCAGCAGGGGCGCGCGGGCGCCGTCGGGCAGACCGATCTCGAGTTCGACGCCTCGGGACTCGAGCGGCCGGGAGGCGGAGGCGGCGGCCGCCTCGAGCGCGCGTTCGGCGCGCAGGCGCGGCAGCAGCGGGGCGAGGACGGGGGTGGTCTCGGGGGCGCTCATGCGCGGACCTCCGGGGTGGCGGTGGAGCCGTCCGTGGCGGCGGGCAGTTCGGTGGTCATGATCTCCCGGATCTCTTCGAGGAAGGCGAGGACGTCGTCGGCGCCGCCCACCGGGCCGCCGGCGGTGAGCCGGTCCGTGCCGAGCAGCACCGCGGTGGGGAACGAGTGCAGGCCGAGGGCCTGCGAGGCGGCGCCGGCCGGGTCGGCGAGCACGAGCGACGCGTCGACGGCGCCGCTGTGGATCGCCCCCTCGGCGCCGGGGGCGTGCTGGGGCATGAGGACCCGCAGCCGGACCGGCCCGAGCGCGTCCTTGAACTCGTCCAGCCGCTCGATCACCCGCGCGCAGGAGCCGCACCCCGTGGACAGGCGCAGGGCCACCACGGCCCCGTCCGCGACCAGCCGGTGCAGACCGGTGTACTCGCCGTCCGCGACCACGACGGCGTCCGGGAACGGGTGGCGTTCGGGCTCGGCGCCGTCGGCCGGGTCGACGGTCACCGTCATCCCGTCGCCGTCGGTGACGTAGGGCATCCGGGCGCTCACCCGCACCTCGTTCTCGGCGGCCAGGTCGGTCAGCGCGATCCGCGTCCCGTCGTACGGCGCCGGGCGGCCGTCGAGGGTGACCTCGGTGCCGCCGGACAGCTCGAGGAAGGTCGAGGCGCCGGGGCGGGCACATGCGAACGCGATGGTCGCCTCGACCAGGTAGTCCTCGGTGGAGGTGAGGTCGAGGTGGACCTCGGTGCGGACGTCGGAGACGAGTGCGGCCCGGTCGCGGGCCTCGGTGAGCTGCAGGGGCACGCGGTCAGCGTAGGTCCCGGCTGGGATTGGCGTTCGGCGCCGGTGTCTCTCTACACTCGTGCGGTTGCCTCGGCGAGGGAGCGCTCCACTGACTCCGTGATCGACTGGGCCGAAAGCGTCGCCTGCGTGTCGACGGTTCGGTGCCGCCGGTCACCGGATCCCGCAGCGGACGCTCCTCGATCGCCGGGCTCCACCCCCACCAACGACGAGGAGGACCGATGTCCGAAGAGACCATCAAGGCCGAGACCCGCACCG
>ERZ501041.214-NODE-214-length-11028-cov-7.567484_pt1 | contig 11028 bp, 9 predicted proteins | sample MGYA00248848_ERZ501041 | MGnify/ENA primary metagenome ERZ501041 (study PRJEB25958, sample SAMN03398573) | human skin metagenome | study: EMG produced TPA metagenomics assembly of the Human Skin Microbiome Metagenome (human skin metagenome) data set.
GTTCCCGGTCAAGGACCTCGAGGACCCCGAGGGCGCGCTGGGTGAGCCCGAGGGCCTGCACGAGCTGGGCCGCGAGGGCTTCGCCGAGGACTTCCCCGAGGCCGCCGAGATGATCGAGAAGGCCACCCTGAGCGACGAGCAGTACGGCTCGCTCGAGGACCTCGTCGTCAACGAGTACGGCGAGGGCAAGGAAGCCGACGCGGTCGACGCCTGGCTGGCTGGGCTGGAGGACAGCCATGCCCCGGAAGGGTGAGCCGCTCCCGCACGCGCAGCCAAAGCCGGTGCCTCCGGTCGGCGTGAAGATCTCCACCGACCTGGAACGTCGCTCCTACGGCATCCGCGCCCGTGCCCGCTGGACGGACCCGATCAGCAAACGCCGCATCATCCGCTCCGAGATCGTCGATGACGAGGCTGCGGCGCACGAGTTCTTCGACTCGCTGCGGCAGTCATCGGCCAAGGGCATGGACGTGTCCATGACGCTCACCGAGTTCGTCACCACGATCGGCGACCGATGGGCGCGCGGCCTCGACCCCACCTCCACCGGGGAGACCTACGGGTACGGTCTCAAGCTCCGGGTGCTACCTGCCCTCGGGCACCTGCCGGTCGCGCAGATCACCGCCGGGATCATCGACCGCACCATCGATGCCTGGGAGAAACGGCACGGGGCGTCAACGATCAAGAACTCCATCGCCCCGCTCGTGCGGGTCCTCGATGAAGCGGTGCGCGACGGGCTCATCCCGATCAACCCCGCGAAGAACCGTGCCAAGCGCAGCCTGAACCGCAATGCCTTCCGTCTCCAGCCTGCGGAGGATGCTTCCCCGCGCGCGCATGCGATCCCCGACATGGCAACGCTGACGACGCTCGCTGAAGCCTGCGGGAACATTCACCAGTCCTACTCCGACTTCGTCATGCTCGCCGCCCTCCTCGCAGCGCGCTCATCCGAGGTCTCGGGCCTTCAGGCCGGTGACGTCCGGTTCGACAAGAACATCGTGATGATCGCACGGCAGACCTACCCCGGCAAAGGCGGGCTCATCACGAAACAGACGAAAGGCCGGAGAGAACGCCGCGTCCCGATCCTCGACCCGCTCCGCCCGATCCTCGAGCGGCTCGCGGAAGGCAAGGAGCCCGAGGACCGGCTGCTGATCGGCCCGAAGGGCGGCGCTCTCACGACCGCGACCGTGCGGGACGCCACGAACTGGGACCAGATCGTCAGCGATCTCGGCCTGCCCGACCTCACCCGGCACGGCCTCCGGCACACCGGAGCCACCTGGATGGCAGACGCAGGCATCCCGCTGCACGTCCTCCAGGACATCCTCGGCCACGCCTCCGTCGAGACCACACGCGGATACCTGCACCCCGACGACCGCCACCTCGCATCCGCCGCAGAGCAGGCCAACGCCTTCCTCGCCCGATCCGCCAAGGCCAGCAGACCGAGCCGGCGTGAGGCCTCGAGGCCACTGTGACGGGGAGCCGGAAGCCACGACCGGGGGCTCTGGTCCCCTTTTGGTCCCCTTATCCACAGGCGGCGTTTTCCAGAGAGCCAGATATGCCCTCCGACGTCTGTGATGCGGCATCGATGCCTTGGCGAGGGGACCAGAGGGGGACCAACAAAAACCCGTCGTCAGACATGACGAAGCCCCGATGAAAATGGCTTCTCATCGGGGCTTTTCTGTCGGGATGACAGGATTTGAACCTGCGACCCCCTGACCCCCAGTCAGGTGCGCTACCAAGCTGCGCCACATCCCGTGGCATCGATTTTCAGTTGTTCGGGCCGATCAGAGCGGGGTAAACCCCTTGACCCCCAGTCAAGCGCGCTACCAAGCTGCGCCATAGCCCGTGGCGAATCGCGGTCATCCGCGCTTCGGCACCCGATGAGCATACCCCACCGGCACCGCCGGGCGCGAATCGGAAGCGGGCCTGCCAGGTCGTCGTTGTCAGGGGCAAACCGCGCGACACCCCCGAAACGTGAACAAGGGGCCCACGTCCTCTTCACAGACGTGAACCCCTCATCCCTTGACCGAGGGCCACCCGACCGAGAGTCCCCCAGCGACCGCGGCCCCGGCGTACCGGTGGGCCTGGCGGTCTGCACGAACCCTCTCATGACTGAGGGTGCAGTCGCGCACGTGAGAAGTGTAACACGCTGAGCCGCTCCGATCCGCCGTTCCGGGCGCGTCGCAGGGGCGTGTCGGGGGCCTCACGGAGCCCCGTCGCAGGCTCAGAACGTGAAGGTTCGGTCCCCCACGCGGAATTCGACGTCCTCCAGGTCCGGGATGGCGTCGCGCGCCCGGTCCGCCGCCTCCCGCATCGTGTCCTCGAGAACCTGGGGATCGGCCTCGAGCAGGGACTGGCCGTACTCGATGACCACCTTCCCGTCCTCCCGAAGGGCCTCGACGTCGACGATGTCCGAACCGGAGGGCAGCGATCGCGTCAGGTCCTCGACGACCTCGGCGGCGCGCTGGTCCGCCTCCTCGAGGGCGCCCTCGGCCTCCTGGCGCAGCTGCCCCAGGTCCACGCGGTCCGAGGCGTCCGCCTCCAGCTCGCTGATCCGGTCCTCGGCCTGGGCGAGCCGGTCCTCCGCGCTCTGCAGCGCGGCCCGGGTCGCGCCGTCGTCGACCGCGCAGCCGGATGCGGCCAGCGCGAGCGCGGCCAGGGTGGCCAGGGACAGGGCGGCGGGGCGACGTCGGATGAGGCTCATGCCCTCAGGCTACGAGGCGAAGGTGGACGAACGGTGGGAGCCGGCCGGGACGACGACGTCCCCCGACGCGGGTGGTCGAGGGACGTCGTCGGGGCGGGGCCGGATCAGCGGCGGCGACCGCGCTTCTCGCGCACGCGCATCCCGATCTCGAGGGGCGTGCCCTCGAACCCGAAGGTCTCGCGCAGGCGGCGCACGATGAACCGGCGGTACCCGGGGTCCAGGAACCCGGTGGTGAACAGCACGAACTTGGGCGGCCGGCTCGAGACCTGGGTCGCGAACAGGATGCGGGGCTGCTTGCCGCCGCGCAGCGGGTGCGGGTGGGCCGCCACGAGCTCGCCGAGGAACGCGTTGAGCTTGCCCGTGGGGATACGGGTGTCCCATGAGTCCAGGGCGAGGTCCAGCGCGGGGACGAGACGGTCCTTGTGCCAGCCGGTCTTCGCGGAGATGTTCACGCGCGGCGCCCACGCGACGTGCGCCAGGTCCCGCTCGATCTCCTTGGCCAGCTGGAGCCGCCGATCCTCATCCACCTGGTCCCACTTGTTGAACGCGATCACGAGGGCGCGACCGGAGTCCAGCACCATCTGGAGGATGCGCACGTCCTGCTCAGAGATCACCTGCGGCGCCTCGAGCAGCACCACGGCCACCTCGGCGCGGTCCAGGGCCGAGGCAGTGCGCAGCGACGCGTAGTAGTCGGCGCCGTGGGCCATGTGCTGCCGTCGACGGATGCCGGCGGTGTCCACGAAGCGCCACAGGCGTCCGCCGAGCTCCACGAGCTCGTCCACGGGGTCGCGCGTGGTGCCGGCCAGGTCGTCCACCACCACGCGGTCCGAGCCGGCCAGCTTGTTCAGCAGCGAGGACTTGCCCACGTTCGGCCGGCCCACGAGGGCGATCCGGCGCGGGCCGCCGCGCGGCACGAGACCGCCGTGGGCGGACTCCTCCGGCAGTGCCTCGAGCGCGGCGTCCAACAGGTCCGCGACGCCGCGGCCGTGCACCGCGGACACCGGGTACGGGTAGCCGAAGCCGAGCGACCACAGGGTGGCGGCGTCGGCCTCCTGGACCATGTCGTCCACCTTGTTGGCGGCCACGATCACCGGGCGGTCCTTGCGACGCAGCATCGAGACCACGGCCTCGTCCGTGGCCGTCATGCCGACGGTGGCGTCCACCACGAACACGACGGCGTCCGCCACGTCCACGGCCAGCTCGGCCTGCTCGGCCACGCGACGGTGGATGCCCTTGGCGTCGTGCTCCCAGCCGCCGGTGTCCACCACGGTGAACTCGCGGCCGTTCCACTCGGCGTCGTAGGAGACGCGGTCGCGCGTCACGCCGGGCACGTCCTCCACCACGGCCTCACGGCGGCCGATGATGCGGTTGACGAGCGTGGACTTGCCGACGTTCGGCCGGCCCACGATGGCCAGCACGGGCGGCACGGGCGCGTCGACGTCCTCGTCGGGCCCGAGCTGCCACGCGTCGAGGAGGGCGGCGTCGTCCTCCTCGAGCTCGTAGTCGGCCAGGCCGGCGCGCAACGACGCGGCACGCGCCTCGGCCTCCTCCTCGGTCATGGCGGCGAGCCGCTCGGCCACCTGATCGTCGCCGGCGGGGACGAACTCGTCCTCACCGGAGCGGTGCTGGGGGTTCTCGGTCATCGTCGGCCTCCCTTCACGGCCGGGATGCCGGCCTGGTCCTCGACGGCGGCCAGGACGGCCGCCACGGTCTGCTCGAAGTCGAGCTCGGTGGAGTCCACGAGCGCCACCCCGTCGGCGGGGCGGTCGAACGTGGACACGGTGGCGTCGCGGGCGTCGCGCCCGGCCACCTGACGGTGCAGCGTGCCGGCATCGACGCCGGTCTCCCCCGCCGCGGCCAGCTGGCCCGAGCGGCGGGCGGTGCGCACGGCCTCGGAGGCCGTGAGCAGCACGCGCGCGTGGGCGTCCGGGGCCACCACCGTGGTGATGTCACGGCCCTCGGCGACCATCCGGCCCGCGGCGGCGATCGCCGCCCGCTGGCGACGATGCAGCTCCTCGCGCACCGGGATGACCACGGCGACGGTGGAGACCGTGTCCGTGACCTCGGGGCCGCGGATCGCCTCGGTGACGTCCGTGCCGCCGACCCGCACGGCCTCGACGTCCGGGTCGGTGGACTGGTCCAGGTCCATGGCGACGGCGGCCGCCGCCACGGCCTCCGCATCGGCCAGGTCGACGCCCTCGTGCAGGCAGTGCCACGCCACGGCGCGGTACATGGCGCCGGTGTCCAGGTACGCGGCGCCGAGACGCCGGGCCACGGCCTTGGACACGGACGACTTGCCCGAGCCCGAGGGGCCGTCCACCGCCACCACGAGCGGCGCGGGTGCGACGTCGTCGCGGGTGTGCTCGGTCATCTCAGACCACCTTCCATCCGGCGGCGGTCAGCGCCGCCACGAGTTCGTCCCTGCGGCCGGGCAGCACGGAGATCTCCACCATGCCGACCCGGTGGCCCGAGGCGTGCTCGAGCCGCAGGTCCTCCACGTTCACGTCCGTGCGGCCGACCTCGTCGAGGAGGGCCGCGATCTGCCCGGGGGCGTCGTCCACGATCACCGTGACCACCGCGAACGCCTGCGGCGGCGCCCCGTGCTTGCCGGGCACCCGTGCCCGACCGGCGTTGCCCTCGGCGATCAGCTGCGCCATGTCCAGCCGCGCCCCGGGGGCGGAGGGGTCCTCCAGGGTGCGGATCAGCCGGTCCAGGTCCGCCCGCAGCCCGTGCAGCGCCGGCACGATCCGCCCGGCGTTGCCGGAGAGGATCTGCACCCACAGCTGCGGGTCCGACGCTGCGATCCGGGTGGTGTCCCGCAGCCCGTTGCCGGCCAGGGCGAGCGCCTGGTCCGGGGTGTCCTGCAGGCGGGAGGCCACGAGCGAGGCGGCGATCTGCGGCAGGTGCGAGATCAGCGCGACCGATTCGTCGTGGGCGCGGGCCGCCATCCGGTACGGGGTGGCCTGCAGCGTCCGCGCGAGCGCCCGACCGGCCGCGAGGGCGCCCGGGTGCGTCGTGTCCGTCGGGCACAGCACCCACGGCGCCTGCGTGAACAGGGTGCCGCGGGCCGCCACGGGACCGGACCGCTCGGAGCCGGCCATCGGGTGCGTCCCGAGGTACCGGTCGGCGTCCTGCGGGGCCAGGCGGCCGTCGTCGACGGCAGCGCGCACGCCCGCGGCGACCGCCTCCTTCACCGAGGCGATGTCCACCACCACGGCCGCGGGCCAGCGGCGCAGCGAGTCGACCACGACGTCGGCGGTCACGTCCGGCGGCGCGGCCACGACGACGAGTCCCGGGGCGACGTCGAGGTCGTCGCCCTCGGCGTCCAGGCGGGCGGGGCGTCCGGCGCGGATGTCCGCGGCCACGGCCAGGGCGGCGGGCGAGGGGTCGTGCAGGCGCACGTCCACACCGGCCGCGCTCAGCCCGATGCCGATCGAGGCGCCCAGCAGACCGGTCCCCCGGACGAGCACGGGCTGCGGGATCCCGGCCGGGCCGTCACCGAGCGCGGCGGCGGACTCGGCGGGCGCGCTCACAGGCCGACCAGGGCCTTGAGGTGGCCCAGCTCCTGCGCGTTGAGTGCGCGGACGGTGCCCTGCTTCTGGTCGCCCAGCAGGATGGGGCCCACCTTGACGCGGACGAGCCGCTCGACCGGGTGGCCGATCTCCTGGAACATGCGACGCACGATGCGGTTCTTGCCCGAGTGCAGCACGACCTCGACGAGCACGTGGCCCGGCGTCGAGTCGACGAGCTTGAACGAGTCCACCTGCGCCACGCCGTCCTCCAGCTCCACGCCCTCGCGCAGACGGTTCGAGACGCCCTTGGCCAGCGGGCCGCGGGTCTGCACCACGTAGGTCTTGGGGACCTCGTAGCTGGGGTGGGTGAGGCGGTTGGCCAGCTCGCCGTCGTTGGTGAGGATGAGCAGGCCCTCGGTCTCGTTGTCCAGACGGCCCACGTGGAACAGGTGCTCCTGCCCGGGCTTGAGGTAGGTGGCGATCGAGGGCCGGCCCTCCGGGTCCACCATCGTGGAGATCACGCCGCGGGGCTTGTTGAAGACGAAGTACTGCTTGGTCACGTCCGTCTGCACGGAGATGCCGTCCACCCGGATCACGGCCGTGGCCGGGTCCACGCGCACGCCGGGCTCGGTGACGACGACGCCGTCCACCTCCACGCGGCCCTCGGCGATGAGGTCCTCGCTCACGCGCCGGGACGCCACACCCGCCGCGGCCAGCACCTTCTGCAGGCGCTCGCCCGACTCGTCGTGGATGCGGTCGAGGTGGGCGGCCTTGGCCCGGGCGGCTCCGGCGCCGCGGCCGCGGCGACCGCGGGTGCGCGGCACGGCGTCCTCGTCGAAGGGGGCCTCCTCGCGGGGGCCGGCGGCGCCGCGGCGGGCACCGATCTGTCGCTGGTAGTCGCGCTCCTGGAACGGGCCGCCCCGTCGACCGACGGCGGGGGTGCGTCCGGAGCCTCGCGGCTTGCGGGAGTTCATGGGGAGGGCGTCCTTTCGGGTGCGCGTCAACGGCGCCGGTCGGGCCGGCGGCGGACGGGTCAGGGGGTGAGGGACGGCCCGGAGACGGACACGCCCGGCTCCATTCTCGCAGATCAGCGGCGTCGCGTCTCCCGGCCACCGCTCCCCCGCCGCGAGCGCGCAGCGAACCGGCCCGGTCCCGAGACGGGACCGGGCCGGCGTCGTCGGCGCTCAGCGGACGGTCACGGCGCGCCGCCGCGGCAGATCAGCTCGCGGGCGAGCTGCCGGTAGGCCTTGGCGCCGTCGTGGTTCTCGGCGAACAGGGTGATGGGCGTGGCCGCCACCGTGGCGTCGGCGAACTTGATGGACCGCTTGATGACGGTCTCGAACACGCGGTCCCCGAAGCCGGCCACCAGCGAGCCCACGACCTCCTTGGAGTGCAGGGTCCGCTGGTCGAACATCGTGGCCAGCACGCCGTCGATCTCCAGGTCCGGGTTGAGCCGGTCCTGCACCTTCTCGATCGTCTCGACGAGCAGGGCGACCGCGCGCAGCGCGAAGAACTCGGCGGTCAGCGGGATGATCACGCCGTGCGAGGCGGTCAGCGCGTTGACGGTCAGCAGGCCCAGCGAGGGCTGGCAGTCGATGAGGACCACGTCGTAGTCGTCGCGGACCTGGCGCAGCGCGCGCTCGAGGACCTGCTCGCGGGCCACCTCGTTGACGAGCTGCACCTCGGCCGCGGACAGGTCGATGTTGGCCGGCAGCAGGTCCATGTTCTCGAAGTCCGTGGACAGGATCGCGTCCTTCGCGGTCACCGACCGCTCCATGAGCACGTTGTACACCGTGGTGTCGAGCTCGTGCGGGTTCGCGCCCAGGCCGGCCGAGAGGGCGCCCTGCGGGTCGAAGTCCACCATGAGCACCCTGCGGCCGTAGCCCGCGAGCGCGGCGCCCAGGTTGATGGTGGAGGTCGTCTTCCCGACGCCGCCCTTCTGGTTCACCATCGAGATGATCCGCGCCGGGCCGTGCGAGGTCAGGGGCGCGGGCTCGGGGAAGTCGTGCTTGGGCCGGCCGGTGGGCCCGAGCACGGGCTCGCCGTGGATGGTCATCACGGGGATCGGTTCTCTCGAGGTCACGGCGGCGCCGGCTCCTTCCACGGTGGTCTGCACGCCCGGCCGCGGGCCGCGGCGCGCCGCGGCCGCCGTCGTCGGCGTGTCCGGATCTTCCCCCACCCTAGTGCCTGGCGTTCCCGGGACGACGGCGACGCCGGGGACGGGCCGGTGTCCAGGCTCGTCCCCGGCGTCGCCGGTGGTCGACGGTGCGGCGTGCCGCGCGGGCCCGCCGCCTCCGTCAGCGGGCGGGGTTCCGGTCGCCGTCGGCGGCCATGGTGAAGTTCAGGCTGGAGTCGGGGTGGCCCTCGTAGGCCTGCTCGGCGATCGTCGGGGACTGCTGCGGGTCGTGCGCGGCGCCGTCGTGGCCGGCCACGGTCGCCTCGTCGAACTTCAGCTCGCCGCTGAGGACGCGCCGGGCGCGCTCGCCGTCGAGTTCGCCCACCCAGCGGCCGACGAGGAGCGTGGCCACGGCGTTGCCGGTGAAGTTGGTCAGGGCGCGGGCCTCGGACATGAACTTGTCGATGCCCACGATCACGCCCATGCCTCCGAGCAGCTCGGGTCGGTGCGCCTGCAGGCCGGCGGCGAGCGTGGCCATGCCCGCGCCGGTGACGCCGGCCGCGCCCTTCGAGGCGATGATCATGAAGACCAGCAGGCCGATCTGCTCGCCGAGGTTCATCTCCGCGCCCATCGCGTTGGAGACGAAGAGCGCGGCCATGGTCAGGTAGATGGCGGTGCCGTCCAGGTTGAAGGAGTAGCCGGTGGGCACGGTCACGCCCACGACGGACTTGTCCACGCCGGCGTGCTCCATCTTGGCGATCAGGCGGGGCAGGGCGGTCTCGGAGGAGCTGGTGGCGAAGATGAGCAGGTACTCCCGGCCCAGGTACTTCATGAGGGACAGGATGCTCAGGCCGGTCACGACCTTCAGGATGGTGCCGAGCACCACCACGATGAAGGCGATGCAGGTCAGGTAGAAGGCGCCCATGAGCAGCGCCATGGCGCCGATCGCGGACCAGCCCGTGGAGCCGACGACGGCGGCGATCGCACCGAAGGCGCCGATCGGGGCGACCCACATCACCATCATGAGGATGCGGAACACGACGCCCTGGATCAGGGTGAGACCACGCAGCAGCGGGGCGCCGGCCGGGCCCATCTGCTGCAGGGCGAAGCCCACGAGCAGGGCGATGAACAGGGTGGGCAGCACCGGCAGGGAGCCGGGGATGATGTCCAGCAGGAACTGGACGGTGCCGTCCGCCGCGGCCTGGGGCTTGTTCGGGTCGTAGGGCGTCAGCTTGAGGCCCTCGCCGGGGTGGATGAGGTTGCCGACGACGAGGCCGACGGCCAGCGCGAACGTGGACATCGCCATGAAGTAGACCAGGGCGATGCCGCCCACGCGGCCGACGGTCGCGGCCTTGGCGATCGAGCCGACGCCGAGGACGATCGTGCAGAAGATGACCGGGCCGATCATCATCTTGATGAGGGAGACGAAGCCGTCGCCCAGCGGCTTGAGGGACTTGCCGAACTCGGGGAAGAGCAGGCCGACGGCGGCGCCCAGCACCACCGAGGCGATCACGGCGATGTACAGCCAGTGGGTGCGGTCCTTCTTCGTCGCCGGGGCCGGCGGGGCCGAGGTCTCGGCCGGTGGGGTGTGCGCCATCGGGCGTTCCGTTCTGTGCGGTGGTGGGGCGCCGCCGAGCGGTCCGCAGCGGCGCGGGAGGGATGTGACCACTCTCGCGGCCCCGGGTGGTGTCGGTCACGATTGCGGTCATAGTGGTCACGGCGGCCGACGGACTGCAGGATCGTGGGGGTGGACCGGCGCGTCGCCGGCCCGAGGGAGGAGAGGCATGCGCCACCCGTGGTCGATCGCCCGGCGGATCGCCGTGGTCCACGTGGCGCTCGTGGCGGCCATCGCCCTGTTCAGCGTGTGGAGCGCCTACCTCCAGGCCCGCGAGGTGGCCCAGCGCGTCGAGGAGCGCCACGTCCAGGGCGTCACCACCCTCGTGGCGCGCGACCCCGCGCTCGTCTCGGCCCTGCGGGCCGGCGACGCCCCCGCCCTGCAGGCCGGGATCGACGGCTGGATCGCCGAGGCGCAGGTCTCGTGGTTGACCGTGATGGACCCGGACGGGATGCGGTTGGCGAGCTGGCGCCCCGAGCAGGTCGGCGTCCGCTACCCGAGGCCGGTGGACGCCGTCGTCGCCGGGGACACCGTCGTGGAGCTCTCGAGCACCGGTGCGGCGGGCCGTTCGGTGCGCGCGCTCGCACCGGTCGTGGACCCGGAGGACGGCACCGTCCTGGGCGTGGTCACGACGGGCGTGCAGATCTCCGATGTCGCCATCATGGCCCAGGCCCAGATCCCCGGCATCCTGCTCGGCTCGGCCGCCGTGGCCGCCGTCGGCCTGCTCGTCGCCTGGCTCGTGGGCCGGTATCTGAACCGGGTGACGCTCGGACGCGGCCCCGAGCAGATCGCCGAGCAGTTCCTGCTGGCGGAGACGGCCATGGACTCGCTCGAGGCCGGCGTCGTGGTCCTCGCCCCGGACGGGCGGGCCCGCCTGCACAACGACGCCGCCGCGCGCCTGCTCGGCTGGGAGGGCGCGGGCGAGCCTCGACCGCCCACCGAGCTCTCCGCGGCCCTGCCGGGCGCGATCGGCGGACTGATGTCAGCCGTGGACGACGCCACCACACCAGCCCTGTCCGGGGCGTCGAGCGCGACGACGGACCGCTAGAGATCGCCGTAGCCCATGCCGAGCGCTCAAGGCCGCGTGGCC
>ERZ501041.215-NODE-215-length-10970-cov-3.706825_pt1 | contig 10970 bp, 11 predicted proteins | sample MGYA00248848_ERZ501041 | MGnify/ENA primary metagenome ERZ501041 (study PRJEB25958, sample SAMN03398573) | human skin metagenome | study: EMG produced TPA metagenomics assembly of the Human Skin Microbiome Metagenome (human skin metagenome) data set.
TGGCGATCACCGAGGCCACCGCCACCGCGCCCGGCCAGCCCAGTTGCACCAGAAGATCGATCCAGCCGTTGTGCGCCGAGGGCACCGGCCAAGACGTTTCCTGCCGCACAAAGGCGGCCGGTACGGATTCGCGGCCCCAGAAGGCGCCGAAGCCGTAGCCGGTCCAAGGCCGCTCGGCCACGCGCCGCATCAGGCTTTCCCAGATCAGAGTGCGGCCGGTCAGCGACGGGTCCTTGCCCAGCGCGGTCAGCACGGCCGCCGAATCCACGAACCAGACCCAGGCCGCGCCGCCCGCCAGCAGCACGCCGCCCCACAGCCCCGCCACCGTCAGCACCGCGCCGCCACGCCGCAAAGCCCAAAGGCCGCCGACGAAGCCGGAGCCCAGCAGCAGGCACAGCAGCGAGGTCTTGGACTGGCTGGCCAGAACCAGCAGCGAACATAGGCCGAAAGCGGCCAGCGCGGTCCACGGGCGGCGGTCATCCGCGGCAAGACACGCCGCCGCCGAGACTGCGCCGACCACCATGACCAGGCCCATCTGGTTCTTCTCGTACCACAGGCCGCGCCACATGCCGGCGTTGTCGGCCTGGTGGACGCCGATCTGGGGATAGGCGAAGACCATGATCAGACTGCCGACCGCCATGACCAGACAGGTCTGCATCAACAGGCGGGGCAGGGCGCCGTCCCTGAAAACCGCACCGAGGTAGAGGGCGAATGCGGCGTTGATGGCCATGGCGATGACCCTGCGCTGGGTCACCTCCGGGTCGATCGACCAGTATTTGGAGGCGAAGGCGAGCGCCAGCAGCAGGCCCGCCATCAACCAGGCCGGCCAAGCCTTGATGATCCGTTCGAACCGGAGAGCCACGAGCCCTGCGGTCAGCGCATAGGCCGGCAGCCAGGTTAGGCGCAGGATCGGCGTCTCCGACTGGTCCGGCGCCAGCACCGGAGCTAGCAGCGCGCCCGTGAGCATGAACAGCACAAAGCCCGCCGCCAGCCGTTCCCAGGCTGGCGGATCAGCGATCTCGCCGGATCGCGATGGATGAACAACGGCCATTGCCCCCATTGGATAGGCGGGTGCGTTTAAGGAAGTGTGGTTCAGCGGTCCTGGAGGTGACGGTGGCGCGTTTGAAGGTCTTTTCCTGGTCGGACGGCTTTCACGCCTTCAGCGTCGCAACGACATCTCGGCCAAAGGCGCTGGAGGCCTGGGGCGTCGGACAGGACCTGTTCAAGGCGGGATTGGCTCATGAGGTCGAAGCCGGGCCTGACTACGACGCCGCCATGGCCAGGCCCGGCGAGGTCGTACAGCGAGGCGAAGCCGTCGACGTCGGGCGGATCGCTCCAGCCAAATCGAAGTCGAAGACATCTGCGGATACTAAGGCAAAGCTCATCAAGGCGCTGAAGGCGGAACTTGATGCCCTGGACAAGAAGCACGACGACGCCTTGCGCGAGATCGACGAGCAGATGGACGCCCTGGAGCAGCACCGCCTCGCGCTCACCAGGGAACACGATCGCCAGAGGACCAAGCTGAAGGAAAAGTTGGCGGCGGCGCCGGAACGCTGACACATCCTGCTGCGAAGCGCCTAAGATATATTATGCGAAATTGGCTCCTTGCCTAAAGCCGGTCGGCATCCCTGAGCTTGTCCAGCATCCACACGCGCGCCGGCGGCAGCGGCCGGTTCTGCGGGTTGAACACGAAGGCTTCCAGGAAGTGTCCGGTCAGGTCGAAGCCGGCGCCGGCATCGCCCGCGCGCAGCCCAGCCTGAGCGGCCAGCAGGAATGGCGGAAGACGCAGCAAGCGGTCGGCGTACGGCTGGCCGGCCTCCCGGCTCACGGCGCGTCCGGTCCTGGGGCTGACATAGACCAGGTCATCGACGGCGCCGGTCGAGGCGCAGCGCGTCAAATCCAGTCCAAAGCCCAGATCCTCGAGCAGCCCCATCTCGAACCGAACAAAGATCGCCGGCCAGAGATCCGGCGCCTGAAAAGCGGTCATCAAGGCCTCGAACGCCAGAAAGGCGCCCGGGTGCGGCTCTCGCTCCGGCAGCGCGCCCTGGACCACGGCCGCGGCGGCCGAGAGGCCGATCAGCGCCAGCGGATCGTCGAACAGTCCGCTGGGACCCTCGCCCACCGCCTCCAGCCGGGCCGATCCCAGATGATCGGAGGTGCGGGCGCGGTAGTCCGCCTGCACCCGCGCCCCGGCCTGCAGGAAAGGTTTCATCTTGCGGGATGCGCCGCCGGCCACATAGGCGGCGCGTCGTCCGTGTGTTTCGCTGAGCAAGTCCACGACGACGCCGGTGTCGCCATGCGCGCGGGCCGACAGAACAAAGGCGTCTTCGTGGAAGTCCATCCAGCGATCCTAGCGGTGCAGCCCTGTCGGAAACGGCCGCCCCAGCGCCTCGGCCATGCCCTGCTGGGTGAGCAGAAACACCTGGTCGCGCAGATGGTAGTTGTTGGACAGGACGATCACCGTCACGGCCTGATCCGGCTGATAGCTGATCAGATTGCGGAAGCCGCCCCAGCTGCCCGTATGGTAAATCTGGCGGTCTTCAAAGGCGGGCGTGACCTGCTGGCCAAGGCGGTTCGAGAAGACGCCGTATCCATAGTCACGGTGCGGGCGACCGCGCTCGCTGGGCGTGTCGGCGGGTGCGTGGTCGGCGATCATCTGCGCATAGCTGTAGGGCGTCAGCAGCCGGCCGCCATGCAGGGCGCGGTTCCAGACCAGCAGGTCGTCCAGCGTCGAATAAACCGCCCCCGCCCCCGCCACCACGGAGACGTTGGCGTTCGGCTGGGGCGTCAGACCGCCGGGAAAGTTGGCGTAGCCCATGATGATCCCATGGTCGCCCCCGTCCAGATCGACGCCCGTGTCCTTCATGCCCAGCGGTGTGAAGAAGGCGGTTTCGAGATAATCCGCGAACGGCTGACCGCTGGCCTTCTCGACGACCGCGGCGGCGAGATTGAAGGCCGCATTGTTGTAGCGCACCTTGGATCCTGGCGTGAACTGAAGCCCGTAAAGCTTTGAATCTTCGGTCAGCTTCTCCAGCGTGATCGGAGTCACGCGTCCCAGGCCCCAGGCGGGACGCGCCATCAGGTCGGGGATGCCGGAGGTGTGCGACAGCAAATGGTGGATGCGGATCGGCGCCCAGGCGGCCGGGCACGGCTGGATCCACTTGCACACCGGATCCTCGATCCGCAGCTTACCGTCATCCTGCAGATTCAGGATCGCCGCGGCCGTGAACTGCTTGGACACCGAGGCTAGGCGGAAGCGGGAGTTCAACTCCATCGCTCGCCCCTGCTCGCGGTTAGCCATCCCATAGACCTGGCGGAACAGCACCTGGTCCCCTTTGGCGACAAGGACGCCGCCCATGAAGCGACCGGCAGCGGCTTCGCGGTTCAGCCGCTCGGTTAGTTGCGGAAGGTCTTCGACGACGACCAGCGGCGGCCGAGGCGCGAGCTCGCCGCGACGGCTCGCGGCCAGAGCGGCGTCGTGCATCGGGGTCTTGGCCGACCACCAGCCCACCGCGCCGGCGAGCATCAAAAGCCCGCCGAAGATCAGGACGAGCACAAGACGCGGGTGACCGCCGGCATAGCGGGGAACGTGAAACACGGGAACTCAGACGTCGTAATCGAGGCCGAACTGGGCGTAGAGGGCGCGGCTGTCCTGCCATTTCGGATCGACCTTGACGGTCAGGAACAGGTGCACGGGCCGGTCCAGAAGCTCGGTCAGTTCCTCCCGCGCCTTTTGCCCGATCCACTTCACCGTCTGCCCGCCCTTGCCCAGCACGATAGGCCGCTGGCTCTCGCGTTCGACATAGATGGTCTGTTCGATGCGAGCCGAACCGTCGGGCTTCTCCTCGAAACTGGTGGTCTCGACCGCCGCTGAATAGGGCAGTTCCTCGTGGACGCGCAGATAGACCTTTTCGCGCGTGATCTCGGCCGCCAAAACGCGGATCGGCACGTCGGCGGACTGATCTTCCGGATAGAGCCAGGGACCCTCCGGCATCGATCGGGCCAGTCTCGCCTTGAGGTCGTCCACGCCGTCGCCGCTCAAGGCGGAGATCATATAGACCTCTTCGTAGACGCCGGTTTCGAACATCCGCTGCGACAGCGCCAAGAGGGTGTCGCGGCGCATCCCGTCGATCTTGTTCAAGGCCAGGATGACCTTGGTCCCCGTCGCCTTCAGGTTGGCGATGATGGTTTCGGTGTCCTCGGCCGAGCGGCGGTCGGCCGCCGTGCCCTCGCGGCCCTCGGCGTCGATGTGCGATTGGGCGTCGATCAGATGCACCACCACGTCGGCGTCCTCGGCTCCGCCCCAGGCGGAGGCCACCATGGCGCGGTCCAGACGGCGGCGCGGGGTGAAGATGCCAGGCGTGTCCACCAGCACGATCTGGGCGTCGCCCTCGATGGCGATGCCGCGCACCGGAAAGCGCGTCGTCTGAACCTTTTGCGTGACGATCGAGACCTTGGACCCCGTCAGCCGGTTGACCAGCGTCGACTTGCCGGCGTTCGGCGCGCCGATGATGGCGGCGAAGCCCGCGCGCTGGGTCTCGGGGTGGATCTCGGTCAAATCACGCCTTCTCTCTGCAGCATGGCGACGGCGGCCGCCTTTTCCGCGTCCTGACGCGAACGGCCCCTGGCGGTCAAGGGCGCCACGCCGTCAACCGCCACTTGGACCGTGAACGTCGGAGCATGATCCGAGCCGGTGCGGTGGGTCACCCTGTAGCTGGGCAGCGACCGTCCCTGCCCTTGCGCCCACTCCTGCAAGGCGGACTTGGGATTGGTGAGTTCGCGCGACGACGGCGCCGCCAACTCCTCGGCCCAGGCGGCGGCGAAGACGGTGCGCGCAGCGTCCAGCCCGGCATCCAGAAAGACGGCGGCCAGGATCGCCTCGACGGCGTCGGCGATCACCCCGGCCTTGCGGCGCCCGCCCGTCTTGGTCTCTCCGGCGGACAGGCGCAGTGCTGGACCAACGCCCCAAGCCTCGCCGACGCGGGCGCAGGCGGCTTTGTCGACAAGGGCGTGCAGGCGCGCCGACAACTGACCCTCGTCCGCCAGCGGATAGTCCGCCGAAAGACGCTCGGCGGTCAGCAGGCCCAGCACCCGGTCGCCCAGGAACTCCAGCCGCTCGTTGTCGCGCGGACCGTGCGCCCCGGGCGCGGCCCCCTCGCCCACGCTGGCGTGGGTCAGGGCGCGCTCCAGCAGCGCTCGGTCGCGGAAGACGTGGCCGATGCGGCGCTGCAGCGCCTCGACCGCCTCTGCCCTGATGTTGGCCATCAGTGCAGACGGTTGAAGAAGCGATCCAGCCGCACGTTGAACCAGGTGCCGGGGTTCCACAGCGAGGCGCCCGGTTTCCACGAGAACAGGATCACCTGCGCCTTGCCGACAAGGTTCTCTTCCGGCACCAGCCCGACGCCGCTGGACTGCTCGACGCGGCTGTCGATCGAATTGTCGCGGTTGTCGCCCATCATGAAGTAGAAGCCAGCCGGCACCTCGTAGACGGGCGTGTCGTCCAGATCCCCGCCGGGGCCGAAGTCCTGGGTCATGAAGGTGCGGCCGCCGGGCAGGGTCTCGCGCGCCTGCACCACGGGGCGCGGGCCGAAGATGTCGTTGATCTCGCCCTGGCGCACCACCACGTCGTCGACCGGCTGGCCGTTGATGTGCAGCTTGTTGGCGATCATCTGGATGCGGTCGCCCGGCAAGCCGATCACGCGCTTGATGAAGTCGGTCTTGTCGTCGCGCGGCAGCTTGAACACCACGATGTCGCCGCGCTGCGGGGCCTTGCCCAGGATGCGGCCGTCGAAGATCGGCGGGCTGAACGGAATGGAATGGCGCGAATAGCCGTACGACCACTTGGACACCACGATGTAGTCGCCCTCGTAGAGGTTCGGCTCCATCGAGGCCGACGGAATGGTGAAGGGCTGGAACAGGAAGATCCGCAGCACCATGGCGATCAGCAAGGCGAAGACGATGGTCTTGACGACCTCGGCGGTCTCGCTGCCGGCCTTGCCCGCGGCCTCGCGGCGGCGCGCCTTGCGGTCGAACACCGGCTGGTCACGATCGGCGCGAGCGGCGCTCGCCGGCATGTCGGCCTCGGATGCGGCGAACGCCTGTTCCGGGGTCGGGTCGGAGGCCGCCCCGTGGGGCTTGCGGTCGTCGCTCATGCGGTATGACAATCCTTCGCCGCCTTGAACGACGGTCGTGTGCGACGCCTATAGCGGGATTACGACACCGGCAAGGCTTCGATCACCACGAAGGCCAGGGCGTAGGGGTGTTCGTCGGAAAGGGTGAGATGGATGCGCGGCTGGTGGCCGGTGGGGGTCAGTCGCGCCAGATGCTCGGCCGCATGGCCGGTCAGGGCCATCGTCGGCTGGCCTGAGCGCAGGTTCACCACGCCCATGTCGCGCCAGTAGACGTCCGCGCGCATGCCGGTGCCCAGCGCCTTGGCGCAGGCCTCCTTGGCGGCGAATCGCTTGGCGTAGCTCCAGGCCGGATCCAGCTTGCGGTCCGAGCGCGTGCGCTCCAGCTCGGTGAAGCATCGCTGCTTGAAGCGGTCGCCGAAGCGATCCAGCGACGCCTGGATGCGGCGGATGTCCGACAGGTCCGCGCCGACGCCGATGATCATGCCGCAGCGTCCATGGCGGCCCGCATCCGCCGGATGGCGGCGTCCAGACCAACGAAGATCGATTCACCGATCAGGAAGTGGCCGATGTTCAGCTCGCGCACCTCGGGGATCGCGAGCATGCGCGGGGCGGTGTCGTAGTCCAGGCCGTGCCCGGCGTGGACCTCCAGGCCAAGGATGTCGGCCTGGGCGGCGGCGGCGACCAGGCGCTCGAACTCAATCTCGCGCTCCCCGCCGGACAGGTGACAATAGCGGCCGGTGTGAAACTCCACCACCTGCGCTCCGACAGCCTTGGCCGCCTCGACCTGATCCTCGGCCGGTTCGATGAACAAGGACACCCGCACGCCGGCTTTGCTCAGCGCGCGCACGACCGGCGCGATGCGCGCCTCGTGTCCGGCGACCGCCAGCCCGCCTTCGGTCGTGACCTCCTCACGCCGTTCCGGCACCAGGCAGGCGGCATGCGGGCGGTGGCGCAGGGCGATGGCGAGCATCTCGTCGGTAACGGCCATCTCCAGGTTCAGGGGGCGACCCGCGCGGGCGCAGAGCGCGCTCAGCACGTCTATGTCGGCGTCCGTAATGTGCCTGCGGTCTTCGCGCAGATGCGCCGTGATCCCGTCTGCGCCTGCCGCCAGCGCCGTCTCGGCCGCTCGCACGGGGTCCGGATGAGCGCCGCCGCGCGCGTTCCGCACGGTCGCCACATGGTCGATGTTGACCCCCAGGCGGACCCGCTCGCGCATCAGGCTGTCTTCGCCAGACGGCGGCTCCCGGGATCCTCGACCGGCAGCGCCGCGAGTTCAACCGGCAGGGCGTCGGCCGCATAGGCCGGCACCTCTAGCGCGGCCAGCGCGATCAAAGGCACGCCTACGTCGGCCTTGCTCCCGGACCGATCGACGATGCAGGCCGCGGCCATCACTTCGCCGCCAGCCGCTCTAATGGCTGCGATGCACTCGCGCGAGGACAAGCCCGTCGTGACGATGTCCTCGACCATCACGACCTTCTGGCCGGGCTCGACCGAGAAGCCGCGGCGCAGCTTGAACACGCCCCCTTCCCGCTCGACGTACATGGACGGAACGCCCAGATGCCGCGCCGTCTCGTAGCCGGGAATGATGCCGCCGACCGCCGGGGAGATGACCACGTCCACCGCGCCCGCAGCCGCCGTGATCTTGTCCGCCAGCGCCTTGCACAGCCGTTCGCAGCGGCGCGCGTCCATGAACACGAGGTTCTTCTGCAGAAAGACGGGGCTGTGCAGGCCCGAGGACAGGACGAAATGGCCCTCGCGCAGCGCGTTGGCCTGGCGGAACTCGTTCAGGACGTCTTCGGTGTTCATGACCCCGCTCTAGCGCCTTCGCGCGCGGCGTTGAAGCCCGTTCAGCCCCGAACCCGGTCTACGGCGTCCACCGAGGGGTTGGCGCGCAGGGCCGCGACGATGGTTGTGGCGTGCTTGGCGTCCTCGACCTCGACATCCACCATGACGTCAAAGAAGTCCTGCTGCCGGTGCGCCAGCGACAGGTTGATGATGTTGCCGCCCGCCTGACCGATCAGGGTCGCCACCTCGCCCAGCACCCCCGGCGCGTTACGCATGGTGGCCTGAAGCCGCACAGCGGCGACCGCCTCGGTCTCGGCCTGCGGCGTCCACTGCAGATCGTGCCAGACGGAGTCGTCGTCGGCGAAGCTCGCCAGGGTCTGGCAGTCGATGGTGTGAACCGTGAGGCCCGCGTCCGGCTCCAGGATGCCGACAATGCGGTCTCCCGGCACAGGCGTGCAGCATTGGCCGAAGTGCATGGTGACGCCGGGCGTCAGGCCGCCGCCCCGCACGAACAGCCGAGCCTTGGAGCTTTCGATCCGCTGCTTCTCGGGCCCGCCGCGCAGACGGGGGGCCAAGGCCGGGAACAGGGCCTCCGCCACCGCCGCGGGCGACAGGCGTCCTCGCCCCAACCCTTCGAACAGGTCGTCCTCGTTCTGAACCGCCAGGGTCTCCAGGACGGGCTTCAGCGACAGCTCGGCCAGCGCCTTGTCGACCCGGCTCAGCGTCTGCTCCAGCGCCGCGCGACCCAGGCGTATGAACTCGCCGCGCTCGTTGGTGCGGATATGCCGACGAATGGCGGACCGCGCGCGCCCGGTCACCGTCAGGTTGCGCCAGTCAGCCGGGGCCTCGCGCTTGGCTCCACGGATGATCTCGACCACGTCGCCGTTCTGCAGCGGCGTTCGCATGGGCTTCAGTTCGCCGTTGATCTTCACCCCCACGGCCGTGTCGCCGACCTCGGTGTGCACCGCATAGGCGAAGTCCAGCGGCATGCCGCCGCGCGGCAGGGTGATCAGCGCGCCCTTGGGCGTGAACACGAAGACCTGGTCAAGGTACATTTCGAGCTTGGCGTGCTCGACCCAGTCCTCGCCGCCCTCGCCGTGCTCGATCACCTGCACCAGATGGCGCAGGTTCTGCAGCGGATCGCGTCCGCCGTCGGCCTGCATGGCTTCGCGGTCCAGGCCGTAGGACTGGTTCTTGTAGGACCAGTGCGCCGCCACCCCGTCCTCGGCCACGCGGTTCATAGCGTCGGTGCGGATCTGCATTTCGATGCGCAGGCCCGAGGGGCCCACCACCGTCGTGTGCAGCGAGCGGTAGTTGTTCGACTTGGGCGTCGAGATGAAGTCCTTGAACCGCTCCGGAACCATCGGCCAGGCGCGGTGGATGATGCCCAGCGCCCGGTAGCAGTCGTCCTCGGCCTCCACCAGCACGCGGAAGCCGTAGATGTCGGATAGTGACGAAAAGCCGACCGACTTCCTCTGCAGCTTTCTCCAGATCGAATAGGGCGTCTTCTGCCGGCCCTTCACCTGCGCCGGGATGCCGCCTTCGGCCAGCACCCGCTCGACCTCGGCGGAGACGCCCTCGATGGCGCGACCGTGCTCGAGCTTAAGCGCTTCCAGCCGCCGCTCGATGGCGGTGCGGGCGGTCGGGTTCAGGTGCTCGAACGCCAGTTCCTCAAGCTCGGAGGCGATGGAGTGGATGCCGATCGAACGGCCCAGCGGCGCATAGACCTCCAGCGTCTCGCGGCTGATGCGCTCGCGCTTCTCCGGCTTCACGAAGTGCAGCGTGCGCATGTTGTGCAGGCGGTCGGCCAGCTTGACCAGCAGCACGCGCACGTCCCGGCTGATGGCCAGGATGAACTTGCGCAGGTTCTCGGCCTGGCGCGTCCGCTCGGCCTGAAGCTCCAGCCGGCTGAGCTTGGTCACGCCCTCGACCAGAACGGCGATCTCCTCGCCGAACATGCCGGCGATATCGTCGCGGGTGGCGGAGGTGTCCTCGACCACGTCATGCAGCAGGGCGGTGATGATGGTGGCGGTGTCCAGCCGATAGTCGGTCAGGATGCCGGCGACCTGGATCGGGTGGGCGAAGTAGGGATCGCCCGAAGCCCGCAGCTGCGAGCCATGCATCTTCATCGCATAGACGTAGGCGCGGTTCAGCGCGGCCTCGTCTGCGGTGGGGTCATAGGCCTTGACGGCCTCGACCAGTTCGAACTGCCGCAGGATCGGCGCGCGCTTCACGGGCGCCGCGCCATCGGAGGGTCGGATTGGGCTTGCAAGAGAGGGCGCCGGCGGGGCCGCGTCGGTCCGCGCCGGCAGAATGGTGACGCCAGTGGACCCGTCGGGGGTCAGTAGCGCTCCTCCTGGCCGCCTTCCTTGTCGCTTTGCAGCGCGCGGATCAGTTCGGCCTCGGACATGTTCATGTGCTGCGGCTCGGCCAGCAGAGCCACTGTCTCGGCCTCGTCCTCGGCCTCGGTGCGCTCGTCGACGCGCTGCAGGTTGGTGATGATGGTCTCGCGCAGTTCGTCGGGACGAACCGTGTCCTCGGCCACTTCGCGCAGGGCCACCACCGGGTTCTTGTCGTTGTCGCGATCGAGCGTCAGCGCCGCGCCATTGGCGATGCTGCGGGCGCGGTGACCGGCCAGCAGAACCAGGCCGAAGCGGTTCGGAACCTTCTCGATGCAGTCTTCGACGGTAACGCGGGCCATGACAATCCTTCGGACGCGGGTGAAGAGCCGTGTCAAATACAGACAGAGCCCTGTTTTTGCAACGCCAAGGCGGCGGAAGTGCGACCCTCCTCAATCATGCATCAGACCGCAGGAGGCCTGACACCGCGCAACGGGCGGGCGTCGCGTCCGACCGTCGCGGACAACGCCAACGCGCCCGCCTCCTTCTGCTCGAGAGGATGCCGCCACGCCGGCGCGATCTCGGCCAAGGGCCCCATGACGAACAGTCGTTCGGCGGCGCGAGGATGCGGAAGGATCAGGCCGTCAAAGTCCCCGGCCAGGCGACCATAGGCGATCAGGTCCAGGTCCAGCGTCCGGGGCGCGTTGCGCGTCTG
>ERZ501041.216-NODE-216-length-10955-cov-9.412018_pt1 | contig 10955 bp, 12 predicted proteins | sample MGYA00248848_ERZ501041 | MGnify/ENA primary metagenome ERZ501041 (study PRJEB25958, sample SAMN03398573) | human skin metagenome | study: EMG produced TPA metagenomics assembly of the Human Skin Microbiome Metagenome (human skin metagenome) data set.
GCCGCGGGCTTGCCCGTGCCCGCCGCCGTCGCCGTCGCCGTCACCGTGGGGGGTCCGGCGGCCGTCGCACCGGCCAGCGGCAAGGGCGCGGCGGGTTTCGCCGCCTTGGCGGGCAGCTTGCCCGCAGTCGTGCCGTGTGTCTTGTCGGGTGTCTTGCGCGCGGATCGCGGCTTTGCCGTCCGCGTGCCGCCGATCTGTTCCCCAAGGCGCCGTTCGCCCCGCTGGCGCAGCGCCGCGCCGCGGTCCATCGCGATCAGCCGCTTGGCGCCGCGGATGGTCAGCCCTTCCTCGCGCATGACCTCGCACAGCCCGGCGGCAAGCTGCACGTCCTCGGGCCGGTAATACCGGCGGCCGTCGGCGCGCTTGACGGGCGACAGTTGGGGAAACTGCGCTTCCCAGTATCGCAGCACGTGCGGCGCGACGCCGACGAGCTGGGCCACCTCTCCGATCGAACGGAAGGCGTCGGGGGCCTTTTGCATGCCTAGCGTTTGTTTCCGGCCGCCACGCGTTCCTTCATCAGGTGCGAGGGGCGGAATGACAGGACGCGGCGCGGCGTGATCGGCACCTCTTCCCCGGTCTTGGGGTTGCGGCCGATCCGCTCGTTCTTGTCGCGGACGGAAAACGTGCCGAACGACGAGATCTTGACCTGTTCGCCCCGGACCAGCGCGTCGGAAATATGATCCAGCACGCTTTCCACCATCTGCGCGGATTCGTGGCGGGACAGGCCCACCTCGCGGAAGACGGATTCGGCCAGATCCATGCGGGTGACTGTCTTCTCACTCATAAAAAATTGCCTTTCGAATGGAGGCAGCATGAGGGTTGGCCCTGCGCGAGTCAACGGCACCACCCGCCGCATCGTTCCGGCGCACGCTGATATTGCAGCGATTTCCCGCACCGCTTGGAAAGCTTACGCCTCGTCACCACCTATGCGGGAAGCAACGATGAGGTGTGACATGGCTGGCGGATGGGCGCAGGACGGCGCCGTGAACGACCAGATCGAGGTGAGCACGCAAGAGGCGCTGGCCCGCGCGCGGCGCAGGCAGCCCGCGGGCGAAAGCCTGTGCGACTGCGCCGAATGCGGCGAGCCGATCCCCGAGCCGCGTCGCGTGGCGTTGCCGGGCGTGAGGCTGTGCCTGGACTGCGCGAGCGAGCAGGACCGGCGGCGTGCGCCGGCCGGCGGGATCAACCGGCGCGGATCGAAGGACAGTCAGCTGAAATAATGCGCGCCTACCAGCGCAGGACGACGCTGCCCCAGCTAAGCCCGCCGCCGATGCCCTCGGTTACGACCACGTCGCCTTCCTGAAACTTGCCCTGCCGGTCCGCGACCGACAGCGCCAGCGGGATCGACGCGGCCGAGGTGTTGCCGTGGTCGGCCACGGTCAGCACGACCTTGTCCATCGGCAGCTGCATCTTCTGCGCGGTGGCCGAAATAATGCGCAGGTTCGCCTGGTGCGGCACCAGCCAGTCCACGTCGCCCGAATCCAGCCCCGCCTTGTCGAGCGCGCGATGCGCGGTGTCGGCAAGCTTTTCGACGGCGTGGCGGAAGACGAGGTTGCCCTGCATCCGCAGGACGCCGGCGGTCCCGGTCGAGCCGACGCCGCCATCGACGTGCAGCAGGTCCTTGTAGCGGCCGTCGCTGTTGAGGTCGGTGGACAGGATCCCGCGGTCGTCGCTGCTGCCGTCGCCGTCCGCGACCTCAAGCACAACCGCGCCCGCGCCGTCGCCGAACAGGACGCAGGTGCCGCGGTCGGTCCAGTCCATGATGCGGCTGAACGTCTCGGCGCCGATCACCAGCACCCGATCGGCCTGGCCCGACCGGATCAGCCCGTCGGCGTTCGCGAGCGCGAACACGAACCCCGCGCAGACGGCCTGCACGTCGAAGGCGAAGCCGCGCGTCATGCCAAGGCCCGCCTGCACCATCGTGGCAACGGACGGAAAGGTGAAGTCGGGGGTCGATGTCGCAAGGACGATCGCGTCGATCTGGTCCGCCTGCATCCCGGCATGGTCGAGCGCCGCGCGGGCGGCGGCGATGGCAAGGTCGCTCGTGCGCTGGTCGTCGGCCGCGAAGTGGCGCCGCTCGATACCGGTACGCGACCGGATCCATTCGTCCGATGTGTCCAGCGTCTGCGCGAAGAAGTCGTTGTCCACCACGCGGTCGGGCAGGTAGTGGCCGGTGCCGCGAACGACGGCCCGCCGCACGGACCCCTGCTGTCCGGCCGCGGTCACGACGCGAGCCCGGTGGGTGCGGTTCCAGTCGGCGCGATCCCGGCCGGCGCATCGGACGCGAGCGACGCCGAGGCGGCGGGGGCGGCCTGCGCCACCCGCGCGGCCAGCCGATCCTTGAACCCCGACCGCGCCAGCTGGAACGCCAGCTTGATCGCCGCCGAAATCCCCGTCTCGTCGGCGGAGCCATGGGACTTCACCACCGTGCCGTTCAGCCCCAGGAACAGGCCGCCGTTCACCCGGCGCGGGTCGATCCGCTTTTGCAGGCGCTTGAGCGACGACATGGCGAGCAGGGCTGCGAACTTGGACATGACGGAGTTTTCGAACGCCTCTTTCAGGAAGTCGCCCACAAGCTTGGCCGTCCCTTCCCCCGTCTTCAATGCAATGTTGCCGGTGAAACCGTCCGTGACGATCACATCAACGCGCGCGCCCATGATGTCGCCGCCCTCGACGAAGCCCACATAGTCGAAGCCGCCGTCCGCGGCCGCGCCCTCGATCAGCTCGTGGGCCAGTTTCAGCTCGCCCCGGCCCTTGTGTTCCTCGGTGCCCACGTTCAGCAGGCCCACGCGCGGACGCTCGACCCCAAGGCCGTTGCGGGCATAGCTCGCGCCCATCATCGCGTATTGCAGAAGGTCGGGGGCGTCGGCGCGGATGTCGGCGCCGCAATCCAGCACCACGTTGAAGCCCTGCGGATTGCGCGAGGGCCACAGGCAGGCGATCGCCGGGCGGTTCACGCCGGGCAGCTTGCGCAGGCGCAGCATCGACAGCGCCATCAGCGCGCCGGTGTTGCCGCAGCTGACGGCCACCGTCGCCTCGCCCGCGCGGACCGATTCGATGGCCGACCACATCGAGGTGTCCTGCGCGCTGCGGATCACCTGGCTCGGCTTGTCGTGCATCGTCACGACACCGGCCGCGTGGCGGATGTCGCAGCGTTCGGCCAGCCCCTTGCGGCGGCCGATCAGCCGGCGCAGCTCGGGCTCGGGGCCGTGGACGATGAACCGGATCTCGGGGTTCTTGTCGGCGCTCGCGGCGATGCCGGCGACGACGGTCGCAGGGCCGCGATCGCCCCCCATCGCATCGACGGATATGACCACGCTGCCGGGGCGTTCGCCCCCGTCGGTCGGTTCCGCCATGCGCGAAGTGGCCATCTTAACCCGCTGCCAAGCTGAAGAAATCGGGCCGGATCAACATCGCCCGGCCTTGCGGCCGGCGACCTGAAGCGGCGTCGCGGCGGCTCAGGCCGCGTCGTCGTCCACTTCGGTGGTCGCTTGCGCCACGACTTCACGGTCGGCGTAGTGGCCGCAGGACGGGCAGACGTGGTGCGGGCGCTTCAGCTCGCCGCAGCTCGGGCATTCGTTGGGGTTGCCGGCGGTCAGCGCATCGTGCGAACGGCGCTGGTCGCGGCGGGACCGGGTTACTCGGTTCTGTGGGACGGCCATGTCGAAACCTTCGATAGTTATGGGGCGCGCGCATGGGCCCCGCGGAGTGTTTGCAATCGAACCGCGCAGATACGGCACATTGCCCCGCGCCGCAAGGACAAAGGGCGGGGTTCACGCCATTGCGGCCGGGGAACGCAAGAGGCTGTGACCTCAGCCCTTTGGCTTCCCGGCGAGCAGGTCGGCCAGTCCCGCGAACGGGCGGCGGGTATCGCCATCGGCGTTCTCATCCTTCGTGGCGCCTCCGGCGGCCGCCGCGTCGGCGCCCTTGCTGCGGGGGTATTCGGGCAGCGCCAGCGCCAGCGCCTCGATCATCACCGCGCCGGGGTCGATGGTCTGGCCAAGGGGCTCAAGGTCCGCGTCGGGCATTTCGGTCTCATCGGCATCGGGCGGGGTGACGTCGGGCGAATAGATGCGGTGGACATCCTCGGATATTGCGGTCTCGACCGGGTCCAGCGTCGCGACGCAGGGCTGGACGACCCGCGCGGTCAGCCGCGCCGACAGTTCCCACGTGCCGTGCGCGGCGGGCGCGACGGTGCCCGTCATCGAAAGCGCCGGCAGCGAGATCAGGCCCAGTTCGCCCGCGATCCCCGCGCGCTGTTCGGCGTTTGGGGCCAGGTCCAGCGCGGTCGGGCTGCGGGGGTTCAGCTGCGACACCCGCAGGCGGCGGGCGAACGCGTCGCGGGCAGGATCGTTTGCGGACATGGGCAAGGGCCTTTCGGTGTTCGTTCGCCACGGTTTGCCTAGATCGGTCCAACCGTGGCTACAGACGCCGCCTGCGACATTCTTGAGCGGGCTGGCCGAGTTTGCTAAGCGTGGCCCGCGCAGTCAACATCGCGCGGAAAAATGCAGCATCAGTCTGCGCGAACGGGGACGGGGCACGGATGACGACAACACGGCGACGGTTCATCGCACTTGCCCTGGCCGTTCCCGCCGCCGCGGCGCTTTCGGGCTGCACGGCGCTGTATCGCAACCACGGCTACGTCCCGCCGGACGACGAGCTGGCGCAGGTCGTCGTGGGCCAGACCACGCAGGGCGATCTGGAAGGACTGATCGGCCGCCCCAGCTCGCAGGGGCTGCTGACCGGGTCGGCGTGGTACTATGTCGGGTCGCGCTGGCGCACCTATGGCGCGTTCGAGCCGCAAGAAATCAACCGCGAGGTCGTGGCGATCAGCTTCGACCCGAACGGGACCGTGTCCAACGTCGAGCGTTTCGGGCTTGAGCGTGGGCGCGTTGTCACCCTGTCCAGCCGCGTGACCGACACCGGCGTGACCACCGTCAGCCTTGCCGGCCAGCTTCTGGGCAACCTCGGCAACTTCGACGCGGGAAGCATCATCTCGGACGAGTGAGGACCGCCGCAACCGGCCGCCCCCTCGTGTCGAGGCCGGGGAGGGCGCGTCAGCCCGCCTGCTCGGCCGCGGCCCCCTCTGGCTTTCCCACCTCGTCCGGCACGAACCGGATCGCCACGCCGTTGATGCAGTAGCGCAGCCCGGTGGGCGGCGGGCCGTCGGGAAAGACGTGGCCCAGATGCGCGTCGCAGCGGTGGCAGCGTACCTCGGTGCGGACCATGCCGTGGCTCACGTCCCGGATCTCGTCGATCTTGCCGCCCGCGCGGGAAAAGCTGGGCCAGCCGCAGAAGCTCTCGAACTTCTGATCGCCGTCGAACAGCGTCGCCTCGCAGCAGGCGCAGACATAGTGCCCCGGCCCCTTGGGAAACCCCTCGTGCGAGAACGGGCGCTCGGTCCCGGCCTGCCGCGTGACGCGATACGTCTCCGCATCGAGGATTTCGCGCCACTCCGCGTCGGTTCGGGTGATCTTTTCGGTCATGTGACATGTTCCCGTTGCTTGCCAATGCAAGATAGTCCGCGCACGATCCGCGACAAGATGCGCGGCGGCGTGACGACGCGCGCGGCGCGCGAGGCAGGCTGCAAGGGCGGTGGCGATGCTGGGACTTCACAAGGGGCGCTATCGGGTCCGGGTCGCGGAAAGCGACGACGATCTGCGGGCCGCGCAAAGGCTGCGCTGGCTGGCCTTCATCGGCAATCGCGGCGGTGAAAGCGCAGCGGCGGCCGACGCGTCGGAGCTTGATGCCGACGACCACGACACACGCTGTCTTCACGTCCTGATCGAGGATCAGCGCAGCGGCGCGCTGGTCGCCTGTTTCCGCATCCTGCAACTACCCAGCGGGGCCGAGATCGGGCAAAGCTATTCCGCGCGGCACTACAACCTGTCGCGGCTGCGCCTCTTTCGCGGCCCGATGGTCGAGATCGGGCGCTTCTGCATCCATCCCGAACATCACGACCCCGACATCCTGCGGGTGGCCTGGGCCGCGCTGACCCGGCACGTGGACGACACCGGGGTCGAACTGCTGTTCGGCTGCTCGTCGTTCATGGGGACGCAGACGCAGGATTACGAGGATGCGTTCGCCATGCTACGCGCGCGCCACATCGCCCCGCGCCGCTGGCTGCCTCGGGTCAAGGCGCCCGACGTGTTCCGGTTCGGGCGGCTGCTCAGGCGGCGCAAGCCCGACGCGCGCCGGGCCATGGCCGCGATGCCGCCCCTGTTGCGGACCTACCTGCTGATGGGCGGCTGGGTCAGCAACCACGCGGTCGTGGACCATCAGCTGAACACGCTGCACGTGTTTACCGGGCTCGAGATCCGGGCGATTCCGCCCGCGCGCAAGCGCCTGCTGCGGGCGGTGGCCGGCTGAGGGCCGGCTGAATGCCGGGCCGTCCGGTTGCGCGCGCAGCCGACCGGGCCTAGAACCCCGCCTTTCACCTGCGAGGCTGGCATGGCGGGCTTTTCCTTCACCCTGAACGCGACCGACGGCAAGGCGCGCGGCGGCGTCATCTCCACCCCCCGGGGGGAGATCAGGACACCCGCCTTCATGCCCGTGGGCACCGCCGCGACCGTCAAGGCGATGCTGCCTCAATCGGTCCGCGCGACCGGGGCCGACATCCTGCTGGGCAACACCTACCACCTGATGCTGCGCCCCGGGGCCGAGCGGGTGGCGCGGCTGGGCGGGCTGCACCGGTTCATGAACTGGGACCGGCCGATCCTGACCGATTCGGGCGGATTCCAGGTGATGAGCCTCGCAAGCCTGCGAAAGCTGACCGAGGACGGCGTGACCTTCGCCAGCCACGTGGACGGCTCGCGCCACATGCTGTCGCCGGAAACGAGCATGGAGATCCAGCGCCTGCTGGGGTCCGACATCGTGATGGCGTTCGACGAATGCCCCGCGCTGCCCGCCACCCCCGAACGGCAGGCCGAGGCGATGCGCCTGTCGATGCGGTGGGCGCAGCGGTCGCGCGACGCGTTCGGCGACCGGCCCGGCCATGCGCTGTTCGGGATCATGCAGGGCGGCGTTCTGCGCGACCTGCGCGAGGAAAGCGCCGGCGCCCTGCGCGGGATCGGCTTTGACGGCTACGCCATCGGCGGCCTTGCCGTGGGTGAAGGGCAGGCGGCGATGTTCGAGGTTCTCGACTATGCCCCGGACCTGCTGCCCGCCGACAGGCCGCGCTACCTGATGGGGGTCGGCAAGCCCGACGACATCGTGGGCGCGGTCCAGCGCGGCGTGGACATGATGGACTGCGTGCTGCCGTCGCGGTCGGGGCGCACGGGCCAGGCCTTCACCCGCCACGGCGTCGTCAACATCAAGAACGCGCGCCATGCGGACGATCCGCGCCCGCTCGATCCCGATTGCAGCTGCCCCGCCTGCACCGGCTATTCGCGCGGCTATCTGCACCACGTCTATCGTTCGGGCGAGATCATCGCCTCGATGCTGATGACGTGGCACAACCTGCATTACTTTCAGGAGATCATGCAGGGCATGCGCGACGCGATCGCCGCGGGCCGGCTGGACGACTGGGTGGGGGATTTTCACGCGGGCCGCGCCCAGGGGGACCTGCCGCCGCTCTGACGCGGGCCGCATGTGCCCTGTCGCGCCGCTGCCACGCGGGCCCATCAAAATCGCGTGGCTTGTGGCAAGCCAGCCAAAATCGGCCTAGACGGGGCGCAAAGGCGGACGAACCGCCCATGCGAAAGGCATACATGTCGCAGGACATCCGAACGATCACCACCACCGACGAGCTCGCCGCGTTCTGCGCGCTGGCCAAGGAACAGCCCTACGTCACGCTCGACACCGAGTTCCTGCGCGAACGGACCTATTATTCCAAGCTCTGCCTGATCCAGATGGCGCTGCCGCCCGCATCCGGGCCGAAGTCCGAGGGCGGGCCCGCCGTCCTGATCGACCCCCTGGCCGACGGGTTGTCGCTTGAGCCGCTTTACGACCTGTTCCGGCACACCGCGACGGTCAAGGTGTTCCACGCCGCGCGCCAGGACCTGGAAATCTTCTTCCACGACGCGGGCGTCTTTCCCGACCCGCTGTTCGATACCCAGATCGCGGCGATGGTCGCGGGGTTCGGCGAACAGGTCGGCTACGAGACGCTGGTTCGCCGGATCGCGCGCCACAACCTCGACAAGTCGTCCCGCTTCACCGACTGGTCGCGCCGGCCGCTGTCGGACGCGCAGGCGGCCTATGCGCTGGCCGACGTGACGCATCTGCGCGCGATCTACGAATACCTCGCGGCCCAGCTCGCCAAGACCGGGCGCGAGGCCTGGGTGGCAGAAGAAGCCGGCGTGCTGGTCGATCCCGAGACCTATATCAGCCGCCCCGACGAGGCGTGGGAACGGGTCCGCACCCGGTCGGGATCGCCCCGGTTCCTGGCCGTCGTGCGCGAGCTTGCGAAGTTCCGCGAAACCTACGCCCAGACCCGCGACGTGCCGCGCAGCCGCGTCTACAAGGACGACGCGCTGATCGAGCTGGCGTCGACCAAGCCGCTGACCGACGAGGACCTGGGCCGCTCGCGCCTGCTGCTGCGCGAGGCGCGGCGGGGCGAGATCGCGCAGGGCATCCTCGCCGCGGTCAAGGCGGGCGTCGAAACCACCGACCTGCCCAAGCCCCCGGTCGAGGTCGAAGGTAAGCCCGGCAACGCCGCGCTGTCCGAGCTGCTGCGCGTGCTGCTGAAGGCCAAGGCCGATGCGGCGGGCGTGGCACCACGGCTGATCGCCTCGTCCGCCGATCTGGACGCGCTTGCATCCGGCGCGCGCGACCTGCCGGCGCTCAGCGGCTGGCGGGCCGAGGTGTTCGGGCAGGACGCGATCCGGCTGGCGCAGGGCAGGATCGCGCTGTCGGCGGCGGGCGGTGCGATCCGCGTGGTGGCGCTGGACGACAAGTGACGTCCGACTGTGGCCGTGTTTGACGCCCCGGCGGTCAGCGTGGGATCACGATCTCTGCCCGCAGCCCCGTTGAACGCACCGCATCGACCAGCCGCAGCTGGCCGCCATGCGCGCGCGCCACGTCGGCCGCGATCGACAGCCCCAGCCCCACGCCGCCGCCCCGGTCCTGGTTGCGCGACGGGTCCAGCCGCGTGAACGGGCGGATCGCCTCGTCCCGCCGTTCGGGCGGGATGCCGGGGCCGTCATCCTCGACCGAGATGCGGAAGCTGCGCGGGCCGATCGCCGCCTCGACCTCGGCCCGCGAGCCGTAGCGGACGGCGTTCCCGATCAGGTTTTCCAGCGCGCGCCGCAGCATGTCGGCGCGGAACGTCACCTCGGCCGCGGCGTCGCCCTGCAGCGCGGCCAGCGTGACGTTCTGGCCCGCGCGGTGGGCGTCCGCCACGACCGCCGTGACGAAGGGGAGCGCCGGCTGCGGATCTGCCGGCGCGTCCTGCGCCGCGTCCCGCGCGTGGTCCAGGAACGCGTCCACAAGGCGCTTGAGGTCGGACACGTCGCGTTCCATGTCGGCGATCTCGCCCGGCTCGGGCGGCAGGTCCGGCGACAGCATCGACAGCCCCAGCTTCAGCCGCGTCAGCGGCGTGCGCAGGTCGTGCCCCACGCCCGACAGCATCAGCGCCCGCTGTTCGTTCTGCCGCTCGATCCGGTTGCGCATGTCGAGGAACGCGGCGCCCGCGCTGCGCACCTCGACCGCGCCGGCGGGGCGGTAGGGCTCGATCCGCCCGCGCCCGAACGCCTCGGCCGCGCGGGCGAGGCGCTGGATCGGGCGCAGCTGGTTGCGCAGGAAGATCGCGGCGATGCCGGTCATCAGCAGCGACGTCCCCAGCAGCAGAACCAGAAGCTGGTGCGGGTTCGAGGCGCTGACGCGGCGGCGCGGAAACTCCATCACCATCGCCGGCAGCGGGCGCGCGCCCGCGGCCGATCCCGCCAGCGACACCCGCACCCGGCGCAGGTCGGACAGATCGACGCCGGTGACCTGCGGCAGCTGGTCGTGAAGCCGCGCGATGACCACGCGGCCGGAAAAGTCGATGAAGCTCCGCCGCTCGGGGACCGGCCCGCCACCCACCGCGAGGTCGATCCGCAGCGGCGCCGCGACCGCGTTCGCCGCCGCGAGCGATTGGGGCGATCGGTCGCCGGCAAGGTCCGCCACCAGCGCCAGTTCCAGCGCCATGCTGTCGGTCATCTGCCGCGTCACGTCCTCGAAATGGCGCTGCAGGAACATGACCGTCACGACCAGCGACACGACGCCCACGGGCAGGAACAGGATCAGCGCCGCCCGCCCGTAAAGCCGGTTCGGCATCATCTTCTTGAGCCAGCTGAAATCCATGGCAACCCCTCACGCCGGCCGCTAGCCTAGTCGGATGAGCGATGCGGTGAAAGAGCGGGTGGTCCTTGCCCCCAACCCCTCGGCCCTGACGGGGCCGGGGACGAACAGCTTTCTTCTGGGCACGCGCGAGGTCGCGGTGATCGACCCCGGCCCCGACGTCCCCGCGCATCTCGACGCGATCGTGGCGGCGGCGGGGGGGGCGGGACGGATCAGCCACATCCTCGTCACCCACGCGCATCTGGACCACAGCGGCGGCGCGCGGACGCTTTCCCGGATGACCGGGGCGCCGGTGCTGGCGTTCGGGGACGCGGGCGCGGGGCGCTCGCCCACGATGGCGCGGCTGGCGGGGCAGGGGACCCAGGGCGGCGAGGGGGTGGACCGCGACTTCGCGCCCGACATCGTGCTTGCCAACGGCGCGGTCGTCGAGACGGCCGAGTGGCGCCTGACCGCCATCCACACGCCGGGCCACATGGGCAACCACCTGAGCTTCGCCGCCGCCGACACCATCTTCTGCGGCGACCTGGTGATGGCCTGGGCCACGACGCTGATCTCGCCGCCCGAGGGGGATCTGGCCGACTTCCTGCGCTCGCTCGACCGGCTGGCCGCGCTTGGGCCCGCGCGGCTGCTGCCGGCCCACGGCCCGGCGGTGACGGACCCGCCCGCGCGGCTGGCCG
>ERZ501041.217-NODE-217-length-10914-cov-10.414034_pt1 | contig 10914 bp, 10 predicted proteins | sample MGYA00248848_ERZ501041 | MGnify/ENA primary metagenome ERZ501041 (study PRJEB25958, sample SAMN03398573) | human skin metagenome | study: EMG produced TPA metagenomics assembly of the Human Skin Microbiome Metagenome (human skin metagenome) data set.
TCATCGCGCAGGGGCGGACGCTCACGGTGCGACTGCACGCGGCATGGCGGGAGGACCACTTCGCCGCCGAGACGCTGCAGGCGCTCGCCCGTCGCCTGCAGGCCTTCGTCCGGGACCGCTATGCCGAGCCCGGGGATGACGCGCCGCGCTGAGGCCGGAGCGCGTGAGACCATGCCGTCGTCGGACGCGGCCCCGGGCGGGCCGCGTCGATGCACACGAGGGGAGAACCCGGATGAACACCACCGTCCGACGCGCCCTGTGGGTGGTCCTGGTGCTGCTGTGCCTGGGACTCGTGTTCCTCGCGCTGCGCGGGGTGCTGGCGGTCGGCGCGGTGCCGATCAGCGCTGCCCCCACCCTCAGCGCAACGCCGTCCGCGACCCCGTCGCCGTCGCCGTCGTCCTCAGCACGCTCCACGCCCAGCCCCACACCGACGGCCACACCGACCCCGTCCTCGGCGGCACCCACGCGGGAGGCGGCGGTTCCCGTCGAGACCCAGGAGCCCGCCGGCACACCCACGCCGTCCGAGGAGCCGACCCCCACCGAGGAGCCGGCCCCCGCCGCGGCCGCCCACCTCTCCGGCCCCGCCGCCCCGTGGGACGAGATCACGGCGACGCCCGTGCACGTGGACGTCCACCAGGACGGCGAGCAGATCGTCGGAGCGGGGATCGACCTGACGCAGTTGGACGAGGGCGGCGACCTGGACCCGGAGCCGCAGACGGTCGGCTGGTACGGTCCGCCGCAGTGGGGCACCACGCCGGGGGAGCGCTCCCCGTACGCGGGGGTCCTGGCCGGGCACGTCGTCTACTACGGCGTGCGGGACGTGTTCTGGAACCTGGGCGACGTGCGGGCGGGCGCCGTCGTCGTGGTGACGTACGACGACGGCACGCAGGCCGCCTTCGAGGCGGACGCGGACGCGGTCTCGGTGGAGAAGGAGGCGCTCACCCAGGATCCGGCGCACCGCTGGGCATGGGAGCCCGGGGGCGACGACGCGAAGGTCACGCTGATCACGTGCGACCTCGTGCCGGGCACCGGGATGGCCGGGAACGCCTTCAACAACTGGGTGGTGCAGGCCACCCGCGTCGCCTGAGGCCGCGGCGACCCCGGGGCAGGGAGGCCGGAGGGGTACCCTGGGGAGGCCGGGGCGGCCGACCGCGTCGGACCGCCCTTGACCCCGTGACCGGGTGACGACCGCCGAGAGGACCTGCGCCCATGAGCCGAGCCGACATCGCCCCCGCCCGCGTGCGCCCCCGCCGCTGGAGCGTGGCCGTCGGAGGGGCGCTCCTGAGCATCACCCTGGCCACCGGCGGCTGCAGCGTCGCCGAGGAGCCCGGACAGACCGGTGGCACGGAGGCGGGGAACACCTACCTGGAGGGCGTGCTGGCCAGCCCCAGCCAGACGTCCGCCGACCCGCTCGCGGCGGACATCCAGTTCGCGGGTCTGCTGCTGCGCAACCACCGCGACGCGATCCAGCAGTCCGATGAGGTGCTGGGCAAGGACGGCGTGGACCAGGAGATCCGGGCCACCGCCGAACGGATGAAGTCCGAGCACGAGGAGCGGGCGGGCCGGCTCGAGTCGATGCTCGAGGGCTGGGGCGTCCCCTCGGATGACGTGCGCGGTGCGGGTGCCGAGTCGACCCCGTCTGCGCAGCCCGAGTCCACGGAGGACGCGGAGCCGACCCAGATCGTGGGCGACGAGTTGCGCGCCGGACTCCTGTCCGACCGGGAGAAGAACGTGCTGGCCGCCGCCGAGCCGGAGGAGGCAGGACGGATCTACCTGCTCCAGATGCGCCGCCTCTATCAGGGCGCGCTGACGATCTCCGCCACGGAGGCGGAGGACGGCTCGGACGACGCGGCGAAGGAGCTGGCCTCCAGCGTGGTCGAGGGCCATCGCAAGGAGCTGGAGAGCTTGGCCGCGACGCTCGGGGAGATGGGCGTGATCGGGTCGAGCGGGGCGCGCACGGCGGACCCGTCCGGGTTCACCGGCCCCATCAAGATCGAGGGCACCGGCGCGAACGGCGGCTCCGTCCCCTCGGACTTCGTCCCGGAGCCGCTGCAGCGGGTGCGCAACTTCCGCGCCACCCAGAAGCCGGTGCTGCCGTCGTCGAGCTCGCCCAGTTCCTCCAGCGCGTCGGGCCCCGCCAGCGCGTCCGGCCGGGACGCCGAGGACCAGCGGGGGCGGGACACCGCATCGGCGAGCCCGTCGCCCAGCCCGGCCGACACGGCGCAGGCCACCCCGCGCCCCTCCTCCGGGGCAAGCCCCTCGCCCAGCGCATCCCGCTGACGCGCGGCGCCGGCCGGCCCGATCCGCATCGCGCGTCGCCGTGACCGAGTCGATAGCGCTTCGTCACCGGACAGTGACCCGCATCACGTCCGTGCGGCGTAGATTCGTGCCGACGCAGCGAGTGAGGCATCCGGTCGACCTCGGGCGTCCGAGCCGGAGAACCCCTCGGCCCGTCGCAGCACCGCACCCCTGGAGGAGCACGATGCGCACCGCCCGACCGACCCGCCTTGCCGCCGCCCTGGGGGCCGGCGTCCTTCTCACCGGCGTGGGGGCGACCCCTGCCCTCGCCTCACCCGCCCACCCCGCTGGATGGACCGCCGAGCACGGCCTGCCCGGCGGATCCTTCCTCGTGGCCAGCGCGGAGGGTGAGGCCGGTGCCTCCTTCGGCACCGAGTTCGAGGTGGACGAGTCCGACGTCCGCCTGACGGTGGCTCCGGTGCTGGAGGGGGAGGCCCGCGGCGCCGAGACCGAGGTCCCGTTCACGTACGACGACGAGTTGGAGCGCGGTGACTTCGACGTCGCCGCGGCCCGGCGGAGCCTGGGCGAGTCGGGGACCGGTCCCGTCGTCTACACCCTCTACGTCCTGGGCGGCGAGGTGGCCGCCCTCACCTACGGTCCGGACGCCGACCTCACCGACGCTGACCCGGGCGAGCCGCTGCGCGCCGACCAGCGTCATGAGCTCGGCTTCCACATGCTCCCCACCGCCTGGGACACCACCCTGCTCGCGGCGCCGGGGGAGCGACACGTGTTCATCTCCTCGTACACGGGCGATGAGGCGGCGCCGCTGACGCTCGTCGCGGGCCCGGCCGAGGGCCGGGTCGTCGAGGTGACGGAGGAGGAGACCGGCGGGCCGCGCGGCTACGTCTACCAGGCGCCCGAGGGCTTCACCGGATCCGACACCGTCACCCTGCGGGCCACGAGGGACGGCGTCACGACGACGCGCACGGTGACCGTGCGGTTCGGCGACCCCCGCGTGGACCTCTACGACTGGGAGAACGGGCGGATCCCGGGGTTCGTGACCTTCCCCGTGGCCGGCCTGTTCGACGACGCTCCGGCTCCGGGCCAGCCGGCCGATCCCGACACTCCCACCTCGCCGGCGGAGCCCGAGACCCCTGCGGATCCGGCCGACGGCGAGCACACGGTGCCGGACACGGTCGAGACCGGGCGTGGTCCGGCGGCGTGGCCCGTCGCCGTCGCGGTGCTGGCCGCGGGCGTCCTGGCCGTGGTGCGCCGGCACCGCGTCGCGGCCTGACCGCTCCGGTCAGCGGGGGGCGAGCAGCGCGCTCTTCTCCGGGTGCTCGTCGAACCACTGGGCGACGTACCAGCACATCGGCACGATGCGGCGGCCCCCTGCGGGGCCGCCGTTCGTCTCGATGTCCTCGACTGCGCCGGCGGTCAGCGTGGCGGCGTGGCCCTGGCCGCGGTGCACGGGGATGGTGAACGCCCGGTTCAGGGAGACGGCCGCGCCGTTGTCCCGGAAGTCGAGGACGGCGAGCAGGGTGCCGCCGTCGTGGAGCTCGTACCGGGACTCGGCGTCATTGCGGGTGACGGTGGGGGAGGTGCTCATGCCGGGGCAACCCCCGGTGGTGACGGGGTATTCCGACGCCGGCCGGCGGCGGGCTCCTACATGTAGTGGTCCGCGGGGGTCGGACACGCCGCCCGCGGACGTGGCGAACTCGACTTTCCGGCTGTGGGAACCCGGCCCCGAGATCTCCACCGGCTGTGGACAGTCGACCTCGGTCCCGGCGTGTCCCGCATGTCCGCGCGGATCGTCTCGCACAGCAGGGTGTGGACAGGATGGGCAGAGGGTGGGGATACGTAACTACAGTGGTGTGACTACTACATGTAGGGATGGTTCCCGGCCGAGATCACTAGATGTAGTATCGACGCAGATGTTCGGCACGCCCCGTGATTCACCTCGCGGACGCCGCGCCGGCACCCGTAGACCACCAGAGACCACGAAGGAACAGGGATCGCCATGACCGTCACCGTGTACACCAAGCCGGCCTGCGTGCAGTGCAACGCCACCTACCGTGCACTGGACAAGAAGGGCATCGCCTACGAGGTCGTGGACATGTCCCAGGACCCCGCCGCCCTCGAGCGCGTCCGTGCCCTCGGCTTCATGCAGGCCCCCGTCGTCGTCACCGAGACCGACTCCTGGTCCGGCTTCCGCCCGGACAAGATCGCCGAGCTCGCCGAGTCCGCCGCGGCATCGGTGGCCTGACCGGAGTCGACATGACCGTCGCCGCGGACCCGAGCCACATCCGCTCGGCCGAGGCGCAGGGGCTCGTCCCCACCGACGCGGGACTGATCTACTTCTCCTCCGCCTCCAACTACACGCACCGCTTCGTCGAGAAGCTCGAGCTGCCCGAGGACCGGGTGGCTCGACTGCCGTTGATCACCCGGGAGCCCACCCTCGGGGCCACCGCCCCGTACGTCCTGATGACCCCCACCTACGGCGGGGGCAGCGGGCCGGGCGCGGTCCCGAAGCAGGTGATCAAGTTCCTCAACGTCCCGGAGAACCGTCACTGGATTCGGGGCGTGATCGCGTCCGGGAACACCAACTTCCATGAGGGCTACTGCCTGGCCGGCTACATCATCTCCCGCAAGTGCCAGGTCCCCCTCATGTACAAATTCGAGCTGATGGGCACGCCCGACGACGTCGAACGCGTCCGCGGCGGCCTGGAAGGACTGTGGACATGACCATCACCGCACCCACCGAGGCGGACCTCATCCGCCAGGCGAAGAACATGCCCGCCGAGTGGCAGAACCTCGGCTACCACGAGCTCAACGCCATGCTGAACCTCTACGGCGCCGACGGTCGCATCCAGTTCGAGGCCGACCACGCGGCCGCGCGCCAGTACTTCCTGCAGCATGTCAACACCAACACGGTGTTCTTCCACGACCTGGAGGAGAAGCTCGACTACCTGCAGAAGAACGACTACTACGAGACCGAGACGTTCGAGCAGTACCCCTTCGAGTTCATCCGGGGCCTGTTCGATCGTGCCTACAAGGCCAAGTTCCGCTTCCCGACCTTCCTCGGCGCGTTCAAGTTCTACACCTCGTACGCCCTGAAGACCTTCGACGGCAAGCGCTACCTCGAGCGCTACGAGGACCGCGTCGCCGTCGTCGCCCTCCACCTGGCCCGGGGCGACCAGGAGCTGGCCACCCATCTGGTGGACGAGATGATCGCCGGCCGCTTCCAGCCGGCCACCCCCACGTTCCTCAACTCGGGCAAGAAGCAGCGCGGCGAGCTCGTCTCCTGCTTCCTGCTGCGCATCGAGGACAACATGGAGTCGATCGCCCGCGGCATCAACTCCGCCCTGCAGCTGTCCAAGCGCGGCGGCGGGGTGGCCCTCTCGCTGACCAACATCCGCGAGCACGGCGCGCCCATCAAGCAGATCGAGAACCAGTCCTCCGGCGTCATCCCCGTGATGAAGCTCCTCGAGGACTCCTTCTCCTATGCCAACCAGCTCGGCGCGCGCCAGGGCGCCGGCGCGGTGTACCTCAACGCGCACCACCCGGACATCCACCGCTTCCTCGACACCAAGCGCGAGAACGCGGACGAGAAGATCCGCATCAAGACCCTCTCCCTCGGCGTCGTGATCCCGGACATCACGTTCCAGCTGGCGAAGAAGAACGAGGACATGTACCTGTTCTCGCCGTACGACGTCGAGCGCGTCTACGGGGTGCCGTTCTCCGAGATCTCCGTGACCGAGAAGTACTACGAGATGGTCGACGACGCGCGGATCAAGAAGACCAAGATCAACGCGCGCGAGTTCTTCCAGACCATCGCCGAGATCCAGTTCGAGTCCGGCTACCCGTACGTCGTGTTCGAGGACACCGTGAACGCCGCGAACCCGATCAAGGGCCGCATCACCATGTCCAACCTGTGCTCCGAGATCCTGCAGGTCTCCGAGGCCTCCGAGTACAACGAGGACCTGAGCTACGCCCACGTGGGCCAGGACATCTCCTGCAACCTCGGCTCGATGAACATCGCCAAGACCATGGACTCGCCGGACTTCGGCCGGTCCGTGGAGACCGCGATCCGTGCGCTGACGGCCGTGTCGGTCATGTCCGACATCCAGTCGGTGCCGTCCATCGCCAAGGGCAACGCCGCCTCCCACGCCATCGGCCTGGGGCAGATGAACCTCCACGGGTACCTGGCGCGCGAGCGCGTCCACTACGGCTCGGAGGAGGGCATCGACTTCACGAACATGTACTTCTACGCGGTGCTGTTCCACGCGCTGCGGGCCTCGAACCGGATCGCCATCGAGACCGGCCAGCGGTTCGGCGGGTTCGAGGACTCGAAGTACGCCTCGGGGGAGTTCTTCGACAAGTACACGGACCAGGAGTGGGTGCCCGCCACCGAGCGCGTCGCCGAGCTGTTCGCCGAGGCCGGGATCGCCCTGCCCACGCAGGACGACTGGCGTGAGCTGAAGGCCTCCGTCATGGAGCACGGCATCTTCAACCGCAACCTGCAGGCCGTCCCGCCGACGGGCTCGATCTCCTACATCAACAACTCGACCTCCTCGATCCACCCGGTGGCCTCGAAGATCGAGATCCGCAAGGAGGGCAAGCTCGGCCGCGTGTACTACCCGGCGCCGTACCTCACCAACGAGAACCTCGAGTACTACGAGGACGCGTACGAGATCGGCTACGAGAAGATCATCGACACGTACGCCGCGGCGACGCAGCACGTGGACCAGGGCCTGTCCCTGACGCTGTTCTTCAAGGACACGGCCACCACCCGTGACCTGAACCGCGCGCAGATCTACGCGTGGACGAAGGGCATCAAGACGATCTACTACATCCGCCTGCGCCAGCTCGCGCTGGAGGGCACCGAGGTCGAGGGCTGCGTCAGCTGCATGCTCTGACAGCCGGCCCTTCGAGGCGGGAAATCCGGCGTATTCCGCGCTTCCGAGCGCGGGTGCGCTCGATTTCCCGCCTCGAAGTGGAGCCGGCGCACCCGGACGGGGAGGGCCGACGAGGTCGTGAGCCCGGACCCGTCCGAGTGGCTGCCGCTGCCCCTGCGGGCCTAGACTGTCCCGGACCCGCGCCCCGCTGACCGTGCTCTCGAGAGCCCCCGGAATCCGCGGATTCTCAACGAATTCTTCTGAAGGATGTGCCCTGCCGTGACCGAGACCCAGCAGTCCCACCTCGTCGAGGCGGTCAACTGGAACCGCATTCAGGACGAGAAGGACGTGGAGGTGTGGAACCGCCTCGTCAACAACTTCTGGCTGCCGGAGAAGGTGCCGCTGTCCAACGACGTCCAGTCCTGGTCCCACCTCACGGATGAGGAGCGGCTGCTCTCCATGCGCGTGTTCACGGGCCTGACGCTGCTGGACACGATCCAGGGCACCGTGGGCGCCGTCTCCCTCATCCCGGACGCCATGACCCCGCACGAGGAGGCCGTCCTCACGAACATCGCGTTCATGGAGTCGGTGCACGCGAAGTCGTACTCCTCGATCTTCTCCACCCTGGCCTCCACCCCGGAGATCGACGAGGCGTTCCGCTGGTCCCGTGAGAACCGGAACCTGCAGGCCAAGGCCCGCCTGATCGTGGAGCGCTATGACGGCCAGGACCCGTACAAGAAGAAGATCGCCTCCACCCTGCTCGAGTCCTTCCTCTTCTACTCGGGCTTCTACTGGCCCATGTACCTCTCCGCGCACGCCCGCCTCACCAACACCGCCGACCTGATCCGCCTGATCATCCGCGACGAGGCCGTGCACGGGTACTACATCGGCTACAAGTACCAGCGGAGCATCGAGACCCTGCCGGAGGAGAAGCGGGAGGAGCTCAAGGCGTTCACCTTCGAGCTGCTGTTCGAGCTGTACGAGAACGAGGTCGAGTACACCCATGACCTCTACGACGCCGTCGGCCTGGCCGAGGACGTGAAGAAGTTCCTGCACTACAACGCGAACAAGGCGCTGATGAACCTGGGCTACGAGCCCATGTTCCCGGCCGAGACCACGAACGTGAACCCCGCCATCCTCTCCGCGCTCTCCCCGAACTCGGACGAGAACCACGACTTCTTCTCCGGCTCCGGCTCCTCCTACGTGATCGGCAAGGCCGAGAACACCGAGGACGAGGACTGGGACTTCTGATCCCGTCCGCCTGAGCCCCGTCCCGACGACGGCCGGTCGCCTCCCCGCGGAGGCGCCCGGCCGTCGTCGTCTCGCGGGGGCATCACACGTCGGCCCCGGGCCCCGCAGTATGACGCTGCGCGTCACCGCCCTGCCCGATGGAGCGCACACGCTGCGATAGGCTTGGGCCCAGCTTCAGGAGAAGCGGCTGTGGATCCCGCCTCGGCGGGTCCACGTGGTCCCACGACGAGCCGCTCGCCAACCCCATGTTCACGGGTGGCAACGGACCGAGAAGCGGCCCGCCTCCGCTGCGTGCAGACCCCTCGAGGGGAGCCCGCGGTGACTGGGGGACGGGCAAGAGCAGCGTTCGAAAGGATCCCGGCCTCCGGCTCGGGGCGTCTCTCGCCCCCCGCCCGCCGTGCTGTGCCCCGCGGGGAATCACCCACCGCACGGCCCACCCCGCACCGTTCCGCACCCGCCGTGCCCACCCGCGCCGGCGACGTCGCACCGTCCTCCAAGGAGAACCCCATGACGACCCCCTCGAACATCTCCCGCCGCTCCTTCGCCGGCCTGTCCCTGGCCGCCGTCGGCGCGTTCGCCCTGACCGCCTGCAACTCGCAGGCCGAGAAGAAGGGCGACGACGGCGCCCAGACCGTGCGCATCGGCGTCGTGTCCGAGAACGAGACGCACCGCGCCCTGGTGAAGCTCGCCAAGGAGAAGCACGGCATCGACGTCGAGATCCGCAACTTCACCGAGTACACGCAGCCGAACCCGGCGCTGGACAACGGCGACATCGACATGAACTGGTTCCAGCACATCGCCTACCTGGCCGACTACAACCAGGCCTCCGGCAAGGACCTGACGCTGATCGGGACCACCGAGATCATCCCGCTGCCCCTGTACTCCAAGAAGTACAAGGACGTCTCCGAGTTCAAGAAGGGCGACACCGTCGCCATCCCGAACGACACCGTGAACCAGGCCCGCGCCATCAACGTGCTCGTCGCCGCCGGCCTGCTGAAGCTGTCCAACGAGACCATCCGCCCGGAGCCCAAGGACATCGACGAGGCCGCCTCCACCGTGAAGGTCCAGACCGTGGCCGCCCAGCAGACCGTGAACGCGCTCGAGTCCGTCCAGGGCTCGGTCATCAACAACACGTTCTCGGCCGACGCCGGCATCGACACGAACACCGCCCTGTTCAAGGACGACCCCAAGGCCGACTCCGCCAAGCCGTTCGTCAACGGCTTCGCCGTGCGTCGCGAGGACCGCGACAACGAGACCTACAAGAAGATCGCGGCCCTGTACCACGAGCAGGCCGTGCTGGACGAGTCCGCGAAGCTCTCCTCCGGCACCAGCGTGCCGGTGCAGCTCGACGCCGCCCAGATCGACGAGACCCTGAAGCAGTACCAGGACGCGATCGCGAAGCAGGGCGCCTGATCCATGGCAGGTTCCCATACGTCCGACCGTGACGCGGTCACCCCGGGGCGCCCCTCTGCGGGCGCCCCGGGGGAGCCGGTCATCGTCTTCGACCACGTCAGCCGCGTCTTCGGGGGCAAGAAGGGTGCCGGTGTGAAGGCCGTGGACGACGTCTCGCTCACCGTGAACCGCGGCGAGGTCTTCGGCGTCATCGGCTTCTCCGGCGCCGGCAAGTCCACCCTGATCCGCATGATCAACGGGCTGGAGAAGCCGACGTCGGGCACCGTCACGGTGCTGGGCCAGCAGGTCTCCCACCTCTCCGAAGCGAAGCTGCGTCCGCTGCGCACCCGCATCGGCATGGTGTTCCAGCAGTTCAACCTGCTGACCTCCCGCACGGTGGCCGGGAACATCGAGTTCGCCCTGGACACGGCCGGCTGGCCGCGCTCCACGCGCCGCGCTCGCGTGGCGGAGCTGCTCGAGTTCGTCGGCCTGGCGGACAAGGCCAAGCACTACCCGGAGCAGCTCTCGGGCGGCCAGAAGCAGCGCGTCGGCATCGCCCGCGCCCTGGCCGCCGAGCCGGAGATCCTGCTCGCGGACGAGGCCACCAGCGCCCTGGATCCCTCGACGACGCACGAGGTGCTCTCCGTGCTGCGCCGCGTCAACGAGGAGCTCGGGGTCACGATCGTGGCCATCACCCACGAGATGGAGGTCATCCGCTCGATCGCCGACCGTGTCGCCGTGATGGACACCGGCCGCGTGGTGGAGTCCGGCAAGGTCTACGACCTCTTCTCCCGGCCCGCCCACTCCGCCGACGCCGCGTCCTTCGTGGCCACGGCGCTCAAGGACCGGCCGAATGCCGACGAGGTGGCCCGCATCCGGGCGCGCACCGAGGGTCGGCTGATCATGGTCTCGCTCAAGGACTCCGCCGCGGTCTCGGCCGTGCTCGGCACCGCATCGACGCGCGGCGTGGGCTTCGAGATCGTCCACGGCGGCATGTCCGCCACCAAAGACTCCGCGTACGGCCTGCTCACCGTGGCGCTCACGGGCGAGGCCGCCGCGGTGGACGCGTTCGTCGCGGAGCTGGCCGGCGCCGGGGACGTGCAGGAGGTGCACCAGTGATCGAACGATTCCAGAA
>ERZ501041.218-NODE-218-length-10864-cov-7.814506_pt1 | contig 10864 bp, 10 predicted proteins | sample MGYA00248848_ERZ501041 | MGnify/ENA primary metagenome ERZ501041 (study PRJEB25958, sample SAMN03398573) | human skin metagenome | study: EMG produced TPA metagenomics assembly of the Human Skin Microbiome Metagenome (human skin metagenome) data set.
GGGGCCGGCACCACCGGATCCGCCCCTACACCCCGCGCCATAACGGGAAGGTCGAACGGTACAACCGGCTGATGGTCGATGAGGTCCTCTACGCCCGCCCGTACTCCTCAGAGCAAGCTCGGCGTGAGGCCCTGCAGGTGTGGGTGAACCACTACAACTACCATCGGCCTCATACCTCCTGCGGAGACGCTCCTCCGGCCTCACTGGCACCGACCCGAGTCAACAACGTCATGCCCTCCTACATCTAGGCGTCGGCGCGTCGTCCTGCCGGGGCTCACCAGCGGCCGAGCCGGTGCTGGAGCACGGCGAGGGCGGCGGGGCCGGCCGTGGAGGCGCGCAGCACGTGCGGGCCGAGCCGCACCGGCACGGCCCCCGCGGCCACGCAGGCCTCGAGCTCGGCCGGGCCGATCCCGCCCTCGGGGCCCACGACGACGGCGATCTCGGCGGCCGCGGAGAGTCGCTCCGCGGGCACCGCGGACACCCCGTGCTCCGCGTCCTCGTGCAGCACGAGGACGAGCCGGCCGCCGTCGTCGTCCCGGACCAGCCCGGCGACCGCCGTCCCGGAGACGTGGTCCCGGACCGCGGGCACCCGGGCGCGACGCGCCTGCTTGGCGGCCGCGCGGGCCGTGTCCGCCCACTTCTGGCGGGCCTTGGCGGCCTTGGGGCCCTTCCAGCGGACGATCGAGCGCTCGGCCTCCCAGGGCACCACGGCGTCCACGCCGAGCTCGACGGCGGCCTGGACCGCCATGAGGTCCCGATCGCCCTTGGCGAGGGCCTGGACGAGCACGAGCGCCGGGGTGGGCGCCGGCTCCTCCGCCACCGCGTCCAGCCGCACGGACACCGCGTCCGGGGCGGCCGCGAGCACGGTGCCGTGGCCGAGCGTGCCCGACCCGTCGGCCAGGAGCACGGCCTCCCCGGGGGCCAGGCGCATGGCCGCGGCGGCGTGCCGGGCCTCGGCGCCGTCGAAGACGACCTCCGCGCCCGCGCTCGCGCCGGCCAGGGCGCCCGGCTCGAGGTGGAACAGGGGGGCGGTCACAGGTTCCTCAGGTTCTCCCGCAGCCGGGCGAACATGCCCCTGGCCTGGGGTGCGCCGTGCACGACCTCCTCGCCGCGCACCTCGGCCAGGCGCTCCAGGAGCTGGCGCTGCTCGTCGTCCAGGTCGGTGGGCGTGGTGACCACCACGTCCACCTTGAGGTCGCCACGGCCCTGCCCGCGCAGGCGGCCGACGCCCAGGCCGTGGAGGACCTCGACGTGGCCGGACTGCACGCCCGGGTCCAGGCTGACGGACTGCTTGCCGTCCAGGGTGTCCAGCGTGACGGTGGTGCCCAGGGCCGCGGCCGCCATGGGGACGGTCACGGTGGTGGCCAGGTGGTCGCCCTCGCGGCGGAAGGTCTCGTCCGGGCGGACCGCGATCTCCACGTAGAGGTCCCCGTTCGGGCCGCCGCCCGGGCCGGCCTCGCCGCGGCCGGCGAGGTGGATGCGGGTGCCGTCGTCCACGCCCGCGGGGATGCGCAGGGTCAGCGGCGTCCGGGTGCGGACGCGGCCCTGCCCGTCGCACTCGTGGCAGGGCGTCGGGATGACGGTGCCGAACCCCTGGCAGGCGGGGCAGGCCTCGGTGGCCATGACGGTGCCCAGCAGCGACCGCACGGGGCGCTGGATCATGCCGTGGCCGTGGCAGGTCTGGCAGGTCTCCGGCTGGGTGCCGGGCTCGCAGCACGAGCCCTCGCACCGATCGCAGCGCACGGCCGTGTCCAGCTCGATCGTCTGCTCGCCGCCGAAGACGGCGTCGCGCAGGTCGATCCGCGCGGTCACGAGGGCGTCCTGGCCGCGGCGGGCGCGGCTGGCGGGGCCGCCGCGGCCGCCCTGGCCGGCGGCGTTCATGAAGGTCTCGAAGATGTCGGCGAAGCCCCCGAAGCCGCCCGCCCCGCCGAAGCCGCCCGGGAAGCCGGCCTGGCCGTTCTCATTGCCCGTCGTGTCGTAGGCCCGACGCCGGCCCTCGTCCGAGAGCACCTCGTAGGCGTGGGAGATGCGCTTGAACTGCTCGGCCGCCTCCGGGTCGGGGTTGACGTCCGGGTGGTGGGTGCGCGCGAGCTTGCGGTAGGCGCGGCGGATCTCCTCGGTGCTGGCGTCACGGCTGACGCCGAGCGTCTCGTAGTGGTCGGTCACGGTGGGGATTCCTCTCGGGGAGAGCGGGACGTGGGGCGATGCGGGACGGGGCCCGCCAGGACGCGCGGAGGCGCGTCAGGTGGTCAGGATGCGGGAGAGATAGCGGGCGATCGCCCGGACGGCGGCCATGGTGCCCGGATAGTCCATCCGGGTCGGACCGATGACGCCGAGCTTCGCCACGGCGCCGGGGCCGTAGGCGGCCGCGACCACCGAGGTGTCCGCGAGCGATCCGGCGTTCTCGGACCCGATCCGCACGGACACCCCGTGGGCGTCCTGCTCCATCTCCGTGAGCAGGCGCAGCAGCACCACCTGCTCCTCGAGCGCCTCCAGGATCGGCCCGATGGACGCGCCGAAGTCCCCCGGGGAGCGGGCCAGGTTGGCGGTGCCGGCCAGGACGATGCGGTCCTGCCGGCCGGCCTCGAGCAGGTCGTGGACGGCCGCGGCCACGAGGGCGGCGGACTGCCGGTGCTCCGGGCGGACCCGGGTGACGACGTCGTCCACCACGGTGGCCGCCTGCACCGGACCGAGCCCCAGCAGGGCGTCCAGCAGGAGGCCGCGGAGCACGGACAGCTCCGCCTCGTCGACCGGACGGTCCAGCACGGCGTGCCGCTGGTCCACCCGTCCCGTGGACAGGATGAGGACCACGAGCACGCGCGTGGGCGTGAGGGAGACCAGTTCGAGGTGGCGGATCGTGGAGCCGTCCTCGTGGGGGAACTGCGCGACGGCGACCTGCTGGGTCAGCTGGGCCAGGAGGCGCACCGTGGACTCCATCATGTGCTCGGTGTCCGTCTCCGGGTCCAGCAGGGTCCGCACGGCCCGGCGCTCGGCCGGGGACAGCGGCTTCACCTCGGAGAGGCGGTCGACGAACACGCGGTAGCCCTTGTCCGTGGGGACGCGCCCGGCGGAGGTGTGCGGGGCCACGATGAGGCCCTCCTCCTCGAGCGCAGCCATGTCGTTGCGCACGGTCGCGGAGGACACGCCCAGGGCGTGCCGTTCCACGAGCGCCTTGGAGCCCACGGGCTCGCGCAGCGCCACGTAGTCCTCCACGATCGCCTGGAGCACCTGCAGGCGGCGGGGCTGCTCCGACATCTCGGTCCTCCTCTGGTCCGTCGGGATCCGGGGCGACCCCGGAGGTGCCCCTGGCTGGCACTCCGGCGGGTCAAGTGCCAATGCTACCGTCCGACCCGGGGGACGACCCGACCGGCCCGCACGGCTTCGCTCACGGTGATCGCCCGCCCCCGTTGCTACCGTGCTCTCCCATGGACTGGAGCAGCTGGGGCCCCGCGGGCCACGACGACCTGACGCGCCGCCCCGCCCGGACCGTCCCCGATGTGCCCGCCGCCCCCGGCACGGTGGTCGAGGACGTGGCCTCCGGGTTCACCGGGGCCGTGATCGGCATCGAGCGCTCCGGCGGCGTGCACGTGGTGGTCCTGGAGGACCGCCGCGGCGTGCGCCGCGGCTTCCCCCTCGGCGGCGGCTTCTGGATCGACGGCGAGCCCGTGACCCTGGTCCCCCCGACCGCCGCGGCCCCGGCGGCGCCGGCCCGCACCGCCTCCGGCTCGCGACGGGTCGAGGGGGCGCGGGCCCGCACCGCCCGCGCCTCTCGCATCTGGGTGGAGGGCGTGCACGACGCCGAGCTGGTGGAGAAGGTGTGGGGCGAGGACCTGCGCCTCGAGGGCATCGTCGTGGAGCCCCTGCACGGCGTGGACGACCTCGCCGGGGCGATCCGTGCGTTCGCCCCCGGTCCGCGGCGCCGGCTCGGGATCCTCGTGGACCATCTCGTCACCGGGTCCAAGGAGGAGCGCCTCGCGGCCGAGGCCATGCGCGTGCCGGGGGCCGCGGGCAACGTGCTCATCCTCGGTCACCCCTACGTGGACGTCTGGCAGGTCATCAAGCCCTCCGTCCTCGGCATCCCCGCGTGGCCCGTCGTGCCGAAGGGGCAGGACTGGAAGACGGGGATCCTGCGGGGACTGGGCTGGCCGCACGGGAGCAAGGAGGCCACGGGGCTGGGGTGGAAGCGGCTGCTCTCCCACGTCACCACGTACGCGGACCTCGAGCCGTCCCTGCTGGGCCGCGTGGAGGAGCTCATCGACTTCCTCACCGCCGCACCCGAGCACTGATCTCGGCGCGGCCCCCGCCCGCCCGCGCTATGCTGGCCCATGCCCTGCGCCCGGTCCCCGGCGCGCGGGTCCCGCGATCCAGGAGGAGCCCCTCGTGAACACCCGCGCGCAGCCCGACGCCGGCCGCACCGGCCACGGCCCGCCCGCCTGGCTCGTCTCGGCCGGCGGCCGCGGCGCCCCGCTCACGGCGAAGCAGGACCGTGACCGCGCGGCGCTGGCCCACCTCAGTCTGGCGTTCGGCGTGCTCGGCCCCCTGGTCGTGTGGCTGCTCTACCGCGACCGCGGCCCGTTCACCTCGCAGGAGTCGCGGGAGGCCCTGAACTTCTCCGGGCCGCCCACGCTCATCACGCTCCTGTTCTTCTTCCTGTCCCTGCTGCCGGTGGTCGGCCCGATCTTCGCGATCCTCGGCGCGCTCACGTGGGCCGCCATGGCGGTCTACGGCGTGATGGGCGCCTCGCACGTGTCCAAGGGCCGTCCGTTCCGGTACCCGTTCAACCTGCGCATCCTGCGCTGACCCGGGGCCGGCCGGTCAGAAGCCGGCCAGCGCCCGGACGATCGCGTCGTTGCGCAGCCGCCCCTCGAGCGTGGGGACGATGCGCCCGTCGACGGCGGCGCGCCCGTCCAGCAGGCCCGCGGCGATGAGTTCGGCGATCGCCCCGCGGATCCGCGCGGCCTCCCCCGGCGTCTCCGAGACGAGCTCCGCGGTCGGGAGCCCGCCCACCGTGCGCACCGCGAGCATGATGCGCTCGAGGCGCCGCGCGTCGGCGTCGGGCCGCTCGCGGCCGACGGCGGGGGTGACCCCCGTGGCCAGCCGCTGCGCGTAGGCGGCGGGGTGCTTGGCGTTCCAGAACCGGACGCCGGCGAGGTGCGAGTGCGCGCCCGGGCCGATCCCCCACCAGTCCTGGTCCTCCCAGTACGCCACGTTGTGCCGCGCGCGGTGGACCCCGGACCCCCGCGTATCCCGCGCCCAGTTGGACACCTCGTACCAGCGGTAGCCGGCGGCGCTGAGCAGCTCCTCGGCGAGCAGGTACTTGTCCGCCTGGTCGTCGGGGTCCACGTCCGCCACCTCGCCGCGGGCCACCTGGGCCCCGAGCTTGGTGCCCTCCTCCACGATCAGCGAGTACGCGCTCACGTGGTCCGGGGCCAGGGCGACGGCGGCCTCGAGCGTGGCCCGCCAGTCGGCGAGGGACTCCCCCGCGGTCCCGTAGATCAGGTCCAGGGACACCTCCAGGCCGGCCTCGCGGGCCGCGGCGACGGCGGCGGGGACGGACTCGGGCCGATGGGTGCGCTCGAGCGTGGCGAGCACGTGCGGCACCGCGGACTGCATGCCCAGGGAGAGGCGGGTGAAGCCGCCGGCCGCGAGCTGGCGGGCGTACTCCGGGGTGATCGTGTCCGGGTTGGCCTCGGTGGTCACCTCCGCGCCGGGCGCGATCCCGAACCGGTCCACCGCCGCCTGGAGGATGCGCACGAGGTCCGCGGCCGGCAGGAGCGTGGGCGTGCCGCCGCCGAAGAACACCGTGTGCAGCGGGCGGGCGGGCACGTCCGAGGACGCGAGCACGTCCGCGGCGAAGTCCAGCTCCGCGACCGCCGACTCCCAGTAGTCGCCGCGACCCGCGCCGGGGCCGAGGTCGACGGCCGTGTACGTGTTGAAGTCGCAGTAGCCGCAGCGCACCGTGCAGAACGGCACGTGGACGTACAGGCTGAAGGTGCGCGCCGCGCCGTCGCGGGCGGCCGCGCGCACCCGCTGCCCGACGTCGGCCGGCAGCCGGCCGTCGTCGGGGACGGGCTCGCCGAGGGGCAGGGCGGGCACTTACTTCTTCGCGGCCTGGTCGGCGCCGGCGCCGTCCGAGGATAGGGCGGCGATGAAGGCCTCCTGCGGGACCTCGACCCGGCCGACCATCTTCATGCGCTTCTTGCCCTCCTTCTGCTTCTCGAGCAGCTTGCGCTTGCGGGAGATGTCGCCGCCGTAGCACTTGGAGAGCACGTCCTTGCGGATCGCGCGGATGTTCTCGCGGGCGATGATGCGCGAGCCGATGGCGGCCTGGATCGGCACCTCGTACTGCTGGCGCGGGATCAGCTCCTTGAGCTTGCCCGTCATCATCACGCCGTACGCGTAGGCGTTGTCCCTGTGGGTGATGGAGGAGAACGCGTCCACCTGTTCGCCCTGGAGCAGGATGTCCACCTTGACGAGGTCGGCGACCTGGTCGCCGTCGGCCTTCCAGTCCAGCGAGGCGTACCCCTTGGTGCGGGACTTGAGCTGGTCGAAGAAGTCGAACACGATCTCGGCCAGGGGGATCCAGTAGCGGATCTCCACGCGTTCCTCGGAGAGGTAGTCCATGCCCTTGAGGTTGCCGCGCTTGGCCTGGCACAGCTCCATGACGGCGCCGATGAACTCCGCCGGCACGATGATCGTGGCCGAGGCCATGGGCTCGCGCACCTCGAGGATCTTGCCCTCGGGGAACTCGGAGGGGTTGGTCACGGTGACGACCTCACGGTCCTCCCGGGTGACCTCGTAGACCACGTTGGGCGCGGTGGAGATGAGGTCGAGGTCGAACTCGCGCTCGAGGCGCTCGCGCACGATCTCCAGATGCAGCAGACCGAGGAAGCCGACGCGGAAGCCGAAGCCCAGCGCGACCGAGGTCTCCGGCTCGTAGACGAGCGCGGCGTCGTTGAGCTTGAGCTTGTCCAGGGCGTCACGCAGCACGGGATAGTCCGAGCCGTCGATGGGATACAGGCCCGAGAACACCATGGGCTTGGGGTCCTCGTAGCCACCCAGGGACTGCTCCGCCGGGTGGGCGTGGTTGGTGACCGTGTCGCCCACCTTGGACTGACGCACGTCCTTCACGCCGGTGATGAGGTAGCCCACCTCGCCCGCGGCCAGGCCCTTCGTGGGCACGGGCTCCGGGGAGGAGACGCCGATCTCGAGGAGCTCGTAGGTGGTGCCCGTGGACATCATGCGGACCTTCTCCCGCGGGGAGAGCCGGCCGTCCACGACGCGCACGTACGTGACGACGCCCCGGTAGGTGTCGTACACGGAGTCGAAGATCATCGCGCGGGCCGGGGCGTCCGCGTCCCCCTCCGGGCCGGGGATGGCGCGGACCACGCGGTCCAGCAGGTCCTCGACGCCGACGCCCGTCTTGCCGGAGACGCGCAGCACGTCCTCGGGCTCGCAGCCGATCAGGGAGGCCAGCTCGGCCGCGTAGCGGTCCGGATCCGCGGCGGGCAGGTCGATCTTGTTGAGCACGGGGATGATCTCCAGCTCGTGCTCCATGGCGAGGTAGAGGTTCGCCAGGGTCTGGGCCTCGATGCCCTGGGCGGCGTCCACCAGCAGGATCGCGCCCTCGCACGCGGCCAGCGAGCGGGAGACCTCATAGGTGAAGTCCACGTGCCCGGGGGTGTCGATCATGTTCAGGGCGTAGTCCACCCCGTCCACGGACCAGGGCATGCGCACGGCCTGGGACTTGATGGTGATGCCGCGCTCACGCTCGATGTCCATGCGGTCCAGGTACTGGGCCTTCATGTCGCGGGGCTGCACGACGCCGGTGGCCTGCAGCATGCGGTCCGCCAGCGTGGACTTGCCGTGGTCGATGTGGGCGATGATGCAGAAGTTGCGGATCACCGAGGGGTCGGTGGCAGCGGGCACCGGGGGGTTCGACGCCAGGGGCGACACGGGCACTTCCTCTACGGGTGACGGGGACGGGACTCTGACCGCCTAGTCTCTCATGTCCCGCCGCCGACCCGACCCGGACGCCGGGCCCGCGCGTCCACTAGATTCACGCCCATGGCCTTCGACCTGCATCGCGCCCTGTCCCTCGGCCGCCGGACGGCACGCCTGATCGGCGCCCTCCGCGACGACGCCCGGCCGCGTCGAGCCGCCTCTGAGGCCGGTCGACGGGCCGGCGAACGGAGCGGCCCGTCGCCCTTCCCGGGCCCGCCCGGGCCTCCCGGGCCCGCGTGGGACCCCACGGAGCCCACCGACTCGTGGCCGATGCCCGGGCCCGGGCAGGAGCGCCGGCCCCGGCGACAGGACACCGACCGCCACGTGTCCCTGCCGGACTTCACCGGGACCGTCCGCGTCGAGTACGCGCCCGTGCCCGGGCCGACGGCCGGGCCGGGCGAGGTCGTGTGGACCTGGGTGCCGTACGAGGAGATGGACGGCCGGGGCAAGGACCGCCCCGTGCTCCTGATCGGCCGGGACGGGGCGCACCTGCTCGGACTCATGCTGACCAGCCGGGACCGGAACAACGCGCTGGCCCGCGACGAGGACTACGTGGACGTGGGCGCGGGCGCCTGGGACCGGTCCGGCCGCGCCTCGGAGGCGAAGCTGGACCGGGTGGTCCGCGTGGATCCGGCCGCGGTGCGCCGGGAGGGCGGCGTCCTGGACCGGGCGGCCTTCGACCGGGTCACGGCCGCGCTGGCCCGCGCCCGGAGGCGGGTGCGCTGAGTCGGCCGCGCGGATCGCGGGGTCTGGGTGGTAGGATCGTCCGCATTGTGTCCGCCGGTCGACGGGCACCCCCGGAACGGGTCATCATCGGTGTTCCCCACGCCGCTCAGTCCACGGATCCGGGCACCCTCCACGACCCCCTGTTCATGCGGCGCCCGGACCCTCGTCCGCGCCGCCGACGACGAAGGACCCGATTTGGCTAACATCAAGTCCCAGAAGAAGCGCATCCTCACCAACGAGAAGGCGCGCCAGCGCAACGTCGCGGTGAAGTCCGAGCTGAAGACCGCCATCCGCGCCGTGGACAAGGCCGTCGCCGCCGGCGAGGCCGAGGCCGCCGCCGCCGCGCTGCGCACCGCCTCCCGCAAGCTGGACAAGGCCGCCTCGAAGGGCGTCATCCACAAGAACCAGGCCGCGAACCGCAAGTCCGGCATCGCCGCCCGCGTGAAGGCCCTCCTCGGCTAATCCACGCCCCCGGCTGTGACCGCGGCCCCCGCCCCGAGCGATCGGTGCGGGGGCCGTTTCGTGTCCGGGCTGCCCCCGTGGGGTGCCGTCCGGCGGCGCCGTCAGCGGCTGACGGCGGTGGCCACGCGGATGACCGCGCGCTCGACGGCGAACTCCGGGTTGCGGGAGGCGCCCTTGGCCTCGGCGTCGGCCTGGGCGATCCACTCCACGGCCTGCGCGATGCCGGCCGCCGTCCAGTGCCGCGCCGCCTGCTGGATGTAGCGCACCTGGAACGGGGCCACCCCGAGCAGGGACGGCAGCTCGGCGGCGGGCCGGCGGGCGTCGATCATCCGCGCCACCTGCCGCGCCTTGAGCGCGAGCGCCGCGGTGATCATCACCGGGTGGACGCCGGTGGCCATCGCGTGCCGCACGAGGGACACGGCCCTCGCCGCCTGCCCCTCGAGCGCCGCGTCGGCCACCGCGAAGCTCGTGGCCTCCACGCGGCCGCTGTAGTACGTGTCCACGGTCTCGACGGTGACGACGCCCTCGGTGTCGTCGACGAGCTGGGCGCACGCGGCCGCGAGCTCCGTGAGCGAGGCGCCGGTGGCGCGGATGAGCGCGCGGGCCGCCTCCTCGTCGATGCGTCGACGCCGGTCGCGGAACTCGGCCTGCACGAAGGCCAGCCGCTCCTCGTCCTTCTTCAGCGGCACGCACTCGACCACCGTGCCGGCCTGGGCGACGGCGTCCAGCAGCTTCTTGCCGCGGTTGCCGCCGGTGTGGCGCAGCACGAGCGTGACGTCGTCCGCGCCGGGGCCCTGCTGGACGAGGCGCAGGGCGTCCTCGAGGAACGCGTCGTTCATGGCCTCGAGGCCCTCGACCGTGATGAGGGTGGGCTCGGCGAAGAGGGACGGGCTGGCCGCGGTGGCCAGCTGGCCGGGCTGGTACTCCCCCGCGCGGAGCCGGTGGATCTCCAGCTGGCCGTGGCGCTCGCGCAGAGCCTGGGTCACGCGGTCCGTCACCCAGCGGGCGGCATGGTCCTCGGGCCCCTTGAGGAGCATGAGCGGGGCGGGCTCGGCTCGCCGCCAGGCCAGCGGGTCGGTGCGGCCGGCTCGGCCGGAACGGGGGCTGCGGGCGGCGGACATGCGTCCCATCCTAGGGTCCGGTGCGGACGCTCGAGGGCGGGCGGACGGTGTGAGCCGTGATCTCGGGCGCGCCGTCGGGGTCGGGGCCGTCCGCGGCCGTGAGGGCCAGCGTGCCGTGCAGGTCGGTGCGGGCCACCGGCCCGAGGCGGCCGAGCGCGTCCACCGTGGCCCGGTGGGGGTGTCCGTACGGGTTGTCGGCGCCCACGGAGACCATGTGCAGGCGGGCGCCGACCGCGCGCGGCACGGCCGTCCCACCGTTGCGGGCCCCGTGGTGGGCGACCTTGAGCACGTCCACGCGCGGCGGAGCGGCGGCATCGGACCGGTGCCCCGCGACCCATGCCGCGGAGGCGTCCTCCTCCATGTCGCCGGTGATCAGCGTCGTGACCGGACCGGCCTCGCTCTCGACGGTGACCAGCACCTGGGCGGAGGCGTCGTTCTCCTCGGGGGCCCGCGCGTCGGCGAGCAGCACGTGCCACCGCACCGGCCCGGCCGTGCCCGTCGCGCCGGTGCGGAGCCGTGCCGCGTCGGCGGGCCGGTCGACGCCGTCCGCC
>ERZ501041.219-NODE-219-length-10825-cov-9.243454_pt1 | contig 10825 bp, 7 predicted proteins | sample MGYA00248848_ERZ501041 | MGnify/ENA primary metagenome ERZ501041 (study PRJEB25958, sample SAMN03398573) | human skin metagenome | study: EMG produced TPA metagenomics assembly of the Human Skin Microbiome Metagenome (human skin metagenome) data set.
GACTTCCGCCCGCCGAGCTCTCCGGGGCCTGGCCGGGCGCGATCTGCGGCGACGCGAGCCTCGCCGTCGGCGGGCGGGTCCTCGTGGTGCAGCAGCGTGTCGTGCGGTCGCCCGGCCGTTCCGACCCCGGCGGGTCGGTCCCGCCGACGGCCCTCGCCGCGGCCGCCCGCGAGGGCGTGACCACCGCCCCGGCGGGATCGCGCGTGCTCGTCCTGCACGACCGCACCGACCTGCAGCGGCTCGGCGACGAGCTCACCGTGGCCCACACCCTGACCACGGCGCTGCGCGCGCAGACGCACGAGCACGCCAACCAGCTGCACACCGCCCTCGCCCTCGTGGAGTCGGGCCGGCTGGAGGCGGCCCGGGCCGTGCTGTCCCGCCGCGCCGCGGACGAGGAGGCCTCCGACGACGTCCTCGCCGCCCTGCTCGACGCGAAGGCCGCCCAGGCGCGTGAGCGGGGCGTGGCGCTGACCTGGTCCGCCGAGCTGACCGCGCCCGCCCCGCTGCGCCCGCTCGACCTGCTGACCGTGCTGGGCAACCTGGTGGACAACGCCCTCGACGCCGCCGCCGCACCGGACCTGTCCGCGGCAGACCGGTGGGTCGACGTCGAGGTGGTCTCGGACGACGCGGGCCTGCTCGTGCAGGTGGCCGACGGCGGCCCCGGACCCTCCGACGCGGACCGCGGCCGACTCTTCGACCGGGGCTGGTCGACGAAGCCCGTCGGCGCCGCCGGACGCGGCATGGGGCTGTGGCTGACGCGGCGGATCGCGGAGGAGGCCGGCGGGGTCGTGGACGTCGCGACCGACTCGGGCACCGTGTTCACCGTCGAGGTGCCCCGCGACCCCCGACCCCAGGAGGAGACATGACCGCCCGCCCGTACCGGGTGCTCGTCGTCGAGGACGAGCAGCTGACGGCCGAGACCTACGTGGCGCACCTGGACCGGCTGCCGGGCTTCGAGGTGGCCGCGGTGGCCGGCTCCCTGTTGGCCGCGCGGCAGGTGGCCGCGGCGGGCCTGCACGCGGACGGGCGCTTCCCGTTCGACGTCGTGCTGCTGGACATGAACCTGCCGGACGGGCACGGCCTGGACTTCCTGCACCAACTGCGCGCGGCCGGCTTCCACGGCGGGGTGCTGGCGCTCACCGCGGCCACCGACCTGCCGGTGGTGCGCCGGGCCGTCGCGTACGGCGTGACGCAGTACCTCGTGAAGCCGTTCGGGTTCGACGAGTTCGCGGATCGGCTGGGCGGGTTCCGCGCCGCCTCGGCGATGCTGGCCGGCGACGGCGCCCTCGACGGCCAGGAGCAGGTGGACGCCGTCTTCCGCGTCTCCCGCGAGCGGCGCGCCGAGGCCCTGCCCAAGGGGTTGACCGAGGGCACCCTGCGCGAGGTGATGGACCTGCTGGGGGCGGACCCGGAGACCGCCCTGAGCGCGGCCGAGGTGGGCGAGCGCCTGGGCATCTCCCGCGTGACGGCCCGGCGCTACCTCGAGCACCTCGAGCGGATCCGCCGGGTGCGGCGCTCGGCCCGGCACGGCGGCCGTGGCCGGCCCGAGCAGGAGTACCGCTGGGCCGGCCGCACGTGAGCGGGGCTCAGCGGGCCGGGCGCAGCACCCCGGCCAGGGCCTCGAGCACGGCGGGGTCCTCGATGGTCGAGGGCACCGCGTACTCCTCGCCGTCGGCCATCTGCCGCATGGTCTTGCGCAGGATCTTGCCCGAGCGGGTCTTGGGCAGCGCGTCCACCACGACGACGTCGCGGAAGTCCGCCACCGGGCCCACCTCGCGGCGCACCGCCTGACGCAGCTCGTCCAGGAGCGCGGCCTCGGCCTCGGAGCCGGCCTCGGGCGTCTCGACGCCGGACTTGAGGACCACGTAGCCCGAGGGCCGCTGGCCCTTGAGCGGGTCCGCGACGCCGATCACGGCGCACTCGGCCACCGCCGGGTGGGAGGCCAGGGCGGCCTCGAGGACGCCCGTGGACAGCCGGTGCCCGGAGACGTTGATGACGTCGTCGGTGCGGCCGAGCACGAACACGTAGCCGTCCTCGTCCACGACGCCGGAGTCACCGGTCGCGTAATGGCCGGGGAACGCGCTGAGGTAGGAGTCGATGTAGCGCTGGTCGTCGCGCCACAGGGTGGGCAGGGTGCCCGGGGGCAGCGGCAGCCGCAGGGCGATGTTGCCCTCGGTCCCGGCGGGCACGGGCTCGCCCAGGCCGTCCAGGACCACGAGATCGACGCCCGGCGAGGGCACCGAGGACGAGCCGATCTTCACCGGCAGCTGCTCCAGGCCCACCGGGTTCGCCGCGATGGCCCACCCGGTCTCGGTCTGCCACCAGTGGTCGATCACCGGCATGCCCAGCAGGCCCTCGATCCACCGCTGCGTCTCCGGGTCCAGGCGCTCGCCCGCGGCGAAGAAGTGCCGCAGGGAGGACAGGTCGTGGGCCTGGAGCAGCTCGCCCTCGGGGTCGGCGCGGCGGATCGCGCGCAGCGCCGTGGGGGCCGTGAAGAAGGAGCGCACGCCGTGGTCCTCGATGAGCCGCCAGAACGCGCCGGCGTCGGGCGTGCCCACGGGCTTGCCCTCGTACATCACCGTGGTGGCCCCGGCCAGCAGCGGGCCGTAGACGATGTAGGAGTGCCCCACGACCCAGCCCACGTCCGAGGCCGTGCACATCGCCTGCCCCGGGCCGACGTCGTAGATGTGCTCCATGGTCCAGCGCAGGGCGACGGCGTGGCCCCCGTTGTCCCGGACGACGCCCTTCGGCTTGCCCGTGGTGCCCGAGGTGTAGAGCACGTACAGCGGGTCGGTGGCCTGCACCGGGACGCAGTCGGCCGGCTCGGCGGCCGCGACGGCCTCGCCCCAGTCCTCCCAGCTCGCGCCCCCGCGCCCGTCGGCGTCCGCGAGCGCGGTCTCGAAGCCCTCGCGGTGGTGGACCAGCACCGTGCGCACGGGGTGCGCGGCGGTCTCGAGCGCCTCGGCCACGGCGGGCAGGTATTCGACCCGGCGCTTGGGCTCGATGCCGCCGGAGCAGGTGAGCACGACGTCGGGGGCGGCGTCGTCGATGCGGGAGGCGAGCTCGCGCGGGGCGAAGCCGCCGAAGACCACGGAGTGCACCGCGCCGAGCCGCGCGCACGCCAGCATCGCGATGTGGGCCTGCGGGATCATCGGCAGGTACACGAGGACGCGGTCGCCCTTGCCGACGCCGCGCGCGGCCAGGGCGCCGGCCAGGCGGGCCACCGCGTCCGTGAGCTCGGCGTACGTGTAGCGGGTGACCTCACCGGTCATCGCGGAGTCGTGGATCAGCGCGACGGCGTCCCCGCGGCCCGCCTCGACGTGCCGGTCCAGGCAGTTGAAGGCGGTGTTCAGCTCGCCGTCCGGGAACCAGCGGTACAGGGGCGCGGCGGAGTCGTCGAGGGCGCGCGTGGGCGCGACGGTCCAGTCGATGGCGCGCGCCGCGTCGAGCCAGAACCCCTCGGGGTCGCGGAGGGAGCGGGCGTGGGCGTCGGCGTACGCGCCGGAGGGGCGGTCTTCGGCGGGGGCATCGTGGGTCGCCATGCGCCCAGGGTAGTGCCGTGGATCACAGGGGGCAAGGGATCTGTATACATTTCGTGCCCCGTCAGTGAGGCGTGGCGGCACGCGCGAGACCCGCGCCGGGGACGCACCACCCAGCCCCCGCACGCCGGACGACGCTCCCCGTGGACGGCGTCGCCCGGCACGCGCATCGGACACACCCCCTGCCCTCGGCGGGACTGTTGTGTATACACTGGCGGCATGCGAGCGAGTGAGCGGGCGTACCAGGCCCTGAGGGCGGAGATCCTCGACTGGTCCCTCCCTCCGGGCGCGGGCCTGGGCGAGGTGGAGCAGGCCGAGCGCCTGGGCATCTCGCGCACCCCTCTGCGCGAGGCGCTCTCCCGCCTGGTGGCCGACGGCCTGGCCGAGCAGGCCCCGGGCCGGGGCATCGTCGTCGCCGACCTGTCCCTCGAACAGGCGGACCAGCTGTTCGACCTGCGCATCGCCCTCGAGTCCCTCCTGGCGCGCCGGGCCGCGCAGCGGGCCACCCCGGAGGCGGCCGAGCGGTTCACGGTCCTCGCGGGCCGTTTCCAGGAGGCCGAGGCGGCCCTGCGCGGCGGGACCGACCCGGCGGACTACTACGCGATGACGGCCGAGCTGGACAGCCGGCTGGACGAGGCCGCCGCGAACCCCTACCTCGTCTCCACCCTGCGCACCCTGCGCCTGCACCTGGCGCGCCTGCGCCGACTGGCCGCGGACGACCCGGCCCGCCTCGCGGCCTCCGCCGCGGAGCACGCGGACATCGCCGACGCCGTCGGCTCGGGCGCCGCGGACCTCGCGGAGGCGACCACGCGGGTCCACCTGCACCACGCCTTCCACCATCTGACCCGGCGCGGCCGCGCCGAGGAGACCCCGACCCTGCTGACCCCCACCGAAGGAGACCGACCATGAAGAACCATCACGTGCGCGTCCACCGCTCCGAGGAGAACCTCGAGCGCAAGGACCAGCTGGCCTGGAAGCTGGCCGAGGTGGCCGTCGACGACGTCGAGGTGCTGCCCGAGGTCGAGGAGATGATCGTCAACCGGATCATCGACAACGCCTCCGTCGCCGTCGCCTCGCTGAAGCGCGGCCCGATCGTCGCCGCCCGCGCCCAGGCCCTGTCCCACCCGGTCTCCACCGGCGGCGAGGGCGCCTCCGTGTTCGGTGTGGAGCAGAAGGTCTCCCCCGAGTGGGCCGCGTGGGCCAACGGCGTGGCCGTCCGCGAGCTGGACTACCACGACACGTTCCTGGCCGCCGAGTACTCCCACCCGGGCGACAACATCCCGCCGATCCTCGCCGTCGCCCAGCACGCCGGCCGCTCCGGCAAGGACCTGATCCGCGGCATCGCCACCGGCTACGAGATCCAGGTGGACCTCGTGAAGTCCATCAACCTGTACGGCCACAAGATCGACCACGTGGCCCACATCGGCCCCTCCGCCTCCGCCGGCATCGGCACCCTGCTCGGCCTGGACACCGAGACCATCTTCCAGGCCATCGGCCAGGGCCTGCACACCACCACCGCCACCCGCCAGTCCCGCAAGGGCGAGATCTCCACGTGGAAGGCCCACGCCCCGGCGTTCGCCGGCAAGATGGCCGTCGAGGCCGTGGACCGCGCCATGCGCGGCCAGACCTCCCCCGTCCCGATCTACGAGGGCGAGGACGGCGTGATCGCCTGGCTGCTGGACGGCCCGGACGCCTCCTACGAGGTGCCGCTGCCCGAGCAGGGCGAGCCCAAGCGCGGCATCCTGGACACCTACACCAAGGAGCACTCGGCCGAGTACCAGGCCCAGGCCTGGATCGACCTGGCCCGCAAGCTCCACAGGGAGCACCCGGAGGCCACCGACCCGGCGAACGTCGAGTCGGTGCTGATCAAGACCTCGCACCACACCCACTACGTGATCGGCTCGGGCGCCAACGACCCGCAGAAGTACGATCCGACGGCCTCGCGCGAGACCCTCGACCACTCGATCCCCTACATCTTCACCGTGGCCCTGCAGGACGGCTCCTGGCACCACGTGGACTCCTACGCCCCCGAGCGCGCCCAGCGCGAGGACACCGTGGCCCTGTGGCACCGGGTGACCACCGTGGAGGACCCGGAGTGGACCCGCCGCTACCACTCGCTGGACCTCGCGGAGAAGGCGTTCGGCGGAGCGGTGGAGATCACCCTCAAGGACGGCACCGTCATCACCGACGAGATCGCCGTGGCCGACGCCCACCCGCTCGGCGCCCGGCCGTTCGCCCGCGAGCAGTACATCCAGAAGTTCCGCACCCTGGCCGAGGGCATCGTCTCGAAGGAGGAGCAGGACCGCTTCCTGGCCGCCGCCGAGCGCGTGGCCGAGCTGCAGCCCGGCGAGCTGGACCAGCTGAACATCCTGGCGGACCCGGCGTTCCTGTCCGAGGCCGACCTCGCCGCCGCCCCGAAGGGCCTGTTCTGATGCTGTACTCGACGAAGACGGCCGAACAGAAGCGGATCGACCTGCGGCAGACCCTGAAGCAGGGCGGCGCCCAGCAGTTCCCGGGCGCGTTCACCCCGCTGACCGCCAAGCTGATCCAGGAGAAGGGCTTCCCCGGGGTGTACATCTCCGGCGGCGTGCTCGCGAACGAGCTGGGCCTGCCCGACGTCGGGCTGACCACGCTCACCGAGGTGGCCGTGCGCGGCGGGCAGATCGCCCGCCTCACGGACCTGCCGTGCCTCATCGACGCGGACACGGGCTTCGGCGAGCCGATGAACGTGGCCCGCACGGTGCAGGAGTTCGAGAACGCCGGCCTGGCCGGCTGCCACATCGAGGACCAGTTCAACCCCAAGCGGTGCGGCCACCTCGACGGCAAGAACATGGTGGACCTCGACACCGCGGTCAAGCGCATCGCCGCCGCCGTCGACGCCCGCCGGGACCCGAACTTCCTCATCATGGCGCGCACCGACCTGCGTGCCGTGGAGGGCCTGGACGCCGCGATCGCCCGCATGAAGGCGCTCGTGGAGGCCGGTGCGGACGCGATCTTCCCGGAGGCCCTGAAGGACATCGGCGAGTTCGAGACCGTGTGTCGCGAGCTGGAGCCCCTCGGGGTCCCGGTCCTGGCGAACATGACCGAGTTCGGCAAGTCCGAGCTGTTCACCCGCCGGCAGCTGGCCGACGCCGGCGTCGCGATGGTGATCTACCCGGTCACCCTGCTGCGCTCCGCGATGGGCGCCGCCGAGCGCGTGCTCGACGCCATCAAGGAGGAGGGCACCCAGCAGTCGCAGGTGGAGCAGATGCTCACCCGCGCCCGCCTCTACGAGCTGGTGGACTACGAGGGCTACAACGCCTTCGACACGGGCATCTTCAACTTCGACGTGCCCACGCTCGACATCGGCGCCAACCACGCCGACCTCTGACCCGTCACCGGGCCCGCCCGTGCGCGGGCGGGCCCCACTCCCCGAGGAGGGACACCATGACCGAGACCGAGATCAAGAAGGGCCTGGCCGGCGTCGTCGTGGACACCACGGCGATCTCCAAGGTCAACCCGGAGACGAACTCCCTGCTGTATCGCGGCTATCCCGTGCAGGACCTGGCCGCGCAGCTGCCGTTCGAGGCCGTCGCGCTGCTGCTCTGGACGGGCGAGCTGCCCACGGACGAGGAGCTGGCCGCGTTCGAGCACTTCGAGCGCGCGCACCGTGCCCTCGACCCGAAGGTGAAGCAGGCCATCGACCTGCTGCCCACCGACTGCCACCCCATGGACGTCGGCCGCACCGCCGTGTCCGTGCTCGGCGCGAACCACCCGAAGGCGGAGGACTCCTCCCCCGAGGCCGAGCTGGAGAAGGCCCAGGCGCTGTTCGCGGCGTTCCCGGCCGTCGTCGCCTACGACCAGCGCCGCCGCCGCGGCCAGGACGTGGTGGAGCCGCGCGAGGACCTGGACTACTCGCAGAACTTCCTCTGGATGACGTTCGGCGAGGAGGCCGCCCCGGAGGTCGTGGACGCGTTCCGCGTCTCGATGGTGCTGTACGCCGAGCACTCGTTCAACGCCTCGACCTTCACCGCGCGCGTGATCACCTCGACGCTCTCCGACCTGCACTCGGCCGTGACCGGTGCGATCGGCGCGCTCAAGGGCCCCCTGCACGGCGGCGCCAACGAGGCCGTGATGCACACCTTCGACGAGATCGGCATCCGGAAGGAGGAGTCCCGTGAGGACGCCGCCGCCCGAGCGAAGGCGTGGATGGAGGACGCCCTGGCCCAGAAGAAGAAGGTCATGGGCTTCGGCCACCGCGTCTACAAGAACGGCGACTCCCGCGTGCCCACCATGAAGGCCGCGCTGGACCGGATGATCGAGCACTACGGCCGCGAGGAGATGCTCGGCCTGTACGACGGTCTGGAGCAGGCCATGGACGAGGCCAAGCAGATCAAGCCGAACCTCGACTACCCCGCCGGCCCGACGTATCACCTCATGGGCTTCGACACCGAGCTGTTCACGCCGATCTTCATCGCCTCGCGCATCACCGGCTGGACCGCCCACATCATGGAGCAGCGCGCCGCGAACGCGCTGATCCGCCCGCTCTCGGCCTACGACGGCCCCGAGCAGCGGGAGCTGCCGGCGGGCTGAGCCTCGTGAGGGGCGGTCGGGGCGACTTGTCGGAGGTGTAGACGCAGATCACCTCCGACACGTCGCCCCATTCGCTCGCGGCGCGGTGCCGCGTGCACGACGACGGCGGGTCGCCCCGGGTGGGGCGGCCCGCCGTCGTCGTGTCGTCATCGGTGCGACGCCCTCGCAGAGTGGTCACGACACGCCGCGTGCCGGGCGCGGCGACGGCGTGTCGTGACCACTCTGTGTCGGGCCGGTCGGCAGCCCCTCAGCGTTGGGCCGCCGCGTCGGCGCGGCGGGCCAGGCCGGCGGCGACGAGGCCGGCGAACAGCGGGTGCGGGCGGGTCGGCCGGGAGGAGAACTCCGGGTGGGCCTGCGTGGACACGTAGTACGGGTGCACGTCCCGGGGCAGCTCCACGAACTCCACGAGGGCGCCGTCCGGGGAGGTGCCGCAGATCGCGAGACCGGCCTCCTCGAGGCGGTCGCGGTAGGCGTTGTTCACCTCGTAGCGGTGGCGGTGGCGCTCGGTCACCTCGGTGGTGCCGTACGCCTCGGCCACCACGGAGCCCGGGCGCAGGGTCGCGGGGAAGGCGCCCAGGCGCATGGTGCCGCCGAGGTCCCCCTCGCCGGCCACGATCTGCTCCTGCTCGGCCATGGTGGCGATCACGGGCGAGGCGGTCTCCGGGTCGAACTCGGTGGAGTCCGCGTCCTCCAGGCCGAGGACGTTGCGGGCGTACTCGATGACCATGGACTGCAGGCCCAGGCACAGACCCAGCGTCGGGATCCGCTGCTCGCGGGCGTGCCGCAGCGCGCCGAGCTTGCCCTCGAGCCCGCGCACGCCGAAGCCGCCGGGCACACACACGGCGTCGACGTCCGCGAGCGCCACCGCCGCGCCCTCGGGGGTGGCGCACTCGTCCGCGGCCACCCAGCGGATGCCCACCTTGGCCCGGTGGGCGAAGCCACCGGCGCGCAGCGCCTCGGTGACGGACAGGTAGGCGTCCGGCAGGTCCACGTACTTGCCCACGAGCGCCACCGTGAGCTCGTGCTCCGGGTGGTGCACGGCGTCCATGAGGGCATCCCACGCGGTCCAGTCCACGTCCTTGAACTTCAGGTCCAGGGACTGCACCACGTGGGCGTCGAGGCCCTGGTCGTGGATGACGCGGGGGATGTCGTAGATGGAGGGGGCGTCGGCGCAGTTGACGACGGCGTCCTGCGGGACGTCGCACATGCGGGCGATCTTGCCGCGGACATCGTCGGGGACGGCCCGGTCCGAGCGCAGCACGATCGCGTCCGGCTGGATGCCGATCGAGCGCAGGGCGGCCACGGAGTGCTGGGTGGGCTTGGTCTTGAGCTCCTGCGAGGGGCCGATGTACGGCACGAGGGAGACGTGCAGGAAGAAGACGTCGTCGCGGCCGACGTCCTGGCGGACCTGGCGGGCGGCCTCGAGGAAGGGCTGCGACTCGATGTCGCCGACGGTGCCGCCGATCTCCGTGATGATCACGTCCGGGGCGGGGCGGTCGCCGCGGGGCTCCGCGGGCAGGCGCATCCGGCGGCAGATCTCGTCGGTGATGTGCGGGATGACCTGGACGGTGTCCCCGAGGTACTCGCCGCGGCGCTCGCGGGCGATCACGGTGGAGTACACCTGGCCGGTGGTCACGTTGTCCAGGCCGTCGAGGTCCTCGTCGAGGAAGCGCTCGTAGTGGCCGATGTCCAGGTCCGTCTCGGCGCCGTCCTCGGTGACGAACACCTCGCCGTGCTGGAACGGGTTCATGGTGCCCGGGTCCACGTTGAGGTAGGGGTCGAGCTTCTGCATCACCACCCTGAGCCCGCGCGCCTTGAGCAGGTGGCCGAGCGAGGAGGCCGTGAGCCCCTTGCCGAGGGAGGAGGCGACACCGCCGGTCACGAACACGTGACGGGTGACGCGCGTGGACGTCTGAGTACGAGAAGTTCGTTTCACCACGGATCTCGAGCGTATCAGGTGCGGGGCTCAGCGCGCGCGCGGATGCGCGGCGGCGTAGACCTCGCGCAGGGAGTCCACGGTGACGAGGGTGTACACCTGCGTGGTGGTCACGGACGCGTGCCCGAGCAGCTCCTGGACCACGCGGACGTCCGCGCCGCCGGCCAGCAGGTGCGTGGCGAAGCAGTGGCGCAGGGTGTGGGGCGAGACGTCCGCCTCGAGGCCGGCGCGCTCGGCCGCCCGCTTCAGCACGGCCCACGCGGACTGCCGGGAGAGCCGGCCCCCGCGGGCGTTGACGAACAGGGCGGGCGTGGAGCGTGTGACTCCCGTCATGATCGTGGGCCGTCCCCGCACCAGCCATGCGTCGAGCGCGGCGGCCGCGTAGGAGCCGATCGGCACCACGCGCTCCTTGGACCCCTTGCCGAACAGGCGGACCACGGGCTGGCCGCCGTCGTCCCCGGTCTGCGCGAGCCCCACCACGTCGTCGACGTCGAGGCCGACCACCTCGGAGATGCGGGCGCCGGTGCCGTAGAGGAACTCGAGCAGCGCGCGGTCCCGCAGTCCGGCGGGGGTGTCGACGGGCACGGCCTCCAGCAGCGCCGTCACCTGCTCCACGGGGAGCGCCTTCGGCAGGCGGTCGCCCGGCTTCGGCGGGTGGACGTCGCGGGCGGGGTCGGCGGGCGTGAGTCCCTCGAGGGCCCAGAACCGGTGCAGGCCGCGCACGGCCGCGAGCACGCGGGCCGCCGAGCGGACCGCGAGGGGCCGCCCGCCGTCCTCC
>ERZ501041.221-NODE-221-length-10724-cov-13.425907_pt1 | contig 10724 bp, 15 predicted proteins | sample MGYA00248848_ERZ501041 | MGnify/ENA primary metagenome ERZ501041 (study PRJEB25958, sample SAMN03398573) | human skin metagenome | study: EMG produced TPA metagenomics assembly of the Human Skin Microbiome Metagenome (human skin metagenome) data set.
CGCGGCAAGCCTTCATCGTCGTGGAGGCTGACGTGACTGCAATCATCAAGGAGGAGCGCATCGGCGGGCAGCGACTGATCCTGGGTGACTGTCTCGCCGTCATGCCGACGCTGGGCCGGTTTGATGCCGTGGTGACAGACCCGCCGTATGGGATCGCGGATAAGTGGCAAGGCGGCTCTGGTCATGGGTGGGGCAAAGCCAGCCAGCAAACTGCAAAGCGCAACAAGTGGGACGCTGAACCGCTCGGATTGGCGGAATGTGAAGCTATCCTTTCACGAGCCAAATCGGCTGTCATCTGGGGTGGGAATTACTTCCCGCTGCCTCCTGCGCGCTGCTGGCTGGTCTGGAATAAACCAGAGAGAGGCTTCACGCTTGCGGAAGCAGAACTCGCGTGGACCAACCTCGACACGGTTGTGAGGGTGGTGGATGCCCCCCGGTCAGAACCCGGTCGCGTCCACCCCACTCAAAAACCGGTCAGGGTGATGGAGTTCTCCATCGAAAAGGCGAGGGCGAAATCAGTCCTCGATCCATTCATGGGCAGCGGCACGACCCTAGTCGCATGTCAGCGCCTCGGCCGCATGGGAACGGGCGTGGAAATCGATCCCGAATATTTCGAAGTGGCATGTCGAAGGGTCGAGGAAGCCACGCGTCAGCCCGACCTGTTCGTCGCACCGCTTGCGGCACCAACGCAGGAGACGCTGTTATGACAGACGTCACAGTTCTCGTCGGCGATTGCCTCGCCTTACTCCGCACCCTGCCGGATCAGTCGGTGCATACCTGCGTCACATCGCCTCCCTACTTCGGCCTTCGGGATTACGGCGTTGACGGGCAGATCGGCCTTGAGGACACGCCCGACGCATTCGTGGCGCGGCTGGTCGAAGTGTTCCGCGAGGTTCGCCGGGTGCTGCGCGATGACGGCACGCTGTTCCTCAATCTTGGAGATTCATTTTCGACCGGTGCGCCGGATATCGCGGATCTTCTCGCGGGCCGTTTGGAAGGCGGCGTGCTCTTCTACGGTTGCGCCCACCCGCGTTGCGGTGCCCCCGAGGGTATTCACATACTGGTTGACGACCAGGCCGCGCCAGATGGCGTATTCGAGCCTCTTCTTCGAGCGCAGCGGGTAACGATCAAACAGGGGGATGATGATCTCTGCGAGATCGGCGGCGCGTTCGACGCGCCAGTTACATGCTGGGCGCGTCGCTCCCCTGGCCGGAGAAGCCCAGATGGCGCCAATGCCGAGGGCGCCGTGAATGTGGGCGAGAACGTCCGCGTCATCGTCGCGGCAGGAAATCTGCACACCGACGCGGCGCTCCGCGCCGTTGTCTCTCGGGCGGTCAAACACGGTCAAGCATCCTTCCCCGTCGAAGTAGCCGGAGAACCACCACCCAAAGCTGTCGCCAGAATCATACCGACACTTGATTCCCTCACGTTCGATACGGGCGCGATAGGAGTCCCGCAGAGAGATGCGGTAGATGAGGCGATTACGCTCCTTGATGGTGTTGATCTTGGCGCCAGTAGAGGCCGCTACCTCCGCGTAGGAAAGGCCGCGCATGAGGAGGTCACGTTCCGCCTGCATGGCGGGCGAGAGATTTGTGTCTTTGGAGTAGGCCACCTGAGTCTCCTGCTGGATGGACTTACGCCATACTACAAGCTACTGGCCCAAGCAATCAAGGAGAGGAACGTCAGGCGCCCGAAGCAGGAGTTAGGCATCCCCGACATGGTGAAACGGGCGCTGATGGAGGACGGCTGGATTTGCCGCCAGACGATCATCTGGCACAAGCCGAACCCCATGCCCGAGAGCGTGCGGGACCGCTGCACCAAGGCGCATGAATATGTGTTCCTGCTGTCCAAAGCGCCGCGCTACTACTTCGACAGCGAGGCGATCAAGGAACCGGTCGCGGAAAGCAGCGTGGCGCGCCTGGCGCAACCGGCACTGGCGCAACAGGCGGGATCCGCGAGGGTGCCCGGCAAGACCAACGGCAACATGAAGGCAGTCGGCAATGGCGAAACCCGCAACCGCCGATCGGTCTGGACGGTCACGACCAAGCCATTCAAGGGCGCGCACTTCGCCACCTTCCCGCCCGATCTGATCGAGCCATGCATCCTCGCAGGCTGTCCGGTCGGCGGCACGGTGCTGGACCCCTTCGGCGGCAGCGGCACCACCGCAGGCGTTGCGCTCAAGCACGGGCGCAATGCCATCCTCTGCGAACTGAATCCCGACTATGCCGCGTTGGTCAATGCACGAGTGGACAGCATTGCTGGCAGGCAGGAGACACTGCTATGACCCTGCGCGGCTACCAACAGGACGCATCCGACGCAGCGATTGCGTGGATGCGGCAGAGCATCGAGCCGGCGTGCATCGAGGCGGTGACGGCGGCCGGGAAAAGCCACGTCATCGCCGACATGGCGCTGCGGATCCACGGCATGACCGGCAAGCGTGTCCTGTGCCTCGCGCCCAGCGCGGAGTTGGTCGTCCAGAACAGATCAAAGATGCTCGCCACCGGCACGCCCGCGTCCATGTTCAGCGCCAGCGCGGGCGCGAAGGACTTGCGCCATCCCATCGTGTTCGGCTCGCCCCTGACCGTCAAGAACCGCATCAGCCGGTTTCAGGACGGATATGCGATGGTCGTGCTGGACGAGTGCCACGGCATCAGCCCGACCGTCCGAGGCATCATCGCGGAGATGCGCGCGGGGAACCCGAACCTGCGGGTCATCGGCCTGACCGCCACGCCCTACCGGTTGGGATCAGGCTACATATTCCGCCAGTGGCCTGACGGGGTTGTCAACGATGACACCCGCGCGCGCGAGCCGTATTTCACCAAATGCGTCTATCGCATCACCGGCCCGGACCTGATCAAGCAAGGGTTCCTGACGCGCCCCGTTATCGGGGAAACCGGCGCTGAACATTACGACACAAGCGCCCTGGCACTGAACAGTCGCGGCCAGTTTGATGCGGCAGACGTTGACCGCGCATATCACGGCCACGGGCGCAAGACGGCCGCCATCGTCGCGGATGTGGTGGCGCGAAGCCGTGACCGCATGGGCGTGATGCTGTTCGCGGCAACGGTTCGCCACGCCGAGGAGGTGTTGGCTTCCCTGCCGCCCGACCTGTCCGCGATGATTACCGGCGACACGCCCAAGGGGGAGCGCGCCTCGATCATCGCGCGGTTCAAGGCGCAGCGGATCAAGTATCTGGTGAACGTGGCGGTCTTGACCACGGGCTTTGATGCGCCGCATGTGGACGTGATTGCCATCCTACGGAAGACCGAGAGTGTCGGCCTACTGCAGCAGATTATCGGTCGCGGCCTGCGGCTGCATGAAGGCAAGCAAAACTGCCTTCTGCTGGAATACGCTGGAAATTTGGACACCCATTGCGCCGACGGAGACCTTTTCGCGCCAGAGGTGAAGGCGGGCAAGGGCGGCGGCGACAGCGAAGGTCTGAAATGCCTGTGCCCGGATTGCGGCTATGAGAACCGCTTCCCGGCCAAGCCCGATACCCTGGAATACGCCAAGGATGAGAACGGTTACTGCCTGGACCTGACCGGGCGGCGCGTTGAGACCGAATGGGGACCACTGCCGGGCCATTTCGGACGGCGGTGCTGGGGCATGGTGCAAGCGGGGCCGGGCAAGCTCGATCGCTGCGGGTATCGCTGGACCAGCCGGGAGTGCCCCGTGTGTGCGGCAGCCAACGACATTGCGGCGAGGTATTGCGCCGAATGCAAGGCCGAGATCGTTGACCCCGGAGAAAAGCTGCGGTTCGAGTTTCGGGCAATGAAGAAGGATCCGACACAACCTCAATGCGACGAGGTGGTAGAAGTCCGCTTCGTTCGCGGTGTCAGTCAACGAGGGGCGGAAACCGTGCGCGCGGAGTGGACCACGCCTTACCGCAAGCTCACGACCTGGCACATGCCGCACGCGCCTCATGCGAAGGGCCGGCGCGACTGGGATCGGTTCGCGGACGCTACGGCCGATGCTACAGTGCCGCCCCGAACCATCAGCTACGTGAAAGAGCCGAGCGGCTTCTACCGGGCCTTGGCATTCAACATGGAGCCTGACCGTGCGCCAAACTAACATCATCGGCGCGCCAAAGCTCAAGATGGGGACATTCTGCTCCGGCATAGGCGCGCCAGAGGTTGCCGCGCGCGGCATGTTCGAGCCGATCTGGTTTTCGGAAATTGAGCCGTTTCCATGCGCCGTCCTCGCGCATCATTGGCCGCAGGTGCCGAACCTCGGCGATATGACTGCTCCTGATCTGGTGGAGCGTATCGCCTCCGCTGGGCTGCCTGATGTCGTGGTGGCGGGACTACCGTGTCAGCCATTTTCCGTCGCTGGGCTTCGCAAGGGTGAAGCCGATCCGCGCAACCTCACGTCCCGATTTGTGGAGATAGCAGATGCAGTTGACGATCTTCGACGCAATGCTGGGAAGCCCCCCGTCTGGTGGCTTGTCGAGAACGTCCCCGGACTGCTCAACGACCGGGGCAACGCATTCGGCGCCCTCTTGGGAGGAATGGTCGGGAGCGCATCCGCCATCGTTCCAGATGGACGATGGGAAAGTGCGGGTGTGGCAACTGGACCCCGCCGAAGCGCCGCATGGCGCGTCATGGACGCCCAGTTCCACGGCCTGGCCCAGCGACGGAAGCGGGTGTTCGCCCTCTTTGTCTCAGACGCTGGAAGCCTCGCCTGTGCCGACGCGCTACTACCTGTCATCGACAGCATGTCGTGGCATTCTCCGCCGCGCCGAGAAGCGGGGCAAGGATCTTCCGCCGGCGCTGCACAGGGCGTTGCGCTCCGTGGTCGAGACGGCGGAGCGACGGCAGAGTTGACCGGGCCGGTGTCAACCGCATTGCGCTGCGGTGGTGGCGGTGGCGACAAGCCTCATGCGCTGATCGCCAGCACGGGTGACGTGGCCCACTGCCTCAACGCAGGCGGCATGGGGCGGCAGGATTACGAGACCGAGAAGATGGTCGCGCACGCCCTCCGCGGCGAGGGCTTCGACGCCAGCGAGGATGGCACGGGCAGGGGGACGCCGCTCGTGCCGGTGTCGGTTGCCATGCGGGGACGCGACGAAGGCGCGCAGATCGAGATAGGCGACGAGTGCGCCTTCACCCTGCGGGCCTCCACTGGCGGGGGCGACAAGCCGCACGTGTTCGCGCCGGTCGCCTTCGACCTGAACCAGATCACCAGCAAGGTAAACCGCTCGCGGCCAGACCCTGCGGTGCATCACACCTTGCCCGCAACGGCTTGCCCGCCGCATCTCGCGACCGAATGGGCGGTCAGAAGATTAACCCCGCGAGAAACCGCTAGATTGCAGGGGTTTCCCGACGACCACACCGCCATCACCTATCGCGGCAAGCCCGCTGCTGACGGGCCGCAATACAAGGCCCACGGCAACAGCATGGCGGTTCCAGTCATCAGGTGGATCATGGACCGCATGCGTATCAGCATGGAGGACAACGCATGAAGCTGAATGACCTGCCGTTTTCGGTGTTCGGCGACATGTCGTATCGCGGCAAATGCCCGACCGAGGCGCAGGAACAGGTGACATTCTTTGCCATGTTGCGGCGGGAGTATCCCGGCACATGGGGCGCACTGGCGGTTCACCCGCGAAATGAGGGACTGAAGAGCGGCGGGCAGTTTTCAAGCGTCCAGCGGCACGCGGCAGAGGGAATGACAAAGGGCGCGGCGGACATCATCATTCCCGGCGCTCCCGCGTTTGTGTGCGAGATGAAGCGCAGGGACCATACGCAGTCAGCGTGGCAGGATGGGCAGGTCGAATACCTGGCGGCGGCGCAAGAGGCGGGTGCGTTCGCCTGCGTGGCGCTAGGACACGAGGCAGCGTGGGAGGCGGTGCAGGCATGGATTGGCGACCAAGCGTGCAACTGCGCGACCTACTGACTGGCGCGATAGCGTGGGACGACGCCCATCCGGCGATCCGCAGCTGGGCCATGCGGACGATTCACTACGCGGCCAAGACAATCCTTGCTGCGCCGAAACCGAAGCGTCGCGCCATGATCGACAAGCTGCCTGTGACGCTGCGCCCGATCCTTGAGGCAGAAATAATTCGCCTCTCACGAAAATAGTTGTTGACCTAGCGCAACAGATGGGTCTAGATGGGGATACCGGCAGGGACGAAGAAACAGCCGGATGCAAATGGAGATAGCAAGATGAACACCATGACCCGCCTTCCCGCCATCGCTCTTGCCGCGCTGCCCTTCGTGGCCGCCTGCGCCCCGAACCCCGCCAGCATCGCCGCCGTGCCCATGGGTGCGGGCGCGTATTCCGGCCTGACCTGCCAGCAAGCCGTCAACACGCTCAACGTCGAGCGCGCCAACCTCGACGCCCTGTCCGCCAAGCAGCGCGGCGCGGCCACCGGGGATGCGTTCTCCGTACTGCTGATCGGCGTCCCGACCTCCGGCCTGACCGGCTCGAACGTCGCCGGCGAGATCGCAGCAAGCAAAGGAAAAGTGCTGAGCCTCGAAGCGCGCGCGGTGGGGTGCTGAGCCATGACCCGCCCCGCAACCCCGCCCGGCCACACCGGATCGCACGGCCACGGCCATCACCACCACGGCAACGGCAAGGGCAAGGGCCATGACAAGCACCATTGCCCGGTGAACCCCTGCCTGATCGCGGGCACTGAAATCCTGACGGATCGCGGGTCCATGCCGATCGAGGAACTCGAGATCGGCGACGTGCTGATGACCAGCAAGGGGCCGCAGCCGATCCTGCACATCAGCCGCCGCGACTACACGGCAGAGGAGGTTGCCGCCGACGACAGCTTGCGACCCTACCACTACGCGCCCGGTCAGGATCGCTGGGTGATGGTGTCAAAGCACCATCGGATCGCCGTCGATGGCGTCCTGATCGCGGCGCACCATCTGGCCGCTTGCGATAACGACGTGTGCTGGCGGGACCGGTCGTTTCGGTTTGGTGAGGCCCTCACCTGGCTCAACCTCTACGTCGAGCATCACGCGCTCATCACCGCTGACGGCGAGCAGGTCGAGACCGGCTGGCTCGGCGGTCCGATGGCCGAGCGCACGATGGGCGACGACTGGCCCAAGGTCGCGCACCTTGCCGCCGGGCACCGCGACAACCCCGCCCTCCCCTTCGTCACCACCCTCACCAAAGGAGCGTCGGCATGACCGCGCATGATCGCCTGATCCTCGACAACCCCGGCGCGGGCTGGCCCACCGACATGGTGGAAGAAGCCGAGGCCCGGCACGACGCCGAGCGCCGCGCTGTCCTGCGGCCGGTCGAGGAACACGAGGCCGCGCTCTCGGACAGCGACAGCGACGACAGCGCGGACGGCGCGGTGATCCTGTGGCTGATGGCAGGCGTCATCGTGACGCTGGCCATCGGATGGTGCCTGCTGTGACCGCCGCTGATCTGGTCGCCGGGGCGCGGGCGCTGATCGAGCCGCTGACGGGGTACACGCCTCCGCCGTGGGCTGTCCGTTATCCTGTCGAGTCCCACCCGGATTTTGCATGTATCGAACCGGCAGCCGGATACCTCGAAGGTGATCATTACCTTTCCGTGAGCGGAAATTGCAGCGCGGCTACGGCCGCAACCTTGGCTGCCTCCCCCGTCATGCGCGACACCATCGCGGCGCTGCTGGACGACAGGGACGCGCTGACGCAGCGGATCGAGGCGCTGGAAGCGGCGCTGCGGTTCTACATCGACCCTGACAATTGGCTGATCGGCGGCCCTCTCGACGGCGACAGTCCGAATTACACGGGGGGGCCAGGCCGCGACGCCCTGCAAGCCGACGAGGTGGCGCAATGACCGCGTGGACCTGGCTCACCACCGAGCGCGGCGGCATCCCCTCGCCGCTCGCCCTCGCCGGAGCCGTGCTGATCGGACTGGCGTTCCTGCCGATCCTGCGCGGGCTGATGCTCATGCTGGCGTGGCCGCTGATGATGTCGGGTGCGCTGTGAGCGCGCCCATGTGCCCGACCTGCGGCGGCTGGGGATACTTCACCGATTGCGACAGCTGGGGGAATGACCCGCGCGTCGTGCCGTGCTGGCGCGGCTGCCCCGGGCCGGAACTGCCGACGCTGGAGCAGGTGGAAGCCGCCCGCATGGCCGAGCGCCACGCCGCCGAGGACTACATCACCCGCATCATGGAGTCTGAGATATGATCCACCACGAATGGAAACCAATCGACACTGCCCCTGATCTGGAACGCGTTCTTGTCTGTGGGTGGAATCCGCGCCACGGCAATGTTGCAGGCTATTGGTGGTGGCACGAGGACACCGTCACAGATGGCTCTGGATCAAAGCACCCTGACGCCACCCATTGGGCTCCTCTCATCCTTCCACAGGAGTTCCCCGCCGCACCGAGCAGTGAGGCTGACCTGTGCTGCTCCGAAGCAAGGAGAGACGACGTGACCCACCCCCCCCCCGATCCGCTGCGCGAGACTGATGTGCCGCATATGCACCCAATGGAGGTCATGGCGCGGAACTTCAGGGCCAAGCAGCGTGCCGCCCTTGCCGCCGCACCGCAGACCGCCGCCGAGGATCAGGAGGCGCGGGCTATTGCCGAGGCAGCGCAGATAACCATGACCTACCGCAACTGGCGCGGTGAGGTGGCACAGCGGACGATCCGCCCCGTTGCCCTGTGGTTCGGCAAGACCGACTGGCACCCCGAACACGGCTGGTTGCTGAGCGCGTGGGACTGCGACAAAGGCGAGCGCCGCGACTTCGCGTTGGCCGACTGCCAGTTCGCCGCCCTCGCCCGTCCCTCGCAGGCGGGGGATGAGAGGGTGGCGCGGCTGGAAAGCATCGTGCGCCCGTTTGCTGACGCGCTGGACATTGAGTGCGACTTCATGACGCCACCGGCGCCATTTGAGGACGGCTTCGATGTGCGGCGTCGCGCCCGCGCCGCCCTCGCCGCGATGGACACGCCGAAAGGAGGCGGGGATGAGTGAGTGGGTCGCCGTGGTCAAGGGCGCGCGCCGCCCAGTCGGGCCTGTGCTGGTATTCTCCGCGGGCATCACACCCGAGGATAGGGCGGTGTCTGCCATTTATGGCGGGGAACCGGAGGCGTCGTTCGAGATCGTCATTGCCCGCTGGCGCCGTGGCGCGTGGCGGGACTGGAAACGTGGATGGATAATCCATGACGTGACCCACTGGATGCCGCTGCCGGAACCGCCCGCCGCGATGAACGACGGGGACACCGCCTGTCTCGACGCGCAGGACGAGGCGGTGTCGCGGTTGGTCGAGGCGGTGGAAACGCTGATTGACGCCGCGGGAACAGCCGAGACCACGCTCGCTCACGCGCTGATGGACGGCATGATCGACCCAAAAGTCGAGGACCGCTTCGAGGCGTGGCGCAAAGAACTGCTCGCAGCGCATGGCATGGCCCGCGCCGCCCTTGCCGCCGCGCCGCAACCCGCCCCCGAGGAAGGACTGGGAGGCGCTCAGGACGGCGCGATGCTGGGCGTCATCGCGGCACGGAGGGCGCAGGCATGAGGGGCGCATATGAAACTCCGTCACAGCCCTGCCCATACTGCAGGGAGTCCTGCGATGCGGATTGGTGTGATGTCGGCGTGGGTATGGTGCAAGTCGGACCGTATGTCTGCCTGAACTGCAAGGCATCTGAAGCCAGCACCTACAGCGACAACCGGGAGACTCGCGAGGACTATGATCCGGCAACGGGTTGGTATCGCCCCGGCTCGCCGCTAGACACGCTCGCCAACCAAGATGAGCAGGGCAACCCTATCACTTGGCAAGAAGCTGACACCCGCTATCGAGCTGAATGTGGCGTTCCGGCCAGGTACGCAACTGGTCCAGGATATAAACCGAAAGGTGCCACGCAATCCGCCAACTCCGAGGCACCGGCGCTATTGCCCTGCCCGTTCTGCGGGTCAGCCCCCTCCCTTGTCCAGGCCCTCCCCTCAGGATGGGCCGTTTCATGCGCCGGATGCGGTGTTGGGAGCGGTATCCGATACTCGCTGATGGAGGACGCCCGACCCCTTGTCGCTGAGCAGTGGAACCGCCGCGCCGCCCTTGCCGCCGCACCGCAGCCCGCCCCGGATCGCGAGGCGCTGGTGGAGGTGATCGACGCAGCGCTTACCCGATGGTTGCAGGACGGGCATAATGATCCTCGCAATGAGCCGGAAGCCATCGCCGACGCCCTGCTAGCCCGTGGCCTGCGCCTGCCGGGCTAATGCCCCCACCCGTTAGGTCAGGGGGCGGAACTCCAGCTCGTCCCAATGACGGTGCCACACGCCGTCCTCGCGGAACTCGTAGAACCCTGACTTGCGCTCATGCGGGCCGGGCCGGAACTCCGTCCACGTCTCTCCGTCAAGCAGGCGGATGATGCGGTGAACCGTCCCGGCATCGTTGTGGAACCTGTCGCCTTCCCGCCGCTCGATCTCGCGGGGCGGGTCGTGCGGCCGGGACACGTCGAAAATCTGCTCGACGTAGCCACCGTGCAGGATGCGGATGTCGGCGCCGAACGGATGGTCGTGGGGCGCGCTGTCTGGACCGTCCGCCGCCGTGAAGCGGTGCAGCACGATCCCGGTCCCGTGCAGGTGCACCTTCATGAAGTGCGGCGACATCCATTCGATGCTGACGCTGACCGGCTCGCGCACCGCCTCTGCCACATGCCGCTCGGGATCGGCCTCGGCGTCACGGGCGGCTGCAAACCGCCCGCTGGCCGCGTTGCGATGACGGCGGGTCATGGCTTAACCGCAGGCGCTCCGGCCGCTTGCAGGGCAGCCGTCAG
>ERZ501041.225-NODE-225-length-10601-cov-9.309217_pt1 | contig 10601 bp, 9 predicted proteins | sample MGYA00248848_ERZ501041 | MGnify/ENA primary metagenome ERZ501041 (study PRJEB25958, sample SAMN03398573) | human skin metagenome | study: EMG produced TPA metagenomics assembly of the Human Skin Microbiome Metagenome (human skin metagenome) data set.
CCATCGGCGTTGTCGCCGCCGAGGCGGTGGGCCATGACGAGCAGGCCGAGCCCGCCGAGAACGATGAGCACGGCGAGGGCCACCCATGCCTGATCCCAGTTGGTGGTGGTCACCGGGGCGGCAGGGTCGGGCAAGACCACCTTGTTGAAGGCCGCCAAGCATGTGGGGGCGGTCAAGGGTGTGGAGCAGGTGATAGTGACCCCTACGGCGAAGGCCGCTGAGGTGGCCGCCGCCGAGACCGGCAAGACCCTGGACCAGGGCGACCCCGAGGTCTCCGAGGCCGTGGACTTCGCGCACTACTACGCGCGCCTGGCCCGCGGCCTGGACGCGGTGGAGGGCGCTCGCGCCGTGCCCGTCCGCCTGACCCTGGTGATCCCGCCGTGGAACTTCCCCGTGGCCATCCCGGTCGGGGGCGTCCTCGCCGCGCTCGGCGCCGGCTCGCCCGTGGTGTTCAAGCCGGCCCCGCAGTCCGAGCGGACGGGCGCGGTCGCGTGGGAGCTGATCGTGGCCGGGCTGCGGGACTCGGGCCTGTTCGACGACGGCGGCCCGCTCGCCGGGCACGACCCCGCGGACCTCGTGCGCCTGGTGACGCTGGCGGACGAGGACGAGGCGGAGGTCGGCGCGGCGCTCGTGACCGACCCGGCCGTCGAGCGGCTCATCCTCACCGGCAGCTGGGACACCGCACGGCTGTTCAAGGGGATGCGCCCCGACCTGCACCTGCTCGCCGAGACCTCCGGCAAGAACGCCGTGATCGTGACCCCGTCCGCGGATCTGGACCTGGCCACGAAGGACGTGGTCCAGTCCGCGTTCGGTCACGCCGGCCAGAAGTGCTCGGCGTCCTCCCTCGTGGTGCTCGTCGGCTCCGTGGGCACCTCCGAGCGCTTCCACCGGCAGCTGCTGGACGCCGCCTCGTCCCTGCACGTGGCGCACCCCGCGGACCCGCGCGCCGAGATGGGCCCCGTGATCGAGGCCCCCGGCGAGAAGCTGCGCCGCGGGCTCACCGAGCTCGGCCCGGGGGAGCGGTGGGCCCTGCGTCCGCGGCAGCTGGACGAGACGGGTCGCCTGTGGAGCCCGGGCATCCGCTCCGGCGTCCGCCCCGGCGCCGACGCCCACCTCACCGAGTACTTCGGCCCCGTGCTGGCCGTGATGACGGCCGAGACGCTCGAGGAGGCCATCGGGATCGTGAACGCCGTGGACTACGGCCTCACCTCCGGGCTGCACTCGCTGGACCGGGAGGAGATCGACGTGTGGCTGCGCGGCGTGCGCGCCGGCAACCTCTACGTGAACCGCGGCATCACCGGGGCCATCGTGCGCCGCCAGCCCTTCGGCGGCTGGAAGCGTTCCGTCGTCGGCCCCACCACGAAGGCCGGCGGGCCGCACTACCTGCACGGCCTCGTGGACTGGGAGGACGCGCCCACGTGGGCCGGGGGAGAGGGACGGCCCGGGGCCGAGGCCGACGGTGCGGGCGCATCCTGGCTCGAGACCGCCCGCGCCCTCGACACCCACGCGTGGACCACCGTGTTCGGGGTGGCCACGGACGTCTCCGCGCTCGAGGCCGAGCGGAACGTGCTGCGTCACGTCCCCACCCCGGTCCTCGTGCGCCGGCACTCGGGGCCCGCCGACCACCTGCTGCGCATCGTCTCCGCCGGCCTGCGCGCCGGGGCGCCCATGACCGTGAGCCTGCGCCCGACCCCCACCGCGGAGGGGCCCGACGCGGACGGGCTCTCGGCCGAGGCCGTGCGCGGCCGGGTGGAGGAGCTGGTCCGGCCCGCCCGCACGGAGGGTGCCGGCACGGCCGCGCCGGTGGACGTCGTCGTCGAGGACGACGCCGCGTTCCACGACCGCGCCAGGCGGCTGGCCCTCATCCCGCCCGCAGCGGAGGGCGGCGGCGACGCACGGATCCGGCTCGTCGCCGACTGGACCGGCGACCGGGAGGCGGCCGAGGCGGCGCGGAGCGCGCTGCACGCGGCGCTCGGCGACACCCCCGACGTGGCGGTCTACGCTGGCCCCGTGGTGAGCGCCGGCGAGGTGGAGCTGCTGCCGTTCCTGCACGAACAGGCCGTGTCCGTGACCGCCCACCGGTTCGGCACGCCGGACCATCTGACCGAGGGGGTCCTGTGACCCCGAGGAGGAACCTCCGATGCATCTGATCCCCCGCACGATCTGGGTCGTCGCCCGCGCCCGCCGCCGCCCGCGCGCCGGACTCTGGGAGCCGACGACGCTGCCGATGCGCGCCCTGCCCACGGACGTGGACCTGGCCCTGCACGTCAACAACGGCCAGTACTTCGGGCTGTTCGACCTCGGCCGCTTCGACGCGATGGTCCGCACCGGCCTGTGGGACGAGATCCGCCGTCGCGGCTGGACGCCCGTGGTGCAGGCCGAGCAGATCGCGTTCCGCCGCTCGGTGACCCTGGGGCAGCGGTTCGACGTGGAGACGCGGATGATCGGCCTGGATGAGCGCGCGGTGTGGTTCGAGCAGCGCGTGGTGGTCGACGGCGACGTCGCGGTGCGCGCGTACATCTGCACGCGCCTGCGCAAGAAGGACGGCCGCCCCGTGGAGAACGACGAGGTCCGGGCGATCGCGGCGGCGGCCGGCCACGACCTCGCGGGGGAGCCGACGCTGCCGGAGTGGCTGCACGAGTGGCGGCGCAGCGTGGCCCTGCCGTCGGCCCGGACGCCCCTGCCCCACACGTGGGACCTCGACACAGTGCGGCGAGGATGAACGTTCGAGTGATATAGGGCACGATGGTCGGGTGAACAACAGACTCCTGATCGTCGCGACCCTCTCGCTGGCCGCGCTCGTCGTCGTGCTGGTGGCCGCCATCGGCGGCGGCGCGTGGTGGGTGCTGGCGGTGCTCCTGGTGGCGCTGCTCGTGCTCGCCGTGTGGGACATGACCCAGAAGCGGCACGCGATCCTCCGCAACTACCCCGTGCTCGGCCACATGCGGTACCTGCTGGAGTCGATCCGCCCCGAGATCCAGCAGTACTTCATCGAGCGCAACTTCGACGGCAAGCCGTTCGACCGGGACACCCGCTCGATCGTCTACGCCCGTGCGAAGGGACTGGACAGCCACAAGGCGTTCGGCACCGAGCGGGACACCTCGGAGATCGGCTACGAGTTCCTGTTGCACTCCACCGCCCCGGTCAACCCGCCGGAGGAGCCCCCCACGGTGCGGATCGGCGGCCCGGACTGCCGCCGGCCCGTGGACATCTCGCTGATGAACATCTCGTCCATGTCCTTCGGCTCCCTCTCCGCCAACGCCGTGATCGCCATGAACAAGGGCGCCGGCCTGGGCGGGTTCATCCACGAGACCGGCGAGGGCGGCCTCACCAAGTACCACCGCGGCAACGGCGCGGACCTGTTCTGGGAGATCGGCTCCGGCTACTTCGGCTGCCGCAACGAGGACGGCACCTTCAGCCCGGAGAAGTTCGCCGAGAAGGCGCTGCTGCCCGAGGTCAAGGGCATCACCATCAAGATCTCCCAGGGCGCGAAGCCCGGCCTGGGCGGCATGCTGCCCAAGGAGAAGATCTCCCCCGAGATCGCCGAGGCCCGTGAGATCCCGATGGACAAGGACTGCCTGTCCCCGGCGTCCCACTCCGCGTTCCGCACCCCGCGCGAGATGGTCAGGTTCATCGAGCAGCTCCGTGAGCTCTCGGACGGCAAGCCGATCGGCATCAAGTTCTGCGTGGGCTCCCGCGTGGACGTGCTGGCCATGACCAAGGCCATCTGGGAGGAGCGGATCGCCCCCGACTTCATCATCGTGGACGGCTCCGAGGGCGGCACCGGCGCCGCCCCGCTCGAGTACTCGGACCGCGTGGGCACCCCGCTGACCGAGGGCCTCATGCTCGTGCACAACGCGCTCGTGGGCACCGGCCTGCGCCACATGATCAAGCTCGGCGCGGCCGGCAAGGTCGCCACCGGTTCGGACATCGTCAAGCGTCTGATCCAGGGCGCGGACTTCACCATGTCCGCCCGCGCGATGATGATGGCCACCGGGTGCATCCAGGCGCAGAAGTGCCACACGAACGAGTGCCCCGTGGGGGTGGCCACGCAGGACCCGCGTCTGATGCGCGCCCTCGACGTGGAGGACAAGGGCAACCGCGTCTTCAACTACCACCGCCTGACCGTGCGCGAGGCCGTGCAGATCATGGCGTCCATGGGCCTGACGCATCCGTCCCAGCTGAACACCCGCATGCTGCGCCGCCGCGTGGACCACCTGAGCACCCGCTCGTACGCGTCCATCTACCACTGGCTGCGCACGGACGAGCTGCTCAACGACCCGCCCGCCGGCTGGGCCATGGACTGGGAGGAGGCGGACGCGGACCACTTCGGCGAGCACGCCCGCGTGGACTACCTCACCGAGCGCGACCCCGAGTGGCGCTCCGAGCTGCTGATCCCGGGCCGCAAGGCGGCCGGCGCCCCCGTGCAGGGCTCCCCCATCTCCGGGACGGGCTCCACGCTCGTCGACGCCCGGCAGACCGAGTCCGTGCCGCTGACGACGTCGCCGATGCCGCGCGTCAGCTCGTTGGGTGAGGGTGAGTCGCTGTCCCCGCACGGCGGCCGTCGTCGGGCCCCGCAGGATCCGGCACCCGCCGCCACCGCCGGCGAGACGCCCACCGACGAGAACGAGGGCCTGCCGGCGGAGGCCGGCGAGCGGCCCGAGCGCCAGGACGGCGAGGAGGTCACCCAGCGGGGGACCACCGGCCGCGTGGAGGGCGAGCACCGCGGCGAGGGCCGCGTCGGCTGACCCACCCCCGCAGTCACCCCCGCTTTCGAGGCGGGAAATCCACCTCACACGACGCCCCCGGGCGCCCATGAGATAGATTTCCCGCCTCGTCGCGTGAGGGGTCGTAGCCTGGGGCCGTGACCCCGCCCGCCCCCGCCGCTCGCCGCCCCTCCGCGGCCCTGCTGTGGGTGCTGCTGGCGGCGATGGGCGCCGGGCCCCTGTTCAACTACGGCGTCTCCGCCTCCTCCACGGTCGTGATGGAGCGGCTCGACGTCACCTCGGGCCAGCTCGGCACCGTGATGACGGTCGTGTTCGCGGCGGCCGCCGTCACCTCGCTCGGCCTCGGCCGGGCCGCCGACCGCCTGTCCGCCCGCGCGCAGCTGAGCATCATCTTCGGCGGCACCGCCGCGGCGCTCGTGCTCGGCGCCGTCGCCCCGTCCCTGCCCGTGCTGTACGCGGCGGCCGCCGTCGCGGGTGACTACCGGGCCGGCTTCGCCGTCGTCGCGGGCGGGTATCTGCTCGCCCTGGGCGTGGTGCTGCTGCTGGGTCGCCACGTGGGCCGGCGGGGCGCGGCCTGACGCGCAGGGCCAGGATCAGACCCACCGCAGAGGACCGCGCTTCAGCGACATCACCGCAGTGCTGCCCTGCGGTGATGTCGCAGCGCCGCGGTCGAACGGGCGTACGGCGGAGTGCGGCGCAGTGCGCGGCGGGGCGTGGACGCCTGACACACGACGACGCCCCCGGTCCGTGTGGACCGGGGGCGTCGGAAGCCGTGCGTCAGGCGAAGATCAGAGCTTCGTCACGTTGGCGGCCTGGAGGCCCTTGGGGCCGTCCTGGGTCTCGAACTCGACGCGGTCGTTCTCCTGGAGCTCCTTGAAGCCCCCGCCCTGGATGGCGGAGAAGTGCACGAACACGTCCGCGGAGTTGTCCTCGGGGGCGATGAAGCCGTAGCCCTTCTCAGCGTTGAACCACTTGACAGTACCGACAGCCATGATGGTGTCCTTTCGATGTGCCCCCGCGGTGCGGTGGCGGTGTTGGACCGCGGCCCGGATGTGGGACGCGGGTGAAGCGGCGAGACTGAACCGCTTGCCCAACACTCATCGACGCCGGCGATGCCGGGCTGACGAGCAGTGAAGATGGCGGGATACAGCTTGATCAACTTCAGGCTCCATCATTGCACGGATCTCGCCGACCGGGAACCAGGGGCCCGATTGTTCACCTGGAGTTCGCTCAGAGCGCGCGCAGGCCGTGGAAGAGATTGCGGTGCAGGGCGGCCGGGGGAGCGGCGTCCGTGTGATCCGCGAAGGCCGTCACCTCCAGCAGCACCACCGTGTGGTCGCCCGCCGGGACCTCGGCGTGCACCCGCGTCTCGAGCCAGAGCGAGGAGCCCCCGATCAGCAGGGCGTCGTGCGGGCTGCGGTGCACGTCGAGACCGGCGAAGCGGTCGCCCTCGCGGGAGGCCAGCTGACGGCACAGCGGCGTCTGGTCCGCTGCGAGCAGGGAGACGCCGATCGCCCCGGCCCGGCGCAGGCGCGGCCAGGTGCGGGAGCTGTTCTGCGCGGAGAAGGACACGAGGGCCGGCTCCCAGGAGATGCCCACGCCGAAGGAGGAGGAGACCATCACCTCGGGGACGTCGTCGGCGAGGCCCGCCAGCGCGACGACCCCGGTGGGGAAGGCCGAGAGGCCGGAGCGGAGGTTGCCGAGGGACAGGTCGGTGTCCCACGCGGCGGTGTGGGGTTCGTGGGTCAGGGTCATGGCGCGCGTCCTCTTCCGATGACTGACGCGGCTCCGCAGACGGCGGGAACGCGGATCGCCCGGATCCGCGGAGGCGCGGTACTTGCCCGTCGGGGTGTCCGAGGGGCCGAATCATCACCTGGAGCACCCCACTACTGCGTGAGAGGGTTGCCGTCCCGCCGGCCAGGGCCGTGAATGACGGGAACTCGTGATTCTGGGGATCAGCCTACGGAGGGGTCCGTGGGGTGGTCAAAGCGCGGCGGTCGCGCGGCGTCATCCGAGCTGCCCGATGTGATGCTTGACACACCGCGCATCGCCAGCCAGGATCAAGCCACTCGAGAGGGGGGCTCGAGACCGCAGCCCGCGGCCCCGCAATCGGTTCTCTGAGAGGGATCGGATCATGCGGATGGACATCGAGAAGAAGCGTGCGGCATTGTCGGCCGCCGTGGTCGTCGCGGCTCTCCTCGGTATCGCCATCTCGGGATGCTCCGCTTCCCCGGGCAGCGTCTCCTCCACCGCGAAGGCATCCACCGCTGCGGCGTCCTCCGTCACCGTGACGTCAGCGGCCCCCTCGGCAACCCGGTCGGCCTCCGCCACCGGTTCGTCCGCGTCGTCACCCGCCGGTGAAGAAGCACTCCCCGCCGCGCTGTTCGAGGAGGACGGGATGACGTTGGTCGAGTACACGCGCCGGCATCCGGATGCGGACCATCTCGACCCGGAGAAGGAGTCCGTCCTGGAGGAGGCGGTCGGGACGGGCACGCAGCAGATCACCGTGGACGCCCAACAGGGTGCGGTCCTTCGGGTCATCGTGCTGTGTCCTTCGGATGCCACCGGTGAGACGGAGATCCTGACCTCACGGGGTGGCGGGGGAACGAAGACCTGGATGGCCGGATCGGAGGCGCTGTGCGGCGGCTGGTCGGCGGCGACTCCCCCCGTGGATGAGGCGGGGCCGATGACGTTCACCGTCACGGTGGACAATGACAAGCCGTTCCGGATGGTGCTGACCGCACCCTCCGCATGAGGCCGCCATCACGACGGCGGATGACGGCGCGGGGAGGACTGAGACGCTCAGCGTCGGTCGCGGCCGCGCAGCGCGTCCAGCTGCCGGCGGTCCCGCTTGGTGGGCCGGCCCGCGCCGCGCTCGCGGTACGGCACCGCGAGCAGCTCACGCGGCACGGGCGGCGGGGAGTGGTCCACGTACTGCTGCCGGGCCACGGGGGCGCCCACCCGCTTGGCGATCAGCCCCGTGACCTCGAGGATCCGCTCACGTCCGTCCTGGCGCACCCGCACCCGGTTCCCGACGACGACGGGCGTCGCCGCCTTCACGGGCTCGCCGTCGATGCGCACGTGGCCCGCGCGCACGGCCGCCGTGGCCGCCGACCGGGTCTTGTACAGCCGCACGGCCCACAGCCACGCGTCGATGCGGACGCCGCTCACGCCCGCCCCCTCACGCGAAGCGGGCGCGGATCGCGGCGCCGTGCGCGGGCAGGCGCTCGTCCTCGGCCAGCACGCCGATCCCGTCCGCGACCTCCTTGAGCCCGGTCTCCGTGTAGCGGATGCGCTGCTGCAGGCGCAGGAACGTCACGGTGTTCAGCCCCGATGAGAAACGGGCCGTCCCCGAGGTGGGGAGCACGTGGTTGGACCCGGCCGAGTAGTCGCCCAGCGGCACGGGGGCGTGCGGGCCCACGAACACGGCGCCGGCGTTGCGGATGCGCCCCACGAGGGCCTCGGGGTCGCGCGTCTGGATCTCGAGGTGTTCGGTGGCGTAGCGGTCGGAGACCTCCACGGCCTGGTCCATGTCCCGCACCAGCAGCACGCCGGACTGGGGGCCGGTGAGGGCCTCGCGGATCTGATCCTCGTGGAACGCCCCGGGCACCTGCGCCTCGATCGCCGCCAGCACGTCCCGGAGCAGGTCCTCGGAGTCCGTGATGAGCACGGAGGCGGCCAGCGGGTCGTGCTCGGACTGGCTGATCAGGTCCGCGGCCACCCAGTCGGCGCGGGCGGTGCCGTCCGCGATCACGGCGATCTCGCTCGGCCCGGCCTCGGCGTCCACGCCGATCACGCCCTGCAGGGCGCGCTTCGCGGCGGCCACGTACACGTTGCCGGGCCCCGTCACCAGGTCGACGGGCGCGCAGAGCCACCCGCCGTCGTCGTCCTGGACGCCGTGCGCCAGCATGGCCACGGCCTGGGCGCCGCCGGCCGCGTAGACCTCGTCCACGCCCAGCAGCGCGCACGCGGCGAGCACGGTGGGGTGGGGCAGGCCGCCGTGGTCCCGCTGCGGGGGTGAGGTCACCGCGAGGCTCCCCACGCCGGCGGCCTGCGCGGGCACCACGTTCATCACCACCGAGGAGGGGTACACGGCGCGGCCGCCGGGCACGTACAGGCCCACGCGGCCCACGGGGATCCAGTGGTTCTCCACGACGGCGCCCTCGCCGAGCTCGACCGTGGAGTCCTGGGGGTGCTGGGCGGCGTGCACGAGCCGGGCCCGGCGGATCGACTCCTCCAGGGCGGCGCGCACCCGCGGGTCGAGCCCGGCCAGGGCGGCCTCGAGCGCCTCCGCGGGCACGCGCAGGGCCGGCGGACGGACACCGTCGAACCGCTCGGCCAGGTCCAGCAGGGTCTGCTCGCCGCCGTGGCGGACCTGCTCGATGATCGGGGCGACCACCGGCACCACGGAGGACACGTCCACGTTCGCCCGCGGGATGATGCGGGACAGGTCCGCGGTGGCGGTGTCGAGCGGGCGCAGGTCGGTGACGGAGAGCACGGATTCCTCCAGAGGGGCGGTGGCGGGCCGGCGGGACGGGGCGCGACGACGGCCGGGCCCGGACCGCGCGGACGGTCAGGCTCCATTGTGCTCTTCTCCGGGGTGCGTCCGGGGGCGGGTGTCAGACTGTCGTCATGGTCCTCCCCGTCCTGCCCGCCCTCGCGACCCCGCCCCTGCTGACCGCCCTGGACCGCCTCCTGGCGGGCGAGACCGTGCCGTCCGGGGTGGAGGGGGACATCCAGGACGGGGCGGCCGCCACCACCCGGGCCTTCGGCGTGGAATGGGGGACGCTGCTGACCGTGCTGATGGCGTTCGCGATCGGCGCGGCGGTCGTGTACCTGGCCCTGCAGGTGGCACGCGTCGTGCTCGTGCGCCGCCCCGCGTTCCAGCACGGCGCCGCGCGGCTGAGCCTGCCGGCCGCCGTCGCCGCCGGCCTGCTGGCCTCCCGGATCTGGCTCGGGGTCATGGCCGAGGAGCAGACCTGGTACCGGCCGGCGTCGTTCCTCTTGCTCATCGCCGTGGCCGCGGCGGGCGCGTGGGCCGCGTGGCGCCTGGTCGGCGTGATCGAGGAGGGGATCCTCGGCCGCTACCAGGAGACCGGCGTCGAGCACCGCCGCGAGCGACGCATCCGCACGCAGACCATCCTGATCCGGCGCATCCTCAACGCGGTGATCGTGGTGGTGGCCGTCGCCGTGGTCCTGCTGGGGGTGCCCGAGGTGCGCTCGCTCGGGGCCGGCCTGCTCGCCTCCGCCGGTGTGATCTCGGTGATCGCCGGCCTGGCCGTGCAGTCCACGCTGACCAACGTGTTCGCCGGCTTCCAGCTCGCCTTCACGGACGCGATCCGGGTGGGCGACGTGGTGGACATGGAGGGCGTGTTCGGCACCGTCGAGGAGATCACCCTGTCCAACGTGGTGCTCAAGCTCTGGGACGGCCGCCGCATGGTCTACCCGTCCTCGCACTTCACCACCCAGCCGTTCGAGAACTGGACGCGGGTGGGCGCCGAGGTCTCCGGCGTCGTGGAGCTGGACGTGGACTGGCGCGTGCCCATGGACGCGCTGCGCGCACGACTCACCCAGCTGCTCGAGTCCACGGACCTGTGGGACGGGCGCGAGCACGCGCTGCAGGTGACCGACGCGACCGGCGGCGTCGTGCGCATCCGCGCCGTGGTCTCCGCCCGCAACTCCGGCGACCTCTGGGACCTGCGCTGCCTCGTGCGCGAGGACCTCGTGGCCTTCCTGCGCCACGAGCACCCCGAGGGCATCGTGGTGCAGCGCATGGTGGACCGGCACCCCGCCCACGACGACGGGGCGCCCGCCTCCGAGGGCTCCGACGCGAGGGTCCGCGGTGGCGACCGGACGGGTGAGCCGGGCCCGGAC
>ERZ501041.230-NODE-230-length-10388-cov-4.284719_pt1 | contig 10388 bp, 8 predicted proteins | sample MGYA00248848_ERZ501041 | MGnify/ENA primary metagenome ERZ501041 (study PRJEB25958, sample SAMN03398573) | human skin metagenome | study: EMG produced TPA metagenomics assembly of the Human Skin Microbiome Metagenome (human skin metagenome) data set.
GGCCGACCTCTGTGCCGACGATATTGTGTCGTCCTCTCATGACGCGCCTCTGCCGACGACCGGAATGATCCATCGGAACAGGATCCGCCATGGCCAATCGTCCGAGAGCGCCTCGGAGCGTTCAAGCAGTTTTGGAACCGAGCAGAGCATCGCCAGGCGGACATCGTCACCGGCAGGAATGGCGGGATGATCCCACAGAACCTCCTGGAGAGCGGCCTCCTGGCGCATCCGTTGCGGCAGGAGGTCGTAGCGAGTGTCACGGCCGAGCTGCCGCGCTTTCCGTTCCTCGATCCTGACGACCAGAGCCTCGGTTTCCGAGGTTCGGTGCGGCGCATGCCGGAAAACACGCTTCGCAATCACCGCCCGCTCCGCAGGCGGCACGGATGTGTCGACCAGCGGTTCGGGGCCGTCGGGATCTCGAATGCCCTTCTCCAGCGCGAGGGACATCAACTGGTCCCGGCCAATGGGGGAGAACGCGAGTTCGGCCGCCTTGCCCAAGATCAGGTCCGCGTGACACTCGCCGGGGCGGCGGGCTTCCAGGTCGACTCGTTCCCACCACGCCGAGCTTATCGCTTCTGACGCGGCGGCCTCCAGCAACATCGCGTCGCTAGCTCGCGTGCGCGTCATGAGAATTCACCACGTCCATGACCTTCAATCGGTGCGGTCGACCCTTGTCGTCGATCCAGCCGAACTCAGCCCCGACAGCCAGGCCGAGCAGGGAGGCGCCGTCCAGACTGAGGATCGAAACCCAGCGCTTGTCGATATCGGCGTCACCCGGCAATACCAGCCGGATTTCACGGATTTGCCCGCTGCTGTGGTCCTCGTAGGTGACCCAACTGCCGATCCGGCAGAATGGTCGCGTGTCCGAGGTCTCGTCCACCATTACGGCCCGGTCGAGCTCATCCTCGAGCAGCATTGCCGCGGCCGAGGTCGGCACGCTGCCGATCATCGCGGCGAGTATTGCGTGGTCCTGAGTGGTGATCAGCAGCCGAGGCTTTCTGATCGCTTTTGACCGGGTCTTTGTCATGACGAACGTCCTTGTCGCCTACGCCCGAAACACGGCACGATCTGGCCGCACCGATCGGCGCAGGGGCTGACTGAATGTGAGAAAGAATCCGCAAGCGCGACATCACGCCGCCAGCGTTATCGAGCTGGCGTTCACTCTGAAACTCGCGCGAGAAAGTAGTCCCCAAACCCTGAGCGTTCGCTCAATACGAGTTTGGGGCTAGACGCCTCCGACGAAACGTCCTGCGTGAAGCGTATTCCGCGTATGTACGGCGCATTTCCACATTACGAGGCCGATTGTGCGCTTTTGCGCATCTTCGGTCAACTCTTCACGCACCGCCCAACATTTGACCGTTCCACGACACCTCAGGCGGCGAGAAACTGCGGCAATGCGCATCCAGCCCAGCACCCCTACTTCGCTCCCGCCTCAGCTAGGGTCGGTGGTGATGCGGAAGATAAACGAAGGCGGAGCCGTGCGGCACATTGGCCAGGACAGGGTCTGAAAGCGGACTCAATCAAGGCCTGCTAGGAGTCAAGGACGGTCTCTTCGGCCAAGATCCTGTCACGGCTCTAACAGGTCGAAAGCACGCCTTCGAGCATGTGCCGGAATCAGTCGCCTTGCATGCAGCCTTGGCAGCATGATGAGCGTCACTCCTTCTGTAATGCCGTTTGCCTGTGGCGCTTCGCCAGTTCCGATAATTACAGTCGTGAAGATGTAAGTGACCGCAGCTTTATAGCTTTTCACCAGACTACGAATCTGGGGGTCAGGAGTTCGAATCTCTTCGGGTGCGCCAATTACCATTCAGGACCAGAGTCCTGAACGAGCGGATCGTCCAGATCCAGCACTCAGCCGAGCTCCCCCAAGCGCGCCTTGGACGATCATGCGCGTGATTGAGCTGCTTGTCCCAAAAGCGCGGCCATACGTGTTGTACGCAATCGTTCGGTTGTGCGCGCTGCGATCACGCGCGCAGAGTGCCAGGCGCCGGTGACCTTGCTGCCGCCTCTGCCTTGCTCAGGCCGTGGATAGTAGCGCGCCCGTTCTGTCGCAGCGCCTCGGCGCGATCGGGTGGACGTATGGCGCAACAGCGGCGAGCATATCGCTTAGACCGCCATCAAGAGCAATCTGAAACGAGAAGGGTGCGCGTGGATCCTTCTCGAGAAGGCGGGATGAGGTCGCTGCACACGTCCTTGCTCCAGTTGCGCTAGAGTTGGAACTTCACCCCCGTGAGCGCCTCGGAAACTTCCCACAGCCGTCGTTGAAGCGCTGCGTCGTGGGATGCCGAACTTGAAGAGACCACCTTGGGGTTTCCTCTGATTTCCATCCAACCATCGGGACCATAATATTGACCACCAAGCACCTCCGGATCCGTAGCGGCGCGCAAGGTGGGCAGGGCGCCCACTTCCGGTTTTTGGGCGAATCGCGAAACCCATTTGACAGGTGCGCGAAAAGCCTCGGGGATGTTGCGGGTCAACTCGGTGTTGGAGATGCCCGGATGAGCGGCGACGGAGAGCGTTGTCCCATACGGCGCGAGCCGGCGCTGAAGTTCGTAGGTGAACATCAGATTCGCCAGTTTTGATTGCCCGTAAGCCGCGGCTCGGTCGTAGGTGCGTTCCCACTGGAGATCGTCGAAGTGGATGGCGGCTCGTATGCGATGACCGGTGCTGCTGACCGTGACGATCCGGGAGCCCTGCGCCGGCAAAAGCCTGTCCAGCAGCAGGCCGGTGAGTGCAAAATGGCCGAGATGGTTGGTCCCGAACTGCATCTCGAAGCCGTCGGCCGTGCGTTGGAGGGGCGTGTACATCACGCCGGCGTTGTTGATCAAAAGATCGATACGGCCATAGGCGGCGCGAAGGTCGGCCGCCGCTGCGCGGACGGACCGCAACGAGGTCAGATCCAGTTCTTGAACCCTTAGGTCTCCCTGCATCCGCCTGGCGGCCTGTCGGCCCTTTTCCACGTCACGAACAGCAAGAACGACCGTGGCGCCGTGGCTCGCCAGCAGCCGCGCGGTTTCAAACCCAAGTCCTGTGTTGCCGCCCGTGACGATCGCCACTCGTCCCCGTTGGTCCGGGATGCTGGAGGCGGTCCATTTACTGCTCACATCGCTGTCCTATACGATCATTGGTCTGGAGAAGGATTTATTAGACCAATGGTCTTTTATCAAGGCCGCTGGTTCCTTGTTCTCGTAGGGTTCGAATGACGTTCCAACGGGCGCGCAGCGACGAGCAAAGAGAGGCTCGACGCGAAACGATACTCATGTGCGCAGCGGACATGCTGGACGAGATGAACGTCGGTGAGCTCACGCTCAACGAGCTCAGCCGCCGCGTGGGCTTGGCCAAGTCCAACGTGCTGCGCTATTTCGAGTCGCGCGAGGCGGTCCTGCTCGAACTGCTCGGCATGTTCATGGACCGCTGGTTGAGTGAGTTAGCTCTCGACCTCGCCGGATCGGTCGAACCTGCCCTTCCGGTGGAGGTGCGCGCCGAGCAGGTGGCTTCAACGCTGAGCCGCACGTTGGCGAACCACAAGGTGCTTTGCGATCTCTTGGGCGCTCAAGGCTCGGTCCTGGAACGCAATATCTCGATCGAGGTGGCTAAGCGCCACAAGCGGTCGTCTTTTGCGAAACTCTCGGTCATGTCCGATCTCTTGCGGAGCCGTCTGCCGGAACTCGGTGATGGATGCCAATGGTTCTGCGGCTTGTGCCTTCTCTCGGCTGGCGCCCTGGCGACATATGTTCCGGCGCCGCCCAGCCTCCTTGGCGCCTACGCCGAAGAGCCTTCCCTTGCGATGTTCAACCTCGAGCTACAGGACGCACTGCGCATGACGCTGGGGTCGGTGCTGCTCGGGGTGTTGCCGCGTCCGTAGTCTGCGGGAGGGCTCGTGGCGCTCGAGGACACGCCGGCGGGCACGCCCAAGTCGTAAAGGCGCAAGGAAGCTTGGCGACAGACTCGTCCACGGCTTCGCGCCATCGCGCTCTTGGATCAGCTCGCTCCGATGATGCTCCGGATACGCGTTGCAAGCGCGTCTATCGCAAAGGGCTTGGTCATCATCGACATGCCGGGGTCCAGAAAGCCGTTCGCGATTGTGGCGTTCTCGGCGTAGCCGGTCATGAACAGCACCTTGAGGTCCGGCCGCCGAGTGCGCGCCGCGTCGGCGAGCTGACGCCCGTTCAACCCCGGCAGGCCGATGTCGGTGATGAGCAGGTCAATGCGCCGCTTCGATTGCAGGATCTGCAATCCGGAGGGGCCGTCCACGGCTTCAAGGGCGCGATAGCCAAGCTCCTCCAGCACATCGACCACAAGCGCGCGAACGGCGGTCTGGTCCTCTACGACGAGAACGACCTCTCCACGCTCGGCGCGGAGCTCATCGCTCTTTCCAGCGCTGCGGACGTCTTCTTCCTCGCCCTCGCCGTAGTGACGCGGGAGGTAGAGCTTGAACGTGGTGCCCTTTCCGACCTCGGAATAGATCTTTGCATAGCCCTCCGACTGACGGGCGAAGCCGTAGATCATCGACAATCCGAGCCCGGTGCCCTGACCGATCGGCTTGGTCGTGAAGAAGGGCTCGAAGGCCTTGCTGATCGTGTCCGCCGTCATGCCGACACCCGTGTCGGTCACGCAGATGCAAACGTACTGCCCCGGCTTCACCTCGCGTTGAAGCGCCGCGTAGGCGTCGTCGAGATGCGCATTGCACGTCTCGATGGTCAGCGTACCGCCTTCGGGCATGGCGTCGCGCGCGTTGATCGCCAGGTTCAGGATCGCGCTTTCGAGTTGGTGCGGGTCGCAAAGTGTTTGCCAGAGCCCGCCCGCCGTCACGATTTCAAGCCGCACCGCCTCGCCGATGGTGCGGCGCAGCAACTCCTCCATGCCGGTGACCAACCGGTTGGCGTTGACTGGCTTCGGATCGAGCGGTTGTCGGCGGGAGAAGGCGAGGAGGCGGTGCGTCAACGCCGCGGCGCGGTTCGCCGACGTGATCGCCGCCGTCGTATAGCGCTCCATCTTGCTCAGGTCGCCCTTGGCGAACTGACGTTGCATTATGTCGAGCGAGCCGATCACCCCGGTGAGAAGGTTGTTGAAGTCGTGCGCGATGCCGCCGGTGAGCTGGCCCACCGCCTCCATCTTCTGCGCCTGCCGAAGCTGTTCCTGGGCGGCCTCCAGCTCGGCCAGCCGTTCTTTGTCAGCCGTCACGTCCCGGCCCGACGCGTAGATCATGTCGTTCTCGGGTGCGGCGACCCAGGAAATGTACCGGTATCCGCCGTCCTTGTGCCGGTAGCGATTTTCGTAGACGGGGAGTTCCTGGGCTGACGCTGTCGCCAAGGCCCCTTGGCTGGTGGGGTGATCCTCCGGGTGGATCAGGTCGAGGTAGGATCGTCCGACCAGTTCATCGGGCAGCCAACCGAGAATCTGCGTCCAAGCGGGGTTGACGGCGCGGAAGGTTCCATCCGTGCCCACGACAAGGAGCAGGTCGCGGGCGTTGTTCCAGGTCCGGTCGCGGTCGGCTATGGCCGCCTCGATCCGCTGCTCCAGAGTGTTGTTGAGCTGCAGCAGCGCGTTCTCTGCGCTTTTGCGGTCCTGTATGTCGACTGAAGCGCCGAACCACCTGAGAATCTCGCCGGTCCTTTCATCGCGGTATGGCTCGGCCCGGACGAGGAACCACCGGTAGACGCCGTCGGCGCGCCGGATGCGGTGCTCGACCTGGAAAACGCCGCCTGTTTGACGCGCCTCGACAAAGGCCGCCATGGTGCGGGCGCCATCGTCGGGATGAACGTAACTTTCGGAGACCTCGGCCGCCGTTTCAGGATTGTCAGGCGCCCCGACATAGTCGGCCCACTGCTTGTTGAAGAACTCCACTCTTCCTTCGGCGTCGGTGATCCACACGATCTGAGGCACAGCGTCGGCCATGAGCCTGAACTGAGCCTCGCTATGACGCAGCCGCTCCTCCGAGCGCTTGCGCTCGCTGATGTCGACCGATGAGCCGACCAGCCCGACGATCGCCCCTTGGGGATCCCGAAACGGCGCCTTGGTCGAGAGCCAGATCGCGCGACGCCCATCCGGGTAGGTGACTTCCTCCTCGAGCGCCTCGATGTGGTTCTCCGCCATGATGCGCGCGTCGTTCGCCATGACGACGTCAGCCTGAGCGGCGTCGTCAAGGAATTCGCGATCCGTGCGGCCGATGATCTCCGGCAGCGGTTTGCCGACCAGTTCAACAGTGCCGCGATTGGCCGCCAGCATCCGGCCGTCACGGTCCTTGGCGTAGACCACGCCCGGAACCGCCTCCATGACGGCCTCAAGCAGGGACTTGGCGCGGCGCAACTCTTCTTCCGCCTCGCGGCGATCGTTGATGTCGATCACCGATCCGACGTGGCCCAGATAGGCGCCGTCGGCGCTGAAGCGCGGCGTGGCCGCGTCGATCGCCCATCGGTAGCCGCCATCGGCGCCCCGCAGCCGGTACTCGAGTCGGAACGGCTCCCGTGCAGCGTTGGCTTCCATGAAGGTCTGCTCGGCTGCGGCTTTGTCATCCGGATGCGTGGCGTCAAGCCAGCCATAGCCAAGCGCCTCTTCCTCCCGCTGCCCGGTGAACTCGTACCAGGTCCGATTGAGGTAGGTGCAAGAGCCCGTCGGGTCCGTCACCCACATCATCACAGGCGTGCTGTCGGCCATGTTGCGGAAGCGGGCTTCGCTGTCGGACAGCTCCGCCTGTGTCTCCCCGAGGTTCTGTTCGTCAGTCTTCGTCAAGGCGAGCTGCGCGCTTCGTTCCAAACGCGCGCGGCGCAGGTCCAGTTGGGCCATCACCTGCCGCGCAAGCACGCTAAGCGTTTCCTGCTGAAGCTGGCTAAGCCGCCTGGGTCGCGTGTCCACCACACACAGGGCGCCGATCGGCAGCCCCTCTTCGGTCTTGAGCGCTGAGCCGGCGTAGAATCGCAGATGCGGTGCGGTCACCACCAGCGGATCGCGGTTGAACCGCGGATCCTGCGCAGCATCCGGTATGATGAGAAAGTCGTTCTCGAGGATCGCCTTGGCGCAAAACGAACTCTCCAGCGTCGGTCCGCTCGTGACGGGGCCGAATTTCGCCTTGGAGAACTGTCGATCCTGTCCAATCAGGTTCACCATCGCCATTGGCGCGTCGCAGAGCTTGGCCGCGAGGGCCGCAATCTCGTCAAAAGCTGGCTCGGCGGGCGTGTCCATCACCTCGTAGCGTGCGAGAGCAGCAAGCCGCCGTGCTTCCAGATCATCCATGTCGCTTGCCCACTTCCGGATCATCTCACCATCGCTGGCCGCAGCACCTCGGCGAGATCTTCCGGCGGTCTTGGGCTTCTGCAGCAAGTCGGAGCCGTGCGATCCTTCGCAAGGTCTTGGCTGTAGCCCCTTGTCGGCGTCGCGGGCAAGCCGCGGGAGCGGCTGTGGAGCGTCCCCGCAAGTTGAACGCCGAGGACACCGACCATGGGTGTTTGTGAGCTGCGGTCGGAGTGGTTCGGTTCCGATATGATCTTCCTCACCGGGCGCATCTTCTCGCAGAAGACCATAAAACGCGCTGACGCCCGCCCTTGAACTTTACAGACATGTTTGTAAACTAAAGCTGGTGAGCTCGCGCAGGTGCCTACGATGACGACGCAGATCCGCAACCGATGGGCGCTTTTGACTATCGTCGGGGCCGGGGTGATCCTGATCACTCTTGATAACTCCGTCCTTTATACGGCGCTTCCCACCCTGACCCGGGATCTCGGCGCATCCGCGACCCAGGCCCTGTGGATCATCAACGCCTATCCGCTGGTCATGGCCGGCCTGCTGCTCGGCGCGGGCACGCTAGGCGACCGTATCGGCCACCGGCGCATGTTCGTCGTCGGCTTGGTCCTGTTCGGCCTCGCCTCGCTGATCGCGGCCTTCTCGCCGACCGCAGAAATGCTGATCGGGGCCCGCGCATTCCTCGCCGTCGGGGCGGCGGCGATGATGCCCGCCACGCTGGCGCTGATCCGCGTCACCTTCGTGGTCGAGCGCGAACGCAATCTCGCGATCGGCGTCTGGGGGGCCCTCTCCCTGGTGGGCGCGGCCCTCGGACCGGTGGTGAGCGGGCTTCTGCTCAGCCGTTTCTGGTGGGGCTCGGTGTTCCTCATCAACGTGCCAGTGGTCGCGCTGGCCTTGATCGGAACGCCGATCTTCGCGCCGAAAGTGGCGGGCGATCCCACCAAGCCTTGGGATGTCGTCTCCTCGCTCCAGGCGCTGGTCGCCCTGTCCGCCCTTGTGTTGGCCATCAAGGAAGCGGCGCATGTGGGACAAAGCTGGACAGTGCCCGCCCTGGCGCTCCTGGTCGCAATCGGCGCCAGCGTCCTCTTCGTGCGCCGTCAGCGGCGGCTGGCGTTTCCGCTTATCGAATTTTCCATCTTCCGCAATCCGGCCTTCATGGCGGGCGTGCTGGCGGCGGCCTTCATCACCTTCGCCATTGGGGGCATACAGCTCGCCGCTACGCAGCGTTTCCAGCTCGTTGTCGGCTTCACACCGCTCCAAGCCGGCCTGCTCGTAACAGGGGTCGCCGTCGGCGCCTTGCCCACGGCCCTTATCGGAGGCGCCTTTCTTCACCGGATCGGCCTGCGGAACTTGATCGCCGGCGGACTGGCGGTCGGGGCCGCGTCCGTTCTGATGGTTTCGGTTGGCGTCACCCATGGTCTCGGCTGGATCGTGGGTGGACTGCTCCTGACCGGCGCAGGTCTGGGCGCGGCCATGTCGGTCGCCTCCACAGCCATCGTCGGCAACGTCCCCGCCTCCAGAGCCGGCATGGCCTCCTCGGTGGAGGAGGTGTCCTATGAGTTCGGCAGTCTCTTCGCCGTCACCATTATCGGCAGCCTGATGGCCTATCTTTATACGGTGAACGTGGTGCTGCCCGCCGGTGCGCCCGAGGAGGCGACGGCGAGCATGATCGCGGCTCTTGGCGTCGCCGCACAGGATCCGACTGGCGGTGCGGCTCTGGTCAATGCGGCGAGCGCCGCCTTTGACGGCGCCTATGCGACCGTTCTTCATGTCGCCGCCGCCGCGCTGGCCGTGGGGGCTGTCTGGACGGGTCTGCTGCTCAGACGGTACGGCGCCGGATCGGCCTCCTCGGCCCATTCCGGCTCACACTGAGGAGGATGAAATGGCCCGCGGCAGCAAACGCGTCGAGATCGTGGATGCGGTGGTCGCGATCGTCGAGCGCCACGGTCTCACCGCCGTGACGCTTGACGCCGTCGCCGCGCAAACCGGGCTGACACGCCCGGGATTGCTTTACCATTACCCGTCCCGTGAAGCGCTTGTACGGGCCACGCACCAGCATCTGATCGACAGTTGGGAGGCGGGGCTCGCTGCGGTGGCGGGCAAGAGCTGTGAAGAAGCGACCCCGGAAGAACGCTCTGCGGCCTACATCACGATGTGTGCGCAGTCCACGCGCCGTGCCGAGCTTCTGCTGATGATGGAAAGCGTCGATGATCCGGAACTGGAGGCGTCCTGGCGGCGGCTGATCGAACGATGGGCGCCGCCGATGCCGCGCGGCGGCGATCCTCGCGCACTCGACGCCTTCATCGCACGGCTGGCGGCGGACGGGCTGTGGTTTCTGACAGCAATACCAGGCCAGATGAATCCCGATCTATGCGCCGTCGTCACGCGGAGGCTGGTTGAGATGAGCCGGACGTCCGAGCAAGCGGCATGATCCTGGAGCGGCCGTTCGGCGACTTTGACAACGCGGTTGGAAGGAAGCCGCGGACTGGTGGACGGCCGCGCCGCAAGTCGTAACCTTGTCGGGGCTGGCGTCAGGGCTTTTCCATCCCGCGACCGGATACGGCTTCCTGACGCCGTGCGACCAGCCGACATCATCGCCGCGCTGGACCGTTCGTCGATCCATGCAGCGCAAGTGAGCACAGTGAGCAGACGTGGCGGAATCGCGGCTTCTATCGCTATCTCGATACGATGATGTTCGTTGGAGCGAAGCCTCACGAACGAGATCGTGTACTTCAGCGCTTCTATGGCCTTGATCCCGCACTGGTGCTTGTGATCACGAGAGCCTCAGTCCGATCGACAGGCTCCCGGGATTGTCTCGCGAGAGTTTGCGAACACTGTCGTCTCGCCCGCTAGAAGCGGTAGGCGACGCCGACGCGCAGGTTGCGGCCGGGCAGGGGCGCGATGTCCTTGAGGAAGGAGGCGTGTTCGCGCGCCTCTTCGTCCGTCAGGTTGCGGGCTTCGGCGAAGACGGTGACGTTGCGGTCCGAGAACGGGCGCACGGCGGCTGCGAGGTTCAGCAGAGTGTAGCTGTCGGTCGGCAGTTCGAAGTCGTTGGCGACCCGGTCCTGCTCGCCCACATGGCGCACCTCGACGCTGGCGTCATAGCGGGCGGTGGTCCAGGCCAGCCGGCCGGTCGCCGACCACGGCGG
>ERZ501041.231-NODE-231-length-10305-cov-10.266146_pt1 | contig 10305 bp, 6 predicted proteins | sample MGYA00248848_ERZ501041 | MGnify/ENA primary metagenome ERZ501041 (study PRJEB25958, sample SAMN03398573) | human skin metagenome | study: EMG produced TPA metagenomics assembly of the Human Skin Microbiome Metagenome (human skin metagenome) data set.
AGAACACCCACACCTCGGAGACGGAGCCGGGCGCGAGCAGGGCGTCGCCGAGCTCGTGGACGGGGCCGTGGGTGCGCGGCGGGTCCCCGCCCCCGACGGCCACCACCCGGCCCTCGGCCAGGGCGATCCAGCCGGGGCCGCCGAGGCGCTCGCCGTCATGGACGCGGTCCGCGCGCAGCACCGACGGGGATGCGACGGCCGACGACGCCTGCTCGGCGCGCGGCCCGTGAGGGACCGAGGCGGGCACGGATGCACCTTCCGGGGTGGACGGGTCGATGGACGAGGGGCGCTCAGAGGCCCTGCCAGGACGGCTTGGCCTCCCACATGTGGCGGTACTCCCCCGCGAGCTCGAGTCGCCCGGCGGCGGCCTCGTCCACGAGGACGGTCACAGGCGGGTGCAGCTGCACGTCCACGCCGCCGGCCTCGCGCAGCGCCTCCTCGTAGGCGGCGGCGTCGGGCGGGATGACGACCTCCATCAGCGCGCCTCCCGCCCGGGACGGGGCGCGGGTCCCCCGGCCCGGGCGGCGAGCTCATGCATGCTCATCCCCTGCTGGACGCGGCGTGCGGGCCGACCAGGCCTCAGCCCAGGTAGGCGCCCTCGGCGGCGGAGTGCACCAGCTTGGCGTACTTGCCCAGCACGCCCGTGGTGAACTTCGGCTCCACCGGCTCCCAGGACTCGCGGCGGGCGGCGAGCTCGGCCTCGTCCACGAGCAGGTCCATGGTGCGTCCGGCGATGTCCACGCGGATGCGGTCGCCGTCCTGCACCAGGCCGATCGGCCCTCCCTCGGCGGCCTCGGGGGCGATGTGGCCGATGCACAGGCCGGTGGTGCCGCCGGAGAAGCGCCCGTCGGTGATCAGCAGGACGTCCTTGCCCAGACCCGCGCCCTTGATGGCGCCGGTGATCGCGAGCATCTCGCGCATGCCCGGGCCGCCCTTCGGGCCCTCATAGCGGATGACCACGACGTCGCCGGCGGCGATGGTCCCGTCCTCGAGGGCGTCCATGGCGGCGCGCTCACGGTCGAAGACGCGCGCGGTGCCCTCGAAGACGTCCGCATCGAAGCCGGCGGACTTCACGACGGCGCCCTCCGGGGCCAGCGAGCCGTGGAGGATCGCGATGCCGCCGTTGGGGTGCAGCGCGTCGTCCATGGTGCGGATGACCTTGCCGTCCACCGGGTCCGGATCGAGCGCGGCCAGGTTCTCGGCGAGGGTCTTGCCGGTGACGGTGAGGGTGTCCCCGTGCAGCAGGCCCTCGTCCAGCAGGGCCTTCATGACCACCGGGACGCCGCCGATGCGGTCCACGTCCGTCATGACGTACTGGCCGAACGGCTTGAGGTCGGCGATGTGCGGGGTGCGGTCGGCGATGCGGTTGAAGTCGGACAGCTGCAGGTCCACGCCCGCCTCCCGGGCGATGGCGAGCAGGTGCAGCACGGCGTTGGTGGAGCCGCCGAACGCCATGGTCACGGCGATCGCGTTCTCGAACGCGGGCTTGGTCATGATGTCCCGGGCCGTGATGCCCTGGCGGAGCATGTTCACCACGGCCTCGCCGGAGCGGCGCGCGAAGGCGTCGCGGCGGCGGTCCGCGGAGGGGGCGGCGGCGGAACCGGGCAGGGACATGCCGAGGGCCTCACCGATGGAGGCCATGGTGTTGGCGGTGTACATGCCGCCGCAGGCGCCCTCACCCGGGGCGATGGACTTCTCGATGCGGAGCAGGTCCTCCTCGGACATGAGACCGCGGGCGCAGGCGCCGACCGCCTCGAAGGCGTCGATGATGGTCACCTGCCTCTCGGTGCCGTCGGTCAGGCGGGCCACGCCCGGCATGATCGAGCCGGCGTAGACGAACACGGAGGCCAGGTCCAGGCGGGCGGCGGCCATGAGCATGCCCGGCAGCGACTTGTCGCAGCCGGCGAGCAGGACGGAGCCGTCCAGGCGCTCGGCCATCATCACGGTCTCCACCGAGTCGGCGATCACCTCGCGGGAGACGAGGGAGAAGTGCATGCCCTCGTGGCCCATGGAGATGCCGTCCGAGACGGAGACCGTGCCGAACTCCAGCGGATATCCGCCGGCGGCGTGGACGCCGTCCTTCGAGGCCTGGGCGAGGCGGTCCAGGGAGAGGTTGCAGGGGGTGATCTCGTTCCAGGACGAGGCGATGCCGATCTGCGGCTTGCCGAAGTCCTCGTCCCCCATGCCGACCGCGCGGAGCATGCCGCGGGCGGCGGTGCGCTCCATGCCGTCGGTGACGTCGCGCGAGCGCGGCTTCATGTCGGGGGCGGCGGACGGGGTGCTGGGAGTCGACGCGGCGGAGTCCATGCCGCGGAGTCTAGTGAGCACGGCGCCACCGGGCCGACGCGACGTCCCCGTGTGACGGGTGCCGCGGCATGACACGTGCGGACGGGTCCGCGTACGTTGGGGCCATGGACACGCCCACCCTGCACAGACGGCTGCGCCGCGTCTTCGATGCGCGCGTGTTCAACCACGGCGACTACAACGTCGTCTACGGCCAGCCCTCGGGCTCCTCCTCCCCCCTCGTGATCGGCTACCGCCACCAGCCGCTCGAGATGCTGCTGTGCCCGTTCGACCCCACCTCCACCCCGGACGACCACGACCGCCGCGCGCCGGGCGTGGCCGAGGACGACCCGCACGGCCCGGTGACCGAGGCCTCCGCGGACCGCGCCGACGTCGTCGAGGTGGGCCTGGCCAACGTGGCCACCGTGGCGGACACGGGCAGCGGCTATCAGGTGGAGACCGTCACGGGCTTCCGCACGTGGTTCGACGTCCCGGAGCACACGCGCGTCCCGGTGGGTGACCTCACGGAGGACGGCACCGCGGAGCTCGACCAGGCCGAGGACGCCACCGACTTCCACGCCTTCATGACCGCCTTCATGGACGAGCTGGACCGCCTCTACGCGACCCCGGAGACGGACGCGACGGACGTCACGCCCCCCGATTTGCACGGCGTCTGAAACCCCTGGTAGGGTTTCACCTCGTTGCACGGCGCACCGGAGAGATCCGAGAGGCGGTGCGGCACCTGCACCTCTAGCTCAACCGGTAGAGCATCTGACTCTTAATCAGCAGGTTCCGGGTTCGAGTCCCGGGGGGTGCACCCACCGAAGCGAAGGCCCCGTCTCCACGGAGACGGGGCCTTCGTCGTCCCCGCTCCCCGGCAGGCCCCACCGTAGGCTTGGGCCCATGACCGACACGACCCAGCACCGCCTCCAGCCCGGCGACACGGCACCTGCGTTCACCCTCCAGGACCAGGAGGGCCGGCCCGTCTCGCTGCGCGACAGCGCGGGCAAGCACACGATCGTCTACTTCTACCCGGCCGCGTCCACGCCCGGCTGCACCACGGAGGCCTGCGACTTCCGGGACAGCCTCGCCTCCCTCACCGCGGCCGGCTACGTCGTCCTGGGGATCTCCCCCGACCCGATCGGCAAGATCATCCGGTTCGCCGAGCAGGAGGGCCTGACGTTCCCCCTGCTCTCGGATGAGGACCACGCGGTGGCCGAGGCCTACGGCGCCTGGGGCGAGAAGAAGAACTACGGGCGGACCTTCGAGGGTCTGATCCGCTCCACGATCGTCGTCGGCCCGGACGGGAAGGTCACCCACGCGCAGTACAACGTGAAGGCGACCGGCCACGTGGCCCGACTGCGCCGCACCCTCGGCCTCGACGAGGCCTGATCCGCGCCCGCAGCGCCCGGGCACCACACGGTAGGATCGGGCCTCGCCCCGTGCGCGGGGTGTGCGCGGGCGTGGCGGAACTGGTAGACGCGCTGGATTTAGGTTCCAGTGTCCTGGACGTGGGGGTTCGAGTCCCCCCGCCCGCACTCCCCGGGCCCGCCCGATCCCGACGTCACCTGCCAGAGGAGGCCGCCATGCAGCCCACTCGCCGCGCCTTCCTCGGCGGGGGCCTGGGCCTGCTCGGCCTGGGCGTGGCCGGCTGCACGACGTCGCCCGCGGCGCCGTCCACCGCCGCCCCGACCTCCTCGGGACCGGGTCGGCTGCTCGTGGTCGGCGCCCCGGCGCGGGCGCTGACGCGGGACCCGGCCCGCGCGCTGGACGTCGAGTCCTTCCGTCTGATCCGCCAGGTCTTCGAGACGCTGCTCGGCGTGGACCCGGACACCGGCGCCCCCACGCCCCGCCTCGCCGAGCGGCACGAGGAGTCCGACGGCGGCCGCCTCCACACGTTCCACCTGGTCTCCGGGGTGGTGTTCGACGACGGCGAGCCGTGCGACGCCGCCGCCGTGGTCGCGAACATCGAGCGGTGGGCCGCCGCCCCTGCGCCCGTGGACGGGACCGTCACCCCGCCCTCCTCGTTCGTCTCGGCCTTCGGCGGATACGCCGGGGACGCGGACTCCGCCTTCGCCGGCGTCGAGGCCCGCGGAGAGCTCGAGGTGCGGCTGCGCCTGCACTCCCCCCGCCGTCACCTCGCGGCCGCGCTGGCCTCGCCGGCCTTCGCGATCTCCTCGCCGGCCTCGTGGGACCGCACGGTCGACGTGGACGGCTCCGAGGTCACCACCCCCGCCGGCACCGGCCCCTACCGCTGGGCCGACGCCGCGGAGACCGCCGAGCTCACGCGCGCCCACCCGGGCGCCTCGGGCGCGACGATCCTGGTCCCCAGCGCCCGCCACCGCGGCTCCGATCCGGCGGCGTACCCGGTGGCCGTGCAGGCGTGGGGTCGGGCCTCCGTGCGCCTGCGGGAGCTGCGGCGCGGCACGGCGGACGTGATCGACGTCGTCGCCCCCGGCCAGCTGCGCCCCCTCGTCGAGGCCGGCACCCAGGTGCTGCCCCGGGACCCCCTGGGCGTGCTCTACGTGGGCATGAACCTGGACCATCCGCTCGTGCGCGCGCAGTACCTGCGCCAGGCGATCGCGTACGCGGTGGACCGCCCGCGCATCGCCGGCAGCGACGTCTTCCTCGAGGGCACCCGCCTGGCCCACGACCTCGTCCCCCCGTCCCTCGGCGTCGGCGACGAGGAGGCGCGGCGCTACGACGTCAACCCGGGCCGGGCCCGCGAGTTCCTCGGCCTGGCGGGATACGACGGGGAGCCGTTGGAGTTCCTCTACCCGGCCGGCACGGCCCGCCCCTCCCTGCCCGAGCCGGAGCGGGTCTACGCGATGGTCGCCCGCGACCTCGGCGCGGTGGGGATGCACATCGTGCCCGTGCCCGTGCCGGAGGACCAGGACTACCTGCACGCCGTCGTCTCCCGACCCACCCGAGCCCTGCACCTGATGGGCCGCACCGGCGACTACCGCGACCCGCACGCGTTCCTCGAGCCCTTCGCGCGCTCGGGCCGCGCCGAGACCGGCTACCGCAACCCGCGCGTCGTCGAGGACGTGGACGCGGCCGCGGCCGAGACCGACGACGACGCGCGCCGCGCCCTGTTCCGCCGCGTCGTCCGGGCCATGGCCCTCGACCTGCCGGCGCTGCCGCTGGTCTATCCGATCTCGGCCCTGGCCACCGGCCCGCGCGTGGCCTCCTACCCGACGTCGCCGCAGCTGGACGAGCCCTTCTCGCGCGTCAGGCTGACCGAAGGCTGAACGCACCGGTAGTACAGTGGGAGATCACGGCGCCCGGCCCGACCGCCACTGCTCGGCCTGGTCGCACTGCGCCCACCCGCCGTCGTTCTGCTTCAGGAGTTGACCGTGCCCACCACCTCGTCCACCGCCACCCACGACGTCGTCCTGATCGGCGGCGGCATCATGAGCGCCACCCTGGGCGTGCTGCTGCAGAAGCTCGAGCCCACCTGGTCCATCGCCCTGTACGAGAGCCTCGACCAGGCCGGCCTGGAGTCCTCCGACCCGTGGAACAACGCGGGCACCGGCCACGCCGCCCTCTGCGAGCTGAACTACTCGCCCATGGACAAGAACGGCCGGGTGGACGTCACCAAGGCGCTGGGCATCAACGAGCAGTTCTGGACCACCCGCCAGTTCTGGTCCTCCCTGGTGGCGGACGGCACGCTCAAGGACCCCAAGTCCTTCATCAACCCGCTGCCGCACATGTCCTTCGTGTGGGGTGACGACCACGCGGACTACCTCCGCACCCGCTATGAGGCCATGTCCGCCCAGCCGCTGTTCGCCGGCATGGAGCACAGCGAGGACCCGGAGCAGATCCGCGCCTGGGCCCCGCTGCTGATCGAGGGCCGTGAGTCGGGCCAGCGCCTGGCGGCGTCCCGCAACACCGGCGGCACCGACGTCGACTTCGGCTCCCTCACCCGCCAGCTCATCACGGCCATGGCCGGCGCCGGCGCCGAGGTGCGCTTCGGTCACAAGGTCACCGGCCTCACCCGCGGCACGGACGGCCGCTGGGAGGTCAAGGTCAAGAACAAGGCCGCCGGCTCCGAGCTCGTGGACCGCGCCCGCTTCGTCTTCGTCGGTGCCGGCGGCGGCGCCCTGCCCCTGCTGCAGAAGTCCGGCATCCCCGAGGCCAAGGGCTTCGGCGGCTTCCCGGTCTCCGGCCAGTTCCTGCGCTGCACGGACGAGTCCGTGGTCAACCAGCACATGGCCAAGGTGTACGGCCAGGCCGCCGTCGGCGCCCCGCCGATGTCCGTGCCCCACCTGGACACCCGCTTCGTCAACGGCAAGCGCTCCCTGCTGTTCGGCCCCTACGCCGGGTTCTCCACGAACTTCCTCAAGACCGGCTCCTACCTGGACCTGCCGCTGTCCGTGCGCCCGCACAACCTCAGCACGATGCTGGACGTGGCCAAGGACAACATGGACCTGACCAAGTACCTCGTGACCGAGGTGCTGAAGTCCCGGGACAAGAAGATCGACGCGCTGCACGAGTTCTACCCGGAGGCCGACGGCGGCGAGTGGGAGCTGATCACCGCGGGCCAGCGCGTGCAGGTGATGAAGCGCAAGGGCCGCTTCGGCGGCGTCCTGCAGTTCGGCACCGAGGTCGTCACCCACGCGGACGGCTCGCTCGGCGGCCTGCTCGGCGCCTCGCCGGGCGCCTCCACCGCGGCCCCCATCATGGTGAAGCTGCTCGAGCGCTGCTTCCCCGCGAAGATGGCCGGCTGGGACGGCACGCTCAAGGAGCTCATCCCGTCCCTGGGCCACACGCTCAACGACGACCCGGCGCTGCTGGACGAGGTCCGCACCGTCACGGACGCCGCACTGAAGCTGGCCTGACGCCGCGATGGGAGCGCTCGCACGGTTCTCACTCGGCCGGCGGGCGCTCGTGGCGCTCGTCACCGTGTTCATCGCGGTGTTCGGCGTCCTCTCCGCCGGGCAGCTCAAGCGGGAGCTGATCCCCCCGCTCGAGCTGCCCGTCATCTCCGTCTCGACGCTCTACCCGGGGGCGTCCCCCGAGGTCGTGGACGCGCAGGTGGGCGAGCCCCTCGAGACGGCCCTGCAGGCCGTGGAGGGGCTCGAATCCTCGCGGTCCACGTCGCAGTCCGGCTTCAACGCGGTCCAGCTGGAGTTCGCCTACGGCACAGACCTGAACCGGGCCCGGTCCCAGGTGGACCGGGTGGTCGCCAACCTGGGGCCCCAGCTGCCGGAGGAGGCGGAGACCTCGTCCTTCGCGGGCTCCGTCTCCGACTTCCCGGTGGTCTTCCTCGCCCTGTCCGGGGACGAGGACCTCAACACCCTGCGCCGCCGCGCCGAGGACGTCCTGGCCCCGCGGCTGCAGAAGATCGACGGCGTCCGTGGCGCCGACGTCCTCGGCGGCACGGACGAGAACGTCTCCGTGGTCCCGGACCCGGCCGCGCTCGCCGCCGCCGGGCTGACCACCTCCGACATCACCGACGCGCTCGAGGAGAACGCCGGCCTCTTCCCCGTCGGCCAGGTCACCGAGGGCGCGACCACCTATCCCGTCCAGGCGGGCGCCGCCGTCGAGGACCTCGAGGGCCTGCGCGGGATCGTCGTCGCTCCCTCCGGCGACGGCGAACCGCGCACCCTGGACGAGGTCGCCGACGTCACCCTCGTGGCCGCGGCCCCCACGTCCCTGACCCGCACCGACGGGGTGCCGACGCTGTCCGTCTCCGTGACCGCGACCCCGGACGCCGACCTCGTGGCGGTCTCGCAGGCCGTGCGCGACGCCCTGCCGGAGCTGGCGTCCCTGGTCGGCGGCGGCGCGGACCTGACCGTGGTGTTCGACCAGGCCCCGTTCATCCAGCAGTCCATCGACACGCTGTTCCAGGAGGGCCTGCTGGGCCTGGCGTTCGCCGTGCTGGTGATCGCCGTGTTCCTGCTCTCGGTGCGCTCCACCCTCGTCACCGCCGTGTCCATTCCGCTGTCCCTGCTGGCCGCCCTCATCGGGGTGGCGGCCTTCGGCTACTCCCTCAACACGCTGACGCTCGGGGCGCTGACGATCTCGATCGGCCGGGTCGTGGACGACGCGATCGTGGTGGTGGAGAACATCCGCCGGCACCTCGGCCTGGGCGCCGACCGGCGCACCGCGATCCTGGACGGCACGCGCGAGGTCGCCACCGCGATCACCGCCTCCACCCTCGTCTCCGTGGCCGTGTTCCTGCCCATCGCCTTCGTGGGCGGCCTGGCCGGCGAGCTGTTCCGGCCCTTCGCCGTGACCGCCACGGTCGCCCTGCTGGCCTCCCTCGTCGTCGCCCTGACGATCGTGCCGGTGCTGTGCTGGTGGTTCCTGCGCTCCCCGCGGCGCGGGGCCGAGACCACGGCCGCGCCCGCCGTCCCCGGCGACCGGCCCGTGGCGGCCGGCGGATGGCTCACCCGGGCCTACCGCCCGGTGCTGCGCTGGACACAGCGGCACACCGTGGTCACCCTCGCCGCCGCCCTGGCGCTGCTGGCCGGCACGGCCGCGCTGGTCCCGCTGATCCCCACGAACCTCCTGGGCGACTCGGGACAGAACTCGTTCGTCGTCACGGCGGAGCAGGAGCCGGGGGCGTCGCTGGAGACGACGGCCGCCGCCGCCGAGCGCATCGAGCGGGTGCTGCTGGACACCGACGGCGTCGAGACGGTCCAGTGGACGGCCGGCACCGCCGCCGGTCCGATGGGGGCCTTCGGCGGCTCCTCGGCGGACCGGGCGCGGTTCACGGTGGTGACCGACCCGGATGCGGACCAGGTGGCCCTTCAGGACGGGGTGCGCGCCGAGCTCACCGGTCTCGACGGCGTGGGCGACGTGTCCGTCTCCACACAGCAGGGGCCGAGCGGCGGCCAGGACATCGAGGTGGCCGTCTCCGCCCCCGACCCGCAGACCCTCACCGCGGCCGCCGATCAGGTCGCCCAGGCGCTGCGGCCCGTCGAGGGTGCCCGCGAGGTGACGACGCCGGCCTCGGACCTGCGCCCGACGTTCCAGGTGGACGTGGACACCGTCGCCGCCGCCCGGCTCGGCCTGACCGAGGAGGCGGTGGCCGGCCAGGCCGCCGCCGCCCTGCAGGCCGTGCCCGTGGGCGACGTCCGCTTCGGGTTCGAGAGCTTCGCGGTGCAGCTGGGTGACCCGGAGCCGGTCGAGTCCCTCGACGCCCTGCGCCAGGTGCCCGTGGAGACGGCCGAGGGGCCCGTGCCGCTGGGGGACCTCGCCGAGGTCTCGCGGGTGTCCGTGCCCGCCCGGGTGACGTCCTCGAACGGCGAGCGGACCGCCGTCGTCACGGTGACCCCGGACGACGAGGACCTCGGGGCCGTCTCACGCCGGGTCACGCAGGCCGTGGCGGAGCTGGACCTGCCCGAGGGCGTCACCGCGGCCGTGGGCGGCGCGGCGGAGCAGCAGGCGCAGACGTTCCGGGACCTCGGACTGGCGCTGCTGGCCGCCGTGGCGACCGTGTACGTCGTGATGGTGGCGACGTTCAACTCGCTGCGCCAGCCGCTCGTGCTGCTCGTGTCGATCCCCTTCGCCGCCACGGGCGTGTTCCTGGCGCTGCTGGCCACCGGCACGCCGCTGGGACTGTCCACGATGATCGGGCTGCTCATGCTGGTGGGCATCGTGGTGACGAACGCGATCGTGCTGATCGACCTGATCAACCAGTACCGCCGCGACCGCGGCATGACCTTGGACGAGGCGATCGAGGTGGGCGCGCTCAACCGCGTGCGCCCGGTGGTGATGACGGCCCTGGCCACCATCCTGGCCATGACCCCGATGGCCCTGGGCATCACGGGGCACGCGGGGTTCATCTCCCAGCCCCTCGCGGTGGCCGTGGTGGGCGGCCTGGTGTCCTCCACCCTGCTCACGCTCGTGCTCGTGCCCGTGCTGTACCGGCTCACCGAGGTCCGCGGGGAGCGCCGCCTGCAGGAGGAGCGCCGTGTCGCGGCCGAGCGGGAGGCGCAGCGCGTCGCGGCCGAGCGGGCGGCCGAGCAGGAGCGCCGGGCTGAGGAGCGATGGGCGGCACCGTCCGAGCTC
>ERZ501041.232-NODE-232-length-10289-cov-4.490717_pt1 | contig 10289 bp, 11 predicted proteins | sample MGYA00248848_ERZ501041 | MGnify/ENA primary metagenome ERZ501041 (study PRJEB25958, sample SAMN03398573) | human skin metagenome | study: EMG produced TPA metagenomics assembly of the Human Skin Microbiome Metagenome (human skin metagenome) data set.
GGTCTTGGGCGGAAAGAACTCAAACGACACCTTCACCGCGTCGCGGTTCGAGCCTGCGCGCGCCACGGGCCCCAGCGGCGACAACAGCAGCGCCCGCGCCTCGGCCAGGCTGGTGGATGATGCGGCCATCAGGCGACGCTCCTTTGGGCTAGGCGCTCGCGTTCGGCGATCCAGATGGTCACGGTCAGGCCCTCTGACTCAGGGGGCAGGGCGATGGGGGCCGATGTCTTCAACCCCGCCTCGGTCAGCCAGCCGGCGATCTCGCTGTCGGCGAACCCGAGGCGGCGATGCTGATGCGCCTCGCGCATGTGCTCGAATGCGTGGGGCGCGAAATCCACGATGACCAGCCGCCCGCCGGGCATGACCAGCCGCGCGGCCTCCGCCGCCGCCGCCGCCGGATCGGCCAGGTAGTGCAACACCTGGTGCACGATCACCAGGTCCGCGCTCTCGGCCGGCAGTCGGGTGGCGAAGATGTCGCCGTGACGCAGCTCGACCTTGTCCAGCCCGGCCTTGGATGCGTTGGCGCGGGCGATGTTCAGCATGTTCTGGCTGAGATCCAGGCCGACCGACATCTTGGCCCGTCGTCCGAACAGCGTCAGCATCCGACCGGAGCCGGTCCCCAGGTCCACCACCCGCTCGAACGGGCCCGAGCCGATCGCCCGCTCCAGCGCCGCCTCCACCGCGCTTTCGCTGACGTAGAGCGAGCGCAGTTTGTCCCACTGGGGCGCCACCTGCTCGAAGTAGCGGGCGGCGTGCTCCTCGCGATCGCGCCGAACCTCGTCCAGCCGCCGGTGATCGGCCTCGCCCGCATCGTCGGCCAGGATGTCCAGCACCGTGTCGATCAATCGCCGCGCCTGGGCGTCGTGCGACAGTCGGTAATAGACCCGCGCCCCGTCCGGAAACCGCTCGATCAGCCCGGCGTCGGTCATCAGCTTGAGGTGGCGCGACACGCGAGGCTGGCTCTGATCCAGCACCCGCGACAGCTCCATCACCGACAGCTCCTCGCCCGCCAGCAACGACAAAACCCGCAGCCGCGTCGGCTCTCCGGCGGCGCGCAGCGCTTCCACGGTCTGGTCGGCGGTCAGGCTCATGCGGTCATATAAGGATATCCTTATATGTTTGTCCAAGGGAATTGCCGCCGATTGGCCGGCTCGACGACACGTGCATCTATACGTATGATGGAGTCATGAAGAAGCTGACCCTCACCATTGATGACGACGTTTACGCAGGGCTTCATAGCCAGATCGGGCCAGGCCGGATCAGCCGGTTCGTCAACGATCTGGTGCGGCCTCTGGTCATCGACGGTGCACTCGATGACGCCTATGCGGCCATGGCCCTGGACGACGAGCGCGAGCAGGAAGCCGACGCGTGGAGCGAGGCTCTGCTTGGCGACGCCGCACAATGACGGACTCCCCACGTCGGGGCGAGGTCTGGTGGGTTTCGTTCGATCCGTCCGTCGGCGGCGAGGTGCGCAAGACCCGACCAGCGGTGATCATCAGCAATGACGCCGCCAATCGTCGCATGAACCGCATCCAGGTCGTGCCGGTCACCAGCAACGTCGAACGCGTCTATGTGGCGGAAGCGCTGATCACCGTTGCGGGACAGCCCGGCAAGGCCATGGCCGATCAGATCACGACGGCGTCCAAGCTGCGTCTGGGCCGGCGCATCGGCATGCTTTCGGCCGCCGATCTTTCAGGGGTGGAGCGGGCGGTCAGATTGCAACTCGGCCTCTGACCGCCCTTCAGCTTAACGCCCGAACTTCTGGAACTTGATCCGGCTGGGGATCAGGCTGTCGGCGCCCAGGCGGCGCTTCTTGTCTTCTTCATAGGCTTCGAAGTTGCCTTCGAACCACTCCACATGGCTGTCGCCCTCGAAGGCCAGGATGTGCGTCGCCAGCCGGTCCAGGAACCAGCGGTCGTGGGAGATGACCACGGCGCATCCGGCGAACTCCTCCAGCGCCTCTTCCAGGTTCTGCAGCGTCTCGATGTCCAGGTCGTTGGTCGGTTCGTCGAGCAGGATCAGGTTGCCGCCCGACGCCAGGGTCTTGGCCAGGTGCACGCGGTTGCGCTCGCCGCCCGACAGTTGGCCGACCTTCTTCTGCTGGTCGCCGCCCTTGAAGTTGAACGAGCCGACATAGGCGCGCGAATTGATCTCGCGCTTGCCCACCATCATGATGTCGGTGCCGCCCGAGATGGCCTGCCAGATGGTGTCGTCCGGCTTCAGGTCGTCGCGCGACTGGTCGACATAGGCCAGCTTCACCGTCTCCCCGACCTTGATCGAGCCGCCGTCCGGCGTCTCCTGGCCGGTGATCAGCTTGAACATGGTGGACTTGCCGGCGCCGTTGGGGCCGATCACGCCGACGATGCCGTTGGGCGGCAGCTTGAAGGTCAGATTGTCGAACAGCACCTTGTCGCCATATGACTTCTGCAGGCCCTCGACCTCCAGCACCACATTGCCCAGGCGCGGGCCGGGCGGGATCTGGATCACGGCGAAGGACTGGGCCTGACGGCTGTTCTCCTGCTCGGCCACCATCTTCTCATAGGCGGCCAGACGCGCCTTGGACTTGGCCTGGCGGGCCTTGGCGCCCGAACGCACCCACTCCAGTTCGCGGGTCAGGGCGCGCTGGCGGGCTTCGGATTCCGATTGCTCCTGCACCACGCGCTTCTGCTTGGCTTCCAGCCAGGAGGAATAGTTGCCCTCGTGCGGGTGGCCGCGACCGCGGTCCAGCTCCAGCGTCCACTTGGTCACCTGGTCCAGGAAGTAGCGGTCGTGGGTCACCAGGATGACGCAGCCGGGGAAGTTCTCCAGGTGGTGCTGCAGCCAGGCGACGGATTCCGCGTCCAGGTGGTTGGTCGGTTCGTCCATCAGCAGCATGTCGGGCTTGCTGAGCAGCAGCCGCGCCAGCGCCACGCGGCGCTTCTCACCCCCGGACAGGTTCTCGACCGACCAGTCGTCGGGCGGACAGCGCAGCGCGTTCATCGCCATCTCGATGCGGCTGTCGATGTCCCAGACGTCGCCGGCGTCGATCTTTTCCTGGAGGCTGGTCATCTCCTCCATCAGCTCGTCGGTGTAGTTCTCGCCCAACTCGGCGGCCACGGCGTTGAAGCGGTTGACCCACTGCTTCTCCTCGCACCAGGCCTCGACGTTCTCGCGCACGTTCAGGGCCGGGTCGAGCTGCGGCTCCTGCTCCAGGTACCCGCGCTTGATCCCGTCGGCGGCCTTGGCCTCGCCGGAGAACTCCTTGTCCACCCCCGCCATGATCTTGAGCAGGGTGGACTTGCCCGAGCCGTTCACGCCGACCACGCCGATCTTGGCGTCGTTGTAGAAGCTCAGCCAGATGTTCTCGAAGATCTTCTTGCCGCCGGGAAAGGCCTTGGTCAGGCCCTGCATCTGAAAGATGTATTGCTGCGCCATGAGGTGCGGTGCGCCCTTGGAAATCGTGTGCGTGGGGGATTGGTCGGGGATGTAGCGATCCCGAGGCCGAAGGGCAAATAAGGCAGGCGTGCGCCTAGGCTCGTCAGGCGTAGTTGAAGCTGACGGAAATCCGGTCTGACCTGGCGGCGTTCACCGGCACCTCGTGGCGCAGCCAGCTCTCCCACATCAGCACCGTGCCGGGCTGGGGCTTCAGATAGACGAACGGCCGCTCGGCCTCCGACGCCTCATCGTTGACGGAGGGCCGGGCCATCATCATCGGCAGGCGCGGGTCTTCCAGCTTCAGCGCCGAGGCGCCCGGCGGCGTCTCCACATAGACGGTGCCGCTCAGGAAGGCGTGCGGATGGATGTGGCCCGTGTGCCCGCCGCCGGGCTTCAGGATGTTGACCCATAGATTGTCCAGGCGCGGCTTTCTCGCCAGATCGAAGTTCAGCGCCTTGGCGTATGCCAGCGCGTGCCGGTCCAGATGCCGCTTCAGCTCCGCGAACTCCGGCAGCCGCTGCGGCAGGTCGTTCAACGAGCCGTAGGAGGTGTAGCCTCGATAGCCGTTCGCCCGGCACCACCGGCGTCCGCCTTCATCTTCCTCCGCCAGCATTCGACAGGCGTCGATCAACTGCGCGTTGAACTCGGCGAACCCGCGACCTTCCGCCAGGGTGGCTTGGTAGACCTGGGTGACGAACAGCGGACGTAGCGACATGGGGCAGGGGATAGCCTTCCGAAACGGCGAGGTGAAGGCCGACCTTCTCCCTCCCCATTCTGGGGAGGGTGGCTGAGCCGCAGGCGAATCCGGGTGAGGGCGGCAAGGCGACCCATCGCAGACCTGACCTGCTTCGATCCGTGCGACCTTGCCGGGCCGCCCCCACCCGGTCGCTCGTGCGACCACCCTCCCCGAACGGGGGAGGGAGAAGCTCCTCACACCCCCACTCTCCCGTCACCCTCGGGCCGTCGCATGCGCTCGCATGCGAGCTTTGCTCCACCCGAGGGTCCAGACTCCCGGTGCTCAACGTGAAAGACCGGGAGTCTGGATCCTCGCCACAAGGGCGAGGATGACGGGAAAAGAAGCGCAGCCAACACACCAGCGGCGACAAACCCTTTCCGCATCAACCCTCTGACCAAACCTCGCCGCAACTTCCTCGCCTGAGCTTCGTCCCGTGTCACCCTGTATCCGTCTCGTCGCACTGGAGGGCTCGCCTGGCCTGCGACCTTGCGAGCGGCGGGAGCGGATGGAGCGGGAGGGGTTCGGTCAGGTCGATCGAACCCGCCGGCGTCGGGGATCGCCCCGGCATCGGAGGGGCGAGGGGGATACTCGGCCGGTCCAGGGACGGGGTCGCAGCCCCGCCTGCCCGCCGCAGGCTTATGGGGTTAGGCGATAAGACCGCCACCATCCTCCGCCCCGAGCTTGCAGCGTAATCATCCGCGCGGGGCGTCAGCTTTCGTCGAAACGGTAACCTCTACTCACACTCCGGGCGAAGGCCCGGCGCCCGCCCGCCCTCCAACCGGATGCGAAAGCCGCAGCCGGGGCCTTCGCGCGTCACCAGTCCAGCCGCGATTTGCCTTCCGTCACGACACGCCGCTAAGCCAGCATCGAACCCGTGGAGAGATTTCGATGGCCGCACCCGCCTCCCTGCTCAAGGGCCTCACCCTGCCGGTGATTTCGGCCCCGATGTTTCTGGTCTCCGGGCCGGATCTGGTGGTCGAGGCCTGCAACAGCGGGATCATCGGCACCTTTCCCTCGCTGAACCAGCGCACCACCGAGGGCTATCGGGAGTGGCTGCGCGACATCAAGAGCCGGCTGAAGCCCGAAGCCGCCGCGTTCGGCGTCAACCACATTGTTCATCCGACCAATCCGCGCCTGCTGGCGGACCTGACGGTGTCGGTCGAGGAACAGGTTCCGCTGATCATCACCTCGCTGGGCGCGGTGCGCGACGTGGTGGAGGCGGTGCACGGCTACGGCGGCGTGGTGTTTCACGACATCGCCAACGTGCGTCATGCGCGCAAGGCAGCCGAGGCCGGCGTCGATGGCCTGATCCTGGTGGCGAACGGCGCGGGCGGCCATGCCGGCGTGGTCAACCCGTTCGCCCTGATCAACGAGGTCCGCAGCTTCTATCAGGGGACCATCATCCTGTCGGGCTGCCTGTCGACGGGCCAGGACGTCGCCGCCGCCCTGATGATGGGCGCCGATTTCGCCTACATGGGCACCCGCTTCATCAACACCGCCGAGGCGATGGCGTCGGACGGCTACAAGCAGATGATCGTCGATTCCGGCGCAACCGACATCACCTACACCCCGGCGGTTTCGGGCATTCCGGCCAACTTCATGACGCGGTCGCTGCTGGAAAACGGCATCGACCCCAAGACCCTGCCCGAGCACAAGCTGGACATGGGCGAAGAGGCCAAGGCCTGGAAGACCGTCTGGTCGGCGGGCCAGGGCGCGGGCTCCATCCACGACGTGCTGCCGACGGCCGATCTCGTGACCCGCCTGCGACAAGAATTCGCTCAGGCGACGGAACAGTTCGCGATTCGAGCGGGCGCGCGTTAAAGGCTCCGGACATCCCCATCCCCGCTTTCTTCGCGAGCCGTCATGACCCGCATCGTCCCCGCCGCCCTGGCCCTGTCTCTTCTTGCGGCTCCAGCCTGGGCGCAGGAGGAATCCTCCAGCGACTCGGCGTCTTCCGTCGGCTCGCAGGGCGGCTGGGCCTTCAGCGTCGGTGCCGGCACCGACAACCGGTCGAAGAACGCCTCCAAATCCAACGGCGATCCTTTCGTGTCGGGCACGGCGGAATGGGAAAGCCAGTCCGGCTTCTTCTACGCCGGCCCCAGCTTCGAGACGGTCAAGAGCAACGGCGCGGATGTCGAGTTCAACGCCGTGGTGGGCGCCCGCCCCTATTGGGCCGGCTTCGATATCGACCTCAGCGCGGTGTACAAGGTACGCCCCGGCTCGGACGACGGCGTGGACGACGAAGAGTGGCAGGTCGGCGCAATCGTGGAACGGTCGGTTGGTCCCGCCCGGGCGCTGTTGCGCGTTGAATATGCGTTTGACGCCTTCGGCTCGACGGACTCCTACGTCTGGACCGAGGCTGAAGCGGGCTGGGCCTTCACCAACAGACTGGAAGGCAGCGTCGCCGTCGGCAAGCGCGAGCAGAAGGGCAGTATCGACTACGTCGGCTGGAACGTCGGCGCGACCTACGCCCTGACCAACGCGCTGGAGCTTGATCTGCGCTACTACGACACCGACGCCAACAGCGAAGGCGAACAGTACAAGGAAGCCCTGGTCGCCAGCGTCAACTACGCCTTCTAGGCGCTGAGCCGCGAAAGAAAGCCCGGCGCGCGATAGGTCGAGCGGTTCATCACCACGCCGGGGATGCGGCCGCCGACCGCTTCGATCTCGTCGCGCAGGATCGCCGGACCGGACGCGGCGGTCGTCTCGGCGGCGATCACCAGAATGCTGGCGTCGACGAACGGGGCCAGGATGATGGCCATGTCGTTGCGGTCCGCCGCCGGCGTGTCGATCACCACCGTGTCCGCGTGCGGTCTCAGGGCGTCCCAGTAATCGGGCCGGCCGAGCGGCTCGGCCCGGTGACCGGATCGCAGCGCCTCCATGCGGAACCGCGTGGTCCACAGCCGCCCGCCCAGACACGCCCGGGCGGTCAGCAGCCGGTGCGCTGGAATCGTCCGACCCTGCGCGTCGGTGATTCGCGGCGTGACGGCGAAAAAGGTCGAACCGTTCGGCGAGGCCTGCACCGGCTTGCTCAGGGCCCCGAACCGCTCCGGCTCGGCCGCGATCGCCTCCAGCTGCCCCTGCTGGGCCAGGTCGCCGTCGATCAGCCACACGGGCTTTCGCGCCCGCACCGCCGCCAGCCGCGCATACTCCCGCGCCACCGTGGACACGCCCTCGCCGGTAGAGGCGCCGACGAACTGGATGATGCGGGCGCGGTGCGCCGGGGCCGGCCCCAGCGCCGCCCACAACCCCGCCATCTCGCCCGTCAGATCGACCATGCTGCTCAGTGCGCCTTGGCCGGCGCGACCGCCAGCACCGGCATGTCCAGCGTACGGCTGACCGACCCGGCCGTCGAGAAGCCGCGGCGGGAGAAGATGCGCAGGAGGCCGGCGCACAGGGCGGTGAAGGCGGCGAACAGGAAGGCGGCGGCCAGCAGCGGCGCCTTCAGGCTCTTGCCCTGCGCCGGCGGCTGGGCGCGGGCGATCACCGTGACGTTGTCGGCGCCCGCCCGGACCAGGGCGGTGTCGGCGCGGCTTTGCGTCTCGCGCTGCTGGAACTCACGGATCGAGGCGCTCAGCACCTCGCGGTTGCCGGCCAGATTGGCGTTCTCGGACTCCAGCGCCGTCAGCCGCGCCTGCCTTGCCCGGATGTCGCCCAGCTGGCGGTCCAGCACCGCCAGCCGCGCCTGCAGCGAATCACGCTCCGCCTGGGCGTTGATCCGCGTGGTCTCCAGCTCGACCCAGATCGGATTCGGCCCGGTGCGGACCTCCTTGGCTCCCACCGCCGTGCCCGTGCCGACATAGGCCTGAAGCCCGGCGATCCGCGCCTCAATGTCCTTCACCGGCTGGGCGTCAGGCTGATAGCGCGCCAGAAGCTGCTCGCGTTCGGTGCGCAGTTGCAGAATCTGGTCCTGCGCCGAGATGTTCAGATCCTGCTGCAGCGCGATCTCGGCCGGCGTGGCGGCCTGCTGCGCCACCAGGGTCTGCAGACGCCGCGAGGCCTGATTCGCCTGCGCCTGCACCGACAGCCGCTCGGCGAAGGTCGTCTGATAGGTCGCCGCCAGCGTCGCCTTCGCCGTGGCGAAGTCGCCGATGTCATTGGAGGCGAGGAAATCCTCATAGGCCGCGTCCGCCGAGCCCAGCTCGTCCTCAAACGCCGCCCGTTGGGTGCGAATGGCCGGCGTATTGTCGCGGAAGACTTGGCGGCGATAGGCCAGATACTGATCCACCAGGGCGTTCAGCACCCGCGCCGCCCGTTGCGGATCGCCGGATTTGTAGGACACCTGGATGATCGGACTGCCGACCGAGACGCCGACGCCAAGCCCGCTGGAGAGCGCCTTCAGCGCCGCCGTCTCCTGCTGAGCCGGAGAACCCTTGGCGGGTTCGCCCAGGATGGTGTCGACGCCCAGCGCCCGCACAGTCATCAGCTTGACTTCCTGACTGTTCAGGATCGCGGCCTCGGACTGCGCCACCTCGTCGGCGTTGGGCGCCTGCCCCCGCTCGGCCGTGCCGACGCGGGGCTGATAGACGTACTCCTGCCCCACGCCTGCGAAGACGCTGGCGTTCGCCGTATAGGTCTTCTTCAGCGTCAACACCGCCGCCGCGCCTAGCGCGAACACCAGCAGAAAGACCACGATCATCAGCAGCAGTTCGCGGAACAGCAGACCCACGACATCCAGCACGCCGTAGCGTGGTCGGGCTGGAACGTAGGCAGTCGGGCGCATGGGCGTCGCCGAATCCGTGAAAGCTTCAGGTCAGCCACCCTTGGCCCAGCGGCGTTAACCAGCGGTTACCCATAAGCCTGCAGAGTCCGTTCAGACACGGCTTGCACAGGCGCTGCTCCACAATGACCCTTGATCGTCGCCTGTTGCTGCTGACCCTCGGCGCGGTCGGGCTTTCCGGCTGCGGCGCGACCGCCGGCGGCTATCGCGGCGGTCAGGCGCAGCCATCCTCCGCCGCCATTCCCGGCGACATCCCCTTCGCCACTTGGACGGACGACGAGCCGGAGTATCTGCTTTATCCGGCGGACGAAATCGAGGTGGCCCTGCCGACGGCCTCCGAGCTGACCCGCACGCTGCGGGTCGGGCCGGACGGTCGAATCGCCCTGCCCCTGATCGGGCACGTCATGGCCGCAGACCGCACCCTGCCTGAGCTGGAGGCTGCTGTTTCGCAGGCCTACGCCTCGCAACTCGTGCGCCCGACGGTCGAGGTCTCGCTGCGCCAGGCCGGTCCGATCCGCGTCTGGGTCGACGGCGAGGTGCGCACGCCCGGCGTTTACGAGGTCAACGGCGACATCGACGCCTATCAGGCGGTGATCCAGGCCGGCGGCTTCCAGCCCACGGCCCGCATGCACGAGGTGGCGCTGATCCGGCGTGGCCCGGGCGGTGGGCGCATGCTGCGGGTCGTGGATCTACGTCCCCGCCGCGAACAGGCCGTGGCCATCCGGCGCGGGGACATCGTCTTCGTGCCGCGCTCGACTCTGGGCGAGCTCGCGGCCTTCTTCACCCAGGTGCGCGCCGCCCTGCCGATCGGCTTCAGCTATTCGATCAACGGATCGAACGGCAACGGCTATGCGCAGTTCTGAGGTCGCTCAGGCGGCCAGCGTCACCACGCCCTGATCGATGTAGCGGCGGGCGGCCTTTTGCGCTTCGGCGATCTCCTCGCGCTCCATCTCCAGGCTCATCTCGCGGCGATACACGCGCGCCTCGATCGAGCCTTTCATGGCCGCCAGGTTGAAGATCATGTGGGCCGACACCCGGTCCATCGGGGCTCCGCCCGAGCCGGCCGAATACATCATGCCCAGCTTGAACAGGTCGTCGCCGCTCATCTCGGGCGTCGGCAGCGGCAGGCCGCCTTCGGCGGCCAGGTTTTCGTGCGCGAGTTCTTGCGCGATCATAACCGTCTCTCCTGAACGAGAGCCTTTCTGGCCTCGTCTCCTGAGACGCCATCAAATACCGCCGGTTTGAAGTTAAAGTTAATGGCGAAAACCGGGCCGCATCTTTTCAGTAAAGCAGGTATGAACACCGCTGCGACGGGTTCATCGGCCGCGCTGACCGAACAACATCCTGCGCGCCGCCTCTGCGTCCTTGCCTGACGCCGCGAGATCGGCGCGCAGCTCAGCGCCCAGCGCCCGCCCCTTC
>ERZ501041.233-NODE-233-length-10273-cov-4.100803_pt1 | contig 10273 bp, 5 predicted proteins | sample MGYA00248848_ERZ501041 | MGnify/ENA primary metagenome ERZ501041 (study PRJEB25958, sample SAMN03398573) | human skin metagenome | study: EMG produced TPA metagenomics assembly of the Human Skin Microbiome Metagenome (human skin metagenome) data set.
GTCGGGCGTGCCGGCGATCCGCTCAAGCCGCGGGTAGCGCAGGCCGTCGTGGTAGTCGATGCGCACGGTGCGGTAGCGGTCGGCGTCCTTGAGGATCAGCTCGACCGCCGTGTTCGGGTCCTTGGCGGCGGTGATGGCCTCCGAGATGGCGCTGGGCGACGCGGCCCTTCCGTTCACGGCGACGATCTCCATGCCGGTGGCGAGACCCGCCTGGAAGGCGGGGCTGTTCCACTGGACGCTGCGGATCACATTGCCCTCGCCGGTCTGGATGCCCAGCGAATAGGTGAAGTCATTGCGCTTGTATTCGCCGTACAGGGTCTTCTGCCAGTCGCTGGGCGTCTCGGCGTAGACGAGGCGGTAGCCGCCGCGCGCGAGTCCGTCCAGCGGAGCGCCGGGTCCGTGACCGTCCAGGCGGGTGCGCAGGAAGTCGGCCCAGTCGTACGGGACCACGCCGTTCAAGGTGCGGACCACATCCTCGAAGGTGTAGGGCGCGGGCGTGTAGTCGCCGTCCTCGACGCCGAAGAAGGCGCGGGCGAAATCGTCCAGCGACTTGCGGCCATTGGTGCGCTCGCGGATCAGGGTGTCCACGTCCAGCCAGATCAGCTGGCCTTCCGAATAGTAGTCCTCGTCCCGCTGCCACGACAGCCAGCCCTTGGGCTGGCGCTGGCTGATGATCGGGTCGTTGGTGGTGTCCTGCATGGCGCGCCACTGGCGGCCGACACGCGTGTCGAAGGTCGCCGCCGTCATGGCCAGGCTGTCCAAAGCCTGCTGCTTGCTGGTCAGGCCCGAGCGGGCGGCCAGCACCTGGCCGAAGTATTGGGTCTGGCCCTCATAAACCCACAGGAGGCTGTTCTGCAGCGGGGTGTTGAAGTTGGGGACCAGCTGATCGGCCGGGCGGCGCCACTTGCCGTCCCAGGAGTGGTTGTACTCGTGCGCCAGCAGGTCCCGGTCGCCGACGTGGGTGGCCCATCCGGTGAAGAACTCGGGATCGACCGAATTTTCGGACGAGCGGTGATGCTCCAGCCCGATTCCGCCCAGCTTGTCCGTCATGGCGATCAGGAAGTCGTAATGATCGAAGTGGCGCGCTCCATAGAGGCGATCGGCCTGGGTGATCAAATCGCGCAGAATGCCGATCTGCTCGTCGGTGGCTTCGAGACTCTCGGGCTTGTCTGCGACGATGTTGGCGCGCACGGGCGAACGGCCGCCCGGATCAAGGTCGATCTGGCGATAGTGGACGCCGGCGAACATGGGGCTGTCGACCAGCACCTCGAGGTTTACGGGCCTGAAGGTGGTGACGGCGCCCGACGCGGTTTCCGGCTCCAGCGCCGTGCCGAAGCGCCAGCCGTCGGGCAGGGTAACGCTGGGTTGGACCGTGATGTTCCGCGACCAGCGGCCGGCGGGATAGAGCAGCATCTTTTCCCACTGAATGTTCAGCATCTCGGCCGTCATGGTGACGCGACCCTGGCTGCCGGTGGTCGGCGACAGGTGCTGGAAGCGGGCCGTGATCTCGCTGGCGCCCTGCGGTACGTCGATGTGGAAGGCGAAGGGGTGCAGGGTGTCGCGCACCCACTCCACCCTCTGGCCGTTGGCGGTGATCTCCAGCCCAGCCAGTTGAGCGATCGGGCCGACCGGCCCGTGGTTGCCGGGCAGCCATTCCGGGAAGAACAGCACCAGCGGCCCCGCACGCTCCACCGGGATGGTCTCGGTGACGTCGAAGATGCGGCGGTTCAGGTCGGTGGCGTCGACCTGCAGCCGCACCACGCCAGGCCAGGGCGCGTCCTGCACCTGTGGCAGCGGCGGCAGCGCGATGGGCAGGGCTGGGCCGGCGACGGCGGGGGCCGGCGCAGCGGCCTGCTGGGCGACCGCCGGCGGCCCCAGCGAAGCGAGGACGAGCAGGCTGGCTGCGCCAAGCAGCGCGAGACGGGCAGGAAACAAGGCGGGCTCCGCGGGGGCTGGGGGAAGGTGCGACCCTCCGCCGCAGGCCTCCCGCAGTCAAGCGTCAGTCGGCGAGCGCGTCCAGCAGCGCGCGATGAAAGCGGTCGGGATCCTCGATCTGCGGCGAATGACCCAGATCTTCGAACTCCACCAGCCTGGCGTTCGGCATGGCCTCGGCGGTTCGGCGGCCAAGCGCGGGATAGTCGCCAAGCCGCGCCTGAACGTCCGCCGACGCGCGGTTCGCGCCGGGCGCCGTGCGGTCGGTCAGGCCGATGATCAGCGTGCTCGGCGCGGCGATGCGGCCGAGCTCGTGCACGATCGGCTGGGTGAAGATCATGTCGGAGGTCTGAGCCTGGTTCCAGGCGACGGTCTCGCCGCCCGGACCCGCATACATCCCCGCCAGCATCTCGACGGGTGCATCGTACTCCAGCTTCCAGTCGCCGTCGTAGTAGAACTTCCTCTGATACGCCTTGATGCTGTCGAAGCTGGTCTTGCGCTCCGCTTCGTAGGCGGCGTCGAGCGGGGCGTAGGGCACGCCCTCGGCCTGCCAGTCCTCCAGTCCGATCGGATTGACCAGCACCAGCCGCTCGACCGCCTCGGGATGCTGGACGGCGAAGCGCGCGCCCAGCATGCCGCCCATCGAATGGCCGACGATCACGGCTCGCTCGACGCCGACATGCGCCATCAGAGCGCGGGTGTTCTCCGCCAGCTGCGGCAGGCTGAACTGATAGGCCGACGGCTTGGACGCCTTGCAGAAGCCGACCTGATCGACCGCCAGGACGCGGAAGCCGGCCTGCGAAAGCACCTCGATCGTCGGCGCCCAGGTGGCGGCGCAGAAGTTCTTGCCGTGGAGCAGCACCACCGTGCGGCCGTTCGCCGATCCGCTGGGCGCCACGTCCATGTAGGTCATCTCCAGCGGCTGGCGCTGGGAGGTGAAGGCGAAGCTCTGGACGGGATGAGGATAGTCGTAGCCCTCCAGGCGAGGACCGTAGGTGGGTCGATCCTGGGCGGACGCGGCGGTCGCCGACAGCAGGGCGCAGGACAGAGCGATGGCGGTGGAGAGGCGATACATCATGACGGGCGAAGCGTGGGCGGGCGCGCGCGGTTCCGTGCTGCGGCGAAGCGTCAGCCTTCGCGCCGAAGCCTCTCGGGCTGGGTGATCGTCACCGCTTCGTTGAAGCCCAGCGACAGCACCGTGCGCCCGGTCTGATCCACCGCTTCGATGCGAAAGCTCAGATCCAGCCGGCCTTCCTTGATGTCCCATGACATGGTGTCGCGAGCGTCATGAAGCGCCGCGCGCCGCAGCGCCTCCAAGTCGGGGAACTCCGAACCCTCGGCGTCCAGGAACGCCTCTTCGCCCCGGCGGAGATGAAGGAAGTAGCGCGGCATCGGCATCCTTGCAGCGGCGCGCTTCAGGGGGAGGGGAGCGCCGCGAACACTCCCGACGATGGAGGGCGTCGGTCAGGGTGTCCACACCACAGGGTGGTTAACGCTGGGGCGAGTTCGATGGGCTGGTGGAAAAGCGGCTGCGAGCAGAGGCCGTGCCCTCAGGTCGCCGGTTTCACGTCCAGCAGTTCGACGGTGAACAGCAGCGTCGAATTCGGGGGCAGTTCGTCTCCGCCCACCCAGCGCGAGCCGTAGCCGAGCGAAGCAGGGATGACGAGCTCGAACGTCTCGCCCTCGCGCATCAAGGCGACGCCTTCGGTCCAGCCCTTGATGACGCGGTTCAGCGGGAACTCGGCGGGCTCATTGCGAGCGTAGGAGCTGTCGAATTCGCGCCCATCGATGAAGGTCCCGCGATAGTGGACGCGAACCGTGTCGGTCGCCGCCGGCAGCGCGCCCTCGGGATGCGCCTTGCCGACGCGGCGATACTGAAGCCCGCTTTCAGTGGTGGTCCAGCCGCGCCGCGCACCGCTCCAGACCAGATAGGCGGCGTTGCCGGCGTCCCAGCCTTCCTGCGTCCCGGGCGTCGCGACATTGTCCGCGGCGCGGGCGGCCGCCAACTGGGTCTCGGGATAGGACACGGGCTCGCGGTGCGCGCAGGCGGCGAGCGAGAGAGCGGACAGGGCGGCCAGGGCGATGCGGGTCATGAGCGGGGCTTAGGGTCGCGACACGGCGGCGTCCAGAGGGGGCAGGTTCAGCGCGGCGGCGAGCCGCGGCCTGAAGTCCGGCTGATCGTCCACGGTCTGATGATCGGCCTGGGGAAAAACCAGCCGCTGCACCGCAACACCTTCGGCTTCGAGATCGCGGGCGAGGCGGCGGCTGAGCGACGGCGACAGGGTGCGGTCTCGCCCGGCCTCCAGCACCACGACCTGGCCGGAATAGCCGCGCAGGGTCTCGGGCACGTCGATGGAGCCGAGCTGGGGCGCGAGATGAACCCGGACCAGCGGGCGCAGCCAGCCGATCTGGGCGTTCACGGCTGCGCGGGCGCTTGGGGTGGTCGTCTCCAGCACAAGGGCGTTCGCGCGTGCGAAAGCGGCCGCGGCGGCGCAGACCGGGCCGCCCAGCGAGTGTCCCCAGGCGATCAGGCGGCGGCCCTCCGCATCCGCCTGGGCGCGGGCAGCCTGGGCCACCACCTCGCCTGCTGCATAGAAGCTGGCGTAGTCGGCGGTTCCCTGGGTGTCGCCGTAGCCGGGGTAATCGAACATCAGGACGTCGCCGAACGGCGAGAGCTTCTCGGCGACCGAGCCGGCGCCGTTGCTGCGCCGGAACATGTTGCCGCCGCAGAAGAGGATCAGCGGTGCGTCGGCTCGCCCGGTGCGAACCCGCGTCGCGCCCACCACCCCGCCGGCGTAGGGCAAGGTTAGCGTCTCGGCCGTTTGGGCGATCGGCCGGCCGTCGGGCAGGATGATGTTCTCCGCCTTCAGCCGGCTGTCGGGATAGAAGAACGCGTCTTCCGCCACGTTCACCGACACGCAGCCGGACAGCACGGCCGCCGCGCTTAACGCCGCCAAGGCGCGCTTCATCATCTCGAACATCCCCGTTTCTGAGCGGACGATCACAGCGATCGGCGAAGCTTGTCAATGAGGCGGAACTCCAGCCACGACGCTGCGCATCGAGGCGCCTCCGGCTCGGTGTGCAGGCGAGCTGCGGCCACGCTCCGTGATGATGCAAAAGGTTCCGCCCGGGCCTTTATTTCGTCAAGGAAGCGAGTATAAGTCCGCCTTCCGCAACACTCAGCCACGAGTCTGCGCGCAAGCGCCGAGGCCCGGTTCGTCGCCCTCCGACCGGTGCGAAGGCGCGGCTCCTTCCCAAGGGAGCTGGTTCATTTGAGGCGTCCAGGCCGTGATCCGGCCGAGGGCGGACGCCGAAGAAACAAGGCTGCGTACGCCGAAAGGCGGGCCGTGGCCGCCGCATTTGACGCGAGGGCCCGCCCAGGCCTTCGCGGATTGGGAAACATTGAATGACTGACGTCGCACACGGTCTCGCCATCAACGGTCAGGTCGCCACCGCCACTTCGTTCACCGGCAAGAAGCGCATCCGCAAGTCGTTCGGCCGCATCCCGGAAGCGGTGCAGATGCCGAACCTGATCGAGGTTCAGCGCGCCTCCTACGAGCAGTTCCTGCAGCGCGAGGTCCGTCCGGGCCAACGCCGCGACGAGGGCGTCGAGGCGGTGTTCAAGTCGGTGTTCCCGATCAAGGACTTCAACGAGCGCGCGATCCTCGAGTACGTCTCCTACGAGTTCGAGGAGCCCAAGTACGACGTCGAGGAATGCATCCAGCGCGACATGACCTACGCCGCTCCGCTGAAGGTCAAGCTGCGCCTGATCGTGTTCGAAACCGACGAGGAAACGGGCGCCCGTTCGGTCAAGGACATCAAGGAGCAGGACGTCTACATGGGCGACATCCCGCTCATGACGGACAAGGGCACCTTTATCGTCAACGGCACCGAGCGAGTCATCGTCTCGCAGATGCACCGTTCGCCGGGCGTCTTCTTCGACCACGACAAGGGCAAGACGCACAGCTCGGGCAAGCTGCTGTTCGCCGCCCGCGTGATCCCGTACCGCGGCTCGTGGCTGGACTTCGAGTTCGACGCCAAGGACATCGTCTATGTTCGCATCGACCGCCGCCGCAAGCTGCCGGCCTCGACCTTCCTGATGGGTCTGGGCATGGACGGCGAGGAAATCCTGAAGACCTTCTATGAGACCGTGCCCTACGAAAAGCGCGGCGAAGGCTGGGTCACGCCCTACAAGCCCGAGCGCTGGCGCGGGGTGAAGCCCGAGTTCGACCTGATCGACGCCGATACCGGCGAAGTGGTGGCCCAGGCAGGCCAGAAGATCAGCGCACGCGCTGCCAAGAAGCTGGCCGACAACGGTCTGCAATCGCTGTCGCTGGCGGCCGATGCTCTGCTGACGCGCTATCTCGCCAATGACGCGGTGAACTTCGAGACGGGCGAAATCTACGCCGAGGCCGGCGACGAGCTGGACCAGGCCACGATCACGCTGCTGGAAGAGAACGGCTTCACCACCATCGAGACGCTGGACATCGACCACGTCACGGTGGGCGCCTACATGCGCAACACCCTCCGGGTGGACAAGAACGACAACCGCGAGGACGCGCTGTTCGACGTCTATCGCGTGATGCGTCCGGGCGAGCCGCCCACCATCGAGGCCGCTGAGGCCATGTTCAAGTCGCTGTTCTTCGACAGCGAGCGCTACGACCTGTCGGCCGTAGGCCGGGTCAAGATGAACATGCGGCTGGAGACGCCCGAGGTCTCCGACGAAATCCGCGTCCTGCGCAAGGAAGACGTGCTCAAGGTCCTGCAGATCCTGGTGGGCCTCAAGGACGGCCGGGGCGAGATCGACGACATCGACAACTTGGGCAACCGCCGGGTGCGCTCGGTCGGCGAGCTGCTGGAAAACCAGTACCGCGTCGGCCTGCTGCGCATGGAGCGCGCCATCAAGGAGCGCATGAGCTCGGTCGACATCGACACGGTCATGCCGCACGACCTGATCAACGCCAAGCCGGCGGCTGCGGCCGTGCGCGAGTTCTTTGGCTCGTCGCAGCTGTCGCAGTTCATGGACCAGACCAACCCGCTGTCGGAGATCACTCACAAGCGTCGCCTCTCGGCGCTTGGCCCGGGCGGTCTGACGCGCGAGCGCGCGGGCTTCGAGGTCCGCGACGTGCACCCGACCCACTATGGCCGCATCTGCCCGATCGAGACGCCGGAAGGCCCGAACATCGGCCTGATCAACTCGCTGGCCACCCACGCGCGGGTCAACAAGTACGGCTTCATCGAAAGCCCCTATCGCCGGGTCAAGGACGGCCAGGCGCAGGACGAGGTGGTCTACATCTCGGCCATGGAGGAGTCGCGCTTCACCATCGCCCAGGCCAACATCGAGCTGAAGGACGGCCAGATCGTCGAGGACCTGGTCCCCGGCCGGATCAACGGCGAATCGCAGCTGCTGACCAAGTCGGCGGTGGACATGATGGACGTGTCGCCCAAGCAGGTGGTGTCGGTGGCCGCGGCCCTGATCCCCTTCCTTGAGAACGACGACGCCAACCGCGCGCTGATGGGCGCCAACATGCAGCGTCAGGCCGTGCCGCTGGTGCAGTCGGACGCGCCGCTGGTCGGCACCGGCATGGAGGCGGTCGTGGCCGTCGATTCCGGCGCTGTGGTGGTGGCTCGCCGCGACGGCGTGGTCGAGCAGATCGACGGCACCCGCATCGTGGTGCGCGCCACCGGCGACGTGGACGCCGCCCGCTCGGGCGTCGACATCTATCGCCTGTCGAAGTTCCAGCGCTCCAACCAGTCGACCTGCATCAACCAGCGCCCGATCGTGCGCGTGGGCGATCAGGTCAAGGCCGGCGACGTCATCGCCGACGGCCCGTCGACGGACCTGGGCGAGCTGGCGCTGGGCCGCAATGCGCTGGTCGCCTTCATGCCCTGGAACGGCTACAACTTCGAAGACTCGATCCTGATCTCCGAGCGCATCGTGCGTGACGACGTCTTCACCTCCATTCACCTGGAGGAGTTCGAAGTCATGGCCCGCGACACCAAGCTGGGGCCGGAAGAAATCACGCGCGACATCCCCAACGTCGGCGAGGAAGCCCTGCGCAACCTCGACGAGGCCGGGATCGTGGCGATCGGCGCCGAGGTCCAGCCGGGCGACATCCTGGTCGGCAAGGTGACGCCGAAGGGCGAAAGCCCGATGACGCCGGAAGAAAAGCTGCTGCGCGCCATCTTCGGCGAAAAGGCGTCTGACGTCCGCGACACCTCGCTGCGTCTGCCGCCGGGCGTCGCCGGCACCATCGTGGACGTGCGCGTGTTCAACCGTCATGGCGTCGACAAGGACGAGCGCGCCATGGCCATCGAGCGCGCCGAGATCGAGCGCCTGGGCAAGGACCGCGACGACGAGCTCAAGATCCTTGAGCGCAACGTCTATGGTCGCCTGAAGCCGCTGCTGCTGGGCAGGAACGCCGTGTCGGGGCCCAAGGGCGTCGGCCGCGGCGAGCTGACCGAAGCCAAGCTGGGCGAGGTGTCGCGCGGCCTGTGGTGGCAGATCGCCCTGGACGACGAGCGCGCCATGGGCGAGCTCGAAGCCATGAAGCGTCAGTTCGAGGATGCTCGCAAGCAACTCGACCGCCGCTTCGAGGACAAGGTCGAGAAGCTGCAACGCGGCGACGAACTGCCTCCGGGCGTGATGAAGATGGTCAAGGTGTTCGTGGCGGTGAAGCGCAAGCTGCAGCCGGGCGACAAGATGGCCGGCCGTCACGGCAACAAGGGCGTCATCTCCAAGATCCTGCCGATCGAGGACATGCCTCACCTGGAGGACGGCACCCACGTCGATATCGTGCTGAACCCGCTGGGCGTGCCGTCGCGCATGAACATCGGCCAGATCTTCGAGACTCACCTGGGGTGGGCCGCGGCCGGTCTGGGCAAGCAGATCTCGGGCCTGCTCGAGGCGTGGCAGCACGGCGGCCAGAAGGAAGCCCTGGTCCAGCGCCTGGGCGAGATCTATGGCCCCGAGACGCCGCTGCCGGACGACGAGGAGGAGCTGATCGAATTGGCGAAGAACCTGTCCAAGGGCGTTCCCTTCGCGACCCCGGTCTTCGACGGCGCGCACATCGGCGACATCGAGCGCCTGCTCGAGGAAGCCGGCCTGCACAAATCGGCCCAGTCGATCCTGTACGACGGTCAGACCGGCGAGCAGTTCAAGCGTCCGGTTACCGTCGGCTACATCTACATGCTGAAGCTGCACCACCTGGTGGACGACAAGATCCACGCCCGCTCGATCGGCCCGTACTCGCTGGTCACCCAGCAGCCGCTGGGCGGCAAGGCGCAGTTCGGTGGTCAGCGCTTCGGGGAAATGGAGGTCTGGGCTCTGGAAGCCTACGGCGCCGCCTACACCCTGCAGGAGATGCTGACGGTGAAGTCGGACGACGTGGCCGGACGGACCAAGGTCTACGAGGCCATTGTCCGCGGCGACGACAGCTTCGAGGCCGGCATTCCCGAGAGCTTCAACGTGCTCGTCAAGGAAATGCGCTCGCTGGGCCTCAACGTGGAGCTGGAGAACAGCTGACCGAAGCCAGGCCCTTCCTCGCGACAGCGAGGAGGGGCGCTTCTCTCACGCGCTCTCCACTCGAAATAGTTTTCGCGGCCCCCATCTAGGGGACAACCCGCAGAAGGAACCAAGATGAACCAGGACGTCCTGAACATCTTCAACCCGGTCCCGGTCACCCCGACCTTTGACCAGATCAAGATCGCCCTGGCCTCGCCGGAGAAGATCCGGTCGTGGTCGTTTGGCGAGATCAAGAAGCCGGAAACCATCAACTACCGCACGTTCAAGCCCGAACGTGACGGCCTGTTCTGCGCCCGTATCTTTGGCCCGACCAAGGACTACGAATGCCTGTGCGGCAAGTACAAGCGCATGAAGTACAAGGGCATCATCTGCGAGAAGTGCGGCGTTGAGGTCACCCTGGCCCGCGTTCGCCGCGAGCGCATGGGCCACATCGACCTGGCCGCGCCGGTCGCCCACATCTGGTTCCTGAAGTCGCTGCCGAGCCGCATCTCGCTGATGCTGGACATGGCGCTGAAGGACGTAGAGCGCGTCCTGTACTTCGAGAACTACATCGTCACCGAGCCGGGCCTGACCCCGCTGAAGCAGAACCAGCTGCTGACGGAAGACGAGTTCTACCGCTATCAGGACGAATACGGCGATGACGGCTTCACCGCCGAGATCGGCGCCGAGGCCGTGCGCAACCTGCTTATGGGCATCGACCTGAACGCGGAAGCCGAAAAGCACCGCGCCGAACTGGCCGACAACCCGTCGGAAATGAAGGCCAAGAAGGCGTCCAAGCGCCTGAAGCTGATCGAGGCATTCCTCGAAAGCGGCAAC
>ERZ501041.235-NODE-235-length-10195-cov-3.667949_pt1 | contig 10195 bp, 10 predicted proteins | sample MGYA00248848_ERZ501041 | MGnify/ENA primary metagenome ERZ501041 (study PRJEB25958, sample SAMN03398573) | human skin metagenome | study: EMG produced TPA metagenomics assembly of the Human Skin Microbiome Metagenome (human skin metagenome) data set.
TACCAGCTCTTCCTTGACATCCGCCACGCGGTCGGAGAAGGACGAGGGTTTCATTCTGCCCGCTTCGTCTAACTCCTGCCAGGCCTTCGCGACGGAGGATTGGTTGGGGATCGTGATCATGCGCATCCAGCGTCCAAGGACGCGCATCTGGTTCAGGGCGTTGAAGGACTGTGAGCCGCCAGACACCTGCATGAGGGCGAGCGTACGTCCCTGCGTGGGCCGGATGGCGCCGCCGGGGAGAGGTATCCAGTCGATCTGCGCTTTCATCACCGCGCTCATAGCCCCGTGCCGCTCGGGACTGCACCAGACCTGCCCCTCGGACCAGAGCATGGCCTCTCGCAGTTCGGCCACCTTCGGATGATCCGCCTCTGCATCGTCGGGAAGGGGCAGGCCGTGCGCGTGGTAGACGCGGGTCTCGGCGCCCATGGCGTCGAGCAGGCGCTGCGCTTCCAGGGTCAGGAACCGGCTGTAAGACCGCTCGCGCAGCGAGCCATAAAGCAGCAGGATGCGCGGCTTGTGCGCGGGCGGCGGGGCCATGAGTTGATCCAGGCCGGGCCGGTCGAAGACGGCAGGGATAAGGTTCGGGAGGCCCAGGAGGTCAGCCACGGCTTGGCCCTTCGGGGCGGACCAGCTCGCCGTCTTCTTTGCGGAACTCCGTCACGGGGTGATCGAGAAGGTGGAGCACCCGTTCCGAGGGCCGGCACAGTCGCGTGCCCTTCGGCGTCTCGACGAAGGGCCGGTTGATGAGGATCGGGTGCGCGATCATCGCTTCGAGGAGCTGCTTGTCGCTGAGTGCAGGGTCGTCGAGGCCCAGCTCGGCGTATGGCGTGCCCTTCTGCCGGATCGCCTCACGCACGCCGAGCCCGGCGGCCGCGATGAGTCCGGCGAGGCGCTCTCGGGTTGGCGGCTGCTCCAGATATTCGATGACGACGGGCTCCTCGCCGCTCGCCCGGATCATGGCGAGTGCGTTGCGCGAGGTGCCGCAGGCGGGATTGTGCCAGATGGTGACGGTCATGGCCGGCGCGTCCTTTTGGGGAACCAGTGGCTGGTGCGGTTGGCGAAGGTCACAAGCGAAAGCATCACCGGCACCTCCACGAGGACGCCCACGACAGTGGCGAGGGCTGCCCCCGAGTTCAGGCCGAAGAGGCTGATCGCCACCGCGACCGCCAGCTCGAAGAAGTTTGAGGTGCCGATCATCGCGCAGGGAGCGGCAATGTCGAAAGGCACCCGCAGCGCCCGCGCCGCTCCATAGGCGATGGCAAAGATGCCGTAGCTCTGGATCAGGAGGGGCACGGCGATAAGCACGATCACCAGCGGATTTTCGAGGATCTTCTCGCCCTGGAAGCCGAAGAGGAGCACAACGGTGACTAGGAGCGCCGCCATCGTGATGGGCTTGATGCGGTCCCGGAAGACTTCGACAGCCGCCTCCCCGCCTTGGGCTACGAGGCGGTTTCGGGTCAGGATGCCCGCCGCAAGTGGTACGACGATGTAGAGCAGCACCGACAGCAGCAGGGTGTTCCACGGAACCACGATGTCGGTAACGCCTAACAGCAGCGCCACGATGGGGGCGAAGGCCACGACCATGATGAGATCGTTCACGCTCACCTGCACGAGCGTGTAGGTCGGATCGCCCCGGGTGAGGTTCGACCAGACGAAGACCATGGCCGTGCAGGGCGCGGCACCGAGCAGGATCACGCCGGCAAGATAGGCCTGCGCGTCCTCGGATGGGATGAGGCCGGCGAAGACATACTCGAAGAACAGGACGCCCAGGGCGGCCATGGTGAAGGGCTTGATGAGCCAGTTCACCACGAGGGTGATGATGAGGCCCCGAGGCTCCTCGCCCACCCGGCGGATCGAGCCGAAATCCACGCCCACCATCATCGGGTAGACCATGGCCCAGATCAGCACGGCGACGGGCAGGTTGACGGAGGCGACCTCCATTCCCGCAAGGCTCGCGAAGAGGCCGGGCGCAAGATTGCCCAAGAGAAGCCCCGCTAGGATAGCGGCGGCCACCCAGACCGAGAGCCAGCGCTCGAAGCGGCCCAGGCCTCCGGGGGCAGCGGTCATGTCAGTCATGCTCTCGTCCTTCAAGGTCGAGCTGCCGCGCGATCCGCGCGGCCGAGGTGGGCAGGAACAGCGCGTCGAATACGCGGTCGGTCATTGAACGGTCTCCAAAGGGGCGCGGCAGGACGTGAGTTCGGCGATCAGGGGTGCGCAGAGCGCGGCGTCGCCCCCGCAGCAGTCCTTGAGCAGGAACAGGATCAGCTCGCGCAGACGCTCGAGATTGGCCCGATAGACGATGGAGCGGCTGTGCCGCGTGCCCGCCACGAGGCCTGCGCGAGCAAGGGTGCCGAGATGCGCCGACATGGTGTTGGCCGGCACGTCGAGGAGGCGGGCCAGTTCGCCGGCCGGCAGTCCCTCCGGCTCGTGGCGCACGAGCAGGCGGAAGGTGTCGAGCCGGGTGGCCTGGGCGAGAGCCGCCAAGGCGGCAATGGCGTCTGATAATTCCATATTTCTAGAATATAGGATAGATATGGACAGCGCAACCGGTGCGTAGCTCGCAGTGCACGCTGCTTTATGGCGCGCTGCGGCTGGTCGACCAGCCTAACTGACGGATTGCATGGAGCGGTGTGTTCATATTATGTTCTAATACGCCCGACCTTCACCTTACACATACGATCGACCTCGTTTCCGATGATGGATCGCGGACGATCCAGCGGCTCGGGGAGCTTGCCAGCTATGCGAGTGCCGAACTGGTGTTTAAACAGGCCGCCATCGAATGGCCGCGCGCGCGTATCCTTTGGCGGCACGGCGCTCGGATTCTGCGCGATAGCGGCTCTGGCCGCCGGGGCGCCCCTTAAGGGCACTGCTACGCCGGGCCGCCTTCAAGGCGCGTATCCCCGACTGCGCTTCGCCCTCAGCAGGATCGAGAAGGCATCCTCTGCCTCTTGAGGCTCGTTGAACCAGTCCGTCCGGCTCCGACCCGATGTCCCGATCCGCCCCCAGTGGCGCACCACCCCGAACTCGCCGAAGAGGCTGGTCGCGAGCTCCAGGCCGTAGAACCGGTGCATGTTGCGGGAAGGGTCGGCGCGAGTAAGGAGGACGGGCGTCACGCCTAGGTGCCCGGTCGCATCCTCACAGGGGGACGGCATGATTTCAGGAGAGCCGGGCGGATGCGCAGCCAGCCAGTCGAGAAGATCGATCTGCTCCTCGCTCATGACAGGCTCCCTCTCCTCGCTGCCGGGAAGTAGGCGTAAAACGTCGCCCGGCTCACACCGAGGCGCTTGGCGATCTGCGCGACAGGTATGCTCGGATCCTTGAGAAGCGCCCGCGCCATCGCAAGGTCGTCCTCGGAGAGCTTCCGGCGGCGCCCGCCCTTGCGGCCCCTCGCGGCCGCGGCCTTGAGCCCTTCGAGCGTCCGCTCGCGGTTGAGGTCGAGGAAGTACTCGGCGATGGTACCTAGGAAGTTGAACATCAGCCGCCCGGTGGGTGTCTCGGTGTCGATGGCCTCAGTCAGCGACCGGATCTTGACCCCCTGCCCTTGCAGCTTATGGGCAGTGTCCAGCATCTCGCGCAAGCTGCGACCCAGCCGGTCCACCTTCCAGACCACGAGCTGGTCCTCGGGGCGCAGGAATCCAAGCGCGGCTTCCAGGGCGGGGCGCTTCGTGCCGGCGCGGCCGGACTCCTTCTCCTCGAAGATGCGCTCGCATCCCGCCCGCTGCAGGGCATCGCGCTGCAGGTCGAGGTTCTGGTCTTCGGTCGAGACGCGAGCATAGCCGATCAGCATGTCAGGATAGTAGCTGAACAGGGTATATCGGACAACTGATTTCCTGACACAGTTTCCAGACACAAAAGAGCTGCGAGGGCGAGGTCTGGGGCAGCGGCCACGGAGGTATCCAACATACGAACGTTTGTTTGACATCGAGCGCGATGGACGTGTCGCCGCCCGCCTGCTCCGTCGACGCAACCACGCAATTCTCACCCATAGCCGCGGGTCTTAGCTTTGGATTAAGGTCGGAGGTCACAGCATTATCACCGCGCCACAAGCGCGGCCAAGCGGGTAGGGCTGGAAGCGCCATCCCGCAAGATCACGATGCGGTCTGGCTCGGAGACGAACCAGGCGAAAGAACCCCACGCAAGGCCGGAGACGGTCTTCTTGAACCCTGCGGATTGACGGTCCTGATAAGCGGTCAGGAAGGCGATCTGTTCGCGCGCAAAGCCGGCTTCTTCGGTGAGGGCGAACAAAGCTCCTTGGCGGCGAGCGGTGATCGCCCCATCGGTTGCGACCACTTCAACAAAGACGATCAGCGGGTCTTCAGGTCCTAGATCTACAAGGATCAGATCAGGCAGGTTCCGGTCGGCCTCTATCTTAAGACCGATAGCTCCTGCGAGCTTGTCGTCCCGCGCCACCACCTTGTTGCCGCTCTCACTGAGCCAGAGCACGGCCGGGCTTTCTAAGAATTTCTTGGCGAACACCTCAATCACGGCCTGAGCGATGATCGAACTTGGTCCCGGTGCGAGCTGGCGAGTCTCACCATTGGGGAAGGTGACGAGGGCGCCGCTGCTGCGACCTGCAGCGCCGGCGCGGATGATAGAGACCCGCGCCAGAGCGCTTTTTGAGAGGTGGGTTTGCTGAAACTTGCCGATAGCGGCTTCCAGAGCGTCACCGTCGAGAGCCGGGTCGAACAAGGCCGCAAAATCAGCCTTCAGCGCGTAGCGCGGCAGCCCAGAAGTGGTGGGCAGATCGGTGCGGGCCAGCACGGCGCCGATGGCAACTAGTCCCTCGCGCAGAGTTTCGTCGCGGATCGGTTCGCGGCTGTTATCTGCATACCAGCGCGTGCCCTGCGCCTCATATTTTTTCCTGAGCACAGCACTGGCGTACCCTAGCCGGTCGCTTTCGCCCGACAGCAACGCCTGTTCTTGCGTCATCCGGTAGACATGGACGGGGCCGAGGTAGCTATTATGACCTTCGACCGCACCGACATAGAGCATGGTGAATACCGTGCTCACGGCCATGTCACGGATGCAGTAGATGCGGTTCGGCGTGCCTTCGGGGAAGATCAGCGGCAGCCGCTCGGCCACCAACTCGCGCGACACATAGGGAGGCAGAGCCGACATTCAGACGGTATCCTGATAGAGTCGTGCACATTCGGCCTCGATCCGCTCGCTGCTGGCGTTGCGAGCGATGAGTTCAGCAAGCGGCTGCAGATCCTCAGGCGCCGGAAGCGGCAGCGCTTCCAACTCGTAGGCGGAAACGGCGACGCTGCCGTTGATGCAGCGGAAGGCGCGATCGGCAGCCGCACTGTTGAGAAAGGTGGCCAGCACCGGAGCCGCAACCACAGGCTCGTCGCTTAAGGGACGCAGCATATTGAGATGGTTCTCAATGATGACTGCACCATGGACCTTCAGGAACTCAGCCGGCAGCGCTGCCGCAATAAGCCTGCGGCTCTGCTCCTTGGCGGTAGTCCGCTGCAGGAGCACGCACGACTTGCTGACGATGAGCCATTCATCGCCATTGCGCACCTCGAACCAGGGTGTATGGCCTCGTTTTTCGGCCCGCCAGATGAACCGGCCATCGAGGGTGATGGCCTCGGCCCAAATAAGCGGATAGCGGTTCCGGCCGGCTCGGCTGACGAGTTGCTTTTTGAAGCGGTTCCAGACCAGCGGGCCGGTGCTGACGGTGTATCCCCAATCTTCAAGCCGATGGCTTTTGCCAGAAAGGGCTGCGACTAGCGGAGCCTGTTTGGCGCAGCGCGGCAATATCCATGGTTGCGACGGATCGGCCGGCAGCGCGTAGCTGCCTGCGTCCTCGACGCGGACGGAGCCCCCTTCGATCGGCGTGATCTCGTGAACCGTGATCGGTCCCTTGCGGCCACGCTTGTAGGTCGTCAGCAGGACTTCCTGCAGGACCTCATCGAACACGCCGCGCCGCGCCGACACAAAATCCAACGTTACCGGACGGGCATCGCGTCCGAGCAGGGCGCGAAGGTTCTTAAAATACTCACCCGCTAGAAAGCTCGTCGGCGTGACATAGGCGATAACGCCATCGGTGCGGGCGTGGCGCAGGGCGAGATCGGTGAACAGGCCATAAAGATTGGCATGGCCGAACAAGCTGCGCTTGAACCGTCCACGTTCCTCGGGATCGAGACGTACGCGGCCATAGGGCGGATTGCCGATCACGAGATCGAAACGGTCGCGAGGGGGGTTCTTCTTGAGGCTGTCGCAGATGGTGACCAGCACGGGAAGTCGACGGCCAGCCTCCTGTGTGATCGGCAGCATGACAGCATCGAGAGCGATCTGCGACAGCCAAGCGGCGAACGCGTCAATTTCATAACCACGCAACCGATTGGCGATGTTCTCGATCAGGATGCGCGAGGCGCAGCCCGGCAGCGCCTCGATAATTCGTCGCGCGACCGGGGCGAGGAAGGCCCCGCCACCACAGGCTGGATCGAGCACCCGGCAACGAGCCCAGTCCACGCCGGCGGTGCTGGCCTGCTCGATCAGCCGATCGGTCAAGGCAGGCGGCGTGTAATAAATGCCGAGTGCTGCCCGGTGAGGGCGCGGCAGCATCGAGGTGTAGATCAATCCGATATGGTAAACAGCGGTCTCGACACCGAGTTTCGCCGCGGTCTCACCGAGACTGTCGGCTAGCGCCTCCGCGGCTGGAGGCAGAGCAACCGTCTCGAAGACTTCCAGGGGCGGGCGCAGTGGCACCGTCCACCCGCGTTGCTCCACAGATTGTTTCCACCAAGCTCCGATTAGACGGGAGCCAAACGAGCGAGCGATAGTAAGCCGTTCCCTCTCAGCGGCGCTTTCGCCGAAAGCGCGAGCCATGACACGCCCAGCATCGATCATGTCGATAGCTGTTTCTGGTTCCTGCTCAAAGGATCCGTTACCGATTCGATAAGCGCTTATTCGATCGGTTTTCATTGCATATTCCAGTGCTGGTATAGAGGTATAACTGCTTCATCGGGAGGAAAACGCTAACGTTCTGGTGGCGAAGCCGAGCAGTTCCTGATCGTTGATGACGGCGGTTTCCCAAGCTGGGTTCGTGTCGTGGTGAAACCTGTTTGCATAATCGAGCAGGGCGCGCAGCTCGGTCGTGGCGACAGGCGATAGGATCTCGCCGGGCTGTCCATGCCGTTGCTGGCATAGACCGATAAATGGTCCGAGCAGCGTTCCTGGCGGAAACGTGGCTGGATGGGCGACGCGCATGAAGGCCTCGAGGATCGGCCGGAGGGAAGCGGCGACCTCCCGCTCGTTCACTGGATTGCCGGTCATGATATATTCCCGCACCAGTTCATGCCGACGATCATGTGCCGTAAGGGTGTCCTGCCGAACGTCCCACACCGCGAACGTCGAGCCTCTCGCATCGCGCATGATCCGGATAGCAGAGCGGTTGGTCCTGTCTGCGCCATCCCACACGGCGCAGAGGAAGGGCTTTGAGTGCGATAGCACGATCATCTGGCGGACCCGACCGCACAGTCGTTGCATCTCCTGCACCGTCGTGAGCCGGCGGTGTTCGTCTAGGCTTGTCATGGGATCGTCGATTACGACGATCTTCTCGGCCAGGCGCACATCCTGATCGAGGGAAGCGAAGAAGAACGCCAGTGCCAGGGTATTCCGATCGCCGGCACTGAGCGTGTTCTTGAATGACGGTCCGGTATCGCCGTTCAGGGCCACCGCCACATTGTTGATGAGCACGCTATAGCTGGCGGACGAACCACCTCGATTGTTCACCGACGTGACGGAGCCTAGGCGGAAGCCGGCGTTGAAGCGGCCGAGGTAATCATTGATCGCGGCCTCGTAGGTAGGAAAGATGCCTTGCCGATATTGATCCAGATCGGCGCGGGCTTTGTCGCGCAGGCTTTCCGTGGCCCGCTTGGCCGCCTTCTCGCCGAGGTAATCATCGCACAGCATGGCCGTAGCGGGTTCATGACGGGCCTTGGTGGCGGCGAGCTTGATGAGCTCGGCTGAGAGGGTGGCGACATTCGCGCCTGCGGCCCGTTCCTTGACGATGGCGAGCGGCGCATTGGTAGCGAGCAGCGCGGCTGACAGCTCGGCGACCGTCGCGCGGTGAGCATCGTACTCAGCGATGACGGCTAGGCACTCAGGCGAAAGCTCCATCGCTTCCAAGGGTGCGGCCGCCTTCGCGCGGAGGATTGTCAGCACCGCTTCGCGTGCGCCGCCCCAGGCCCGCGCAATCGCCGCCGTGTCCACGTCAATGTCGGGAACGTCGGTAAAAGACCGCCAGAACTCCCGATTCTCAACGGCGACGCGAACTGCCCGCTCGAACGCGGCCGGCACGTCACCACCATGCGTCGTGTTGATGCCTTGGCCGGATCCCTTGATCGCGGTCCTCAGCGCTTCATAGGCGTCGCTAAAATAGGCTTGGTAGTGCCTGATTAGTGGGGAGGGGCCCAGGTCTTGGGCGCAGAACGGGCAATTCTCGCCCGGCTGGCCTTCCGAGGCACCAGAGATGCGGGTCATACCGTCACCGACCCATGCTTCGCTTCCCCGGCCGAGGCTTCGGAGATGCGTCCGCACCCGCGCCGCAGCGTCGGCTTCCAAGGCAGGCAGGCCACGGGCAAGAAGCGTATTCAGGCCATCGGGATCGAAGGCCGGCAGCGAGAGAGCCGAGAACACGGGACGCGATCGAATGGCATCTGCCGCCTGTGCTGCCGATAGGTTGCGTTGGGCGGTCTCTATCTTGACCTCGATCGCCGGATCGGCGGAGAGGGCGGAGAAGGCATCGACGGTCAGGCTCCCGCGTGCTGCGGCGGGGATCGCGTCCGCTTTTTGGCGGAGCGTGCGATTATGCTCCTCCACACGAGCAATGTGCCCTTGCAGGGCATTGTTCAGGGCGACGCCGCGCTCCCCTAGGATCAGTTCGTGTAGGTTCTGCTTGTGTGCCGCCTCGATAGCGATCCCTGAGCAGACGTTCGCGGCCACGAACGCGTCATCGAACACCGCCATGTCGGGGTGGCGCGCTGACCATGCGCCGTTCTGGAAGGTGAGCGGTCCGCCGAGGGACGCCATGACCACATGCGGCGGGTGGGCCGAGCCAAGCCGACGCCGTTCTTCGACTAGCGCAGGATTACCCGTGCCGACAGACCGGAGAATGGTGGCTAGCGTTGTCTTGCCGCGGCCGTTCTCGGCATAGATCAGTGATAGCTTAGTGAGCGGTATTTGCGCGCCGGCAGTGACCGAGTCGAACTGACCGACGTTGCGTAAAAGTTGAATCCGCTCGATGGTCATATTGTCCCCCTTCGAAGGGTTTAGCTCACACTTGCAGGGCTTGGAACCAGTCGCGCGACGCCGCTTCGTTTAGAGCGGTTAGGGCGCGTCCCGGCAAGCGGGACCAGGCTCTAGTTCCAACCGACAAAGCGGTTTCCACCCGAGCCGCGCGTGCGCGTCTCGGCCCATGCGGGTCACGAGCCTTCGCGCAGGATCTGTGGCACGGGCTCGCCTCGGCAGGATCGTGCAGCCAGGTTGCGCCGCCCTTCCGTTACTCCGCAGACGGGCGAGCGCCGGTCCTGCAGGATGCCCGGCGGCACCGACCGGGAAATCCAGCAACTCGACGCTTTCCGGCGCCGTTCTCCGCGGGGCCGCCACCTGCATGACAGCGGGCCTTGCCGTCGCAGCCTTGCCGAGCCACCCGTTGGCGGGCGTTGGCATCAGCGGCCTCCCTTTTCCCTTCTGTGCAATCTGGGCCGGGGCGGCCGGCAGACCGGCCCGCGCGCGGGCCGTCAACGACTGATTTCCCTTGGCCTCCGGCCATTCCTCGCGAGGCAAATCAGCCATTGACTGCCGGCCTGATGGCCCCGGCCCTCCCGATTCGCACGGAAAAAGGAGAACCTCGATGTCCAACTACTACCGCGTCACCGTTCCCGTCGAAGGCCGCGACGGCAAGACCCGCTTCCGGCCTGTCGGCGTGATGTTCCCGCAAAGGGACGGCGCAAAGAGCGCCTTCACCATCAAGCTGGATTTCCCCGTCGGAGCCACCGAGCTGGTCCTCTTCGAGCCGAAGGACGCACCCGACGACACGGAGTGAAGGCCAAGGGCGGCGCAAGCCGCCCCTACCCCTCTCGCGACGGGCCGAGAGAGATCAGACAGGAGAAGCCCGCGCGAGGGCGCGGGCTGCGACAAGCTGGAGCCGTGCCGGAGGATCGACGGGCTGACGCCCGCTCACCCC
>ERZ501041.238-NODE-238-length-10128-cov-9.049935_pt1 | contig 10128 bp, 8 predicted proteins | sample MGYA00248848_ERZ501041 | MGnify/ENA primary metagenome ERZ501041 (study PRJEB25958, sample SAMN03398573) | human skin metagenome | study: EMG produced TPA metagenomics assembly of the Human Skin Microbiome Metagenome (human skin metagenome) data set.
GCGCCGTGGCCACCACCTATTTCCACGGCTGCGTCTTCGCGCTGGCGAACGGCAAGCCGTTCGTCGCCGCGCCGTCCTTCTATCGCTGGAACAAGCTGCGCGACCTGATCGCGCTGCTGGACGCGCACCGTCACCTGACGTTCGAGGACCGCCCCGCGTCCGAGGTGGACGCCGCGCTGGACACCCCGCCGCAGGTGGGCGCGCGGCTGGCCGGTTTGCGCGCGCGGTCCGACGCCTACCTGGACCGGGTTCTCGCATGACCCCGCCACTCGTCAGCCCGGACGCGATCGTCCGGTCCGGCCTCTGCATCGGCTGCGGCGCCTGTGCTGCGGGCGAGCCGCAGGCGCGGATGGAATGGGACCGCTTCGGCCAGCTGAAACCCACCGGCCCGGCTGCGTGGATGAACACCCCGACAAAGGCGTTCTCGGCCACCTGCCCCTTCTCACCCCGCGCCGAGAACGAGGATTCCATCGCCGCCCGCGCCTTTCCCGACGCCCCCCTGCTCGACGACCGCATCGGCCGCCATGTCTCCGCCCATGTCGGCGCGGCGGTCGAGGCGCCGTTCCGCGAGCGGGGCAGTTCGGGCGGCATGGTCAGCTGGATCGCGGCGGAGCTGCTGCGCCGGGGCCACATCGACGCAGTGCTGCACGTCCATCCGGGGACCGGGGGCGCGCCATTCTTCGGCTACCGCGTGGCGCGGTCGGTCGATGACCTGCTGGCGGGGGCCAAGTCGCGCTATCACCCGGTCCATCTGGCCGACGTGCTGGACGAGGTGCGGCGGGTGCCGGGACGCTATGCGGTCGTGGGCATCCCCTGTTTCATCAAGGCCGCGCATCTGGCCGCCGCGCGCGACCCGGTGCTTGCGGAACGGATCACCCACCGGCTCGGCCTGTTTTGCGGCCACATGAAAAGCGCCCGCTTCGTCACCAGCTTCGCCTGGCAGCTGGGCGCCGACCCCGATGCCGTCCGCGCGGTGGAATACCGCCGCAAGGACGAGGGGCGGCCCGCGAACTGGTACACCGCGCACCTGACGCTGGACGGCGGTGCGACCGTGCAGAAGGACTGGTGGCACCTCGCCGACGGCGACTGGGGTGCGGGTTACTTCATGAACAGCGCCTGCAACTGGTGCGACGACGTGGTGGCGGAAACCGCCGACATCAGCTTCGGCGATGCGTGGGTCGAGCCCTATTCGTCGGATGGGCGCGGCACCAACGTGATCGTGGTCCGCACCGCCCTGATGCAGCGACTGGTGGACGAGGGGCTGGCCGAGGGGCGGCTGGACCTGAAGGCGGTGAACGCGGATTTCATCGCCGACACGCAGGCGGCCGGGTTCCGGCAGCGGCGCGAGGGGCTGGCCTACCGCCTCACATGGGCCCGGCGCGGGGTGCGGCCGGTCAAGCGGGTCGCCCCCGACGCCACCGGGCTGACGCCCCGGCGGCGCGCGGTCTATCGCACCCGCGCGGCGATCAGCGCGGGGTCGCACCGCATGGCCGACATCGCGCGGCGGACCGGGCGGCCCGGCATCTATGTCCGTTGGGCCTGGGCCGCCTATCGTCTTTACGAAGGCCTCGTCTATGCGCGCGGGCGGTTCGGGCCGATTCTAGACCGGCTCGAACGGCTGTTGCCGCGCGGGCGGCGGGCGTGACGCGTCAGTCCTGTTCGGTCAGCGGCAGCTCGGCGTGCTGGACCACGGTCCAGTCCTCGTGTTCGATCCGCCGGTAAACGGAGGTGCAGGCGGCGCGGAACGACTTGTCGCCCTTGGACGCGGCGACCTTGTAGCCGATCACGATCAGCCCTTCCTGCGGCCGCGAGACGTGCTGGTCCGAGAACGTCACCTCGTCCCATTTGGGCGTGTGGCTGACCGCTTTGACCGCCTCCTCGCCCGCGTAGATATGCGGGTCGGTTCCAAGCGCCATCACGCATTCCCCGTCCACGTTCTGGTGGTAGCCCTCGTCCGAGGCGACCCACAGGCTTTCCTCGAAGCTCCAGATCCGGCTGTCGTCCATCGTCGTTCCTCCTGCGTTCGCAAGAGGACGCGAGAGCGATGCAAAAGGTTGCCTGAATAATTGTGAGAAGCGACGGGGCGTCAGCGCGGACGGGTCCAGAGGCCCGCGCGCGACAGGTCGGGCGGCGCGCGCCGGCTCAGCAGCGCGTCGCCCTGCGCGGCGGCGATCATGGCCACCTTGGCGGCCTTGCCGGTGCCGATCCGCTGGCGATAGGCGTCCGGCCCCCCGGCGCGGATGCGCAGCCCGATCGCCCGATAGATCCGCAGCGCAGCCGCGATCGACCACGCGGCGCGGTAAGGCAGCGCGGCAAGCCCGATCCGGGCCGAGGCGTAGTAGGGCTCGGCCAGGCCCAGCAGCTGCAGCGTCGCCGCGTACACGGCGGGCGACGGGGTGGCTGCGGCGGCGTCGGGCGTCTCGCCCGCCAGCCACGCGGCGGGCAGGTAGACCCGGCCCATCCGCGCGTCGTCCATCACGTCACGGGCGATGTTCGTCAGCTGGAACGCAAGCCCCAGATCGCAGGCGCGGTCCAGCACCGCGTCGTCGCGAACCCCCATGACGCGCGCCATCATCACGCCCACGACGCCCGCGACGTGATAGGCGTAGCGCAGCGTATCCTCGGGCGTCTGATACCGCGCGCCCTCCACGTCCATCGCGAAGCCCGCGATCAGGTCCATGGGCCAGCGTTCCGGGAAATCATGCCGCCGCGCCACCGCCCGCAGCGCCTGAAAGGGCGCGCCCACCGGCGCGTCGGTCCGCAGGGTGGCCAGCGTCTGGGCCCGCAGGTCGGCAAGCCGCGCCGCCGCGTCCTCGGGCGGCAAGCCTGCGTTCCCCCCCGTGCTTCCCATGTCCTGCCCGTCGATCACGTCGTCGGCGTGGCGGCACCACGCATACAGCATCACCGTGTCGTCGCGCATCGCGCGCGGCATCAGCAGGGACGCGGCGGCAAAGCTTTTCGATCCCTTGCGGATCACCTCGCCGCTGTCGCGGGCAAGGGTCGGGTCGGCGATGTCGGTCAAATCCGGTCCTGCGTCTCGGGGTTCCAGGCGTCGCGGTGGGCTGACGCGCGCTTGGCCAGCACCCCCGACCGCTTCAGGTCGGCCTTCAGCCCGTCCACGGGCGGCGCATAAAGGAACCCGAACGAGACGCAATCCTCGCGCCCCTCGACCGCGTGGTGCAGCCGGTGCGCCTGGTAGAGCCGCCGCAGGTAGCCGCGTCTGGGCACATGCCGGAACGGCCAGCGCTGGTGCACCAGCCCGTCATGGACGATGAAGTACAAGAGCCCATAGACCGCCATCCCCACCGCGATCCACCACAGGGGCGGCCACCACGCCGATCCGATCGCGAACAGCCCGATCGACAGGACGGTGAAGACGACGGCGTAAAGGTCGTTCTTTTCAAAGATGCCGTGGTCGTCGTCATGCGCCTCGTGATGGGACTCGTGCCAGCCCCAGCCCATCGGCCCGTGCATTATCCAGCGATGGGTGGCGTAGGCCACGAACTCCATCACGGCGACGGTGCCGATCACGATCAGGACGGGGACGAGAACGCTCATGGCGCATCCTTGGCCCGCGCGCGGGTGCCGGGCAAGCGCCACCACGGCACGCCGGGGTGCAGGTGGTGTTCGTGGTGGTAGCCGCCGAAGTGATAGCAGGTCAGCAGCGACAGCGTGTCGGACATGGCGGGCGAGCGGGCGTTGTGGCTGTCGGCGAAGGGCGCGTGGTCGTCGGCCCGGTGCGGCAGCCAGGTGCCGAACACGAACAGCTGGATCGAGGCGAGGATCGACGGCACCGCCCAGAACAGCACGTAGGGCCAGCGGTCGCCCAGGATCAGCGCATAAAGGATCGTGGCGCTGCCCAGCACCCAGAACTCCCGCCAGCCGAAGTAATGCAGGACGAACGACGCATACCAGCGCACCGGACCGCCGTGGGCGAAGTCGGGGTCGTCGTCGGTGCCCGGCGAACGGTGGTGGCGCATGTGCTGGACGATCATGCGGCGGAACGAAAACCCGGCGTAGAGCATGAGCGCCAGCGTCCCGATGGCGCGGTTCGCGCGGGGCGCGCCGGGGACCACCGCGCCGTGCATCGCGTCGTGGGCGATGATGAACAGGCCGACCGACAGCCACGTCAGCCCGATCAGGCACAGCGCCGCCACGACCGGGTGGGCGGGCGCGTCGAGGAACCAGACAGCGAAGACGTGAAGCGACAGCCACGCCGCGACGATTGCGGCGGTGATCGCCAGCGCCACCACCGTCTGGCGACGGCGGGGCATGGCGCGCGCGAAGTCGATGCTGGTCATGGCGTCTTTCCGCTTGGGCGGCAGACTTGGAATGTAGGCGCGTACGGTCCTTGCGGCAAGGGATGCAACCCGGCCCGCGCCTCGCCGGTTGGGGCGGGTAGGCAAGCGGGGTGACACTCTGACGACGATCTGCTGGTTCCGGCGCGATCTGCGGATCGCCGACAATCCCGCGCTGACAGCTGCGGCGGCCGAGGGGTCGGTGCTCGCGCTGTTCGTGGTGGACGAGGTGCTGGGCGGGCAGGGGGCGGCAACCCGATGGCGGCTGGAAGGCGCGCTCGAGGCGCTGGCGGCCGATCTTGCCGCGCGGGGTGGCGCGCTGGTCGTGCGGACGGGCGATGCGGCCGAGGTCGTGGCGCAGGTCGCCGCCGAGGTCGATGCCGACGAAGTCCACGCGAACGACTGGCCCGAACCCTCGCGGATTGCCTCCGACCGCCGCGTGGCCGCGCGCCTGACCGGCGACGGGCGCCAGCTGATCCTTCACTGCGGCCACCTGCTGGTTCCGCCGCACGAGATCCGCACCGGATCCGGCGGGGTCTACAAGGTCTACACCCCCTTCGCCCGCGCGGTCCGCCGCCACGGCGTCCCCGCCCCGCTGCCGGTGCCCAAGCTCGACTGGGCCGACCCGCCTGCGTCCGAGCCGCTGCCCGACATGGCCGCCGACATGAACCGGGGCGCCGACGTGCTGGCCCGCCACGCCCCCCAGGCGGGCGAGGCGGCGGCGCTGAAACGGCTGGACGCCTTTCTGGGGCGGACCGAAGGCTATACCCAGCGCGACCGCCCCGACCGGCCAGATGCGACCTCGGGCCTGTCCGACGCGCTGGCTGTGGGCGAGATTTCGCCCCGCACGATCTGGGCCGCGGCCGAACGGCACCTGCACGACCCCGCCCGCGCGCAGGCGGCCGAGAAGTTCCTGGCCGAGCTGACTTGGCGCGATTTCGCGTGGCACCTGCTGACCGAATGGCCGACGCTGCCGGCGAAGGAATGGCGCGCCGACTTCGCCGCCTTCCCGTTCCGCCGCGACAAGGCCGACGAGACCGCCTGGACCCGCGCCATCACCGGCGAGCCGCTGGTGGACGCGGGCCTGCGCGAGATGTTCGTGACGGGGCGGATGCACAACCGCGTGCGGCTTGCCGTCGCGAGCTATCTGACCAAGCACCTGCTAATCGACTGGCGCGTGGGGCTTCACTGGTTCGCGGACGCGCTGATCGACTGGGACCCAGCGTCCAACGCGATGAACTGGCAGTGGGTGGCGGGCAGCGGGCCGGACGCCTCCCCCTATTTCCGCGTGTTCAACCCGGCGACGCAGGCGGCGAAGTTCGACCCGAAAGGCGACTATCGCCGCCGCTGGCTGTGGGGCTGGGACGGCAGCGACTCGGACGATGCCCGCGACTATTTCGAGGCGGTGCCCCGGTCGTGGGGGATGGAACCCGGCGACGGCTACCCGGACGCGGCAATCGTGGACCTGGCGCAGGGGCGGCAGCGGGCGCTGGACGCGCTGGCGACGATGCGGATGGCTCAGCCGGACGCGGATGCGGACGCGGACGAGGAAAAATAGCCGCCCGCAGGCAGGCCGTCCCGGAACGCGGCGGCGGCGGCGCGGATCGCGGCCTGCTCGGTCGGGTCGAACCGTTCCCAGTTCCGCAGGATCGGCAGCATCCGGTTGTTCCCGCGCCAGCGATCCGCGTGCCGCGCGACGAAGTCCCAGTACAGCGCGTTCCACGGGCAGGCCCCGTCGCCCAGCCGCTTCTTCGGATCAAAGGGGCAGGCGCCGCAGTAATCCGACATCCGGTTCACATAGGCGGCGCTTGCCGCATAGGGCTTGGTCGCCATCAGCCCGCCATCGGCATGCTGGCTCATCCCCAGCGTGTTGGGCAGTTCCACCCACTCGTAGGCATCGACATAGACGGCGAGATACCATTCGTGCACCTGCCGGGGATCGACCCCCATCAGCATCGCGAAGGTGCCGGTAATCATCAGCCGCTGGATGTGGTGGGCGTGGCCGATGTCGAGCGTCTGGCCCACGACCTCGGCCAGGCAGGCCATGTCCGTCTCGCCCGTCCAGTAGAGGTCGGGCAGGTCGGCGGTCGCATCCAGCGCGTTCCGGTCCACATAGCCCGGCATCTCGCGCCAGTAGATCCCGCGCACGTATTCGCGCCAGCCGATGATCTGGCGGATGAACCCCTCGACCGAGTTCAGCGGCGCGCGCCCCTCGCGCCACTCGGCCTCGGCCCGGCGGCACAGGTCCATCGGGTCCAGCAGGCCGAGGTTCAGGTAGGGCGACAGCAGCGAGTGATAAAGATGCGGCTGGCCCAGCAGCATCGCGTCCTGAAAGCGGCCGAAGTCGTGCAGGGCGTTGGCGATGAACCAGTCGCGCGCGGCCTCCGCGCCCGCGCGGGTGACGTGCCAGCGGAACTGGTCCAGCCGCCCGACATGGCCGGCGAAACGGGCGCGGACGAGGGCGATCACCTCCTCCGTCACTGCGTCCGGTTCGGCGTCGGGCGCCTGCGGCAGGAACAGGTCGGGCTTTGCCGGGGCGCGGTTCTCGGCGTCGAAGTTCCAGCGGTCGCCGGCGGGCTGGTCGCCGTCCATCAGCAGGCCGGTCTTGCGCCGGACCATGCGGTAGAAATGCTCCATGATGAAGCTGCGGCGACCTGAGGCCCATGCCTCGAACTCCTCGCGCGAGACGATGAAGCGGTCGTCGGCCAGCAGGTCCACCGGCACGCCAAGGGTCGCGGGCCAGTCCTGCATCTGGTCCCACAGCCGCCATTCGCCCGGCTCGGTCACGGCGACGCTTGTCGCGCCGGTGTCGCGCAGCGCGTCGGCCACGGCGGCGCGCAGGTCGGGGGCGGCGTCGGGGTCGTCGATGCGGCGATAGGCGACGCGCCAGCCCGCCGCCCGCAGTTCGGCAGCGAAGTGGCGCATCGCGGAAAAGACCAGCACCAGTTTTTGCTTGTGGTGGTCGGCGTAGCCCGCCTCGGCCGCGACCTCGGCCATCAGCACCGTGTCGCGCGCAGGATCGGCGTGGCGCAGGGACGAGATCCCCGGCGACAGCTGGTCGCCGAGGATCAGGATCAGGCGCGGCTTATCCGCGGGCATCGGCGAGCATCAGCCCGGCGGTGGCCTTGGCCGACCCCACGACGCCGGGGATACCCGCGCCGGGATGCGTTCCCGCGCCGACGATGAACACGTTGCGGATGCGGTCGTCGCGGTTGTGGGGGCGGAACCAGGCCGATTGCGTCAGAATCGGCTCGACCGAAAAGGCGCTGCCGTGGTGCGCGTTCAGTTCGGACGCGAAGTCCGAAGGCGTGAACACGAACCGCGTGGTGAGCGACCGGCGCAGGCCGGGGATCAGCCGTTCTTCCAGCGTGGCGAGGATGCGGTCGGCATACGCCTCTCCCTTCGCGGCCCAGTCCACGTCGGCGCGGCCGAGATGGGGGACGGGGGCCAGCACGTAGTGCGTGGACTGGCCCGGCGGGGCCATGGACGGGTCGGTCACGCACGGCGAATGCAGGTAAAGCGAATAGTCGGGCGGCAGCGCGGGTCCGCCGAAGATTTCGGTCACCAGCTCGCGGTAGCGCGGGCCGAACACGACCATGTGGTGCGCGAGCCCTTCTGGCAGGTGGTCCAGCCCGAAATGGCAGACGAACAGCGACATCGACCAGCGCTTGCGCCCAAGGCTGCGCGCCATCGACTTGCCGCGCGGCGTCCCGCCCAGCAGGTCGCGGTAGTGGTGCATCACGTCGGCGTTCGAGGCGACCTGCGCGCAGCCGATCCGCCGCCCGTCCGCCAGCGTGACGCCAGTGGCGCGCGCGCCCTCGACCTCGATCCGCGCGACGCGGGCGTTCAGTTCCAGATGCCCGCCGAGGCGCTGGAAATGCCGCGCCATGCCCGCGACCAGCGCGTTGGTGCCGCCCTTGGCGAACCATACGCCGCCCTTTCGTTCCAGCGCATGGATCAGCAGGTAGATCGAGCTGGTGGTGAACGGATTGCCGCCGACCAGCAGCGAATGAAAGCTGAACGCCTGCCGCAGCCGGGGATCCTTGATGAACCGCGAGACGACCGAATAGACGGACCGGTACGCCTGCAGCCGGACCAGTTGCGGCGCGACCCGCATCATGTCGGAAAACGACTGGAACGGCACGGTGCCGAGCTTGTCGTAGCCTTCGGCCATCACCTCGCGCGAGTAGGCGAGGAAGCGGCGGTAGCCCTCGACATCAGGCGGGTTGATGGCGCGGATTGCGGCCTCGATCTGGGCCTGGTCGTCGGCGTATTCGAACGTCGAGCCGTCCGGGAAGACGAGGCGGTAGAACGGCTCGACCGGGACCAGCGTCACGTCGTCGCCGATCCGGTGGCCGCTGAGGCTCCACAGTTCGGCCAGCGCGGCGGGGTCGGTGATGACGGTCGGGCCCGCGTCGAAGACATGGCCGCGCTCGTGCCAGACATAGGCGCGGCCGCCGGGCTTGTCGCGCGCCTCGACCAGCACCACGCGGCGGCCCGCCGCCTGAAGGCGGATCGCGAGCGCAAGGCCGCCGAGGCCCGCGCCGATCACCACGGCGTCGCAAGTCTGGGGCAGGGATGTCATGTCGTGCGCTTTCGTCTGAGGTCGTCGATCAGCGGGCCTTCGCGCAGGCAGGGCAGCGCGTCGCGGACCGGGATCGGGGGGCGGCCGATCAGGATGCGGGCCTGGTCGGCGCGGGTCAGGTCGCCCGCGTAGAACCGCTCGATCAGCGGCTCGGGCAGGCGGTAGAACCGTTCCAGCACCTTGCGCCGCGCGGCCGGCGCCGCGCCCATGAACAGCATCCGGCTGAGCAGGCGCAGGAACCCCTGCCGCGCGGCCGTGTCCAGCGCAAAGCGGCGCATCGCGGCCATGACGCCGGCGGTCGAGGCGGGGGCGTCCAGCAGCGCGGCGGCGATCGTGTCGGCCGCGCGCGCGGCCAGCGGCAGCGAGTAGCCGGTGACCGGGTGAAACAGGCCCGCGCGCATCCCCGCCGGGACCGGGCCGCCGACCGCGTCGTTCCACAGCGCCTCGGCGTCGAAGGCCATCGCGATGGGCAGGACGCCATGCTCGCGCCGCATCTCGGTCCCGTCCCAGCCCTGCGCGCGGGCGTAGTCGCCGATCCCGGCGGCGAAGCTCGCATGATCCAGCGCCGGGCCGTCGGAATAGCGGGTATCCTCGATCAGGATCCGGTCGGGCGCGAAGGGCAGGGTATAGACGAAGCGGTAGCCGTCCCGCTGGTCCACCGTCGCGTCCATGATGATCGGCAGGGCGCGGCCGTGCGGACGGGGGGTGCGGATCTCGACCCCCACGAACTTCTGCCAGCCAAGCGCGAGATAGCCGCGCGGCACCCGGCCTGTCGCGTCGATGACGCAGGGCGCGTTAAGGCGGGTGCCGTCCTGAAGCTCGGCCCCCGCCGCGCCGATCGCGGCCGCGCGGCCGGGGCAAAGCGTGACCATCGGCAGCGCCTGAACCGCCGCGCGAAGCGATTGCGTCGTGAGGCTGGCGTAGCCCGCGCGCAGGCGGCGGACAAAGGCGGGGAACCGCACCTGTTGCCCCGGCCAGCGGTGGGCGATGGCGGGGGCGATCCAGCGGGCGGCGTCGGGGGACAGGTCGGTGTCGTGGAACGACCAGGTGTGGCTGCCGGACTGGTCGGGCGCGGGCGTGCCCGCGTCCACGATGACCACGCGGCGGCTTGCGTCGCGGGCCGCGATCGCCAGCGCGATCAGGCTGCCCGCCAGCCCGCCGCCGACGATCAGCACGTCGGCGTGGGTCGCGGGCGGCGGCGCGGGAAAGCCCGTCATCGCACCCGCCCCAGCGCCGCCTCGACCG
>ERZ501041.239-NODE-239-length-10065-cov-3.664436_pt1 | contig 10065 bp, 12 predicted proteins | sample MGYA00248848_ERZ501041 | MGnify/ENA primary metagenome ERZ501041 (study PRJEB25958, sample SAMN03398573) | human skin metagenome | study: EMG produced TPA metagenomics assembly of the Human Skin Microbiome Metagenome (human skin metagenome) data set.
GGACATGGCGCCGCCGCGATTACCCGCGCGCAGCCCCAACGACCGCCCGCAGGTGTTCGCGGCGGACGGGCGGCACCGCCGCAGGGTGGCGCTGCTGACAGGTTGCGCGCAAAGGGCGCTCAACACCGACATCAACGACGCGACCATCCGCCTGCTGCGCCGCGCGGCGACCGAGCACGGCGCCGCCGTGATCTGTGTGACCCACGACCCGCGCCTGGAGGCCTGGGCCGACCGGGTCATCCACATCGAAGACGGCAAGATCCTGGACGATCAGCGCCGCACCCCCAATCCGGACGCCGTTCTGGCGTCGCACCACTGAAACGACCGACTTAGGACCGAACGCCCATGCCCGCCCTTTTGAAGAAGAAGCGCTTCTGGATCGGCATTCTGCTGGTCATCATCGTAATCGTCGGATTCATGAGCCTGCAGGCCGCCGGCAAGGCCAAGAAGGCCGAGCTGGACAAGGCGGCCCAGACCAAGGTCGAGAGCCCCTACGCCGCCATCGCCAACGGCCGCGTGGACATCGAGGGCGGACTGATCCAGGTCGCGGCGCGTCGCGGCGGCGTGGTTCGCGAGGGGCTGGTGCAGGAGGGCGACCGCGTCACCGCCGGCCAGATCCTGGCCCGCCAGGAAGACGACGAGGCGCGCCTGGCCCTGCAGAGCGCGGCCGCCGCCGTGTCCCAGGCCGAAAGCCAGATGGCCCAGACCCGCGTCGCCATCCGCACCGCCCAGCGCGAGCACGAACGACTGGGCCGGCTGGTGGCCACCAACTTCGTCGCCGCCCAGCGGATGGACCAGGCCCAGGACGCCATCTCGACCGCCCAGGCTCAGCTCGGGGCCCAGCAGGCGGCGGTGCAGACCGCGCGCGCCCAATACGACCAGGCCCGTTACAATCAGGAGCTGACGGTGATCCGCGCGCCCATGGCGGGCCGCATCGTCCGCCGCTACGCCAATCCCGGCGCGGGCGCATCGACCCTGAACGTGTCCACCATGTTCGACCTTGAGCCTGACGCGCCGCGCATCATCCGCGCCGAGGTGGTGGAGAGCGATCTGCCCAACCTGCGCGACGGCCAGGCGGTCGAAATCTCGCCCGAGGGCGACGCCAGCAAGGTCTATATCGGCTCGGTCATGCGACGCGCGGCCGTGTTCGGCGCCCGCAAGCTGGCCTCGGACGATCCTTCGCAGCGCACCGACGAGCGCGTGGTCGAGGTGGTGGTCTCGGCCGGCGACGCGCCGCTGCTGATCGGACAGCGCGTCCTGGTCAAGTTCATGAAGCCGGGAGAGACCGCCGGCGCTCCGCGGGCGGTGGCGGCGGGCGTTGGTCCGGACCGGGCGATGAAGCCGGCCGCCTGATCGGCGCGGGCTCAGCGGCCGGTGAAGTTCGCCGGCCGCTTGTTCAGAACGGCGTCCACGCCTTCGGCATGGTCTTCGGTCAGGTGGGCCAGCGCCTGCATGGCCGCCGACATCTCGAGCATCTGATCGAAGTTGGCGTCCCGGCCCTGGCGCAGCAGGGCCTTGGCCATGCGCAGGGCCTGGGGCGGCTGGTCGGCGATCCGGCGTGCAGTGCTGACGGCCTCCTGCATCAGCCGATCGTGCGGGACCACGCGGTTGACCAGGCCCCAGCGTTCCGCCGTCTCGGCGTCGATGGAGCGGGCGGTGAACAGCATCTCGGCGGCGCGGGCGTAGCCGACGTTGCGCGGCAACAGCCATGAGCCGCCGTCGCCCGGAATGATGCCCAGCTTCAGGAACGGCACGCCGAAAGTCGCCCGGTCCGAGGCGATGCGGATGTCGGCAAGTCCCGCGATATCGCAGCCCAAGCCCATGGCCGGTCCATTGACCGCCGCCACTAGCGGGACCTCAAGCCCATACAGCGAGCGCACGATGCGATGCACCACGCGGCGATAGCGTTCGCGGATCTGTGCGCCCGAGCCCTCGAACAGGTCACGACGGTCGCGCATGGCGGTCAGGTCGCCTCCGGCCGAGAAGGCGCGGCCGGCGCCGGTCAGCACGACGCATCGGATAGAGGGATCGGCGTTCACCCGCTCGCACGCCGCCGCGACCTCGTCGCCGTCGCCGAGATCGGGCAGGGCGTTCAGCCTCTCCGGGCGGTCCAGCGTCAAGACGACCACGCGGGCGTCCGCGCCGTCCAGGCGTTCCTCTGTGAGCAGCGGCATGGGGCGGTCTCCTGAAGCCTTGGCTCGTCTTCGCCCCGCGCCGTCGCGTCATGCAAGGCCGCCCATGCAAAAAGCCCCGGCGCAGGGGCCGGGGCTCTGTCGGTTTTTCACGAGGCTGGGGTCAGTCGCGCTTCTTGATCTCGATGGGCACGAAGTTCGAGGGATGGCTGACCACCCGACCCGAGTTCGAGGGCATGTGCCGCGTGTTCACCAGCATCCCGCCCCACAGGGCGAAGGACATCATGGCGTGCTGGAGGTTGCGCTCCTTATCGTTCATCTTGGCGTCTCCTTTCGCAGAACGATGAAAAGAGACGCGTCGTGCTTGTGGGGGGATCTCACCCGCTTCAGTCGTTTCGCGTCGGGTTCTATATGACAGGTATGCGACAGAAATGCAAGAAACGGATGAAAATGGAGGGGTGAGGACGGCCGCTGAACCGCCCGCCAGACCACCCAAATCCATTGCAAGCCCCTGCGTGCAGGTGTGCGCTATCGACGGCGCGTCCGGCCTATGCCTCGGCTGCTTCCGCACTCTGCAGGAGATCGCCGGCTGGCGCGCGCTCGGCGATGATGGCCGCGCACGGGTCATGGCCGAGCTGCCGCTGCGTCGGGAGAGGATGGATGCCGTCGGCTGAGCCGTAACCTTTCGTCAGGCACGTCGCTTCATCGGGCGCCAACTGTAAGTCCCTAGAACCAGCCGAAGTCGCACGACCGGCGACATTCTGTGTGGGTTCTCATGTTCGACAAGGCCATCCAGTCGTCATCCGTCCTCGGCGCGGCCCTTTTGGCGTCGCTCGGCGCGGCCTACGGCCTGAACCACCTGTCGTCGGGCGGACAGGCGCAGGCAGCGGTCGTGACCGTCGCGCCCATCGCGGGGCCGCCGGCCACCGGACAGGCGGCGCAGGTGGTGCGTGGCGCGGACGGCCACTACTGGGCCGAGGCCGAGATCGATGGCCGTGCGGTGCGGGTGCTTGTCGACACGGGCGCGACCGTGGTCGCCCTGACGCGCCAGGACGCCCAGCGTCTGGGCCTGAAGGTCACCTCGGCGGACTTCAACCGGGCGGTGCAGACCGCATCCGGCGAGGCCAAGGCCGCCTCCGTCACCTTGGCGTCGGTGTCGGTGGCGGGCGCCACGGTGCGCAAGGTGGAGGCCCTCGTGGTCGAGGAGGGCCTGTCCCACTCGCTGCTGGGCATGAGCTATCTGGGCAGGCTGTCGCGCTTCGAGGCCTCGCCTGCGGGCTTGACGCTGAGGCCCTAGGCGCCGCTCATCTGGCGGCGCGCCTCGCTGAAATACTGCCAGCCGGTCCAGACGGTGATCACCGCAGCGAACCAGATCAGGAATACGGCGAAGGATTCAAACGCCGGCTGCCACGACAGCGGCGATCCGTCCGCCTGCTGTAGGCCGAAGGCCGGCCAGAGCAGCGTCAGCTGAAGCGCGGCCAGGGCCACCATCTGCAGCGTGGTCTTCCACTTGGCCAGCAGGGTGACGGGCAGCTGCACGCGTCCGGCGGTGGTCTCACGCAGGGCTGACACCGCGAACTCCCGGAACAGGATCAGGCCGCAGGGCAGGGCGATGCCGGGCAGGGAGCCCGAAGCCAGGACGCCCAGGATCGCGCCGGTGATCAGCACCTTGTCGGCGATAGGATCCAGGATCGCGCCCCAGCGGCTGACAGCGTTCCAGCGCCGCGCCAGGAAGCCGTCGACCCAATCCGTGGAGGCCGCGATCACGAAGATCCAGAACGCCCAGACGCCGAAGTCCTGCTGCGCTTCGGGAGAAAGGACCGCGTCCAGCGCGCCCGGCGCCGCGCCCGCCAGCATGGTGAACATCACCACCCCGGCCGCCAGGCGGATCGCGGTCAGGATGTTGGGGATCGGATTGGGTCGGGTCGGGGTCACGGGCGGCCTCGAGAAACAGCGGAAACTGCGAAGCCAACGCTTCTAGCGGCCGGATCGTCGCAAGTCTTCTCTATGCAGCGTCGCCGCATCTTCGCTACGCAAGGACGCATGAGGACCCTTGTCTCCGATCCGCAGGTGATCGCGCCCAACTTCAAGCGGCGGCTTTCGGGCGTGACCACGACCCTGTTCCGCGTCGCTCCGGTGCAGGCCCGGTCGGTGCGCATTGCGGTGCTGGGACCTGTCGTGCCGGACGAAATCCCGCAGATGCGGTTCCGAGACCTCCTGCGCCTGGCGAGACGCCCCAGCGATCGGCCGTTTCGCATCTGGCATGCGCGCCGCAACGTCGAAATGCTGGCCGGCGTTGTCTTGCGCGACCTGCTGCGCTTTCCGCTGAAACTGGTGTTCACCAGCGCCTCGCAAAGAAAGCACACGGGCTGGAGCCGGTTTCTGATCGGGCGGATGGACGCGGTGGTGTCGGTGTCCGATTTCACCGCGGCCTATCTGCAGCGCCCCTCCATCGTGGTGATGCACGGCATAGACACGGCGGTGTTCCGCCCTGCGAGGGCCGGGGAAGCGCGCCCGGCCGATCTGCCGCCCAACGGACGGCTGGTCGGCTGTTTCGGGCGCATCCGGGCGCAGAAGGGGACCGACGTATTCGTGGACGCCATGATCCGGGTGCTTCCCGACCGGCCCGACGTCAAGGCGGTGGTGCTGGGTCGCGCGACGGGGGAGCACCAGAACTTCCTGGACGAGCTGAAGGCGCGCGTGGCGGCGGCGGGCTTGAACGACCGCATCCTGTTTCCGGGCGAGGTGGGACCGCTGGAGACGCCGGCCTACTACCGCGCGCTTTGCCTCTATGTCGCACCGCAGCGCTGGGAGGGCTTCGGCGTCACGCCGCTGGAGGCGATGGCGTCGGGCGCGCCCGTGGTCGCCACTACGGTGGGCGCCTTTCCGAAGCTGGTGATCGACGGAGAGACCGGCTCGCTGATCCCGCCCGGCGATGCAGACGCCATGGCGGAGGCGGTGGGGCGATGGCTTGACGACGATGCGGCGCGGGCCAAGGCGGGCGCGGCGGCGCGCAGCCGGGTCGAAACGCAGTTCTCGCTGGAGGTGGAAGCCGAGGGGATCAACGCCGTCTATCAGCGCCTTTGGGATCAGGCCTGATCGACGCGGATCGGCAGGATGGCGCGGAACTCGGCGTCATCGAACGCAACCGGCCGCAGCACCACGTCGAACGGCCGGCGCAGGTGTAAGCCCGCCAGACGAACCTGCGTCGCGACCCGCCGAGCCGCAAAGATCGGCCGCTTGCGCTCCTTGGGCGCGCCGATCCGCGCCTTGCAGATGGAGGTGGCGATGGTGATGCCGGGATCAAAGCCGTGCTCGGTCAGGATGTGGGCCTGACGGGCCAGTGCGGGCTCGACCTGCGCCATGTTCAGCCGCGCGACGGCGAACAGAAAAGCGTCGGACGGCGCGGCCGTCGTCTCCATCCGCTTCAACAGCTTGGCGGCGCCTGAGGGCGACACATGGTAGGCGGCCGAGCCGGTCTTGTCGCGGATGACACGGGTAAGGCGGAAGTCGGCGTCCGATTGGTCCGCGTTTCGGGCGAAGAATTTGGCGCGACCGAAATCCTCGAGATTGATCAGGTCGTAGCCCGCGGGCAGCCGCTCGATGACCCGTGCGAAGCGCGGCGACAGCACAGCGTCGTCCTCCAGCACCACCAGCCCTTCAGGCCGATCCAGCGCCATTCGCCAAAGAGCGGCGTGCGAACGCAGCAAGGCGATCTCGTTCAGCGTCAGCTTGCGTTCCCAGGCGTCTGCAAACCGCTCGTATTCGCCGGGCCCGAGGTCCTTGGGTTCTGTCGCGCGCAGGCGCTGAAGGCGAACGCCGCGCGCCCTGCCTTGCGCCTCCATGAAGGCGCGCCGGTCGTCGGCGCGATCCAGGTTGATGTAGAAGACGTCCACGGCGCGTCAGTCGGTCGGCAAGGGCTCGAACCGCGGCGCAGGGGTCAGGGCCGTCAGAACGCCGTCCGCAATGCCGAAGTGAAGGCCGCTGAGCGTCAGCTGGCCCGCCGCCTCGCGCTCGGCGATCCAGGGGAAGGTGCGCAGATTGCGGATCGACAGGCGGACGATGGCTTCCTCGGCGGCGCGCACGACCTGATCGGGCTCGACCGTCTCGGCGACGTGCTGGACCACAGGCGCGCCTTGGGCCACCCAGGGCGCGACGAAGTCGGGACAGTCTTCGGGCGCGCCCGTCAGCATGGCGCCGACGCCGCCGCAGGAAGCGTGACCCATGACCACGATCCTGCGGACCTTCAGCACCTTGACGCCGAACTCGAGCGCGGCCGAGACGCCGTGAAGCTGGCCGTCCGGCTCATAGGGCGGCACCAGGTTGGCGACGTTGCGCACCACGAACAGTTCGCCCGGCGCGGCGTCGAAGATGAGCGCGGGATCGGCCCGGCTGTCCGAACAGGCCACGATCAGCGTGTGCGGCTTCTGGCCATCAGAGGCCAGCGCCCCATATTCAGCCCGCGCCTCCGGCCATTTCTCGGCGCGGAAACGTCGGTAGCCGGCGGTCAGTTCGTCGATATCGTCGGTCATGATTCCGCCTTAGCGGTTCGCGCGTTCCTGAGAAATCGTGTATACGCGTATATACAAGGAGCGATCCATGCCGATCGTCAGCCGAACATTCCGTAGTGGAAACAGCGACGCCGTCCGCCTGCCCAAGGAAATCTCCTTTGGCCCCGGCGTCGAGGTCGAAATCGAGCGCAAGGGCGATGTGGTGACCATCGCACCCAAGCGGCCGTCGATCAAAGCAGCGTTGGCCAAGCTGCGCAGCCTGCCGACGCCCTCCAGCATCGGGGAGCGCCATGAGGTGCAGATCCCGGACAGGCCCGGCTTGTAGGTGTCCTATCTCCTCGACACGAACCTCGCCATCCACCTGCGTGACGGTGACGGCGTCGTCGACGAACTCGTCGATAGCTTGCAGCCGCCCCTGCTGCTGTCCATCGTGACGACAATAGAACTGGAAGCCGATCTCGGGCGTTCGCAGACCGATCTGCACGTGCGTCGCCGGCGGCTTGACGCCTTGCTGGAGGCCGTTCCGGTCCTGCCGTTCGGTTCGGAAGAAGCAGCCGCTTACCGCAACATGATATCGATCTGCGGCTTCTCGCGCCGCAAGGTGCTGGACCGCATGATTGCGGCCCAAGCCATCACGTACGGCGCCACGCTGGTGACGCGCAACGGCGACGACTTCCGCGACATTCTCGGACTCCGCCTTCTGGAGTGGTGACAAGAGGCCTCAGGCCTTGTGAAAGAAGGCGTGGATGCGCTCGGCCAAGGCTTGGTTGACGCCCGCGACCTTGACCAGATCGACGACCGAGGCGCGGCCCACGCCCTTGGCCGAGCCGAAGGCGTGCAGCAGCGCCTTCTTGCGGCCAGGGCCTACGCCCTCGATTTCGTCCAGAGGGTTCTTCTTGATGTCCATGGAGCGGCGCTTGGCGTGGGCGCCGTTGGCGAAGCGGTGGGCCTCGTCGCGCAGCCGCTGGAGATAGTACAGGGCGGGAGACTTCAGCGGCAGCATGAAGGGCGGCTTGCCCGGCATGAAGAACTTCTCCAGGCCGGCGTCGCGGTCCGGGCCCTTGGCGACGCCCACCACCGTGATGTCGTGGACGCCCAGTTCGGCCATGACCTTGAGCACCTCGGCCAGCTGACCCGCACCGCCGTCGATCAGCAGCAGGTCGGGGCGGTCGACGTCCTCGCCCGCCTCCTCGTCCTTGACCAGGCGCGAAAAGCGGCGGCGCATGACCTCGCGCATCATGCCGTAGTCGTCGCCGGGCGCGAGGTCCTCGCCCCGGATGTTGAACTTGCGGTACTGGTTCTTGCGGAAGCCTTCCGGCCCCGCGACCACCATGCCGCCGACCGCATTGGTCCCCTGGATGTGGGCGTTGTCGTAAATCTCGATCCGCTCGGGCCGGCCTTCCAGACCAAAGGCTTCGCACACCTCGTCCAGGATCTTGCCCTGCGCCGAGCTCTCGGCCAGCCGTCGGCCCAGCGCCTCGCGCGCATTGGTCAGGGCGTGATCCACCAGCGACAGCTTGTCGCCGCGCTGAGGTCGGGCGATCTCGACCTTGCGGTCGCCCTTCATGGAGAACGCCTCCTCCAGCAGCTCCAGCTCGTGCGGGCGCACGTTGGACAGGATCAGGCGCGGAATGGGCTTGTCTTCGTAGAACTGGCCGAGGAAGGCGGCCAGGATCTCCGGGTCCGTGTCGGCCCGGTCCACGCGGGGGAAGTAGGCGCGGCCGCCCCAGTTCTGGCCGGCGCGGTAGAAAAACACCTGCACGCAGGCCTGGCCGCCGTCGGTGTGCAGGGCGAAGACGTCGGCCTCGGCCACGCCTTCGGCGCTGACGGAATTCTCCATGGCGATGGCGGATAGGGCGCGGATGCGGTCGCGGATGCGTGCGGCCTGTTCGAAGTCCATGTCCTCGGCGGCGGCGGTCATCTCCTGCGACAGACGGCCGATCACCGCACGCGACTTGCCGCGCAGGAAGCTCTCGGCCTCGGTGACGAGGGCTCCGTAGTCCTCCAGCGAGATCAGGCCGGTGCAGGGCGCCGAGCAGCGCTTGATCTGGTGCAGCATGCAGGGCCGGGTGCGCGTCTCGAACACGCTGTCCGAACAGGAGCGCAGCAGAAAGGCCTTCTGCAGGGTGTTCAGCGTCCGGTTCACCGCCCAGGTCGAGGCGAAGGGGCCGAAGTAGTCGCCCTGAACCGTATGCGCGCCGCGATGTTTGCGGACCTGGGGGGCGCGGTGATCGCGCCGAATCATCAGTTCGGCGAACGACTTGTCGTCGCGCAGCACCACGTTGAAGCGCGGCTTCAGCTTCTTGATGAAGTTGGATTCGAGCAGCAAGGCTTCGCGCTCGGAGGCGGTGACGACCAGCTCCATGGAACGGGTCAGCGACACCATGTGGCCGATGCGCTGAGTATGAAAGCGCCCCTGCGCATACTGCAGGATGCGCTTCTTCAGCGAGCGCGCCTTGCCGACATAGAGGCAGGCGCCGTCCTCGCCGTACATGCGGTAGACGCCGGGCTTGTCGGGCGCGCGACTGGCCTCGTCACGGATCAGGGCGGCGGCCTTCAGGTCGCCGCCGGACAGCGCGCTCAGGGTCTCCTCGGTCATCGGGCGGAATATAGGTTCAGGACCGCCGGACCAGAAGGACGCCGGCGAATACAAGGGCCACGCCGGCGATGCGGCCGAGGTTCAACGGCTGGCGCGGCACGCCCAACGCGCCGAAGTGATCCAGCAACAGGCTCAGCGCCAGCTGGCCCGCCACCATCACGGTGATGGTCATGGCCGCGCCCAGCCGAGGCACGCCCCAGGCCGCGGCGACCACGAAGCAGGCGCCGTAGAGGCCGCCGAACCAGGCGTAGGCGGGCAGGGCCTTGGCCGCCGTCATGTCCGGCCGCGTGTGCAGAACGGCGGCGGCGACCGCCAGCGCGATCGTGCCTACGGCGAAGGACACAAAGGCGGCGTTCACCGGCGAGCCCACCGCCGTCGCCAGCTTCGCATTGGTCGGCGCCTGAAGCGCGGTCGCGCCGCCGGCGAGGATGACGACGAGGATCGGCAGAATCGCGGGGTTCATGAAACGATCCTAGCAGAGGGCGGAGGGAGGCGCCGCTTGCGACGGGGCCGTCCGCGCCCTATGCCTTGGACCTTCACAGGAGCACGCCATGCTGGCCCTCGCGATCATTCTCGGTTTCGTCGCCGTCTTCGCCGCCATCAACTATTTTGAGTTCGGCCGGGTTGACTGAGGCAGGGCGCGGCGCGGCGCTGGTCACCGGCGGCGCCAAGCGGATCGGGCGGGCCATCTGCCTGGAGCTGGCGCGCGCCGGTCATGACGTGGCGATCCACTGTCATAGGTCGGCGGACGCGGCCGAGGCGCTGGCCGGCGAAGTACGCGCCATCGGCCGTCGCGCGGCGGTGGTGCGCGCCGACCTTTCAA
>ERZ501041.240-NODE-240-length-9961-cov-4.781345_pt1 | contig 9961 bp, 7 predicted proteins | sample MGYA00248848_ERZ501041 | MGnify/ENA primary metagenome ERZ501041 (study PRJEB25958, sample SAMN03398573) | human skin metagenome | study: EMG produced TPA metagenomics assembly of the Human Skin Microbiome Metagenome (human skin metagenome) data set.
CTCAGATCAACCTAGGACTCTCGTTATGGCTGGATGAGAAATGGGGGTCACGTCATCATCGACGCAGGTCAGGACGCAATGTTCCACACACGACCCAGACCCCGCCATAGATGACAGCGAGGCCTGTCAGAATGGCTGCCAAACCTGAGACTTCCCAAAGGCTGGCGCCCATGGCGTTCAGGCGAACAAAAGCCTGAACGGCAGCGGTAGACGGTGAAAAATGCGCGAGCCAGACAAGACCTTCAGGCATCATGAAATGCGGCCACGCAGCGCCGGATAAGAAGAACAAGGGCGCGGAAGTGCCGACCAGAACCTGCAAAACCCGTTCGTGGCGATCGAAAAGCGCGCCTAGAAGCAGACCCACAGCGGCGACCGCCGCTGAAAAAATTGGCGCTAGCAGTAGGACGACGATCAGGTTGCCTGCGCGGGGATAGTCCTGAAACCAGAACACGAAACCGAAATAGAAGAGGCTGGAGGCTGTCCCAATCGCCGTAAGCGCCAGCCACAGACCCAAGCGCGCGCTGCGTTTCAGCCTAGCCGCGCCGGTCTCTCGACGCACGGCTGTGATCACGCCGGCTCCCAGCAATAGCGTCTGCTGCAAGATGATAAGACTGACCGCCGGCACGGCGTAACCGCCGTAGCCCTCCGTCGGGTTGAAGAGGGACACCTGCTTCAGGGTCGGCGCTAATCTGACGGCGCGGGCGATATCAGGCAGCCCTTTCAACTGCGCCTCGGCGACCTGCGCTGTTGCGGCGGCGACGGCTCTGCCGACCGCTGTGACACGAACCAGATAACCGCCGTTCAGCCAGATGGCCACGCCCGTCGGCGCCCCCCTGACCAGATCGGGCTCAAAACGCTGAGGCAGGACGACGACCCCATCGACCACGCCGCGCCGCATCAGTTCAAAGCCCTCAGCAGGGGATGAAATCACGGCGGCGACCTCGATCTCGCGCGAAGCATTCAGGTCTTCGACAAGAGTGCGCGTCAGCGCTGTCTGCGTCGGTGTCGCTATGGCGATGGGCAGTCCCGTCGCGGCCTGTCCGGCATAGGCGGCCGGATAGTAAAAGGCGTAAAGGACGACGGCCAGGATCAGCAGGCTGCTGACCGGCCGCGCACGCGGCAGGTTTCGGAACGTCGCGGCGAAGGCGGCGATAACGCCCTGTTGCGGGAGCGGAAAGTTCAAATCCTCAGGCTTGGGGACAAGACGCGCTCGTACCCGGATGAAAAGCGCCGAAACGATCAGACCGATCACGGTGACGCCGCTCAGAATCATCAAGTCTCGCCATGCCGTTGCTGAATCCGCCCCCGTGACCAGCTGACCCGTCTGCAGCCGTAGATAGTGCGTATAGGGAAGGATATCGCTCCAGATCCGGGCAAAGCGCGGCCCATGGTCCAGCGGGAGAGTGCCGTTGGAAAAGGCGATAGCCGCACCCGAGTAGATGGCGGTGGCCGAGAACGCCATATCCACCTCGCCAAGCGCGGCGACCAGAAAAGCCGATAAGACAACGCTCACCGCCATCAAGGCGAGTATGCCAAGGATCAGCAGCGGGAGAGACCCTGCCACACCCCAGCCCCGGACGCCGCTGAGCCAAGCGATCCAGGCCAACCCCCACAGGCTGAAGATTACGAAGTGCGGAATGAGTCGCCCGATCAGAGCCGTCGTTGTGAAGCCGCCCGTCTCGGTCTTGAAACGTTTGAAGGAGCCGCCCTGCATTTGCCGACCAACCGCCAGCACCGTGGAACAAGCCGCCAGCAGATGAAGAACCCCCGGCGCCAGAAGTCCGCCGAGAAAAAGCTCGAAGCTGAGTTGCGGATTGCCGACGACCGACACCTGGACAGCGGGGAGTTGCAATGCGGTTTCGGGCAATCCTCTCTGGCGCGCGCGTTCTTGCAACTGCTGGCCGGCCGCTGATGCGATGGCCGCGCTCTGCCCCAAGGCCGACAAGGCGCCGACCGTCTGGAAGGCACCATTGAACGACACGGTCACCTGTTCCGGCCGACGAAACGCCCCGTCAGAAAAATCTGCTGGGAAATGAGCGACGCTGTAAATCTTGCCCCGTCGCATCAAGGCCATGGCTTCCGTCATCGTCGCCGGAGCATGGGTCACGCGAACACCGGCGCTCGCCTCCATGTTGCGAATTGCGGCGCGGCTGAAGACCGAATTGTCCTGATCGACCACGGCGACCGGGGCCTGACGGATCACTCCAGGGGCCAGCATCGTCGCGATGACCATCAGCAGGATCAGTGGCAGGCCAAAGGCGACGAACGCGTCCCACCGTCGGGTCACCAGGACGCGCGCCTCGTCCCGAACGGCCGATACGAAGACGGCCGCGAGGCGTCTCACCGTGCGGACCAATCGAACAGCACGCTCATGCCAGGCCTCAGGCCGCTGACAGGTCGAACAGGCTTGGCCTTGACCTGAAAGCTTCGCACGTCATAGCCGCTCGACTGCCGGGTTGAGCGCCAAGTGGCGAACTCGCCTTGAGGATTGATGGCGGTGATCCGGAAGGCGACGTCAGCGAGGCCGAGTGCGGGCACATCGCCACGCACGATCGCGCCGATTTTCAGATCGCGAAACTGATCCTCGCGCACACTGAACGTAACCCAAGGGTCGCCGATGTCCACGATTGTGAAGACTGGCACGCCCGTGAGCACGAGCTCGCCGACATTGGCGAAACGCTCCGCAACCTCGCCGTCGTTTGGAGCAAGCAGTCGTGTCTCACCCTGGAGGCTTTGGACCTCGGCGACTGCGGCCTGCGCGCCTTGCACATTGGCATCGGCAACGGATTTTTCCTGCGGCCGTGTCCCTGCCAACGCCTTCAGATACTGCTGACGGGCGGCTTCGGACTGCGAGGCTGTAGCAGCGCGAGCGGCCACGGCTTCGTCACGGCGTTGGGCGGAAATCACGCCTTCGGCGAACAGATTTTCCGCCCGCCGCGCAGTCTGGTCCGCCAAACGAGCCGTCGCCTGAGCGGCGCGCCAGACGGACTCGACCGACTTCACATCTTCGCGCCGAGCGCCTTCGCGGCTCATCGACTGAATGGCCTCACTCGACTGAAGCAAGGCCCGGGCCTGAGCCTCCTTTGCTGTAACCTCCGGGCTGCTCATCAGAGCCAACTCTTGACCTGCCTTCACCTGATCGCCCTCTGACGCCAGAAAGCGCTCCACGCGGCTCGGCACCTTGGTCGCTACGGTGAAGGTTTCGGCCTCTACCATGCCCTGAACCTGATCCTTGGCAGGACGGGCCGCAAGGAAGAGGCCAGCGATGATGAAGGCGAGCAGCAGTACGAGACCGACGACCACGATCACAGGCAGAACGCGTCGTCGTGGAGACGTACGACCGGCCGCAAAGGTCGGCGCACCGTTTGTCGGGGCATCGGCAAAGGGAGGCGTCTCGCTCATGGCGCGCTGATCCGATCTTCGCGTTGCAGATAGTCATTCAATGTCAGATCGCTTCCCGACGCCGCTAGCAGGGCGGCCAGGCTGAGATCGTATTCGTAAGCTGCTGCTGCGCGTTGCAAACGCGCGGTCCCCAGAAGATTGCGGGCGTCCACGACCGAGGCGGCTGTGGCCTCGCCTTCACGGAACCCAACCTCCTGAACTCTAAGATTCTCGCTGGCGGCCTGCAGGCTGCTGTCCATGCTCAAAAACTGACGACGCGCCAATTCCGCCTGATTATAGGCTCGCGTGACCAGCAATCGGGCGTCGTCTCGGGCCTGTCGTTCCACCTCCGCAGCAGCCGAGGCGTGAGCGCGCGCTGCGCCCAGCATGCGTCGTCGATCCACCGTCGAAAACAGAGTGTAGCGCGCGCCGATCCCGACCGCCCAATCCGGCTCGGTCGGCAGAGCGTCGTCTGGATTCAGATTGTAGGTTCCAAATGCATAGACGGACGGCTTCATTCGTGACGCCGCAAGATCGGCGCCCGCCTCAGCCAGATCGCGACCGGCTTGGGCCTGCGCAAGGCGAGCGTTAGCCTGGCTTGCCTGGTCAAGAAACACGCCGGCTGGACCGACTGGGTCGCGGTTTACGAACAGGGGCGTGGTTGGAACGACGGTGCCATTGGTGTCAACAACCCTAGCGAGGGACGCCACGGCGTTGTCGTGCTCCAGTTCGGCCCTGTTGACCTGCCGCTGCGCCGCATCGCGGGCGACTTCGACCTGAAGCGTCTGGGCGTGGCTGAGCACGCCTTGCGATTCCAGCAGTCGAGCGTTGCGCAAATGCAGATCGAAGCCGTCACGGGTCTCGCGTGCGATCTTCAGCGCTTCGGCTGCCAGCACCTGGCCAAAGTAAGCCCGCGCCAGATTTACGTCCTCCAGACTGATCGCTTCCTGCTGTTTCGCCTGCGCCAGATCCACATTGGCCGACGCCGCTCGTCGTAAGGCTGGGATTGCGCCGCCGGTGTAGATCGGCTGAAGCGCCGTCACTGTGGGGCGAAAGGTCGTGTCGTCGATCTGCAGTCGGACGTCTTGCGGCAAGGCGGCGAAAAATTCGGGAAGCGCCGCTTCCAGCCGCTGACCGACACTCTGCAACACGTCACCCGGCACACCGGGCAAGTCCGCGATGAGCCCAGGAATGGCGGCGCCGAGCTCGGCCTGCGCGCGGTCCAGCGTGTCACCCAGCGAGAGATCGAATGTTTTGCGATAACGGATCAACTGAGCATCGAGCGCTACGGTCGGCCGATTCAGCCCGGCAGCCACATCCGCCTGGGCCCTCGCGGCCTGCATCCCATAGCCCGCAGCGCGACCGAGACTGGAATTGGAGCGCAAACGTTGTTGAGCAGCCGCAAAGGTCAGAGCGACTGTGGCCACGCCTGGGGCCGCCTCTTGGGGCGCGGCCTGAACTTGGGAGACCGCCGCAAGAGCGTTCGGCGCTGATCCGGCCAAAACGCCGACAGCAACTGAACCGATCCAAGCTGCACGCATCGTTTCACCCCGCCGTCAGGAACGACCAAATAACTCAAGCGCAGCCGTTACGTCCAGCAACTGGCGTTGCGAAATCGGCCAAAGGTCCAGCCCTATCCTCATTATCGAGCGGACGCCGTTGAAAGCTAATTCGCTAGAAGCTGACATCCCTTAGTTCGCCTTGGAGTCGAGGTCGTGTAGAAACGCGCTGAGCTACAGGGGCGCGGATGTGGCGACGAGGCGCGGAGCGCTTGCTTTCACGCCCTGATCGCTTCCATCAGGGGTTTCGTTCCGAGCACCGCCATCACCCGCTTCATGTTGTAGGCCAGGATGTGGAGGCTGATCTCGGTCTTCACGTTGGGCAACCGCTTCATGAGGAAGTGGGTGTGGCCCATCCAGGCCTTGATCGTTCCGAACGGGTGCTCGACCAGCCGCCGTCGGGTGCGCATGGCGCGGGGCGCGAGGTCCATCCGGGTCTGGAGCGCATCGATCACCGCCTCATGCTCCCAGCGCGTAACTCGACGCTCGATGCTGGGCGTACACTGAGGCTTGAGGCGACAGCCGGTGCAGCTGGCCCGGTCCCAGTAGCGGTGCAACGTCAGTCCTTTCTCGACGGTCGTCATGTGAAGCGGCAGCAGCGCACCGGCCGGGCAGCGATAGGCGTCCTGATCGGGCTGGTAGACGAAGTCCTGCTTGCCGAACCGGCCAGCCGCCTTCGCGCCTGAGGTCTGAGGCTTCGGTAGATAGGGCGTCACGCCCATGGCCTCGCAGGCCAGGATCTCCTCGCCGGAGAAGTAGCCGCGGTCGGCCAGCACATCGAGCGCCTCCACGCCCAGAGCGTTCTTGGCCTTCTGCGCCATGGACGCCAGCTGATGCTTGTCCAGGCCGGTCATGACCACGTCGTGGGCGACGATCAGGTGATGCTCGCCTTCGACGGCGGACTGGACGTTGTAGCCGACGATGCCGCTGCCTCGACCCGACGTCGCCATGGCCCGTGCATCGGAATCGGTCAGGGAGACCTGGCCGTCAGGTGACGCCTCGACCTCTGCCTCCATCGCCTTCAGCATCGCCATCTGTCCGCGGAGCCGATCGATCTTCTCGACCAGTCGCACGGATCGCGCTTCGGCCGCTTCGCCTTCCTGCCGGTCCGCCGTGTCCAGGTCCTGCAGATAGCCGGCGATGTGCTCGGCGACCTGCTCGATCCGCCGCTTCACCTTGTAGGCGGTGAAGTTGCGGTCGCGGGTGTTCACCGCTTTGAACTTCGAGCCGTCGATGGCGACCAAGGCGGCGCCGAACAGCCCGAGCTGCCGACACAGCACGACGAACTGGGCGCACGCCGCCTGGATCGCCGAACCGTTCTCGCGGCGGAAGTCGGCGATGGTCTTGTGATCCGGCGCCAGCCGTCCCGTCAGCCACATCAGCTCGACGTTGCGTTGCGCCTCGCGCTCCAGCCGCCGGCTGGACTGCACCTTGTTCAAATAGCCGTAGACGTAGAGCTTCAGCAGCATGGCCGGGTGATAAGCCGGCCGGCCCGTCGCGGCGGGCGTCATCCCCTCGAAGCCCAGCTCCTTCAGATCCAGTTCGTCGACGAAGACATCGACCACCCGGACCGGATTCTCCTCGGCCACATAGTCGTCCAGACACTCAGGAAGCAGCGTCTGCTGCCGGCGATCGGCACCCTGAACGAAGCGGCCCATACCCACCTCCTGCTGACCTCGGGAGGCTACCCTAATTCGCTCGAACCGAAGGCGTTTTCACACAGCCTCAGTCAGGAGCAGAATCCGGCAGCTCGCGCGGGCTAGGCCCGCTTCTGACTCATAGCAAGGGTTTGGAGCGTCCGCTCTGGGCCCTATGTGCCTGCATCTGGGCGAGCTGCCTTGGGTACCGAGGTTCGAGCGAACCCGATCACGAGAATGGCGATCGTGACCAGTTGGACGGCCACTCCCTCGACCGTCGGATAGAGGCCGAGGATTTCGATGCGGGGGACCCAGGCGAGCGGATGGACATCGAGCCAGCCGGCCTCCTGTAGCGCCGCCACCCCCTTGCCGATGAGCACGACCGACAGAATGGCCATCAGGATTGAGCTCAAGGAGAAGAACCTGCCGATCGGCAGGCGCTTGCTGTAGGCCAGCATGGCCCAGGCCACCACGGCCAGGATCGCCACCGCTGTCAGGGCGCCAGCCAGCATGCCCGCATGGCCCCCTTGGGTCCAGATCGCCGCATAGAACAGGATGGTCTCGAACACCTCCCGGTAGACCACCACGAAGACCAGCAGGAACAGGAACCAAGCTGAACCCTTCGAGAGCGCCTTGGAGAGCTTGTCGCGTATATAGGCCTGCCAGGCGTCGGCATGCGACTTGCCGTGCATCCAGATGCCGACGGAGACGAGCACGACCGCCGCCAGAAGCGAGCCAAACCCCTCGGTGAGCTCCCGGCTGGCGCCGCTGATGGAGATGAAGAAGGTGGCGGCCGCCCAGGTGGCCCCGCCGGCGACCAGCGCGGCGATCCAGCCGCCGTGGACGTAGCGCAACACCTCCGGCCGTTCGGCCTTCCTGAGGAGGGCGATCATCGCCACCACGATCAGCAGGGCTTCCAGACCTTCGCGGAGCAGGATGGTGAAGGCACCGAGGAAGCTGGCGAGATTGTCCGCCTCCTGGGGCGCAAGGGCGCGTTCGGCCGTGTCCAGCAAGGCGTTCGCGCGGGAGACCCGGTCCTCGACCTCCTGGACGGGCGCGCCTCGGCTGATCGAGACGCGCAGGTCGGTCATGGCCGTCTCGACCCGACGCAGCAACGCGCCGTCGCGGGCGCCGAGCGCCGGCTCCAGCGGCTCGAAGCCGTCTAGATAGGCCGACAGGGCCAGGTCGGTGGCGGTCTTGCGGTCGCCCCGGCGATAGGCGGCCTCGCTCTCCGCCAAGCGCGTCCGGGCCAGGGTCAAGGTCGATCCCTGCGGGCGGGCGGCCGCCTCCGGGTGGCGGCGCAGATAGGCGGTGACCGCCCGCGCCTTGGTCTCGCCGATCCGGCTCGCCAACTCCGCCGGCGTGGCCTGGGTGACGGCGGCCAGATCGGGATAGGCGGCGCGGATCGTGGGATCGCCCTTCCAGAGGCGCTCGCCTTCGGCGGCCTCGGCGTCGGTGAAGGCGAAGCGGCCCACGTAGAAGGCTAGGGCCCAGCGGTCCTCGGCCGGCAGATGGGCGAAGCTGGCCATGGCCGTGCCCTCCAGGCCCTGATCGATCACCTGATAGAGGCCGAACACGCTGCGCTGACGGGCGCGCTCCACGTCGGCGAAGGCGATCGCGGGCGGGTCGAGCCCCTCGGCGCCGGGACCGTCGGCCTGGCCGGTGGCGCCATGGCACACCGCGCATTGTTCCGCATAGAGCGTCGCGCCCCGGCTCAGATCAGGCGGGAACGATGGGGCGAGCGGGCTCGGATAGGCCGTGAGCACCGCGCCGGCCAAGGCCTTGGCCTGGTCGCCGACGACGCGCGGGTCCGCCTTGTTCCGAATGGCGGGCTGCAGGGTCTCGGCGTCCCGGACCAAGCCGGCCTTGGCCGGGTTGGCCGGCAGGGCGTCCAGACGGGTCCGGATCTGGCTGCTGAACTCGATCATCTCGCCGTATTCGGCCGGGTTGACGACCTCGCCGTTGGCCACCGCGCCGGCGTAGTCGACCGCCACATAGTCCAGCAGCCGCCAAGCGACCTGGGCCTCTGAAGCGGACGGCGACTGGGCCAAGGCCGGGCTGGCCAATCCCATGGCGAACAGCAGGGCGAGCAGGCGGAGCAGAGGACGCATGGGAAACCTAGTTGTGAGCGGCTCGCATTAGCATTCGGACCGCGAGACTGTCGCGCTTAAAGCGACGCCGAATGATCGTGCAGGGCTTCGATCACCTTGCAGGCGGAGACCCGGCCGCCCGCGCATTCGGCCGTCATCCGCGAGAGCTCGCCCTTCAGGACCCTGAGCTGGGCGATCTTCTGCTTCACCTCGGCCAGGTGGCGTTCGGCGATGACGTTCGCCTCGGCGCACGGGCGGTCCGGGTGATCGGACAGATCCAGCAGGGAGCGGATCGAGTCCAGATCGAACCCCAGCTGGCGGGCATGCCGGATGAACGACAGTCGGCGCTCCGCTGCGTCGTCATACATGCGCCGGTCGCTGGCGGTGCGCGGCGGCGCGGGAAGGAGGCCGATCTCCTCATAGAAGCGGATGGTCGGGACCTTGACCCCGGTGGCGGCCGCCAGCTTGCCGATGGGGCGCAGGCCCGACGAAGCGGAAGAGAGCAGGGTCATCGCGTCATCCCGGATTGGAGAGCTGAAGGCCGAAGAGCGTCGGGGCAGGAGGGATCATCGGCCCAGCCCGATAAGGACAATGGCGATGCCGAAGGCGCCGATCGTGGAGGCGCCGGTGAGGGCCATGCCGAAGGCGCGCGCGGCCGCGCCCCGGGCGTAACCGAGGGCGAAGAACACCCGGCCGACCAGATAGAGCGCAACCAGCACCGGCAGCAGGATCATCTCCTCCCCGCGCAGCACGGTGGCCAGAACCAGGTGGGCGCCGACCGCCAGGACTGTCTGTTCGAGAGAATTTTGAAGCACGGCGGCCGGCACGGCGAGCCTGGAGCTAGGTGCCGCATAGGCGGAGCCCGGCCGGTCGGCCTCGGAGCGGAACCGGATGCTGGCGACGACCCTCACGCAGCCCGCAAGCCACAGGAGGATCAACAGGTCCGTCCTGAGCGCATAGGCAAATCGATCGGCTGTCGTCAGGTCCGCCGCGGCGCCCAGAAGCGAAGGCGGCAGCCAGAGCCAGGCCGCGACCACGGCAGCGACGGTTATGGCGACCGCCAGCGCGGACCGGATGGCGATCGCCGTCTGTTCGGCGGACAACGTCATCAGGACGCGCGCTTCAGGTTCGCCGACGCCGCCGGGGCCTTCGGTTCCCGGGCGGCCAGCAACAGCAACCCTACGCCGCAGACGATGGCTGCATCGGCCAAGTTGAAGGTTGGCCAGTGCGCCTCGCCCCAATGGAGGTCGATAAAATCGGTCACCGCGCCGAAGCGCAGGCGATCTATCAGGTT
>ERZ501041.241-NODE-241-length-9959-cov-3.603595_pt1 | contig 9959 bp, 13 predicted proteins | sample MGYA00248848_ERZ501041 | MGnify/ENA primary metagenome ERZ501041 (study PRJEB25958, sample SAMN03398573) | human skin metagenome | study: EMG produced TPA metagenomics assembly of the Human Skin Microbiome Metagenome (human skin metagenome) data set.
CCACCGGCCGGGAGGAAGCGCGCCGGGTTGAACCCGAAGCCAGCGATGGCGACCACCGAGGTCGCGTTGCCCGCGCCGTCGTCGCCGATCCCCAGATAGACCGTCTGGTCGACCATGTTGACGGCGATCTCGGCTGTCAGCAGCGAGGCCGGGGCGCCAGCCGCGCCCGTCAGGCGGTAGCGGTGGGCGTATAGGGTGGCGTCTGCCATGTCAGAACGATCCTCCTCGGATTACGGTTGGAAGGCCGGTGGCCTTCAGACTTTCGAGCCATTCCTCGATGGTGCCGTCGAAGCCCTGCTGCACCGCGAGTTCGTAGGCATCGCGTCCTCCAGGGCCGACGATGGCCGCGAGCGCAGGCAGAGGGTCCGGGCGAGACAGGGCAGGCGTCGGCCCCTGCTGAACGATCCAGCGAAACCGAGGGCGTTGATCTGGGAGCCAGCGGAAACGCGCGATCACCCGGCGCTCTCCATCACGCCGGGCCGGATCTGGATGGCGACCGGGTCGGTGATCTCGATCCCGCCGTCGATCGTCAGCCGGGCGTCGAGCGCGTACCAGCCGGGCGTCAGAGCGACCGACTGAGCCGGGCTGAGGCTGAGAAGCCATCCGCCTTGGAAGCCGGCGCCCAGACTATCGCGGGCCTCCGCAGTCATCAGCACGACCACGGGCCCCTTCGGGTCGCTGTGCTGGGTGTCGCGGCGCTTCAAGCCGGCCACGATGTTCGTCACCACCGCGCCGTCCGTATTCTCCAGCGGGATCACGACGTCTTCGCCGCGGGTGAAGACGTAGGCGTTCGGCTGCAGAGCCATGGGGCCTCCAGGTGTCAGGTCAAATTGTCGGAAGGGCAGGGCCCGGTAGATCAGGGGCGGGGATTGAACCGATGCAGGACCCGGTAGTCGCCCGCCGGCCGGCGGAAGTCCTCGACCACCTTTTCGAGCGCCCCTTCCACAGCCGGCGGCACGGTCTCAGCCACCGCCTCTTTCATGTCAGCGACAGCCGCCGCCTTCGTCTCCACTCTCGCCCGCCGCTGCTGCTCGCGCATGTTGTGGCCGACCATGCTGGCCAGGATGACCACGGAAGCTGCTGCGCAGCTGATCATGAACAGTTGCGCGGCGATGCCGAAGCTGCCCGATATCGCGAGCTCAAGGCCTGACCCGACGGCCGCAACCGCCACCACGTCCATCCCGACGATCATCGGCCAGTTGCCGCTATACGTCGGGCGCGGCTCGTCCGGTCGGGGGTCGAGCGACTTCCTCAGCATCTCGGCGCGCAGGAAAGTCGTGAACGCCAGAAGGAACAGGGAGAAGGTGGTGGCGGGGATCATTTCGGCTCTCCAGCGCTGGAAGCGGAGGCGGCCTTGTTCAGCATGTCGCGCAGCCACCCCGTGGCGAAACTCAGCATGACGCGCGGCTGGGCCAGCATGACCGCCAAGGCGATGAGTGCAGGCATCACCCGCCAAGCGAAGACGCCTATGGCCCAACCGATCCAGAGAACGTCGGCTTGATCGACGCCGGGCACCCACGATGCCAGCTGGCGGGTGAAGTAGTGTGCGGCAATGGCACCGGTGATGACGGCGCAGACGCCCTCAACGGCTGCCTTGACCTTTTTATGTGCCGGCGTCCGCTCTTCCGACAGTGCCTGTCCGACGAAATGGATCATCGCCATGATCAGCCCGCCCAGCGCACCGGCGACCGCGTTGGTCTGGAAGACATCGCCGATCGTCACGACGACACCGGCTCTCGCCTGCGCGATCATCAGGACGCCATTCAGCAAGAAGCCGAGGGCCAAGCCCCATGCGACTTCGATCTCCCGCGACAGGCGCCGGGGCAGCAAACGATCCATCGGCGTACTCCCGCCAGGCAGGTTGAAGAGAGGCCGACAGGCGACCGGCGTCAGAACGGCAGGATGCGCGCCCGGTCGAGCTCCATGGCGCCGGTGATCAGCTTGTCGAACGGGCCGATCTTGTTGTTTTGCGCCAGCGTGATCCCGTAGTTGAGCGTGTCGAGGTGATCGACGGCGTGGCGCTGGCCGGCCGCTCGGAAGGCGCGGCACATATCCCGGTGCAGGTGGATCCGGTCGATCCGCATGCAGGCCTTCGACCCCACGGCCGAGCCGAGGATATTGCCGGGGAAGCCGGTGCTGTCGCGCGTCGCGCCCCACTCGCCCGCATAGACGTTCCCGGCTGGAATATCGAAGCTGCGCGCCCAGTTGGTGGTGGCCATGACGCGCTCAAGGATCCAGTCGTAGCCTTGCGGATCCTGGAAGTAGCGCTGGAGGTCGCCGCGCAGTCCGGCCTTGATGCCCTCCGGGTTGCCGCCGGTGGCGACGTGAGGGAACTCGTCCACCAGCGCCTCCATGTGGGCGATGGCCTCGGCCAGCGTCTGACCGCCGGCACCGGGCGGATACCGCAGGCGCTGCGTGTAGAAATACTGGTTGTAGACGTAGCCCGCGAGCGACACGGGCGTCGGGAACAGCGGGTGATAGGTCCAGATGATGTTGTTGTCGGCCAGCATCGTTTCGGTCGGCACCAGCTGGGTCAGCGTTTCCCAGTTGGACCAGCCGTCCGAAGTCAGGATGGCCGTGTGACGCGGGAGCTCTTCGCGGTAGAGGGCGTAGAGATCAGGCTGATAGTCGGTCGCCCAGTTGCCGGTGTAGCCGATGTGCCAGTTGGGGCTGTCCCGCACGACGGTCGAGCCGTTGGCCACCGGCTCGTTCAGGAGCTCGATGCAGAACTGCCCGGGATCGGTGTCCTTGAACCGCCGGCAGAGCTGGCGCAGGTGCTCCTTGTAGACCTGATAACGCGGCGCGTTCATGCCCGCGAAGACGGTGTCGAAGACCATCACCTCCGCGTAGTTGGCCAAGATGCCGGAGAGGCAGACGCCGAGCCCGCCGGCCAGGATGCGCGTGCAGGTGTCCTCGAAATAGTCGAGCAGCCACTCCAGGAACGGGGCGTCGTTGTTCTCGATCGCCCACATGATGGTCATGGGCTCGTATTGGATGCGGACGTGGTCGAAGCCCGCTTCCTTCAGCCAGGCGATGACCTGCGGCCGGAAGTGATTGGCCGGCGGCCCATCGGTGAAGAGGAAGGTGTCCGGTGCCGGCCGAGGGCGGTTCTTGCCAGCCTGCTGGATCACCTGCGGGCCGCCCAGCGGCCAGAAGGCGCAGATGCCCTTGATCGGCTTCCATGACGCAAGTTGCTGCACGGCTCAGAACTCCGCGATGACTTCGAGGAAGCCGTCGCCGCCATGGCCGCCGCCCCAACCGTCAGACCCTGCCGCGCCGCCGTTTCCGCCGGAGCCGATGGAGAAGGCGTAGGTCTCAGCGGGGTTCTCGATCAGGATCTCGGCCAGACCGCCTTCGCCGCCGCCGTTTCCGCCACCGGTTCCTGCGCCGGCGGCGCCCCCGCCTGAGCCACCGCAGCCGGACGCATAAGCCGCGTCTTGACCGGGATAACCCGGTGCCGAAAGGCCGCCCCGGTCTCCGCCGCCGAAGCCACCGCTGGCGTAGGTGAAGCCGTTGCCGGCACCAGGGCCGCCATACTGGCCATAGAGGTTGCGCCATCCCGCGCCGGAAAAGCCGCCCTGCGTCTGGTCGCTGTTACCATCGTAGTAGCGGCCGCCGCGCTTGCCGCCGCCCACGGCATACTGCCCGAAGGTGGTGTCCGTGCCGTCTGTCCCGTCACCACGCCCTTCAGGATTGCCGGAGCCACCACCCCCGCCGCCGCCCAGCGGCTCGACGACGATGTTGATCGTCTCGCCGTCGCTGAGCACGCGGTCGAGTGCTTCGTCCCGCGGGATCGCCACGCCGTCCACGTAGAGAACGGCGCGAGCGAGAGCCTCAAGGGCGATTTTCTCGGCGCTGACGGCCTCCAGCAGCATGGCGCGGACCGTCTGCCCGGCCAGGGCCTCCATGTACTCGACGGAGCGCGAGAACGGCTCAGGCGACAGAACGACGGGCACAGCTGTCATTGAGCCTCCAGGCGCGAGGTGGATGGGCCGGCTCAGGCCGGGCGGATGTCGGTGACGAAGGCAGGGACGAACGCGCCGATCGGCCGGTAGCCTGAGGCAGGGTCGTCAAGGTCGAGGAGCGCGGTGCCCTGCCGAACGTCGGCATGGATCACGACGCGCGGGGCAAGGACGAAACCGACGTGGCCCGCCCCGCCCAGCCAGTGCAGCAGCACGACGGCGCCGGGCTGCAGATCGACGGGACGCCATGATGCAGCGAGGCCCTCGGCTAGGAGCCGAGCGCGCTCTCGCCGCCCGGCCGGCCGCTCGATGATCTCGGCCGCATACAGATCGCGGTAGTCCGGCACGTCGACGCCGCAAAACTCTCGCAGGCACCAGCGAGCGCAGCCCCGGCAATCCCAGCCGGTCAGGTCGTCACCCTTTGGCTTGAAGGGAACGCCGATGATCGCCTGCGCCCGGCTCAGCATGTCGGGCGGCACGATCATGGTGGTCATGGTCAGAACATCGCTGGCGTTGTCGCCGGCGTCGCCTTGCGGGCGCAGGCCGGTTCCTGGGTGAAGTCGCGCGGCCGGATCGTGGCGGTCACCTGTTCAGCCGAGCCTTCCGTAGAGGGGATCAGCGCGCCGAGCAGCGCCTGCTCCACGATGTCGGGGTTATCGACCCGCACCAGCATCAGATCCATTTCCGGCGCCTGGTTCGCTGCGTCGCACGCCTCCTCGATCCGGCGGTCAACGTTGGCGATGGTCAGCTTACCGTGGCCGAAGGGGTTCTCGCGGCTCGCGCCCGCCCATGCCAGCTGGAAGGGGAAGCGGGGATAGCTGACGCCGTTGGAGACGATGCCGCCCGGCCAATCAGTCGCCCGGATCGGCGTCGGGTCCGCATCGGAACGGATGGTCACCAGCTGCGCCACCGGTTCCTGTTCTCGGGACCAAGCCGCATCGATCATGGCCTCGGTCAGGGGCATCAGGCAGTCTCCAGCCACATGGCGACGTCCATCTGCGTCAGAGCGCCGTGGACGCTGCTGGACCGCGGTGCGCCGTCGCTCGCCCGGCTGGCGACGCAAAGGCGCTCGGTGTCCGGCTCGACGAACCAGAAGTCGCCCGGCCCTTCGCGCCAGAATTCCTCCAGTGCCGACCGCTGAACCACATCGCAGCGGAGGCTGCCTTGAAACCGGCGCACCGGATCGAAGGACGTCTTGCGCGATGCCGGGCGGCCGCTCGACCCTTGGAACTCGACACGGTCCGGCTGAGGCTCGGAGCGCGAGCCCTCTCGAAACGGTCGCAGGACCTGCGGCCAGATCCCAAGCTGCAAGCTGGCGTCGCTATGAACGCCAGGGTCCCACGGCAGGGGCGACACTCGCGCGGGATCAACGCGATCCAGCAAAGGCTTGAGTAGGGCGATGACGACCGCGCCCGGCGTCGGGGTGACGACGACAGCCTCGACATCGACGGTGGCGGTGCCGGAGGGCACCGGCAGACGGGCCCAGAACGTCCAGTAGGTGTCGGCGAGGCCATCTCGCGCTTCCCCATGCTGGCGCAGGACAGGCGGTCGGACGGGGACGGTCTCGACGGCCACCTGATTGCCGATGCTGTTGCGGAAGACGACACGAACCTGCGGCGTGACGCTGGCACCGTTGATGAGGGACGCCACGCAGCCGCTGACCTCGATCGTGCCGGAGGTGATCGCCGGACGCCGCGGCGCATCCACCCACACCTTGACCGTCTGGCCGGCCGCCGAGGTGGTCCCGGCGGCCACAAGCGCGGCCCGGCCGGGCGAGCCGCGCTCGCTCTCGTCCACGGCCAGGCCGAGCACTTCGGACTTCGACCAGCCGGCCGTCAGTTCAAGGAAGCCAGCGTTCGGAAGTCCGTTGGACATCAGCGCGTCACTCCCTTCGGGGCGAGCCGGTTCGCCTTCGCCAGCGATCCGTCAGCGCCCATTTTCTGAACCTCGCCGCGGACGGCGGGGGCCAGGATCATCTCTATGCCGCTGGAGGTCTGACGCGTGCTGGCGCTGACGGGCTCGGCCGTCTTGTTGATGATGCTGATCGGCATGTTGATCGTGGGCGGTGCGCTCGACGCCGACACCATGCGCAGCGAGCGCTGATGCTCTATGACTTGGGCGCCGCGTGGCAGGTTCAGCAGCTCCGGCCCGCGCTCGCCGACCCAAGTCGGGCCGCCCCGCCAATATTCGGTGCCGTCGGCGTTCTTGCCGAACAGGGCGTCAAGCCCGCGGTTGAGCCAGCTGCCGAGGCCGCTGTCCTTCCCGCCGCTGAAGTCCATTTCGAGAAAGGCGTCGAGCAGCTTGTCGATCAGGCGATCACCCGCGCGGGACAACTGCTCGGACAGGGCGTCCTTTAGGCCGCCGGAACGGATGTCGTCGATCAGATTGCCGAGGCCGTCGCGGAAGGCGCCAGTCGTCTCCGCGCGCAGCAGATCTGCGAAGTCGCGGGCGGCCTGCTCATCTCCAGTGCCCAGGCCGGTCTTGTTGATGCCTTCGATCTCCCGCGCGCGGTTGTCGATCCACGTGGCGCGGTCGAGGCCGCGGAGGGCGTTCCGGTCACCACGGGCACGAGCAAGGGTGACCTGCCACTCGCGGGCCGCAATAGAGCGGGTGCGTTCGGCGGCCGCTGCACGCGCCTCGTCAATCCGAAGCTGATCGGCCTTCGCCGCAGCCAAGGACTGCTCGGTGACGACAATCTCCCCCAGGTTCGCGATCTGGTCGCGCTGAGCGTCGGTCACGCCCTCCATGGCGGCGACCTGCTGGTGCAGGGTATTGATGCCCGCCTCAATGTAGGCCTGGCGCCTGTCCTCGATCTCCGCCGCTCGCTCTGCCTGCGTGACCTCCTCCGTCCGGCCGCTGATGCGGGCGACCTCCAGATCGACGGATCGACGGATCGTGGCGACCTGTTTCTCAGCCGCTTGAGCTCGCGCATCGTCAATCTGCCGCTGTTCGTCCTCTGCCTGCGTAGCGGCCCTTGTGGCATCGGTGCCGTCATCGATCAGTTGGCGCGTCCGTTGGCGGATCGCGTTCTCGCGCTCCAGCTCCCGCACCAGTCCGGTCTGGTTCAGAATGCGCGCGATCTCCAGATCGCGACCGGATGATACGTCCTCCTCTCGCCGTGACCGCTGCAGGGCCTCGCGGGCGCGCTGTTCCCGTTCCCTCTGTGCGCGATCGACCTCAGCCTGACGACGACGAGCGGCAGCTTCAGCCTTTCGCCCGGCAGCTTCAGCCTCGCGCTCGCGGCGTTCGCGGATCTGGTCTTCGCGAAGGTCCTGCTGGTTCTTTGCCGCCTCTTCAGCCTTGCCGGCCGCCAGCATGGCGGCAATGCCCTTCTGCTGCTGCTCGACCCACAGTTCGCTCTGGAAGCGCTGGCGGGCCATGGGCGTCTTCGATGCCCCGACCATCATCTCCAAATATTTGATGCGCTCGTCTTGGGTCTGGTAGAAAAATTCGCCCAGCTCATGGGTCGCGTTTGAGATCTTCCGGCCGAGATCATCCCACAGGCTCGTCATCCCTCCGACCTGCGAGGCATGGCCGGACACAGCGCCCTGCAGTTCGTCGAAGATGATCTTCTGGGCGCCTAGCAGGTTTCCCTGCTCCATCAGCGTGTCGATGTTCTCCCGTTGCTCGCGGGTCAGCAGCCCGGTCGTCTCGGTGTACATCTTGGCGGCCTTGTCGGGCTCCAGCATGGCTGCGATCAGCTGCTGCTCCGCGCCCTTCATGTCGGTGCCGATGAAGGAGGCATAATCCTTCGAGATCGAGATCAGGTTGCCAATCATCTCGCCACCGATTTTGCCGGTGGCGAGGTAGGCGGCGGCCTGCTCCTGAGCGGACCTCTTCGATATGTCACCCTGTTCGGCTGCCGCCGCTGTGAGGTCGCGAAGCTGGCTCGCCGTCAGGCCTTGGACGCGGCCGATGCCGCTGACAGCGCGCTCATAGGCGGTGGCGCTCTTCTCGCCCTCCAGATAGGCGACTGTCGCAGCACCGGCAGCCAATGCCAAGGCTCCGGCCGCTCCACCCACCAGCATCATCGACTTGGAGAGGTTGATGTTCGAAGTCGACCAAGCGTCCGCGATCTGCGGGCCCTGCTGCATGGCGACCATTGCGGGGTTCATACCGCCGGCGAGGGTCACGGCCACATCGGGGATTTGGCGCACGAGGTTGAGCCGGCTGGCAGCGGCGAGACGGGTCAGACCCCGTTCATTGCGGGCTGCCGCCGCGGCTGTCTCATCGAACCGCTGGCGCGCCATAACCTGCGCCTGGGCGAGATCCTTGGTCGATATCTGCCCGCGCTTGGCGAGATCATCATAGGTTCGCAGTTCGGCGTTGAGTCGGTCTTGGGCGGCTCCAACCGGATCAAGCTGCGCCTTCAGCTCGCGCGCCATGCGCGCTGCGCGCTCCTCGCCATCCGCCAGCTGCTCAAAGAAGGCCGCAGAGTCGCGGGCGCTGTTCGACACACCGGCGTCGACGCCCAGGATGGCGTTAAACCGTCCCTGTGAGGCCTGAGCAGCTGCAGCGCTCGTCGCCGCAGCGGCCTGAGCGCGGTACTTTTTTTGTAGCCGGTCGGCGGCAACCGAGGCTGCGTCTGCGCCCTGGGCTCCCTTTTCGTAGCCGTCCTTGAGGGCTTGGCCGACCTCTCGCGCGTCTCGGACGACCTCAGCCTTGCCTTCGGCCTTCAATCTGTAAGCGATCTGGCGAGCGCCTGCGGTGGCCATCTTAGTTCTCCGGGGCCATGGGCCAACGCTCCAGCACGCGCGAGAAGACACCGCTGGGCAGGATGCTGGTGATCTGACAGAAGCCGCCAACGATGCCGGTCGAGCGCTGCTCCCGCATGATGGCAAGGCCGTGCTTCTCGACGTCTGGCGAGCCGTCCCAGAGGTTCACCCGCTGCATGCGCAGGTTGACCTCCAGCATGCTGTCCATGGGACTCACGTAGGCCAGTGGCGCTGCTCCACCCAAAGGCCGGAGCGTCCAAGCCGGATGCCCTTCCTCGGGATAGCTGCTGACCGCAAAAGCGCAGAAGCCGCGAGCCAACGAATGACCGATCAGGACGGCGTCCACCATCGCGGGATCACCTGGGACTGGCGTCCCGCTCTTGACGGCGGCCAGCATTGCAGCGTGCGCTGTGGTGCACATCCCTGCGAACTCGGTGACGAGCCGGTCGAAGTCGCCTTGGGCTTGGCTCATGACCACCGACAGCAGCCCAGAATACATGTCGGGGCCGCGAGCAGCATAAGCTGCTGACTGGTGGGCTGCGATCTGCACTTTCTGCTTGAGCGCAACAAACGCGCCATCTGGGGCGAACATTGCGCCGTCAGTGAGGAGGTGCACCGCCTCAGGCTGCAAGTAGACGATCGTGGCCGTCATGGTTCAGCCCTTCGGCCGAAGAACTTGGCCTTTGTGGCTGATCCAGCCGCCGTGATGAACGTGTTGACCGTGAAGGTCGCGATAGCCGTCGCCGTGGCTGCTGAAACCCCGACTGTCGTCAAGGTGGCGGCGACGGCTGCGCTGATCGGATCGGCATGCGCGATGGCCGGCGAGGCGACCGCCGCGACCAAAACGACCGCGAAACTCGCGAGGCGCCTCATCGTGATCCATCCTTGTTGACGTCCACCTCCGTCAGGCGGCGCATAGCGTCGGCCAAGCTGAATGCCTTCGACTTGGCGGCTGATGCATTGGTTCTCTTCTCCATCGCCTGGGCGAGGCTGTAGCGAAGGATGGGCTTGGTGGGCTGCGCCATGGCTTAGACTCCCCTACGGGCGACGATGCCGGCATCGGCCAGCTGATCGAGCGCCGTCGCCTTCTGGGCGGCGTTCATCCCTGCCGGATAGACCAAGGCCTGAGCGACGACCTCGGCGTGCCGTGCCAGGATGACGCTGCGGCGCGAGTCGGCGGAAGTGGCGTCTGCCTTCTGCAACAGAACAGCCGCCGCCACCTGGGCACCATCGGTCGCGGCGGGCGCGACGGGCTTGTACTTGCTCGACGCGGTGACCCGGA
>ERZ501041.242-NODE-242-length-9958-cov-8.636272_pt1 | contig 9958 bp, 10 predicted proteins | sample MGYA00248848_ERZ501041 | MGnify/ENA primary metagenome ERZ501041 (study PRJEB25958, sample SAMN03398573) | human skin metagenome | study: EMG produced TPA metagenomics assembly of the Human Skin Microbiome Metagenome (human skin metagenome) data set.
CGGATGGCCCGCGCCTCGATCGACAGCGGCGCGGCGCGCGACCGCCTTGCGCGGCTGGTCGCGGTCGTCGGCGCGCCCGAGGCGTGAGCGGACAGGTGCCGCCCGCCGGACCCGCCGTCGTCCCGCCCGCCTGGGCGCAGCTTCCGTTCTTCGCGCAAGGTTGGCCCGCGATCCGCGACCGCCTGTCCGCGACCGACTGGCTGCCCGGGCCGGCCCATGTCTTTGCCGCGCTCGACGCCGTGCCGCCGGAACGGGTGCGCGTCGTGATCCTTGGCCAGGACCCCTACCCCACGCCGGGCCACGCGAACGGCCTTGCCTTTTCGGTCAACGCGGGCGTGCCCCTGCCGCGATCGCTGGCCAACATCATGGCCGAACTCAGGGCCGACACGGGTGCCGCGCCCGCGTCGGGCGACCTGTCGCACTGGGCGCGGCAGGGGGTGCTGATGCTCAACACGTCGCTGTCGGTGCCGCCCGGCGGCGCGGGCAAGCACGCGCGCTGGGGCTGGGATGCGCTGGCGCGGCAGGCCATTACCGAGGCGCAGCGCCACGGCCCGCTCGCCTTCATGCTGTGGGGCGGGCACGCGCAGGCGGCGGCCGCAGGGCTGCCACGCCCGCAGGATCTGGTGATCGCGTCGGCCCACCCCTCGCCCCTGTCGGCCCGGCGCGGCTTCTTCGGCTCGCGCCCGTTCAGCCGCGCCAACGACTGGCTGCGGGCGCAAGGGCGGACGCCGATCGACTGGACGGGGAACGGCGCCGAGTCCGGGGGCGGTTGCGGATCGGACCCGCGCGCGGCTATCACCGGCGCATGAACATCCTCGACCGCATCAAGGCCTACAAGCTTCAGGAAATCGCCCAGGCGAAGGCCGCCCGGCCGCTTGCCGCCGTCGAGGACGCGGCCCGCGCCGCGCCGCCGGTGCGCGGCTTTGCCGCCGCGCTGACCCGCGCCGCCGCGACCGGCCCGGCGCTGATCGCCGAGATCAAGAAGGCGAGCCCGTCCAAGGGCCTGATCCGCCCCGACTTCGATCCGCCTGCGCTGGCCCGCGCCTATCGGGACGGCGGTGCGGCCTGCCTGTCGATCCTGACCGACGGCCCAAGCTTTCAGGGCGCCCCCGGGTTCCTGATCGCCGCCCGCGCCGCCTGCGACCTGCCGGTGCTGCGCAAGGATTTCCTTCACGACCCCTATCAGGTCGCCGAGGCGCGGGCCTGGGGCGCCGACTGCATCCTCATCATCATGGCGTCGGTCGATGACACCCTTGCCGCCGAGCTTGAGGATGCCGCCCTGCACTGGGGGATGGACGCGCTGATCGAGGTGCATGACGCGGGCGAACTCGATCGCGCGCTGCGGCTCAAATCACCGCTGATCGGGATAAACAACCGCAATCTTAAGACATTCGACGTGGACCTTGAGACGACGCTGGAACTGACGCCGCGCGTGCCTGACGGGCGCGACGTGGTGTGCGAAAGCGGCCTTTTCACAGCGGCCGACGTGGCGCGGATGGTGGACGCGGGCGTGCGCCGCTTCCTCATCGGCGAAAGCCTGATGCGGCAGGACGACGTGGCAGGCGCGACCCGCGCGATTCTCGGCGCCGCTTCGGCGGACCGGCCATGACGCTGACCCACTTCGACGCAGCCGGACAGGCGCACATGGTGGACGTGTCCGGCAAGTCCGCGACCGCGCGCGAGGCGGTGGCCGAGGCGCTGGTGCTGATGTCCGCCGATACGCTTGCGCTCGCGCAGGGCGGCGCGGCCAAGGGCGACGTCATGGGCGTGGCGCGGCTGGCCGGGATCATGGCTGCCAAGCGCACCGCCGACCTGATCCCGCTGTGCCATCCCCTGCCCCTCGACCGCGTCGCGCTGGACCTTGCCGCCGACCCGCGCCTGCCGGGCATCCGCATCACCGCGACCGCCCGCACCACCGGCAAGACCGGGGTGGAGATGGAGGCGCTGACCGCCGCGACCGTCGCCGCGCTGACCGTCTATGACATGCTGAAGGCGGCGCAGAAGGACATGCGGATCGAGGGCGTGCGGCTCCTGTCCAAGACCGGCGGCAAGTCCGGCGACTTTTCGGCGGCGACCGACGTTGCGCCCGGCGAGATTGCACCGGGGTCCCGTCCGTGATCGACGTCGCGGACGCGCTGGCACGGGTGCTGGCGCTCGCGCCCGCCCCTTCGGGCGAGGACATCGATCTGTCGGACGCGCTCGGCCGGGTGCTGCTGGAACCGGCCGTGTCGCGGATGACGCAGCCGCCCTTCGACGCGGCGGCGATGGACGGCTACGCGCTGCGCGGGGCCGAGCTGCGCGACGGGAACCCGTCCGGCCCCCTGCGGGTCGTCGGCGAGGCCGCGGCGGGCCGTGGCTGGCCGGGAAAGGCCGCCCCCGGCACCGCCGTCCGCATCTTCACCGGCGCGTCGGTGCCCCCCGGATACGACCGGGTTGTGATGCAGGAACACGTGACCCGCGACGGCGACGCGATCACGATCCAGCCGGAGGCGACCGGCCCCCACATCCGCCCGCGCGGCAGCGACTTTTCGCAACGCGACGTCGTGCAAGCCGGGCGCCGGATCGGGCCCGCCGACCTTGGCCTGCTGGCTGCGATGAACGTGCCCCGGCTGACCGTGGCCCGCGCCCCCACCGTCGCGATCGTGGCGGGCGGCGACGAGCTGGTGCGCCCCGGCACCCCGCCCGGCGAGGGGCAGATCATCAGTTCAAACGATCTGACCGTGGCCGCGCTCGCCACGCAGGCGGGGGCCGAGGCGCGGATCATGCCACTTGCCCGCGATACCGAGGACAGCCTGCGCGCGGTCCTGTCGGACGCGGCCGGTGCCGACGTGATCGTGACGATCGGCGGGGCGTCGGTCGGCGACCATGACCTTATCGGGCGAGTGGCGGCCGGGATGGGGGTCGATCAGTCCTTCTACAAGGTGCGGATGCGGCCGGGAAAACCGCTGATGGCGGGCCGCCTGGGCGGCTCGGTCCTGCTGGGGCTGCCGGGCAACCCGGTATCGGCCACGGTCTGCGCGATCCTGTTCCTGCAGCCGCTGATTTGCCGGATGCAAGGCGCATGGGCCGGACACGCGCTGCGCCACGGCACGCTTGGCCGCGACCTGCCGGCCGAGGGGGAGCGCGCGCATTACCTGCGCGCGACCGTCGAACACGGGCCGGAGGGCACGGCCGTGACACCCTTCGCCGCACAGGACTCGGCCCGGCTGACGCTGATGGCCAACGCGCAGGCGCTGCTGGTGCGGCCCCCCGGCGATCCGGCCCGGCGGAAAGGTGAGCGGGTCGCGTTCATTCCGCTTGACTGCCCTTAACCAAATCTTCAGCGAATCAGCTTAGCCATTGACCGAACAGGGGATTGCGACTAGAACAATCCTTGAACATCGCTTCTTTACGACCCCAAGGACAGGCGGCCGACCATGCTGACGCGCAAACAGATCCAGCTGCTCGAATTCATCCAGGCGCGGATGGCGCGCGACGGCGTTCCCCCGTCCTTCGACGAAATGAAACTGGCGCTGGACCTGCGGTCCAAGTCGGGCATCCACCGCCTTGTGACGGCGCTCGAGGAACGCGGCTTCATCCGCCGCCTGCCGCATCGCGCGCGGGCGCTGGAAATCGTGCGGCTGCCCGAGAACCTTCGCGGCGGCGCGCGCGCCGGCGGCTGGCCCGATGCGGACGGCACGCAGGCACAGCGGTCAGATGCGCCTGATGGGGGCGCCGTTGGGGGCGCCGACGGGGGCGCCGCCGGCGCCGCGGGGTTCACGCCGCAGGTGATCGACGGCGACCGCCCGGCGCGCGGTCAGGAACGGGGCGCGAGCTTCCGCCCGGCGATGCCCCGGGGCGCCCGCACCATCGTCGACAGCCCCGCGACAGAACTGCCGGTCATGGGCCGGATCGCGGCGGGCGTGCCGATCGAGGCGATTTCCGAGGTATCGCACCACATCGCCGTCCCCAGCTCGATGCTGTCGGGGCGTGAACATCACTACGCGCTGGAGGTGCGGGGGGATTCGATGATCGACGCCGGGATCAACGACGGCGACGTGGTGGTGATCCGCGAACAGGACCACGCCGACAACGGCGACATCGTGGTGGCGCTGGTCGAAGGGTCCGAGGCGACGCTGAAACGCTATCGCCGCCGCGCCGGCATGATCGCGCTGGAAGCCGCGAACCCCGCCTACGAAACCCGCGTCCTACCGGAAGACAAGGTGCGCCTTCAGGGCCGGCTGGTGGGGCTGATCCGCAGCTACTGAGGGGAAGGCGGCGGCGTAGTGCCGGGGCTCTGCTGGCCAGCCAAGACGGTGAAGGTCGCATGATGAGGGCAGCATTTCCCGACGGGGGAATGCGGTCACCGTGAGCCTGTCGCGCGTTCCGGTCACTCGTCTGTGCTTGTTGGCGCGCCTCGCAAGGATTTCCCCGCCTCACCCGAAAGGCAGACGTCGAGTTCTTGCATAAGCCTGCCCGGTGCATTCCCGTCCGGCCGACAGAACCGGTGTTGTTGTTCTTGCAGCGTCAACGTCCGGGTTAGCCGACAACCTCATCGTCAGTCGAAGCGGCGTTGGGGCCGCCATGTCGATACGCTCATCACGCTGCGGTCCCGCGCGTTCCGATGTGACCGCCAGCCGGGCGCGTGAAGGTGACAGCCCGCTGCATTATGAACGTTCGCATCGGTCTGCCTGCTGGCTCGGTCCCCGGCCCGCTCGGCCATCAAACGGGCCGCGGCGTTACGTCATCCTCAGCGCGCAAACCTCCCGAATCTGCCCGCATTCAGGCCGCCAGCCCGCACCCCCTCACACCGTCGGCGGCGAGCCCCGGTCCGCTCTGATCCCCGTCAGCTCAAAGAACGCGGGAGGCGCCCGGTGCAGCAGGTCGTCGGCCAGGTCGATCCCCATGGCGGGTCCGTCGCCCGCGCGACCCTCGCGTTCCCCCGACAGACACAGCGACCCGTCCGGCAGCAGGATCTGCCCGCGCAGCCGCAGGGTCCCGTCGCCGCCCAGCTCGGCCAGTCCCGCGATGGGCGTGTCGCACGACCCGTCCAGGCGGGCCAGAAAGGCGCGCTCGGCCCCGACCCGCAGGGCGGTCGGAAGGTCGGCCACCGCCGCGACCAGCGCCCCGGCGATCGCGTCGTCGGCCCGCCGCTCGATCCCGATCGCGCCCTGAGCGATGGCGGGCAGCATTTCGCCCACCTCGATCGGGCGGGCGATCCCGGTCATCCCCAGCCGCGACAGCCCCGCCATCGCAAGGAACGTGGCGTCCGCCACGCCGTCGTCCAGCTTGCGCAACCGCGTCTGCACGTTCCCCCGGAACTCGACCACTTCGAGATCCGGGCGGGCATGGATCAGCTGCGCGCGGCGGCGCAGGCTCGACGATCCGACCCGGGCACCCGCCGGCATCTCGGCGATCGATCCGTAGCGGCGGCTGACAAAGGCGTCGCGCGGGTCCTCGCGCGGCAGGTAGCAGTCGATCACCAGCCCGTCCGGCTGCAGGACCGGCATGTCCTTCATCGAATGCACCGCAAGATCGATCTCGCCGTCGAGCAGCGCGTCCTCGATCTCGCGCGTGAACAGGCCCTTGCCGCCGATGTCCTTCAGCGGGCGATCGGTGATGCGGTCGCCGGTCGTCTTGATGACGACGATGCGGAATGCATCCTCGGCCAGCCCGTGGGCGGCGATGAGCCGGTCGCGCGTCTCGTGCGCCTGCGCGAGCGCAAGGGCCGAGCCGCGCGTGCCGATGCGGAGCGGGCGGGAAACGTCGGGGAAAGAGGCGGTCATCGGCCCCGGTTACGCCCGCGGGCGCGGCTTGACAACCGGGCGGGCGTCGCGATGAAGGGCCATGGACATCACGAACGACGCCGGGGCGCCATTCCGCCCGACCAAGACGATCCTGCGCGCGCTCGCCGGCGAGACGCTGCCCGTGCCGCCGGTCTGGATGATGCGGCAGGCCGGCCGCTACCTGCCCGAATACCGCGCGACGCGGGCGCAGGCGGGCGACTTCTTGTCGCTGTGCTACAACCCCGACCTCGCGGCCGAGGTCACGCTGCAGCCGATCCGCCGCTACGGCTTCGACGCGGCGATCCTGTTCGCCGACATCCTGCTGGTGCCGCAGGCGCTGGGGCTCGACCTGTGGTTCGTCACCGGCGAGGGGCCGCGCCTGTCGACCGCGACCACCCCGGCCGAGATCGCCGCGCTGAAGCCTGCGGACGCGATCCACGACACCCTCGCACCGATCTACGAAACCGTCCGCATCCTGCGCCGCGAACTTCCCGACGAGACCACGCTGATCGGCTTTGCCGGCGCGCCCTGGACCGTCGCCACCTACATGATCGCGGGGCGCGGCACCAAGGACCAGGCACCCGCGCACGCGTTGATGGAGGCCGAACGCCCGACCTTCGCGGCACTGATCGACCGGATCACCGACGCCACCATCGAATACCTTTCGGCCCAGATCGAGGCCGGGGCCGAGGTCGTGAAGCTCTTCGACAGCTGGGCCGGCAGCCTGCGCGGGCCGGACTTCGACGCCTTCGCCGTCGCCCCCGCGGCCCGGATCATCGCGGCGCTGAAAGCCCGCCACCCCGGCATCCCCGTCATCGCCTTTCCGCGCGAGGCGGGGCCGCGCTACAGCGGCTTTGCCCGCGCGACGGGGGCCGACTGCGTGGCGCTGGACAATTCGGTCGACGCGACCTGGGCCGCGCGGAACGTGCAGCGTTACGGCTGCGTGCAGGGGAACCTCGCGCCGCACCACATGGTGACGGGCGGGCAGGCGCTGGTGGACGAGACGCGGCGGATCGTCGCGGCGTTCTCGGGCGGGCCGCACATCTTCAACCTCGGCCACGGGATCACCCCGGACGCCGACCCCGAAAACGTCGCGCTGATGGTCCGCACGGTGCGCGAGCGGCGCTGAACGCATGTGGATCGCGGCCACGCTGATCGCCGCGCTGGCGCAGACGATGCGCAACGCGGCGCAGGCCGACCTGACGAGCCGGATCGGAACCATGGGCGCGACCGGCGTGCGGTTCCTGTTCGGCCTGCCGTTCGCGGTGCTGTTCCTGGGCGTGCTGGCGATGTTGGACCCTACGCTGGGTCCCGTGCCGCGCCCCGGCGGAACCGCTGTGGGCTACGCGGCGATGGGCGCAGTTGCGCAGATCGCCGCGACCGCGCTGATGCTTGCGGCCATGCGCCGGCGCGGCTTCGCCGTCGCGACCGCGCTCATCAAGACCGAGCCGGTGACGCTGGCGATCATGGCCGCCGTGCTGCTGGGCGAGGCGCTGACGCCCGCGCGGCTGGCCGCGATCGTCGTGGGGACCGTCGGCGTTCTCGTCATGTCGGGGGTCGAATGGCGGCGCGCGGGCGCGGCCCCCATCCTGATCGCCGTTCTGGCGGGCGCCTTGTTCGGGCTGTCGGCGATCGGGTTTCGCGGCGCCGTCCTTGCGCTGGGGAATGGCAGTCCGGTCGTGCGGGCGACCACCATCCTGGTCCTGTCGCTGGCGATGCAGACGGCGATGGTGGGGGCGTGGCTCGCCCTTCGCGACCGCGCGGCGCTGCGGGGCATGGCCGGGGCGTGGCGGCAGTCGCTGGGCGCGGGGTTCCTGGGCGCGCTGGCGTCGCAGTTCTGGTTCATGGCCTTCGCCCTCGCGCCCGCGGCCAATGTCCGCACGCTGGCGCTGGTCGAGGTCGCCTTCGCGGCAGCCGTGTCGCGCAGGCGGGCCGAGGCCTTGGGCCCGCGCCACTTCGCGGGCATGGCGCTGATCGTCGCGGGCGTAGGCTGGCTTTTGTGGACGGCGCGCTAGGTCCCGGTCAGACCCACTTCGCAAGCGGCGGCAGGCTCATCAGCACCGCGTCGGCGTTGTGGCCGGTTTCCAGCCCGAACTTCGTGCCCCGGTCGTAGACCAGGTTGTATTCGGCATAAAGGCCCCGGTGGACCAGCTGCGTGTCGCGGTCGCCATCCGTCCACGGCTGGCTTGCGCGCTGTTCGGCGAGCGGCAGGAACGCGGGCAGGAACGCCTCGCCCACGGCGCGGGTGAAGGCGAAGTCCGCCGCCCAGTCGCCGGTGTTCAGGTCATCGTAGAAGATGCCGCCCACGCCCCGCGCGCGGCCGCGATGGGGGATGAGGAAATACTCGTCCGCCCACGCCTTGAAGCGGTCGTAGTAATCGGCGCCGTGGGGCGCGCAGGCGGCCCGCAGCGTGTCATGGAAATGCGCGGTATCCCCGGCGTATTCGATGCAGGGGTTCAGGTCCGACCCGCCGCCGAACCACCAGGCGCCGGGTGTCCAGAACATCCGCGTGTTCATGTGGACCGCAGGGGCGTGCGGGTTCTGCATGTGGGCGACAAGGCTGATGCCGGACGCCCAGAAGCGCGGATCGTCCGCCATTCCCGGCACGCCTCGCGCGGCCATGGCGGCCTGCGCGCGCGACCCCAGGGTGCCATGCACCTCGGACCAGTTCACGCCGACCTTCTCGAACACGCGGCCGCCGCGCAGGACCGACATGATCCCGCCGCCGCCTTCGCCACCCGCTGTGCCGCCGTCGCGGCGCGTCTGCGACACCTGGAACCGGCCGGCGGGGACCGTCCCCCCGGCGCGGTCCTCCAACCCCTCGAACGCGGCCACGATCCGGTCGCGCAGCTCGCGGAACCACAGGGCGGCTTCGGTCCGTTCGGAACCCATTTCCATGAGCCATCCTTTCGTGAATTGCACGGCGGCCGGTCGCGGCGCTAGGCTGGGGCTGGCACTTGGTAAAGGCACCCGGGATGACCCGCAACATCACCATCGCAGCACTCGTCTGCGTCACGTTGTCCGCCTGCGGCACGCCGCAGGAACAGTGCATCGACCGCAACACGCGCGAATACCGCACCGTCAGCCGGCTTCTGGCCGAGGTGCAGGGCAACATCGCGCGCGGCTATGCCTGGGAAGAGCGGCCGGTCACGCGCACCGCCATCGGCACCTGCCGCGACTTCGTGCGCCGCAAGGACGGCACGATCGCGCCAAGCTACCGCACCTGCTTTCGCGACGTGACCGACATCGAACGCTACCGGGTGCCGATCGACCCCGCGGCCGAGGGACGCAAGCGCGACAACCTGCTGGCCCGCAAGGCGGTCCTTGCGCGCGGGGCCGAGCGGGCGGTGGGCGCCTGCCGCGCGGCCTATCCCGAACAGCAGGGCTGAGGCGCGACGGCCAAGCGGCGGCTTCAGCGGCGGCGCAGGCGCGATGCCCCCTTCGGGGCAGCGGCCCGGCGCGCGGCGGTCGCCGAGATGATCTTGAAGCGGTTGTCGCCGCCGATCTCGGCCACGTCGCCGAAATGCTCGGCCAGCGCCGCCTCGTAGGGCAGGTGCCGGTTCGCGACCATCCACAGCCGCCCGGCCCCGGTCAGCAGGCTCGCCGCCGCCCTGATGAAGCGCGCGCCAAGCTTGGGGTCGGCCGCGCGCCCGTCGTGAAAGGGCGGGTTCATGACGACGCCGTTCACCGGCTCGGGCAGGGCAAAGGTCGTGGCGTCGGCCCAGTGGAACCGCGCGCGGGGATCGGTGACGTTCAGGCGGGCGCAGGCCAGCGCGTCTGCGTCGGCTTCGACCATGTGCAGCGTCTCTATGCCCGGCCGCGCCAGCACCTGCGCCGAAAGCCAGCCCCAGCCCGCCCCCAGGTCAACCACCCGGGTCGGCATCTTGGCCGGCAGGTGCGCGGCAAGCAGCGCCGACGCCGGATCGACCCCGTCGGCCGAGAACAGCCCCGGGCGGGTGACGAAGCCTTCGGGCAGGCGGGTGTCGGCCGCCGTCCAGTCGGCGGGCAGCCACCCCGGCGCCGGAACAGTCACGCGAAAGATCTTGCCGTGACCCCGCGCCTGCACCTCGTCCACCGGCGCGAGGCCGCGCATTTCCTTGACGACCGCGTCGATTCCGTCGGTTTTCTGGCCGTCGATCCACAGGGCCGCGCCGGTCGGCAGCGCGGCGGCCGCGGCGGCGATCCGCGCCCGG
>ERZ501041.243-NODE-243-length-9954-cov-12.357814_pt1 | contig 9954 bp, 11 predicted proteins | sample MGYA00248848_ERZ501041 | MGnify/ENA primary metagenome ERZ501041 (study PRJEB25958, sample SAMN03398573) | human skin metagenome | study: EMG produced TPA metagenomics assembly of the Human Skin Microbiome Metagenome (human skin metagenome) data set.
ATCCCTTCACCAACAAGCCCTATGTCCACTTCTACACCACCAAGCGCGTGGGCGGCGGGCTCCTCAATCCCGAGATGCTGCGGGTCCTCAGGATGGCCGCAGCCTGACCCAGCGGCCCGGCGAGGAACGCCGGGCTTCCACCCTTGTCCGAATGGAGGCCAACATGGCTGTGAAGAAGACTGATGCCGCACCGAAGAGCGATGCGACGGCAAGCGAGGAAGACACCCACGGCGTCGCCGATCCGGCACCTGCGGTGGGGCTGGAGGAAGCATCCGGTGCGATCATCGAGCCGGCAATCACGGATGCGGTCGATGTAAGCCACGAGAGCATCGACGCCAATCCGCGCGAAGGTACCACGGCCGAGCAGAATGCCATCGACTGGAACGATCCCAAGCGAGTGCGTCCTGATGAGGCCGATTTCACCGGACAGGGTGTCGACCGCGCCGTCTACGGGAAGGCCCAAGACTGATGCGGCTGGTCCTCGTCACGCCCCCGACAGCGGCGCCGATCACGCTGGCCGAGGTCAAGGCGCAGGCCCGCGTTGAGCATGGTGACGAGGATCTGCTGCTCCAGCATTACATCGACGCGGCCACCGCCTGGCTCGACGGCCCGGCCGGCATCCTCGGCCGGTGCCTTGTCACCCAGACCTGGCGCGCGGAGCTGGCCACGGTCACCGGGCCGATCCGGCTGCCGTTTCCGGACAGCGTCGTAGACAGTGCGATCTTCAGCGACGCAGAAGGAGGCGAGCTGAACTACCACGTCGTCATGCAGGATCAACGTCCTCTGCTGCGGACGACCACGAGGCTTGGCCGGCCCGTCGCCGTCACCTTCACCGCCGGCTATGGCGCCCCCGCCCACGTGCCGGCCGCCATCCGGCAGGCCATGCTGCTGCTGGTCACGCAATGGTACGAGCATCGACAGGTGACGGGCACAGGCACCGCCTTGCCGTTCGCCGTCGAGGCGCTGCTGGCGCCGTATCGCAGGATCCGGCTGTGAGCAGGGACGCGGGGCAGCTCGATTGGCGCGTCACGTTCCAGTCCTTCGTCATGATCGAGGACGACATGGGTGGCGTCATCGAGGGTTGGGAGGATCGATTTACCCTCTGGGCCCACGTCCGCTATCTGCGCGGCTCTGAAGCCGTCATGCAGGCGAGACTCGTATCGAAGGCGCCGGTGATCATTACCGTGCGGCGGTCCGCGCAGAGTGCAGGGATCACCTCGGAATGGCGGGCGATAATCAGCGGCGTGATCTTCGATCTCAAGGAGGACCCAAGGCCCAGCGAGGATGGCGGGTTTTTCGAGATGCTGGCGGAGGCGTGATCAAACTACGCACTCTCGTCTCGGGCTTGCCAACAGCATCGGCATCGGCTTCCAGCGCGGGACGCACACCCGTTGGCAACTGGTCGCGAACGACGGCACCGGGGCGCCGACGCTCACCGACATGGGCGCATCCTTCGCCATCGCCACGGGCGGCGTGCTGACCCTGTTCATCGCCGCACCACCAAATGGGTCATCCGTCTGGGTGCGGGTGGTCGATGAGGTCTCCTGCGCGGTCTTCGAGCAGCAGATCACCGCCGTCCTGCCCGGCGCGACGCAGTTCCTGTCGCCGCGCCGCTTCCTGAACACCCCCGCGACGGCCGCCGCTACGCCTTCGACTGTGGCGGGTCACTATCAGGGACAGCAGCAACCGAGCCAAACCTGTCGGCGGTTGACCGGCAGTGCGGACCTGGTGGATGGTCTCTCCGGTCGGTGGTGAGCACAGCGCGCACGCCGCCGCTGCAGCGACGGGCTATCCAAAAAGGCAAGGTGACAACAATTGGTCAAAACCGCAAGCATGCACAGCATGCTTTCAGGCCGGCGATGCATGCGCAATCGCTCAGATCGGAGATTTACCTATGATGTATTTCGTCGCATCACCTTCCAACCAACATCGCTGGTGGTAACGCTGCCTGCAGCTCATTGAGCGCTCGCAATCCCTGTCTTATCGGCGCAGGGGGAGGCGCCGCGGGTCTTGACGCACAATTGTAAACCGTCCGGGCACCCGGCGGGAGCGGGAGGTTTGCATGCTGGCCAAAATCAGGAAGATATTCCAGTCCGACACCTTTATTCCGACATCAGCCGTATTTCCCAGCATCGACAACTGGTCTGCCCCCTGAAAAGTGGTCCTCCCTGAAGTAGGCTTTCGAGCCAGATGGAGGACAGAAGGATGCCCCAGAAGAAGCACAAACCCGAGGAGATCGTGGCCAAGCTCCGGCAGGTCGACGTGCTGGTGTCGCAAGGCCAGTCGGTGGCCGAGGCGGTGCGTTCGATCGGCGTGACCCAGTTCACCTACTACCGGTGGCGCAAGGAGTTCGGCGGTCTGAAGAGCGATCAGGTGAAACGGCTGAAGGATCTCGAGAAGGAGAATGAGCGGCTCCGGAAGGCCGTCTCCGATCTCACGCTCGAGAAGCTGATCCTGCGTGAGGCTGCCTCGGGAAACTATTGAGCCCCGCCCGCCGCCGCGCCTGCATCGAGCACGTTCGGCAGAAGCTCCAAGTGTCGGAGCGCCTCGCTTGCCGCGTGCTTGGGCAGCATCGCTCGACCCAGCGGAAGGCGCCGCGCGGGCGAGCCGATGAAGAGGCGTTGACCGCCGACATCATCGCGCTCGCCAGCCAGTATGGACGCTACGGCTACCGCCGCATCACCGCCCTGCTTCGGAATGCCGGTTGGGCGGTGAACGTGAAGCGCGTCGAACGGATCTGGCGACGGGAGGGGCTGAAGGTCCCGCAGAAGCAACCGAAGAAAGCAAGGCTCTGGTTGAACGACGGATCCTGCATCCGTTTGCGACCGGAGCGTTTGAACCACGTCTGGTCCTACGACTTCGTCGAGGCCCGGACCCATGACGGAAGGAAGTTCCGCATGCTCAACCTGATCGATGAGTTCACCCGGGAATGCCTGGCGATCCGGGTCAGCCGGAAGCTCAACTCGACAGACGTGATCGACGTGCTGTCGGACCAGTTCATCCTCCGCGGCGTGCCGGATCATATCAGGTCCGACAATGGCCCGGAGTTCATCGCCACCGCGGTGCGGGACTGGATCGCCGCCGTCGGTGCCAGGACCGCCTACATCGAGCCGGGATCACCCTGGGAGAACGGCTACTGCGAGAGCTTCAACTCGAAGCTGCGGGACGAGCTGCTCAATGGTGAGATCTTCTACAGTCTCGCCGAGGCAAGGATCGTCATCGAGAGCTGGCGTCGCCATTACAACACCAAGCGCCCGCATTCAGCCCTGGGCTATCGGCCTCCGGCCCCCGAGGCTGTGCAGTGGCCGGCTTCGCCACCCGGAACCGCGTCGCCGGCCACCCCGAGCATAGCACCGACACCCGTCATGCACTAAGATTGGAAACGGACCACCTCATTGGGGCAGGCCACACGCTGCGGAACCTGCTGCAATATTGTTAATTTGTTCATTCTGTAAGGGTTTCTTCATTATGTAAGGGTATGTCTCGGTTTCCGCAAACCCGGCTGACTCGGTGTTTGTCTTCTTCCGCCAGGGGTTGTATGACAGCCCTGAAGCGACATCACGAATTCTTTGATACGGAGCCTTTGATGCCTACCGGATATCTCGTTACTGTTGGATCCGACAACTCTCTCTGGTTCGGTGACGGCGTTTCCGCGACTGCGACGACCTTCACCGCTCAGGCCGAAAGAGGTTCCGGCACGATCAGGGCCACCGGAAGCCAGGGCGCCGAAGCCTTCGCCAACCGCGATCTGGACGGTACCTTCCAGGTCGGGACGGACGGCCAGTTGTACTTTGTCCCCAACTCCTCCGGCGTGACGATCACCGGGGCGACGATCGTGATCTCGCCCACCTATAATGTCGGACCGATCAACGGCACGGAGGGCGCAGACACCATTACCGGAACATCCGCCCCACAGACCATCAATGGCCTGGGAGGCAATGACGTCCTCATCGGGGGCGGCGGCAACAGGACGGATGGAACGGTCGGAGGCGAGGGCGACACGGATGTTCTCATCGGTGGCGCGGGCAATGACACCCTTTTCGGCCAGGGCGGATGGGACCGTCTGAGAGGGGGGGCGGGCAACGATGCCCTGAACGGCGGTGCCGGCACGGACATTGCCGACTTTTCCGACGGAACGGCGGGAATCAACGTCAACGTCCAGAACGGAATTGTCGACCTGACCGCTGCGGGGCTGGGGGTGGACACGCTTGCCGGCATCGACGGGGCGATCGGCACGTCCTTCAACGACACGCTGACCGGCACGGACGGCGACGGCGAGGATCCCGACGGCTCGGTCTATACCAACTATCTGGACGGCGGCGCCGGAGACGACATCATCGACGGGCGGACGGGCTCGGACTTTCTGTTCGGCGGCACGGGCAATGACACGCTCATCGGCGGGTTGTGGGACGGCGACGAGGGCCTGGTCATGGAAACCGGCGGCCGCAGCCGGCCGGGCGGCACGATCGACGACCGCATCTACGGCGGCACGGGCAACGACGTCATCTACGGTGATGATACCCTGGGCACCAGCACGCAGGGCGGCAACGACTCCATCGACGGCGGCGACGGCAACGACACCATCATCGCCGGGGCCGGCAACGATACCGTCTATGCCGGCGCAGGGACGGACTCGCTGCGGGGCGACGCGGGCGCCGACAGCCTCTTCGGCGGCGATGGTTCCGACACCATCGACGGCGGCGCGGGCAACGACACGATCTCGGGCGGGGCGGATGCGGACACGATCCTGCTGACCGGCGCCTTCGGCACCGACAGCATCGCCGGGGGCGAGGCCATCACGGCAGGCGGCGTGGACAACGACACGCTGGACGCCTCGGCCATCCCCACCGCCGTCACCCTGTCCTTCGGCAACGAGGCGGGCGTGCTGACCAGCGGGTCCAACACCGCAACCTTCTCCGAGATCGAGACGATCACCACCGGCGCAGGCGGCGACACCATCAACGCGTCCGCCAATACGGGTGCCGCGACCTTCAACACCGGCGCGGGCGCCGACACCATCACCGGCGGCACCGGCGCCGAGACGATCAATGCGGGCACCGGCAATGACGTGGTCAATGCCGGCGGCGGCGCCGACAGCGTCAATGCGGGCGACGGCCGCGACACCATTGACGGCGGCGCGGGCAACGACACGATCCTGGGCGGCGCCGATGCCGACACGATCCTGCTGACCGGCGCCTTTGGCAATGACACGATCACCGGCGGCGAGACCATCACGGCGGGCGGGACCGACAACGACACGCTGGATGCCTCGGCCATCCCCACGGCCGTCACCGTGACCTTCGCCAACGAGGCCGGCACGCTGACCAGCGGGTCCAACACCGCAAGCTTCAGCCAGATGGAGACGATCACCACCGGCGCGGGCGGCGACACGATCAACGCGTCCGCCAATGCCGGCGCCGCGACCTTCAACACCGGCGCGGGCGCCGACACCATCACTGGCGGCACCGGCGCGGAAACCATCAACGCGGGCACCGGCGACGACGTGGTCAATGCCGGGGGCGGCGCCGACATCGTCAATGCGGGCGACGGCAGCGACACGGTTGACGGGGGCGACGGCAACGACACCATCGACGGCGGGACGGGCGCGGATCTGCTTTCGGGCGGGGCAGGCGCGGACAGCCTGACGGGCGGCGAAGGGGCCGACACGCTGGACGGCGGCGCGGGCGCGGACACGCTGACCGGCGGATCGGGACGCGACACCTTCGTTGCGGGCGATGGCGACCTGATCACGGATTTCTATTCCGGCACCGATGCCGACAGCCGCGACTTCATCGACCTGTCCGGCTTCTACAACGAGGCCAACCTCGCCCGCTGGAACGCCGCCAACCCGGACCAGCAGTACTACAACCCGCTGGCCTGGATGCGCGCCGACCAGGCGGATGGCCGGCTGAACCTTCTGAACGGCCAGAACGGACTGCCGACGCTCGATCTCGTGCTTCGTAACGGTGGCAACGCGGTTGCGGCGGAGACGCTGGACAATACGAACACCAATGTCGTGTGCTTTGGCGCGGACGCGCTGATCCTGACCGCCCGCGGTCCGGTTCCTGCGGGAAAGCTGGCGGTGGGCGACCAGGTCCAGACGCGCGATGCAGGGCTGCAGCCGATCCGCTGGATCGGGCAGCGTAGCCTGGGCGCGGCCGAGCTTGAGGCCGCACCGAACCTGCGCCCGATCCGCATCAGGGCCGGTGCGCTTGGCCGCAGCACGCCCGATGCCGACCTGATCGTCTCGCCCCAGCACCGGGTTCTGGTCCGATCGAAGATCGCGCAGAAGATGTTCGGCGCAGACGAGGTCCTGGTCGCGGCCAAGCAGCTTCTGCCGGTCGAAGGCATCGACATCGCCGAGGATCTGGACGAGATCACCTATGTCCACTTCCTGTTCGACGACCATCAGGTGGTCTGGTCCAACGGCGCGGAAACCGAGTCGCTCCATCCCGGCAGGCAGGCCCTGACCATGATCGGCAAGGCCGCGCGAGAGGAGATCCTCACCCTTTTCCCCGACCTGCGCAACGCGGACTTCGTGCGCCCCGGCGCGCGGCTTCTGGCCTCGGGGCGCATGGCCCGAAAGCTTGCGATGCGGCACGCCCAGAACAACAAGCCCCTGGTGGCCTGAGGGGAGGGAGCAAGGAGAAGGAAAGGACCGGCATGGCCCCGGTCTTTTCCGGGCCGGTCGGACCGCCTCGGCATCAGGTGCACCGATCAACAGGAACGCACGTCCCGATCCCCAAGGTGCGCTTGCAAAGGCAGGAAGCACCTGCGGCAGCCCTGATCCCGAGAGCCGGTTGGCATCAGCGGTTCATGCGGGCGACAGGATCGCCCGTCAGGATCGTCATCCGCAATGGCGGCCAGAGCATCAGCCTTGCGGCATCGAAGGCTACGCGGGTCCGCGACCTTCACGGCTGCTGTTCGTCGCCTGCAACATGTCGCAGGCTTCGACCGCCGCTCTAGCATTACAGTTGCAATTTGAGGCGCATATGCGCGAGCCTTGCTGCGGCTTGATGGGCTCTTCTCCAGGTTGACCAGGCGATGATTTGAGTTGCCTGGATCTGACGCTGGGCCATGCGGTTCGCGATGCGCCGGATTTCCTGGATCGACCAGCGGATCAGTTCTGGCGTTCTGCCCTCGTCTTGCGCATCGTTTTTTTGGGCGGCGCGGCATTGGCATGATGGCGGATGCTGGCCATCATCGCGAAGGCCAGCATGACCAGCGAAACATGCCGGTGCCAGCCATGCCAGGAGCGAGTCTCGTTATGATCGAGGCCGAGCTCATTCTTTGCGGTCTCGACGCTGTCTTCGATCGCCCATCGATGCCCTTCGACGCGGACCAGCGTCTCCATCGTGGTGCCCCGCGGCGACCATGTGGTGAAGAAGGCCAGATCACCATCGGCAATATTGCGTCGGATCAGCAGGCCCCGGGTCCAGACGCCGCTGAGATCAGCATTAAACTCGCCAGCATCGAGATCGGCGAGATCAAGGTAGGCCCAGTCGTGAAGCCGCTCGCCCTTGGTGCCCGCGCCGGCCGAAAGACGCTGCCAAGCCTCGGGCGGCAAGTCTCCCGCGATGCTCCCGGCCGTCCCGCTGACGGCATAGGCTTTCCCCCAGGAATTGAAGGCGTGCTTGGAACTGACACCCAGGACATAGCCTTTTCCAGCGCGGCGTAGTGCTATTTCGATATTGCCAACGCCATAGACGCTGTCGGCGGCCACCCAGGAAAATGGAACCTTGGCCGAGAGCACGCGCTCGATCATGCTGCGGGCGATGGCAGGTTTAGTGGCGAACTCCACCGCCTCGGGCACATGGGCCCGGCTTCGTCTGACCGGGGCTTCAGCCCATGCTTTCGGCAGATAGAGGGCCCGATCGATAAAAGCATGTCCGTGCCGCGAGACGTAGCTGGCGAAGACGCCGATCTGGCAATTGGTGATCTTTCCTGCCGACCCCGTATACTGGCGCGCGACCCCACAGGAGGCGTGGCCCTGCTTCAGAAAACCGGTTTCATCGATCACCAGCACCGCCTCGGGATCAGCCAGCGTGTCCAGGGCGTAGTCCCGCACAATATCGCGCAGCGCGTCGGCATCCCAATGGCCACGACCCAATATCGCCTGCTGACGCCAGGGGCCCGGATCTCCAGCCGCTTCGGCCCGCATCCAACCCGTCTTGCGCCGTTCCTCACCCAACAAGCCGTCGAGAAACTGACCGGCCGATGCCGCAACCCGTTCCTGCGTAAACAGCGGCCGAATTCGAGCCTTTACTTCACGGAGTGAGGAAGCCCAAAGCTCCAGCGTCTCTTCGACCGACAACCCCGCCATCCATGATCCCTCACTGAGTCATGGGGGCGCATTGCTTCAGAGCGGAGAGAAAAATGCAACTGTAATGCTAGGGTGTGTTGACGTTCACCGGAGTCGGATGACGGTTGCGGCGAGAGCAATGAAGGCGCTGAAACTTTCATCAGTCTTGCAGCAGCGCATGGCGATGCCTCTGTATTCCTTGAGCCTGCCGAAGAGGTTCTCGATCAGGTGCCGCCACTTGTAGGTTTCGCGGTCGAATTCGGCGGGGAAGCGGCGGTTGGACTTTGGCGGAATGACCGGCTCGATCCCTACACCGGTTAGCGCCTCGCGCAGCCAATCGGCATCGAACGCCCGGTCGGCAAGAAGTTGGCCACACGTCAGGCCATCGATCAGCGCCCCTGTGCCGCGCAGATCATGGGCCTGTCCCGGCAGCAGCCGAAAGTCGGTCAGGTTGCCGACCGCATCGGCCAAAGCCATGATCTTGGTTGTTATCCCTCCGCGAGAGCGCCCGATGGCCTGGCTTTGAGTCCCCCTTTTGCGCCCTGTCCGTGGCGGTGAACCTTGACGATGCTGCCGTCGATCATGGCGTATTCAAAATCGGCATCTTCAGCCAAGGCTCGGAACATGCGGTAGAACGCATCGGCCTTTACCCAACGCCGGAACCGCTTGAACACTGAGTTCCACTTACCGAAATCCGCCGGCAAGTCGCGCCATGGACAACCGGTCCGGACTATCCAGAGAACCGCCTCAACAAAAAGCCGAGGGTCGGGGCCGGTGCGGCCAGGGTCACATTCCCGGCCAAGGCAATGTGGAGCGATAAGTGCCCATTGTGTGTCGGTCAACGTCGTGCGGATCAAGGTTGCCTCCCATTTGGCAGCCTTGAATCAGCCAGCGATCAGTTTGGAAACCCTCAAACGTCAACACGCCCTAGGTCACGTCCGTCGAGGTGAATGTGCTCCGATATAGACTCGATTGCCTGGTGGGCGATTCCTTGGTTGTCGAGATCAATGGGGCAGCTTGGCACTCCTCTTCAGAAGCTGTTGCACAGGACCCGCCAGCACGACACTCCGAGGTGCTAGACCCACAGCTGGCAATTGGCCACAGCTTGCCCGAAGCACTAGGGCACGGCGTTCCCAAGAGGAAGCAGCAATGAGCTACGATTCTGGCAACGATCTCAAGCTTTGGGTGAGGGACTTAGATGATTACGTCAATCTAGATGCTATTTTTTCTGAGTACGAAGCGAAACGGCAAGAGCAGCTGCTGAACGATAAGCTTGATGAGGTCGGCGAGATCAGGCTTTTCGCGGACAAGAGCGTATCCTTCAGAACGCTACATTCGCGCGGGATATCTCCAGAAAAATGGCGGTGGATCAAATACGCAGTGGACAAGTCGTTAGGCCAGGTTAAGGACGCCGCGGGGTTAGAGGCGAGGTTTTATCGGTCGGTGATTGTTTCCGGGCGGCGTTATGCCGTTGCACGCTACGCTCGCGCAGAGAATCTTTCTCTTGCTAGTGCCACCACTGCAACCTTCCCTTATGGAATCCGTGCGCTTATCTACCAGTTTATGGCGTCGGAGCCGACACTGGCGGACCGCTCGAGGTCACGTCCGTCAAGGTGGTGTAATTTCCCGGATGGCCTGAGGTCATGATCAGG
>ERZ501041.244-NODE-244-length-9946-cov-10.370134_pt1 | contig 9946 bp, 4 predicted proteins | sample MGYA00248848_ERZ501041 | MGnify/ENA primary metagenome ERZ501041 (study PRJEB25958, sample SAMN03398573) | human skin metagenome | study: EMG produced TPA metagenomics assembly of the Human Skin Microbiome Metagenome (human skin metagenome) data set.
GCGGCCGAGCCCTTGCCCACGTCGCCGTAGCCGCAGACGACCGCGACCTTGCCCGCCATCATCACGTCGGTCGCGCGGCGGATGCCGTCCACGAGCGATTCCTTGCAGCCGTACTTGTTGTCGAACTTGGACTTGGTGACGCTGTCGTTGACGTTGATCGCAGGGAACGGCAGCAGGCCCTTCTTGTGCAGGTCGTACAGGCGATGGACGCCGGTGGTGGTTTCCTCGGACACGCCGCGGATCGCGTCGCGCTGCGCGGTGAACCAGCCGGGGCTTGCGGCAAGACGCTCGCGGATCTGGGCGAACAGCGCCTCTTCCTCTTCGGACTGCGGGGCGGCGATCAGGTCGGTTTCGCCCGCCTCGACCCGCGCGCCCATCAGGATGTACAGCGTGGCGTCGCCGCCGTCGTCCAGGATCATGTTGGCGGTGCCGTCGGCGAACTGGAAGATGCTGTCGGTATAGGACCAGTATTCCGGCAGCGTCTCGCCCTTGATCGCGAACACCGGAACGCCGGTGGCGGCGATCGCGGCGGCGGCGTGGTCCTGTGTCGAATAGATGTTGCAGGACGCCCAGCGGACGTCCGCACCCAGCGCGACGAGCGTCTCGATCAGGACGGCGGTCTGGATCGTCATGTGCAGCGATCCGGCGATCCGCGCCCCGGCGAGCGGTTTCGCCGCGCCGTATTCCTGCCGCAGCGCCATCAGGCCGGGCATTTCGGTTTCCGCGATATCCAGTTCCTTGCGGCCATAGTCGGCCAGAGAGATGTCGCGGATGATCGAACCGTTTTCGGTCTGCATGGGAAGGGCCTGACGCAAAATGGATGTGCGCCGGCAATGTCACAGCCGGCGCATCAACGCAATGAACAGAGAAGTGAGACGGCGGGCCTAAACGATCAGCTGCTCAGCCCGGCCGAGCGGAAGATCGCCGAGGGGTCGGTCCCGTCATGGTAGCCGATGCCCGACGCCACGACGCAGCTGCTGCCGTCGGCGCGTTCCAGCACCATCGTCCACGTCCCCATCTCGTCCGAACCCCACAGCCGCAGGCCGTCGCGCTTGCTCACGACCAGCGTTTCGCCGTATTCGGCATCCAGCGCGCCGTGGATTTCGGCATTGGCATCGCACCAGGGGGTGCCCGCGTCGCTGACGCCGGCAGGCAGCGATCCGGCAAGGTCCACTACCTGGCGCGCGCTCATGCCGGCGACTGCGGACCATGCCTTGACCGACGGCAGTTCGCCCCTAGCCTCGACCGCCGAATAGGCGGCGGTGATCGGAGCAACGGCAGTTGCAGCGGCAAGGACCAGGGCGGCGGTGCGAACGGAGAACATGGGGACAAACCCTTCGGCGGTGTGCGGTGCGATGTACGTGTCTTGCTTTGTCAAGGGGGAACGCGCGGCCCATTGCGCGGTTCCGGCCGATTGTGGCAGACCGACCCCACATCCGATCAAGCGGGCGTGAAGAAAAGGCGACAAGAGGTGGCAAGTGACTGACGTCGTGGCAGATATCGGGGGCACCAACCTTCGCGTCGGACTGGTGGAAAACGCCCAGATTTTGCGGACCGAGGTGGTGCGCGGCCCCCTGCCGCAGTCGGAATTCGTCCCGCTTGTGCGCCGCCTGCTGGGTGCGGGCGCGGGCGATCCGGGGCGGATCGTGGTGTCGGTGGCGGGCCCGGTGATCGACGGCGTGGGGTATCTGACCAACCGCGACTGGGCGCTGCCCGCGGGCCAGCTGGGGTCCGACCTGAACTGCGAGGCGCGAATCATCAACGACATGGCGGCGACCGGGTTTTCGCTGCCGCATCTGACCGGCGATCAGGTCGCGACCGTGCGGCCGGGGCGGGCCGGCTGGGGCGGCAACGCGCAGGCGCTGGTGGTGAATGCGGGCACGGGCTTCAACGTCTGCCCCGTCCGCCATCTGGACCGCCACACGATCACGCTGGAATCCGAAACCGGGCACGCGCTGCTGCCGGCGATGGTCGCCGACCGGCTGCGCCAGGCGCTCGGCACGACCGCCGACAACTTTCCCTCGATCGAGCTGCTGCTGGCCGGTCCCGCCCTGCCCCGCCTGACGGCGGCAGCCACGGCGGCGGGTCACGCCGAACCCATGGCAATTGCCGCCGAACTGTTCGGCATGACCTGCGGCGATCTCGCCCTGCGCCACTGGCCCGACCAGGGGCTGTGGCTTGCGGGCAGCGCGGCGCGGGCGATGGCGCGCGAGGGCGCCGCGTTCCTGTCGGGACTTGAAGCCGCCTTTGCGGCCAAGGGGATGCCGCCCGCCGTCATCGACCACCTGCGCGACATGCCGGTGGTCGAGATCGCCGACGACCTCGCGCCGCTCAGGGGCTGTGTGGCACAGTTGCGCGAAATCTGACCCGGCATGCGCCGTTCGGCTGGCAATGCGCGCCGACTGCTGCAAGACTGGCCGCAAAGAACAAGACCAAAGCGGGCGGACAGGCGACGTGCAGACCAGTGATCGCAACGACCGGCGCGCGGCCGGCAGACGGCACCTGACCGCGGCGTCCGTGGTCGCCCTGTGCGTGGCGGGGATCGCCGCCACCGTCGCGACCGGGCCGCGGATGGCGCTGGCGCAATCGTCGGGATCGGGGTCTTCGGGATCGGCGGGCTCGGGCTCCGCCTCGTCTGCGTCATCGCCCTTTGCTCGGCTGTTCGGGGGCAAGCCCGGCACGAACTCCCCCGTCGATCTGGTGTTCCGGGTGCAGGGCGGCGACGCCGGGCTGGAACGGACGCTTCGCAACGCCTCCGTCCTCACCGACACGCTGGCCGAGGGGCGGCTGACCGGGCAGGACGTGCTGGCGGCCGCGCGCGCCGATTATGCCCGCCTGATCGCCGCGCTTTACGACAACGGCTATTACAGCGTCGTCATCGCGATCCAGCTGGACGGGGTCGAGGCATCGTCGATCGCGCCGCTCGATGCGCCGGACGTGGTCCGGCAGGTGGTCGTGGACGTGCAGCCCGGCCCCCTTTTCCGCTACAGCCGGGCCCAGATCGCGCCCCTTGCCCCCGACACCGACCTGCCCGCCGGCTACCTCAAGGGCGAGGTCGCGCGCACCTCGACCATCCGCCAGGCCGCCCGCGCGGGCGTCGAGGCTTGGCGCGACCAGAGCCACGCCAAGGCCGACGTCGCCGCGACCGAGATCGTGGCGAGCCACCCGACCGCCACCATCGACAGCCGCATCGCGCTGGACCCCGGGCCCCGCGTGCGCTTCGGCCAACTGACGATCAAGGGCCAGGAACGGATGGACCCGCGCCGCCTTCGCAAGATCGCGGGTTTCCCCGAGGGCGAGCCGTTCGATCCCGAGGATCTTGAAACCGTGCGCCGCCGCCTGCGCCGCACCGGCGTCTTTTCCGCGATCACGCTGGAAGAGGCCGAGTTCCTGGGCCCCGGCGACACGCTCGACGTGACGCTGACCGTCGTCGAGCAGAAGCTGCGCCGGATCGGCGCGGGGTTCGAGATCAGCTCGCAGGACGGCGCCGCCATTTCGGGCTACTGGATGCACCGCAACCTTCTTGGCGGGGGCGAGCGGCTGCGGGTGGACGGCGAGGTGCGCGACATCGGATCGGGCACGTCGGGGCGCGACCTGCTGCTGGGCGTGCGGCTGGACCGGCCCGCCACGCTGAACCCCGACACGACCGCCTATGTCGAGGCGCGGGCCGAGCAGATGCAGGAAGAAGACTACAGCCAGGACCTTGGCGTGCTGGGCATCGGCTTCACCTACCAGCCGAGCGAGCGGCTGACGGGCGACATCGCGCTGCAATACCGCCGTTCCAAGGTCGACGACGATTCGGACGGCGTTTCGGACTTCGAGGTGCTGGCCCTGCCCATCGCCGTGACCTGGGACCGGCGCGAGCCGCTGATGACCGACGCCAAGCGCGGCTTCTGGGTGCAGGGCGAGCTGACGCCGTTCGCGGGCTTTCAGGACACGGGCTCGGGCGTGCGCGCGGCGGGCGAGGCGCGGGCCTATCGCAGCTTCGGCGCGACCGACCGCTTCACGCTGGCGGGCCGCGCCCGCGCCGGGTCGATCTTCGGCCCCGAGATCGGCGAGACGCCGCGCGAATACCTGTTCTATTCAGGCGGCGGCGCATCGGTGCGCGGCCAGCCCTACCAGTCGCTCGGCGCCGAGGTGATCCCCGGCCCCGACGGCACCACGATCGAAACCGGCGGGATGAGCGTCGCGAACGCCACCGCCGAGGTCCGCTATCAGCTGCGTGAAAAGATCGGGCTGGTCGGTTTCGCCGACGCGGGCAAGGTCTGGACCGACGGCGCGTTCGGCGGCGACAGCGACTGGCACGCGGGCGCGGGCGTCGGCGTGCGCTACAACACGCCCATCGGTCCGCTGCGCTTCGACGTGGCGGGGCCGGTCGGCGGCGACACCGGCGAGGGCGTGCAGGTCTATCTGGGGCTGGGTCAGGCATTCTGAGAACACGCGGATCGGGACCGGGCGCCCCTTGCCCGCCGATCCCCGAAACGGGCATCCGAGAACGGGCATTCCGATGAAACGCATCTTCCTCGTGCTGTGGCTGATCTTCCTGCCCGCATTCGCGTTCGCGCAGGACGCGGGCGCCCCCGCCGGGCCGTCCGCAGACGCCGCGGCGCAGGCGGATGCCGACGTGGCGAGCGAGGCCGCCGACATCTCGGCCGAGGTCGAGGACGACAAGGGCTTCATCACCCGCTTTCTCGAACGCAACCTGTCGAGCGCCGGGCGCAGCGTCGTGATCGAAGGGTTCCAGGGCGCGCTGTCGTCCCGCGCGACCTTTACCCGCCTCGCGATTTCGGACGCCGACGGGGTCTGGCTGGAAATCCGCAACGGCGGCATCCAGTGGGACCGCTCGGCCCTGTTTGCGCGTCGGATCGAGATCGCCGAGCTGTCGGCCGAGGAAATCAGCCTGCCCCGCCTGCCCAGAAGCGAGGGCGAGAAGGCCACGCCCGAGATCAAGGACTTCCAGCTGCCCACCCTGCCGGTTTCGGTCAACATCGCCAACATCGCCGCCGCCCGCGTGGACATCGGCCAGCCGGTGATCGGCGAGGCGGCGGTCGTGTCGCTGAACGGCGCGATGCAGCTGGGCGGCGGCGAAGGAACGGCGAAGCTCGCGGTCGCGCGGGTGGACGGCAAGCGCGGCAGCTTTGCGCTCGACGCCGCCTTTTCCAACGAGACCCGGAACCTCAAGCTGGACCTGACGCTGGACGAGGCCGAGGGCGGGCTGTTCGCCAACCTCGTCAAGCTGCAGGACCGCCCGGCCGTTCAGGCCGAGATCAAGGGCAACGGCCCGCTGTCGAACTTTGCCGCCGACATCAGGCTGGCGACCGCGGGCCAGCCGCGCGTCACGGGCCGCGTGTCGGCCGCCTCGAAGCCCGGCCCCGACAACGCGCCGGGAACCGGGTTCCGGCTTGAACTGACCGGCGACGTGGCCAGCCTTCTGCCGCCCGAGAACCGCGCCTTCTTCGGCAGCCAGTCGCAGCTTCTGGCCGAGGGCTGGCGCGGCGAAAGCGGCCGCATCTCGCTGCCGGTGCTGCTGGTCAAGACCGACGCGCTCAGCCTGACCGGATCGCTGACGACGAACGAGACCGGCGCGCCGCAGTCCGTGGTCGTGCTGCTGTCCCTGGGCGAGGACGCGGGCGCCACGCAGCTGCCGGTGCGCCTGCCCGTCGCGGGCGCCGAGACGACCGTGCAGTCGGGCAACCTGCAGATTTCCTACGACGCCGCGACCGGCGAGGCGTGGACCGCCGCCGGCCGGCTGGGCGATCTGGTCTGGAACGGCAACCGTCTGGGTGGCGTGCAGCTGGACGGGGGCGGCAGCGTCCCGCAAAGCGGCGGCAAGGTGCAGCAGGTGCTGGGGCGCCTGTCGCTTGCCGCCACCGGCGTCGCGCTGAAGGACGCGGGCCTGCAGGCGGCGATCGGGACGGACGCCAAGGTCGAGACCACGTTCACCCTGACCCCCGGCGACGCGCTCAGGCTGACGGACCTGAAGCTCGACGGGCAGGATTACGGCCTGTCGGGCGGGCTGGACGTGAACGGCCTCGACAGCGGCATCACCGTGACCGGCGACCTGAACGCGGCCTACGAGGATCTCTCGCGGCTTTCCACGCTGGCCGGCCGGCCGCTGACCGGGCGGGCCGACGCGAAGGTGACGGGGCTTTACACCGTGCTGACGCGCGGCTTCGACATCGACGCGCGGGTCGAAGGCACCGACATCTCGATCGACCAGGACCAGCTTGACCGGCTGATGGGCGGCAAGTCCACCATCGACCTCAGCGCCCGGCGCGGCACCGAGGGGATCGAGATCCGCAACCTCGCCGTCAACGCCCAGCGCCTGACCGCGACCGCGCAGGGCACCCTGTCCAGCGACGCGAGCAATCTTCGCGCGAACCTGAGACTGGCGAGCCTGACCGACGCCGACCCGGAACTCGCCGGCAGCCTGACGGCCGAGGCGATGATCAGCGGCGCCCAGGGCATGCGCCGGCTTGCCCTTAACGGCGAGGCGACGGACCTCATCGTCGGCGTCCCCGAACTGGACGGGACGCTGAAGGGCCGCACCAACATCAACGTCATCGCCCAGCAGGAAGGCGGATCGTTCAAGGTCGAGCAGCTCCGGGTCGCGAACCCGCAGCTCACGGTGGACGGGCAGGGCAACTTCATCCCCGGCCAGCTCGACGCGAAGTTCGACCTGACGGTGCCGGACCTGACGGTGTTGGGGCGCGGCCTGTCCGGCGCGCTCGAGGCGCAGGCGACCGCGACCGAGACCAATGGCACGCAGGCGTTCAACGTGACCGGCACCGGGACCGAGCTGCGGCTGGGCCGCGAGGACGTGGACGGCGCGCTGACCGGAACCACCCGGTTCGACCTGCAGGCCACCCGCCGCGACGGGATCGTCACCGTGCAGGCGCTCGACCTTGGCAACGACCAGCTGACCGCGACCGCAAAGGGCGTGATCGGCGGCACCGCCACCGACATCGACGGGCACGTGGACATCAAGTCGCTGGCCGCGTTCGGTCGGGGCTGGAAGGGCGCGCTGTCGCTCGACGGCTCGGTCACCGACGACGGCAGCGGCCTGCGCCGCTTCGACCTGACCGGCACGGGCCAGGACCTTGCCCTTGGCCAGCAGGTGGACGGGGCGCTGACCGGCACCACCACGCTTGCGCTGCGCGGGACGCAGCAGGGCCAAGCCTTCACCATCGAACAGGGCGAACTGGTCAACCCGCAGGCGAGCGTCCGGGCGCAGGGCCGCTACGCGCCGCAGGATACGAACCTGACGGCGCAGATCGGCGTGGCCGACCTTGGCGCGTTCGGCATGGGCTGGAAGGGCGCGCTGAACGCCGATGCGAGCTTCGTCGACGACGGCACCGGCGCCCGCCGCCTGACTGTGGACGGGACCGGCACCGACCTGTCCTTGGGCCAGACCGAGGTGGACGCGGCGCTTGCCGGCGAGACCCGGCTGACTGTGCGCGCGCTGGAACGCGCGGGCGTCTTCACGATCGAGGACGCGGCGATCCGCAACGCCCGCCTGACGGCGGACGCGCGCGGCACCGTGGGCGGCGGCGCGACCGACGTGACGGTGGATCTGGACGCGGGCGACCTCCGCTTTCTTGGCCGCGGCATCGGCGGGGCGCTGGACGCGACCGCCCAGCTGACGGACGACGGGCAGGGCAGCCGCCGGGTGGCGGCGCAGGGCACCGCCTCGGGGCTGTCGATCGGCAACCCCAAGGTCGATCCGCTGCTTGCCGGGCAGACCACCTTCGACCTAGCCGCCACCCAGTCGCCCGCGGGCATCGCGATCGAGCGGCTGGTCGCGCGCAACGGCCAGGTGCAGGTGACGACCAGCGGCAACCCGACCGACGGGCTCGACGTGGATGCGAACCTTTCCAACCTCGCACTGCTGGTGCCGGGCGTCCCGGGCCCCGCCACCGCCACGGGCACGGTGCGGCAGGAACCGGGCGGCCTGATCCTCGACATCGCGGCGACGGCGCCGGGCGGGACGCGGGCGCAGGTCGCGGGCCGCCTTGCCACCGACGGCGGCGACAGCGACGTGCGCGTCAGCGGCGTCAGCGACGCGGCGATCGCGAACCCCTTCCTGCGCACCCGCTCGATCCAGGGGCCGGTCGCCTTCGACCTGCGGCTGGCCGGTCCGCCGTCGCTCGACGCATTGACGGGCACCGTCAACCTGAACGGCGCGCGCCTGTCCGATCCCAACCTCGGCCTGTCGATCGACCCGCTTCAGGCGACCGCGAACCTGCAGAACGGGCTTATCGATCTTGACGTGCGCGGGACCGTGGACGCGGGCGGCACGCTGCGCGTCACCGGCCCCGTCGACCTGCGCGGCGGATCGCCGTCCCTGAACCTCGAGGCAGAGCTGAACAGCGTCATCCTGCGCAACCCCGACCTTTACGAGACGGTCGCCGACGGCACCGTCACCATCACCGGGCTGGCGTCGCAAGGGCCGCTGATCGCAGGCCGCATCCGGCTTGAAGAGACCGAGTTCCGCATCCCGACCTCGGGGCTTGGCGGCGCGGGGGCGATCCCCGACATCACCCACCTGGGCGAGCCGCCGGCGGTGCGCGGCACCCGCGCGCGGGCCGGGCTGCTGCCGTTTCCCAGCGCCGACAGCCGGATCGCGGGGCTTGCCGGGCCCCCAGCCACGCCGCCCGCAGTCGCCGCCCGGCTTGATCTGACCATCGACGCGCCCGCCCGCGTGTTCGTCCGCGGCCGGGGCATCGACGCCGAACTGGGCGGGCAGATCCGCCTGACCGGGACCGCGCGCAACATCATCCCGATCGGCCAGCTTGAGCTGATCCGTGGCCGCGTGGACCTGCTCGGCCGCCGCTTTACCATGACCGAGGGGCTGATCGAGCTGCAGGGCAGCCTGATGCCGGTGATCCGCCTGGTGGCCGAGACGCAGCGCGACAGCATCACCACCCGCATCATCATCGACGGCGAGATCCGCGATCCCGAGATCACCTTTGAATCGAACCCCGAACTGCCCGAAGAAGAAGTGCTGTCGCAGCTTCTGTTCGGTCGCGGGCTCGACAGCATCAGCGCGCTGCAGGCGGCGCAGCTTGCGAACGCCATCGCCGTCCTGGCGGGGACCGGCAGCGCGGGCATCGTGTCGAACCTGCGCGATTCCGTGGGTCTCGACGATCTCGACCTGACCACGGACGAGGAAGGCGACATCTCGGTCCGCGCGGGCAAGTACCTGTCCGACAACCTGTATACCGACGTGCAGGTCGAGGCGGACGGGACGTCGAAGATCAACCTCAACCTCGACGTCTCGACCGCGCTGACAGCGCGCGGTTCGGTCGGCAGCGACGGCGACAGCACCGTCGGCCTGTTCTACGAACGCGACTATTGATGCGGCGGTCGGGCACGACCACGAGACAAGGGGCGCGGGCGTGATGCAGGCCTTCTACCACCCCGATCAGGCGCTGCACGATCCGCAGCAATACATGCGCTTCGGCCGGGTGGTGCCGCCGAAGGACCTGCCCGCCCGGACCGAGCGACTGCTGGCCGCGCTGCGCGGGCGCGGGGTCGAGCCGTCGGTGCCGGCGGCCTGCGGTCTCGACCCGGTCCACGCCGTCCACGCGCCCCACTACGTCGCGTTCCTGCAGACGGCGTGGGACAACTGGCAGACCCTGCCCGCCGAGCGGGGGCCGGAAGCCTGGCCCTCGACCTTTCCGTATTGGAGCGGGCGACCCGATCAGGACGTTCGCCCGCCCTGCCCCGCGACCGGGTTCCTGGGCCAGCTTGGCTGGTATCTGGGCGACCTGTCGGTCCCGGTCGGGCCGAACTGCTGGACCTCGACGCTGCGTTCGGCCGAAACGGCCGTCGCGGGCGCGTCGGCGATCGCGGACGGCGCGCGCCTTGCCTATGCGCTGTGCCGCCCGTCCGGGCACCACGCCCGCGCCGACCGCGCGTCGGGCTTTTGCTATCTCAACAACAC
>ERZ501041.246-NODE-246-length-9940-cov-4.694790_pt1 | contig 9940 bp, 11 predicted proteins | sample MGYA00248848_ERZ501041 | MGnify/ENA primary metagenome ERZ501041 (study PRJEB25958, sample SAMN03398573) | human skin metagenome | study: EMG produced TPA metagenomics assembly of the Human Skin Microbiome Metagenome (human skin metagenome) data set.
CTATTGTGAACACCTATGCTAATAAAGAGACGATTAAACACCACCGTGTCGAAGACCAAACCCAGAACTGGCACTCTTCGTCCGACGTTTATGAGCATGATGCGCCCCCCCAGGATTACTGCGACAATCGGTGGGGCACTACGGCTGCCTGGGATGTGGGGTCCTTTTGAGCTCCGCGTTTTTCTTAGAGCGTCGAAGTCTGGTCGAGAAGGTCACGGTAATCGCCGTTCAGGTCGTGATCGGGGTGACCGTCGCCGTTGTAAGTCTGTAGGAGCGCTAGTCGGAGCACCGACGGCCAAGACGCCACGGTTACGCATCGGCGTCGTCCGAGCGGCTGGGTCATGGTTCGTAGGGCAGTGGATGCCATTCCCCATCGGGCACATCGACTACGCGATCCAGATTTGGGTCGCGACGGAGCTCGTCGGTGAGCCACTCATCGCTGATCCACCGGCTCCTGCGTTCGACGCCAGCTTCGCCAAGGAAGGCACAAAGTTCGAAAAGAAAACGCTTCATGATGATCTCCATCAACATGATCGCGCAGTTTGTCGGTCAATGGCATCAGCTGCGGGTAAGGCATCCCCTGCTGACAGCCATCAACCCACACGTTTGTGGAAAACGTCCTATCAGACGGGCAGAGGACCATCCTTGGGTTCCTGCATGCCCGTCAGCCAGGCCACAGTTGATGATCCAAAGGCGGCACCCAGCGGCGGGGCTTGACGTGACCCCCTGAAACTCCTCCAGGAATAGCTAGGCTCAGGACTCATAGCCAGAACAAGACGGTTGCGGCGAGGGCTATGGCGGAGAGGAAGACGGTTGGGCAGCGATCGTAGCGGGTTGCGACCCGCCGCCAGTCTTTGAGCCTACCGAACATGATCTCGATGCGGTTTCGGCGTTTGTAGCGACGCTTGTCGTAACGGATGGGTTCCGTTCGGGATTTCCGCCCGGGAATGCAGGGCGTGATGCCCTTGGTTTCCAAGGCGTCCCGGAACCAATCGGCGTCATAACCTCGATCACCCAGTAGCCACTGCGCCCGAGGAAGGCTGTCCAGCAGGGCGGCGGCACCGGTGTAGTCGCTGACCTGACCCGCCGTCATGAAGAGGCTGATAGGCCTGCCGTTCGCATCGGTCACGGCGTGGAGCTTGGTGTTCATGCCACCCTTCGTGCGTCCGATCAGTCGCCCAAGCCCCCCTTTTTTACCCGCAGGCTCGAAGCCGTGCGGTGCGCCTTCAGATAGGTCGCGTCGATCATGACAGTCCGACGTTCGGCCTGGGCCCCGGACAGCCCCTCCATCATCCGAACGAAGACGCCAGCCTCGCTCCACCGTTTCCAGCGATTGTAGAGGGTCTTGTGAGGCCCATAGGCCGCCGGGGCATCCCGCCAGCGCAGGCCGTTGCGGTTGACGAAAATAATCCCGCTCAACACCCGACGGTCATCCACCCTGGGCCTGCCGTGGCACTTGGGGAAATAGGGCTCCAGCCGAGCCATCTGCTCGTCCGTCAGCCAATACAGGTCACTCATGTCCAGACTCCTCAGGAGCCTGAATCAGATCGCGTGCCTCACTTCAATGGGTCCTGAGCCTAGGCTCCCCGGTGCAAATCCGTCCGCTATTCGATCACAGGCAGGCCATCTGCTTTCGATGGTGGAGGGCCGTCTGTCCAGTGCCACGTCTCCGGCGTTCGCTGCATCGCCTGAACCGCCTGACCCGGGACCGCCGGAATGCCCACGGGCACCGGAAAATCGGTCCCGGACGGCACTAGGTTCAGGGTGAAGCGGTGGGGAGAGCCGGCGAAGTTCACCTCGACAACAACCTGGCGCCGCGTCCCTTCCGGGATCAGCAGTTGGTCAGCGAAAACATAACCTCCGAACGCGGCCCCTGGATCGATTGTGGTTGTTTGAAGAACGCGCCGACCCCATGCAGACATAGCGCGGCGCAGCCGACTTTCGATCGTCGCCGCGTCAACCGCGTACGAGCCGCTCGCTGTGCGATATGCGATCTGGCGGCGCATACGGTCAGGCAAACCTTCTGCGTCGCGGTAAGCCAGATACCCCTCAACGCCAGCGTCGATCCAGGCGGCGTTGAGATCGCGTTGAGCCTTCACACGTTCCTGGTGGCGGAGGAAATTGTAGTCTTGGACGTAGAGCGGCGTGCCGTCTTCCAAGATGATGCGTACGTCCTCGGTGCCGAAATTAACCGGCGTACTGCTGGTGTTGAACGCCGCCACCGCGAAGAACATCTTGGACGTCGAATTATAGCGCACAGGCAGCAACATGACGGAGCCGGCGGCACCGTTGGAAATCATCGCTGCGTTGCCGCGCGAGAAGCGCACGCCGACGCCATGCTCGCCGCTCGGTACCATGCGATATTCCGGCTCTACGGACGCGCATCCGACCAGAGCGGCACCAGCTGTGAGAGTTAAAAGCAGCTTCGATTTCATCGACGTTTCCCACCGACTGCGCCGAGGATGCCGATAAGCAGGCCGATGATCGCTCCGACCGGACGGGCTACTAAGAAGCCCACCACGCCGAGTATGATGCCCATCAGACAACCCATATCGCATTCCCCTCAATATAGGACATCTATGTCCTAGAGGGGTTACCGCTCCGCTAACACCATCGCGCCGATGAAATGGGAGAAGATCGTCGGCGCGAATATCAAGCGACTGCGCAAAGAGCGTGGCCTCAGCCAGGAGACGCTTGCCGGCGAGGCTGGCCTGGCGATGCGGCATCTGGGCAGGATCGAACGCGGCGAAGGCAATCCGACCGTGGAGTTGCTCGGTAAGTTGGCCGAGGTTCTCAACGTCCACCCGACGGCGTTCTACCACGAGACCTAGCCCGAAGAATCGAGGTGGACGAGCATTTGGGAGAGCGCGTCTCGCCCGTGATCATCCTTGGCCCGCACCATCAGATACAGGTTGCCGGTCGCCTTAGCCCATACCTCACCGATGGCCCGATCTTCTGACGCTTCCGCCCATCGATCCGCGCCTTTGTACTCCACGACGAAGATGCGGCCGTCAGCCAGCTGGGCGATAAAATCGGGGTAGGTGCGCTGGGTCGAGGTCTGGAGCCAGAAGGACGCGGGATGACGGGCCACGTTTCGGACCCAGTGCTTCACCGCCTTCAGGCTGTCGAGCGCCTGGGCGCACCGGGCCTCCTCCCCGTCCGATTTGCCGTCGAAAGCGGGAACTCGGTCCAAGAAGTGCTTGGTGAAGCCAATCGGGCCGCGATAGGTCGGTTGGTCGTCATACATGCCGAAGCAAAACTGGAAGCCCTCCTTTGACAGGGCCTGCACCGGTGCGCCTGGGTCCAGAAGATATTTTTGGGCGACCGTCGCCCGCTGCTCTCGGCGAACTTCGTCGATGCGGGCCCCCAACTTTCGGGCCAGCGCCTGCCGCATACGCATCAAATGCGGCAATTTCAGACCATCCACGTCAATCAGTCGGGCGACGACTTGGTTCAGCCATCCGACCTTATCCGACTGAGTGAAGGCGGGATCGCGGACCAGAGGGTCCAACAAGGCGACTAGGCGTGGCGCCGACCACCCATCGACCGCATCGACCCCTTCGAAAAGATCGCCCGTCAGGAATGTGTTGGTCACCTGTCGTCCGTCAACATCGATGAGATAACGACGAACCGTTTCGCTCAGGCTGTCTGCCAAGCCCGGAATGACTGGCGACTGGTCGGCCAGTCGCCAGTCAACATGCTCCATCAGCAAGTCCAGATCGCCGAAGACCAACTGTCCGTCGATCTCTGTCCCCAACGCGGGAACCCGAATCACCTCGCCTCGGGCAGCGGGCGCAACGGCCAAAGCCTCCACGGCGCGCTTCAACTCGGCCGCCCCCGCTGGTGAGGCCTGCATGACCTGATCAATCAGGCCCGGACGCGCAAATTCTCGTTCCGTCAGCCTCAAAACACCGGGCCGGGTCTCCACCGGAGCCACACCGTTGGCGGCCAGGACCGCCCGCGTCTCCGGCGTATCGATCAAGTCCAGAGTGACCGGCGGTTTCGGCGGCTGGGCGAACAATCCCTCAGTCAAATCCAGTTGAGGATGCTCGATGGCCTGTTCGGCCTCGCCGTCCTCGAACCCCATGTCGACCAAGGCATCCTTCAGGGCCGTGGCCGCCGCATAGAAGGTCGGCTCTGACACGTGGGCATAGGCGCGATTCAGGTCGGCCGAGCGGCGTCGGCTTGCATAGGGCATCCGCAGCACCCGTCCCAGAAGCTGCTCGACCGAGGTCGAACTCTTGATGCTGGCGACCGAACAGAAGACGTAAGCGTAGGGACAGTCCCATCCCTCCTTCAGCGCTTCGACCGTGATAATGTGCTCGATCTTGCAGCCGGGCGCCGTCAGATCGATTCCATCCAAGCCCCGCTGATCGCCGGTAGCGATGACGATCCGATCGTCTGGCACGCTCAAGTCATCGATCAGGTGTCGCCGCAACACCTCAACCGTGACCTCGCGATCTTTCGGCTCGGCCTGATAGAGGGTGATGGGTCTCAGCGGCTCGCGTTCAGTCTCCGCCAGGGCGGCCAGACGGGCGCGCTCGCTGACAGCGCCGGCGACGGCAGACTGCCAGTGCGCGTGTTCCTGGAGCACGATCGGCATCTTGATCATCTGCTCGGCCTTCAGTTCGGCGGCCGAGGCGTTGAACAGGATATTGCTGCGTCCTCGCGGCGTGGCGGTGAACTCGACCACCGCCCAAGGATTGATACGGGCGCGCATCTGGTCGCTCAGGGTCGTGACGACATTGTGGGCCTCGTCCACGATCATCATCGGCCGGGCCATGTGCAGCAGATTGGCGAACGAATATCGCACGCCGCCGGCCTCGGTCTTCTCGAGGTCGGGAAAGGCCCTCAAGGTCGAAGCGTCGAGGCGGCCGAAGAAGGGCTCCAGCGCCTCATGATGCTGATAGACCTTGCGCCCTTCTGTATTTTCGACGCGCAGGGTCTGGACGGTCCCGACCACCACACAGGCGTTGGAAGCCAGGTCGTGCGGGGTGATGTTTGCAAAATCCCCGATGTCGAAAGCTCGCACGGCGCCGCCGAAGGCTTCGTCGATTACGCGGCGATAGGGATGTCGTGGGTCCGTCAGGGCCTCGACCGTCTGACGCCGGATGACATTCGACGTCACCAGCCACAGCACCAAGGGAAAATCCCTCGACAGGCCGGCGTCGCGGGCGAGCGCGACGGAATGCGCCGCCAGAATTGTCTTACCGCCCCCGGTTGGCAAGCGGATACAGCCGTAGGGCGTGTCGCCAAGGCCCGTTGGCGCGCGATAAGGCCCAGCGAACCGGCTCAACCGGGCACGAAGGGGCGGCTGATCCTCTAGCGGCGATTGGCTCAGCGCCCACTCGAAGGCCTCCGCCGGATCAACCTCCTGCGCCTTGCTCAGAAAATCGCCCAGCACCTTCAGCGCCGACTGTTGATACGGCTTCAACTGCATCAGCGGCGGACCTTCACGTCATAGGGGGTCTGGCGGAACACGATCCGCTCGCGGATCAGGGATGGCGCGGTCAGCGCGCTACGCTCGCCATAGACCACCAGTTCGCCGTCGAAATCGCGGGGCAGATGTTCCCGGATGATCGCCAAAGTCTGGCGGGTCAGCACGTTTCCGCCCTGCGGCCTGCGATCCCCCAGCACGCCGTTGTAAAGCAGGGCCACGGCGCGCTCGGCACCAGTGCCCAGAACCGGACCGTTGGGTGGGCTGGTCGGCGCCTGCCCGGTCTCGGCGAACCAGATGTGCGCCCCCAGGGCGGAAAACCGTATGCCGGGGCTCACGGTGCCGTCTTCTCCGAACACCGGCTCTCCTAGACGATAGAAACGAAATCCCCCGCCGCCGGTCCAGTCCAAGGCCTTGGACACGCCCCCCTGCTCGCCATCGATCACCTTCGCCAAACGCGCCGCACAGTGTGTGACTGCATGGTCGCCGGCCTCCACGCCGATGTAGCGGCGCCCCATTTTGTGGGCGACGGCGGCGGTGGTGCCAGAGCCGAGGAACGAGTCGAGGACGATGTCGCCAGGATTGGAAGCAATGTTGATGATGCGTTGGAGCAACCCCTCAGGCTTTGGTGTTTCGAAGGCAGCCTTCTCACCGAAAATGTGCTCCATCTCGGCACTGGCGTGCTGATTATAGCCCACGTCGTCCCAGACGGATGGCGTGGTCATCCCCTGTTTAGCCTCCGAGGCAAAAAGCTTCCGCATCGGCGTTTTGGCTGTCCCCTTGGCACCCCAGAAGAGTCGTCCGTCAGCTTGAAGCTTTTCCATGTCCGCCTTGGAGTGGCGCCAACAAGTGCCTTGACGGGGTAGAACCTCTTCCCCCGTGTATGGGTTAGTCACAGGGTAGAATAGGCTCTGCACGAACCGTCCGCCTTTACCATTGGCCGTCGTATCAATTTTCCGAAATGGGCCGCGAGGGTCAGGCCCAGATGGTTCATCAAAGACTTGATATTGTGCATTAGATTTTTCAGTTCGCGCCATCAAATTGAAGCGCTCTTCGGCGAGCGTTCGCTTTTCGCGAAGCAATCTATGCTTTCCCCATACTAGAACGTGCTCGTGAATGCTTGCGATGGTGCGATCATTCGGCGGCCCATCCCTCTTCTTCCAGCTAATATCTAGAATGAAATTTGATCGGCCAAACACCTCGTCCATGATGACCTTGAGGTAGTGCCCCTCGTTGTCGTCGATCGACACCCAGATCGAGCCGTCCTCCGACAGCAGTTCCCGTAGAAGTTCCAGGCGCGGCCACATCATCGCCAACCAGCGGCTGTGCTCGAGGTTGTCGTCGTAATGTTCGAAGGCGGACCGCGTGTTGTACGGCGGATCGATATAGATGCACTTCACCCGCCCCGCATAATAGGGCAGCAGCGCCTTCAGCGCCTCCAGATTGTCGCCCTGGATCAGCATATTGCCAGCATCGGGATCGCCGCGCCCAAGAGCCCCGTCCTCTTCCAACAGCCGGTAGGGCGCGCGCCGCGCGGCCGTCAGGTCTTCGTCACGTGTAAGCCAGGTCAGAATGGGCATGCCGGTTCATCGCCCGGATCGTGCACCAAGGCAACGCCAGTGGGCGATGTCGGTAAGAAGCAAAAATAGAGAAGTCGCATTTACCTTAACAAGCAACACGATGTATAAATCCGACTTGCTTCGATTTTTAATTGACTCTTGCTGCGATTTCTCCTAATGACCGCTCATCGCGGACTGGCCGCGAAAAGGAACATGGATTTGCCCATGAAGTCATAGAGGAGCCTTAGATGAAAATCGAAAAGCAGTTTAACTTGGGTCGCTTCGTGCGCGCCACAGTACGGAAGGACGGGACCCACCACGTCTTCATGTCAGTGCCGTCTGCATTACGCCCTTCGGGTTGGCCGGCAACCATCACCCTGCCTCAAGAAGGTTCGAAAATCGGATCGCTGAACAGTCCGAAATTTCTCGCCCGCGTTCAGAAGGCGGCGCACACCCTAAACACTCGGCTGGACGCCAGGCGCGACCTCGAGAAGACCTATCAAAGCCAGGGAAAGAAGAACACGCGCGCGGTCGCCGAGATATATTTCCGCACCAAGCGATTCCGAGACCTGTCCCCCTCCCGGCAATACCGAAATCGACGCGACGCAAAAATCGTCATCGACTGGGCCGAACGTCGTGGCGACCCAGATTTTGCGGACTTGATCAAGGCGGACTTCGAGGACCTGCTGGCCAACTATGACGATCGGCAGTTCGCTCAATTGGACATTCGCTCGATACTCAACGTGCTTTGCAAAGAAGCCGTCACAGCGAAGTTCCGGACCGATAACCCCGTTGAGAGCATTAAGTGGACGGCGCCTGAACCGGTCGAAGAAATCGTTCTGTGGAAGCCGGCGACAGTGGAAGCTTATGCCGCCATGGCTCGACAGATGGGGCAGCCGGGCCTTGCGGCCTTGATGCAAGTCGGGATCGTCGTCGGCCAACGCCTAGGCGATCTGCGCACCGCCAAGCACGGGGTGAATTATCGTGGCGGACGCTTCCAGGTGGTTCAATCCAAAACGGGTGAGAAGGTCAGCATTCCTCTGAGCACCAAACTGAAGGCGTTGATTGAGAACGTCAGGGTGGAAGGCTCCCCCTTCCTGTTCAACGATGGTGACACCGGCACGGGCTACACGGCCAACCGACTCTCCGCCCGTTTCACCGAGGTGCGAGATGCGATGTCGAAGGACGGCGACCCTAAGATGGTGCTGCGCTCCCTGCGACACTCCGCCGTTTGCGTCATGGTGGACAATAAGGTCCCCCTTCGAAACATCGCTGCGGTGACAGGCCACCGGCTCGGTCGAGTGAATCGCATCATCGAGCGATATGCGATCGATACCGACGGCTTTGCCGACGAAGCGATGAAGATCGTCAATCGAGGCGCCGGTGGTGACGACAGCGACTTCGACGCCGCCGATTTCGGTGCGGATCGCGATTGGGAAGGTGGATCGAAGGCGACCTACAAGCGCCCCAGGATCACCGAAGATCGACCTGGTCGGTATCTGGGTGCCTCTCTAGGGCAGCACCGGTTGAAGTATGTGGTGCCCACAGACTGGCCTGCCGACTGGCAGGACGAAGAGAACGGTAGCCAGGCTGCTTGACTTGATGCTGAATGAAGAGCCCGGCAACATCGATGTTGCCGGGCTTTTTGCTGCGCCCGAACGCGCCCGGAGCGCTTCTGCGACAGCGCTACGGCGTACCAGCGCCATCCAACTTCAGCGATTCCCGCGAGTAGACCAGTTGTCGAAACCTACCGAAAACCTCAGCAAAAACAGGGGCTCAATCAGAGTCATGTTCCGTACCAAGTCTAGTTTCTTGACAGAAAACGGAATGTGACTCCGTAAATAGTCAATGGAATTCAATAAGAAGCCACCAACGAGCGTCCAACTAACCAAGAAAATGGCTGGTTAGGCTGACCGGAGGTCTGCAGGGGGCGGGGCTGGGGGTTTCACCCCCGGCCCCAGCAGTCGGCAGCGTGGGATTTTCCGAAGCTTCCGGCCGGCGAAGGGACGTTTCAGGTCGGTCCGCCCGACCTACGGCGCTGAAGCGGCTCCTGATCGATGGCACCTAATCGGACGCCGGCTCCCAATGTGTCAGCGGGGATAAAGACCACCCCAGCAGCTTCTAGGGTTGAAACAAGAAGGTGCGCATTCGCGGCCGTGATCGGCACAACCGCGTTCGTCGCCTCGGCGCGCCTGATGGTGTTCATGGCCAAGCCCGTCCGCTCCGACAGATCGGAAACCGACATATTTAATAGGCCCCTAGCGGCCCTCAACTGGGCTCCGGTCACGGTTACACCCGACCGGCTTGGCGTCGTGGGAACAATCATGGTTGCAAAATAGTACCCATTGTGCAAGATAGCACCCATGTTGAACCGCATGGAGATGCCTTGTGACCATTCGTAACGCCAAACCTCCCGTTTGTCCGGTGCACGGGAAGCCCAATCACCGCGAGACGTGCACGAAATGCATGTCCGCCTACATGCGTGGCTACCTCCGTCGGCGGCGCGTGGAAAAGCCGGCGCTGGAGATGTGGCATCGCGCCAAGAAGCGGGCCGATCGTCTCGGTGTTGACTTTTCCCTGGCCCGCGACGCGGTTGTGATCCCGGATCGTTGTCCGGTGTTGGGCGTGCCCCTCGACGTCCGGCCGCCGCGCACGTCCAACTCGCCCTCCCTCGATCGTATCGATCCCGCCGGCGGCTACGCCGACCGGAATGTCCGTGTGATCTCGGACCACGCGAACCGGATCAAGGGCGCCATGACGCTGGCGCAGTTGCGCGCGCGGGCCATCTACGGCTCGCCCGCGCTGCGGGCTGACTACGCCCAGGTCGTCGCCTACGTGGAGCGCGAGGCCCTGCTGGTCGGCCCAGTGGAAGATCAGGCCGAGCGTCGACTCCTGGGTCGCGTTGAGACCCAGCACCTTCGCCAGCAGGATCGGCCCGAACCCG
>ERZ501041.249-NODE-249-length-9781-cov-7.845054_pt1 | contig 9781 bp, 8 predicted proteins | sample MGYA00248848_ERZ501041 | MGnify/ENA primary metagenome ERZ501041 (study PRJEB25958, sample SAMN03398573) | human skin metagenome | study: EMG produced TPA metagenomics assembly of the Human Skin Microbiome Metagenome (human skin metagenome) data set.
CTCGGGCGGGGTGGGCGCGCCGTCGGCGTGGACCGGCAGGGTCGGCGGCCGCAATCCGCGCGCGGGTTCCATGCCCACCACCGGCTGGACCGTGCGGCCCGCGCGCGCGTCCGCCCCCCGCGTGCCCGGCTCCATATGCGAAAGCGGCGCGGCCGCCGAACCTGCGAGATCGTCGCTTGCGGGTCGCTCGCGCTCCACCGTCACTCCCCGACCCAGCGGTACATCCACGTCTCGGACAGGGGGCCGTTCTCGGCCTGCAGGCGCGCCTGAAGCTCGGCGAGTTCCCCACCTTGCGGGAAATATTCGAATGACAGCCGCATCAGCCCTTGGGCGGGCATGTGCGTCACATAGGGGTACACGATCCGGCCCGCGCTTGCGGTGACCGACCCTTCCGGCAAGGTGCCGGGCGTGAAGATCGCGTCGTCGAAGTCGATGTTGAACGTCCGCGCGTCGGCGTTGTTCACCGACTTGCCCGACAGCGTCTCGCGCACGAAGGCCCACGGGCCGATGTCGCCGGGGGTCGCCCCGACATGCGCGTCATAGCCGTAATCGACCCGGGCCCCCGCCACGAGCGGCGCGCCCGGCTTCCAGAACGACACGATGTTGTCGTGAAACTCGCTTTCGACCGGGATCTCGACCAGCATGACCGATCCCTTGCCCCAGTTCGTGTGCGGGCTGATCCAGACCGATGGCCGCCGCTCGTAGAACGCGCCCGTGTCCTGGTAGTTGTCGAACTCACGGTCGCGCTGCATCAGGCCGAAGCCCTGCGGGTCTTCGTCCATGAAGGCCGAAAGCTGCAGCGTGGGCGGGTTGTTCAGCGCCCGCCACAGCCGGTTGTCGGTGCCGGTCAGCATCTGCAGCCCGTCGCTGTCGTGGACGGCGGGGCGGTAGTCGTCGGGCACGTTCCCGTCCGAGGGGCCGAACCAGTACATCGAGGTCAGCGGCGCGATCCCCACGTCGTCGAGATCACGCCGGGGGAACAGCGCCACGCGGGTGCGGACGCGGGTGTTTTCGCCCGGCGTGATCGTGAACTGGTAGGCGCCGGTGATCGACGCGCTGTCCAGCAGTGCCCAGATCGTCACGCTGCCCGCGTCAAGGTTCGGCTTTTCGATCCAGTATTCGCGGAAGATCGGAAACTCCTCGCCCGCGGCGCTGCCGGTGCCGAGCGCGAGCCCGCGGCACGACACGCCATAGACGTTGCCGCGACCCAGGACGCGGTAATAGCTGGCCCCCTGGAACACGGCCAGCTCGTCCAGGATGTCGGGCCGGTTCAGCGGCGCGCGCAGGCGGAACCCCGACCAGCCCATGTCGCCGGGCGGCTGCAGCGCGGAATCGGCCGGGAACGAGATCGGATCGTAGGTGAAGACGCCGGGATCGAAGGGCAGCGGCCGGGCCGCGCCGTTTTCAACGAGGTTCAGTTTCACCGGCTCGGAATACAGCATGCCGGGCGCGAGCAGGTCGAGGCCCCAGCCCCGGATCTCGCCCCACGGATCGGCCTCGCGCCGGAAGCGGATGCCGCGATAGGAATCGTAGCCCAAGTCCTTGAAGGGCGGGGTCAGCGTCGAGGCGGGCTTTTCGTAATCGGTCTGCGCCAGTGCCGCCGCGACAGCCACCACATCGTCGAACCCGAAGGGGCGGGGCGGGGCCGCCGGATCGGGCGCGGGTCCCGCGCCCTGCGGCTGGGGGGCCGGCGCGGTCTGTGCGTACAGCCCCGCGGACCCCAGCGCGGTCGTTCCCAGCGCGGCGGCAGCCAAGGAGCCGACGAATATGCGACGTTTCACGTGTGAGCCCCCGAACTGACAGCAAAACTCGCCATAAGCCAAGGTGTTCCCCACGGCAATCAAATGCATGACGCCCTGACGACGATGTGCGGACCGCCGCCGGGACGATCATCGGCGCGTGATGCACGCGGTGCGGGAAACGGCGCGGTGCGGGAAATTACGCGGCGGGGCGGCGCGGGCGAGAACGACGCGCTCGGGGGGCGGTCGGGGAACGGCGTGGGGGGTGCGGGCGGTCAGTCGGCGGGCGCGGCGCCCCGGCTCCAGTAGGCGGCGGCGGTGAAGGCGGTCTTGGCCACGCCCCGGTCCAGAAGGCAGCGGCGCGCGGCCCGCGCCTCGTCGTCGCGGGCGGCGAACCAGACGTGGCTTTGCTCGCAGACCTCAAGATCGTGGAGCGCGCCCAGAAGATCGTCGCAGCGGGTGACGCGGGGATCGTGGACAAGCGGTCCGAGGTCATCGTCCGAGGCGCGGACAAAGGCGCGAACCGTACCCTGCGCCAGCGAAAGCATCCGCGCGATCGCGGGCAACGCGGTCTCGTCGCCCAGCAGGTGCAGGACCCGGGCATCCGGGCACCAGCCGCCGCCCGGACCGATGATCCCGACCTCGGCGCCCGGCTGGACCCGGTCGGCCCAGTCGCAGGTGGGGCTGCCCGCATGGCGGAAGATGTCGAACTCGAGCCAGTCGTCGGCCTGCGCGGTCACCGTATAGACCGGGCGGTGCAGCGCGTCCGCGCCGGTGGGCCAGACCGCGCGGCCGCTTTCGGCGATCCGGGGCCAGCACGGGGCGCGCCCTTCGGGCGGCAGCAGCAGGCGGAAATGCAGGCTGCCCAGCGCGAACCGCGCCGCCTCGGGCCCCGCGAGCCGCACCCGCAGGTAGCCCGCCGACAACGGCCGGACCGACGCCACCCGCATCAGCGCAAGTCCGGGGGCCAGCGCGCCAAGCGCCACGCTGTCCCACAGGATCGCCACGCCTTCGTCGGCCAGCATCTGCGTCGCGCTGTCCTGCAGCGTCAGCACCAGCCGCCGCTCGGCGCCCGTGATTTCCACCCGCGCGCCGGGCGCGTCGGGGATCAGGCGCAGTTCGCACCCCCACAGGTGCAGGGTCAGGCGGGTTTCCTCTTCCACCAGCGGCGCGTCCCATTCGGCCGCGCGGGCGCGGATGACGGCGGCTGCGGCGCCTGCGCCGGTCTCGATCCGGCCCGAGGCGCCGGCAAGGGGGGAAACGCTCATGCTACTCCACGAGGAAGGGGACGGTCAGCGTCTGGGTGCGACCATCGGGGGGAGGGGGAAGGCGGGGTATCCGGCTGGCCTGGCGGCTGAGCGCCGCGTCCACCCGGGCGTCGCCCGTGCCGGCGACGAGCTTGGCCGAGACGGAGCCGTTCGGGCTGACGGTCAGCGTCACCGTCGCACGGTGGGTGCCGGTCGCGTTCAGGCGCGCGCGCTTCATGTGGGCCGTGACGCGGCTTTGCACCTTGCCCAGCCAGTTCGCCTGCCCCTGCTTCGATGCGCCCCGGGACTGGCGCGTCTCTGCCGCCGCACGCTCGGCCTCGCGCCCGTCCGGCTGCGCGCCGCGGGGTGCCTGACGCCGGGGTTCGCTGGCCTGTTCGCGGGGTTCGTCCCGCGCGGGCTCGCGCGGTTCCTCGCGGCGGGCGCGTTCGCGGCGGGGTTCGTCGGGTTCAGGCTGGGGTTCGGGGTCGGGTTCGGGTTCCTGCGCGGCGAAGCTGGCGGGGGGCGTGGGCTTGCGGCGCGGGGGCGGCACGACCGAGGGTTCGGCCGGCGGCGCAAGCGCGGCGAAGTCGGGGGGCGGCAGCGTGGTCACGGGCGGCGGCACGAAATCAGGCGCCGGCTCGGGCTGGGCGGGCAGCGGCGGCACGAGGCTTGCGAAGTCGGGCGGCGGCAGCGGGACCACCGGCGGGGGGACGAAGTCGGGCTGCGGTTCGGCCACCGGCTGGGGGATCGGCTGGGGGACCGGCTCGGGTTCTGGCTGCGGTTCGGGCGCAGGCTCCGGCTCCGGCTCCGGCTGCGGCTCCGGTTCCGGCTGCGGCTCCGGTTCCATCTCGGCGGCAGGCTCCGGCGGATCGGCCTCAGGTTCCACCTGCGGCTCGTCCTGCACGGCGGGCGCGGCCTCGGCGGGACCGGGTGGCGGGGCCATGTCGATCATGAACGCCTCGGGCGCGATCGCCACGTCGGGGCGCTGGTGCCGCATCGCCCATCCGGCGACCGCCACATGCGCCGACAGGACCAGGATCCCGGTCGAGGTCCACAGGACCCCCCGCCCAAGCCGAAGGCCGCCTCGGGTCATTGCACCGGCGCCGCCGGGGCGGCAGGGGCCGTCATGGCGGGCACGGCACCGTCAGATCCAGCGCCAAGCGCGGCCGGCGGGGCGCTGGCGCGGTCAAGCCCGACCAGCGCGATCTTCAGGAAACCCGCGTCGCGCAGGCCGTTCATCACCGTCATAAGCTCGCCGTAGGCGACCGACTGGTCGGCGCGCAGGAAGATGCGCTGTTCCGTGTCGCCGCCCGTCGCCGCCTGCAACGCCGCGGGCAGCGCTTCGGGTGCCACCTGCTCGTTGCCGAGCGACAGCGCGCCATCCGCCCCCACCGTCAGCCAAAGCGGCGTGTCGGGGCGGCCGGATGCGGGCGCGTTCGACACCGGAAGGTCCACGTTCACGTCCACGGTCGCCAGGGGTGCTGCCACCATGAAGATGATGAGCAGCACCAGCATCACGTCGATGAAGGGGGTGACGTTGATCTCGTGGTTCTCGGACAGCTCGTCGCCGCCGGGATCGCCCGTATCGCGGATGCCGCCCGCCATCTCAGACCGCCTGACCGGCCGCGCGGCGGTCGAGGTCGCGCGATACCAGCCGCTGGACGCCCGCCGCAGCCTCGGTCAGCCGAAGCCGGTAGCCGCCCGAGGCGCGGGCGAACACGTTGTAGATGACGACCGCCGGGATCGCCGCGACAAGGCCGATGGCGGTCGCAAGCAGCGCCTCGGCGATGCCGGGGGCGACGACGGCGAGGTTCGTCGTCTGCGCCTCGGAAATGCCGATGAAGCTGTTCATAATGCCCCAGACGGTGCCGAACAGCCCGACGAACGGCGCGGTCGACCCGATCGTGGCGAGGACGCCGGTGCCCCGGTTCATCTGCCGCACGGCGCGGGCCTGGATCTGGCCCAGTTCCGATCCGATCCGGTCCTGGATGCCCGCTGGCGCAAGGTCAGGGCCCGACCGGTTCAGCTCGCGCGCGGCGGCCCGCAGCATGCGCGCGTCGGGGCTGCGGCCGTCTGCGCCGCCAAGCGCCGCGCGCAGCGTGTCCGCAGCCTCGATCCGACCCGCCCCGCGCCCGACCGAGGCCATGGCGGACAGGTATTCGAACAGCTTCACCACCAGCACGGTCCACGTCACGATCGACGCGAACACGAGGCCCAGCATCACGCCCTTCACGACGATGTCGGCCTGCCGGTACATGCCGAGCGGCGACAGATCGTGGGGCAGGGCGTCGGCGGGGATCGCGGCCGGCGGTGCGGCCGACGGTGTCGGAAGAGCGGCAGGTGCAGCGGTGGGCTGGGGAGCAGCAGCAGGCGCAGGCTCGGGTGTGGTGCCGACGGGGGGTGCCGCGTCCGTCGGGGTGGCCGCAGGGGTGACCCCGACCGGGGCGGCGGTATCCGGTGCAGCGGTGCCGGTGCCGGTGGCTGTGGAGGCTGCGGGGACATCCGGCGCCGTCGTCGGCAGCGACACGGCAGGCAAGTCCGCCGTCGTGGGCGCAGTCGTGGGCGTCGTCGTGGGCGCCGTCTCGGGCGGCGTCGTCTGGGCCGCAACCGGACTTCCCGCAAGCGCGATCCCCAGCGCCAGCGCGGGCGCGAACCGGGCCGGCCCCAGGCAGGAGGATGCCAGGCCGGCGGGTGCAAGGCGGAAAGCGGTCTTGGTCATGTCGTGGCCTTCGGGTCGTGAGCGGCGCCGTCGCGTCCTTCAGCGCCTCCCTTTTCAGTAGCCTAGGATATTTGTCAACTATCCTCGTTGACAATTCCCCGCTATCAATCGAGGAACCCCGGCGCGCCCCGCCCAGGCACCCCATCCACCTCCCTCCGGGCAATCGACAAGGATCCCTTTCCCGTGACCGCATCCCTTCGCGCCTCGCTGCTGGCGGGCGCCAGCATCCTTACCCTCGCCATCGCCGCGGGCACCGTCTGGGCCCAGACCGCGACAGACACGCCGGACGACCAGAGCGCCGGTGACGCGCCCGCCGGGGCGATCGTGCTGGACACCATCGTGATCGACGCCAACGCCTCGACCGATCCCACCGCGCCGACCAGCGGCTACGTGGTTCCGACCTCGCAGGTGACCAAGTCGTCGGTTCCGCTCGTTGAAGCGTCGCAATCCGTGTCGGTGGTGACCGTGGACCAGATCCGCGACCAGGGCGCGCAGACGCTGAGCCAAGCGCTGAAATACAGTGCGGGCGTGCTGTCCGAACCCTACGGCTCGGACCCCCGCTTCGACGGCCCGCTGCTGCGCGGTTTCGGTGCGGACGAAGGTCAGTTCCTCAACGGCCTGCGCCACATGCGGAAGTTCAGCGCCCCCGCCTACGAGCTTTACGGCATCGAGCGGGTCGAGGTGCTGCGCGGGCCGTCATCCGCGCTTTACGGCTCGGGCGCGCCGGGCGGGGTCATCAACGAGGTGCAGAAACACGCGCAGTTCGAGGATTTCTCGGAAGCGGGCGCGGGCTTCGGCAGCCATGACGACGCCGAGGCGTTCTTCGACGTGAACCGGCAGGTCTCGGACCGCTTCGCCTATCGCCTGACCGGCGTGGGCAAGCAGACCGCCGAGCAGATCGAGGAGCTGACGAACGAGCGCGGCTACCTCGCCGGCGCGTTCCGCTATGACATCAGCGATGCCACGCAGATCGACGTGCTGCTGTCCTATCAGGACGATTCCCCGATCAGCCCGGCCCGCGTCCCCTTCGCGCTGACCGAGCTTTACGATGCCGAGGACCTGCGCGACTTCTACGTCGGCGAGCCGCTGGACGACGAGAGCGACCGCCGCATGGCCAACATCGGCATCGAGGTGCGGCACGAGTTCGACAACGGCTGGCGGCTTCAGCAGGGCTTCCGCTACCAGAAGTTCGATTGGGATTACGTCGGCTTCTACGTCGGCGGGCTGGACGCGGACGGCGTCACCGTCAACCGCGGCAAGATCATCCAGGCCGAGGACAACGCGACCCTGAACCTCGACACCCGGCTGTCGGGCACCATCGAGGCGGGCGGGGCAAGTCACGAGATCACGGTCGGCGTGGACATGCTGGCCTATGACACCGACACCTCGACGACCTTCCAGGGCGTGAACCCGATCCGGTTCGACGATCCCGATTACGGCACCCCCACGACCGACGTGGGCCTGCCCTTCACCACCGCCGACGACCTGACGCGCAAGCACTACGGCATCTACCTCGTGGACGAGATCAGCTGGGGCGACTGGCGCCCCTCGTTCGCTCTGCGGCACGACCGGGTCGAGCAGGACGGGACGCTTTACCGTTTCGGCACCGCCTACAGCGCCGACCGCAGCGACAGCCAGACGACCGGTCGCGTCGGGCTATCCTACGTCACCGCGCAGGGCTTCGTTCCCTACGCAAGCTACGCCACCTCGTTCGAGGCGCAGATCGGCGGCGACAGCGCCGGCAACACGCTGGAGCCGACGCGCGGCAAGCAGGTCGAGCTGGGCGTGAAGTACCAGCCGACAGCCTTCGACGGTTACTTCACCGCCGCCGTGTTCGACCTGCGCCAGACCGACGTCACCGTCTCGGACGGCCTGGGCCAGCTGAGCCAGATCGGCGAGGTCCGGTCGCAGGGCGTCGAGCTTGAGGGCACGGCGAACCTTGGCGCGGGCTGGCTGGTGCGCGGCGCCTACAGCTACAACGACACCGAAGTGAAAGAGGGGCAGTTCGCCGGCAACCGCGTGGTGAACGTGCCGCTGCACAACGCGAGCCTGTGGGTCAAGAAGGCGTGGGACAACGGCATCGACGCGGGCGTGGGCCTGCGCCGCGTGGGCGACCGCTTCGGCGACGACGGCAACACCGTCGAGGTCCAGGGCGAGACGCTGGTGGACGCGAGCGTCGGCTATCAGCGCGGCAACGTGCTGGGCAGCGTGACGGTGACCAACATCGCCGACAAGGCCTATGTCGCGAACTGCAATCCGTTCGGCTGCAACTACGGCGAAGGCCGCGACGTGCAGGCGCGGCTGACCTGGCGTTGGTGATCTGGCGTTGGTGACCACGCCCGACCTGTCCCGCCGCCGGCTTCTGACGCTGGCGGCGGGCGGACTGCTGGCGGGGCGGGCGGCTGGCCGGCCCGCCTTCGCGGCGGGCGCGGACCGCCCGCGCCTTGCCGCCATCGACTGGGCGATGCTGGAAACCGCCGTCGCCATCGGCCACATGCCCGTCGCCGCCTGCGAGCTGATCCGCTTTCGCGCCGACGCGGTCACGCCCGCAATCCCCGCCGGGGTGGTGGACCTGGGCCTGCGCGGCGCCCCCAATTTCGAGCTGTTGCAGCTGATCCGTCCCGACCTGATCCTGACCTCGCCTTATTACGTCGCGCGCGAGGCGCAGATGCGCGCGATCGCGCCGGTCATGTCACTGCCGTTCTATGTGCCGGGCGAGGCGCCGCTGCCCAAGGCGCTGGCGGCGCTGGATGCGCTGTCGCGCGCCGTGGGCGACGCGGGCGCGGGCATGTCGGCGCGAACGCGGGCCGACGCGGGGTTCGACGCCGCCGCCGCGCGGATCGCGGGCGTGCCGGGCGGGGGCAGGCAGAACGGAGGCGGGCAGGGCGCGGTGGATCGCGCCGTGTGCGTCATCAACATCGGCGACGCGCGTCATTTCCGCGCCTTTGGCCGCGACAGCCTGTTCGGCAATGTCCTGACCCGGATCGGCCTGCGAAATGCATGGGACCGGCCGACCCAATTCGCATTCCTCGCGCCCGTCCCGATCGAGACGCTGGCCGAGTTTCCCGACGCCACAATCGTCATCGTCTCGGACGTGCCAGTGGCGGCTGCGCGATCGCTCGGGCGCAGCGCGATCTGGCGCGCGCTGCCCGCCGTCGCGGCCGGGCGGGTGCGGGTGCTGCCCGATGTGAGCGCATTTGGCGGCGTCCTGGCCGCGCTGCGGTTTGCAGAGCTGGTGTCGTCGGCGCTGGTCGCCCCGCCGAACGGGTCGGCACTATGACCCTGCGCCGCGCCGTCCCTCCCGCCGCGCTGCTGGCGCTGGCGCTGTGGCTTGCCGCGGCGCTGCGGCTGCTGCCGCCGGGCGACTGGCTCGCGCTGCCGTTCCGCGCCGAGACGATGGCGCTGCCGCAGGTCATGCTCGCCTTCGGGCTGATGCCGCGCGGCGTGATCGCGCTGGTCGCGGGCGCGGCGCTGGGCCTGTCGGGCGCGCTGATCCAGGCCGTGCTGCGCAATCCGGTGGCGGACCCGACGACGCTGGGGATCTCGTCCGGCGCGCAGCTGGCGCTGGTGGCGGCGACGATCCTTGCGCCCGAGCTGCTGGCGGGCGGGCGCTGGCCGGTTGCGCTGGCCGGAGCGGCGGGCGCGGCCGCGCTGGTGATGGCGGTTGGCGCGCGGCGCGGATTTGCACCGGTGACGATGGTGATCGCGGGGATGCTGGTCGGGATGACCGCGTCGGCCATCGCCACGGCGCTGACGCTGGCGCAGGGCGAGTACCTCCTGTCGCTGGTGATCTGGAACGGCGGCTCGCTGGTGCAGCAGGACTGGTCCGGGGTGCGCGCGCTCGCGCTGGTGCTGGCGGCGGGCATCCTGATCGGGGGGGCCTGACACCGCGCGTCATTGCGCCGGCGCAAAGCGCCGGGCCGCGGAACGTGGCACCTCCTGCGCAGGTCGGCAGACGGGCGAAACGCCCGGCGAAACACCGCCCGACAGGAGGATGACATGACCAAGAGCGTTCTCATCACCGGCGCCCGGTCCGGCATGGGCCTGGCGACTGCCCTGCTGCTGGCCGAAAACGG
>ERZ501041.251-NODE-251-length-9688-cov-4.008824_pt1 | contig 9688 bp, 8 predicted proteins | sample MGYA00248848_ERZ501041 | MGnify/ENA primary metagenome ERZ501041 (study PRJEB25958, sample SAMN03398573) | human skin metagenome | study: EMG produced TPA metagenomics assembly of the Human Skin Microbiome Metagenome (human skin metagenome) data set.
GTAGGGGTCCATCGACGCCTCGTAGGAGCCGTAGCCGTAGAGCAGCAGCGGGGCGGAGCCGTCCACCGGCGTGTCCTTGCGGCGCAGCACCGTGACCGGCACCAGCTCGCCGTCCGAGGCCGGTGCGTTCAGACGCTCGACCACATAGTTCGCGACGTCGTGGCCGGACGGGATCTCCTGCGTCTTGCGCAGGGTCCGCTCGCGAGAGCCCATGTCGTAGTCATAGGTCTGGGTCGGCGTGGACGGCGAGTTGTAGGCGTAGCGGGTGACACCCGTGTCGTATTCGGACGCCCCGGCCAGCGAGAGGGCGAAGGCGGGCTCGTCCGCCGCGATCTCGTGCTCGGCGCCGGCGCGGTCGCGGATGATGATGCGGGTGTTGGCGTCCGACCGCTCCTGGCGCGCCAGATGGTCCCTTGTCAGGTCGAAGCTCTCGATGAAGCGTCCCGGCGTATGGGGCACGAGGTCGGTCCAGCCGCTGCGGGCCGGCGCGTCCGTCGCCGCCGTCACGATCTTGAAGTCCACGGCGTCGCCGCCGTTCGTGCGGATCACCCAGCGGTCGCCCCAGTGATCGGCGTCATAGCGATGCGCGACCTCGCGCGGCTCCAGCACCAGGGGCTCAGTCGTCGGCGCATCGCCGGGAATGTAGCGGGTCTCGGACGTTTCCTGGTTCTGGACGCCGATGACGATGAAGCGGTCGTCGGAGGTGCGGCCCACCCCGATGAACATGCCCTCGTCTTCTTCCTCATAGACCAGGGTCGTCTCGCCGCCGGTGGCGGGACGGCGGAAGATCTTGTCGGGGCGACCGTTGTCGTTGCGGTTAGTCCAGAAGATCCACTGGCTGTCGGGTGAAAAGGCGAAGTCGCCCGTCGCGCTGTCGATCACCTCGGGCAGTACCTGGTTCGTCGCCAGGTCCTTGACGTAGATCTTGTGCACCTCGGACCCCTGCGCGTCCTCGGCATAGGCGAAAAGGGCGTGGTCGGGGCTGTGCGAGGCGTTCGACACCTCGGAATAGGCCTTGCCTTCGGCCAGGGCGTTCGCATCCAGCAGCACCTGCTCAGGCCCGCCGTTCCGTGGCTTCCTGCAGTACAGCGGGTGCTGATCGCCGGTGTTGTAGCGGACGTAATATTCCCATGGGCCGTCGGGCGCCGGAACGGAGGCGTCGTCCTCCTTGATGCGGCCGCGCATCTCGCGGAACATCGTCTCCTGCAGCGGCAGGGTGGAGACCATCATCGCCTCGCGATAGGCGTTCTCGGCGTCCAGATGCTCCTTGACCTCGGCCTTGATCAGCGAGGGGTCGCGCAGCACGGCCTGCCAGTTGTCGTCCTTCATCCACTGATAGTCGTCGGTGCGGGTGCGCCCCAGCTGTTCGATGACGACGGGAATCTTCCTGGCGACGGGCGGCGTGGGGCGGCTGGCGGGCATCTGGGCTCCGGTGGGGCTGGCGAAGGAAGGCGCGGCGGCGGCCGACAGGGCGGCGGCGGCGCTGGAAGCGATCATCTGGCGGCGGTTCATGGCGGCGTTTCCCCCGAAAAGCTCATGCGGGCGGGACCTTGTGCGGGCAAGGGGCGCTCGTCAAATGAAAGGCGCCCAAGGATCAGGAGCCGCGATGTTCGACAGCACGCCGATACAGGTCGAACCCCCCGTCGAGGCCGCGCAGCCGACCTGGACGCTGACGCGGAGCCTGATCGACGCCACTGTGCAGATCGACCAGCCGAACGGGCAGGGGACACGCACGGTGGGAACGGCCTTTCTGGTGAACGCGCCCGAGCTGGACGGCGCGCCTCGCACGGTGCTGGTCACGGCAGGCCATGTCCTGGACCGCATGCAGGGGCGGGAGGCGCGGTTGGGCTGGCGGGTGGAGACGACCGGCGGCGCCTGGCGGTTCGATCCGGAACCCCTCGCAATCCGCGACCAAAGCGACCAGCCGCTGTGGACCCGCCATCCCGATCGCGACATCGCGGTGATGGCGATCGAAGCGCCGCCCGCCTTCGCCCGTGCGGCCATTCCGCTGGCGTGGCTGGCGGGACCGGATATGTTCGATGAGGCGCAGGTCGGGCCGGGGGACGAGATGCTGACGCTCGGCTTTCCCCATGGACTGTCGGCTAATCGCGCGGGCTTTCCGATCCTGCGGACAGGAAGGATCGCCTCTTGGCCGCTGACGCCGATCACGGCCTTTCCGACCTTTCTGCTCGACTTCGCGGTCTTTCCCGGCAACTCGGGCGGGCCGGTGTTCTGGACGCCGGCGGCGAGGAAGACCGCCAGCGACCGGGCGCCCAATCACCCCTACGTCGCCGGCATGCTGACACAGGAGGTGAGGGTGAACGACGAGCGGCTTAGCATCGGCGTGGTCGCCCATGCCGAAGACGTCCGCGCGACCATCGCCCTGCTGGACGCGCCGCCCGGGTTCTAGCCGGCGAGAGCTTCCACCGTCATGCGCTTCAGCAGTTCGCCGCCCTGGCCGACCGCCGCCAGCCGGCTGGAGACGTGACCAAGGACGTTGGCGGCGTAGACCTCGTAGAGGTCCATCTTGCCTTCCAGCCATGCGGGATCACCGTCCCCGGCGTCCAGTCGCGCCTTGGCCAGGAGCGCGCCCTTGGCCAGCAGCCAGCCGCCGGCCACGTCGCCCAGCAGCTTCAGATAGGCGTCGGCGCCGGACAGCACGTCGGCGGCGGCGGCCGGATCGGCCTTGCGGTCCAGCAGCCACAGGGTCGCGTCCTCGACCCCCTCGATCGCGGTGGCGAACCGCTCGACGGGCTTGCCGGAATAAAGCCGCGACAACTCCGCCAGCGTCTTCTTCATGTCCGTGATCAGGTCGCGCGCGGCCTGGCCGCCGTCCATCGACAGCTTGCGGCCGACCAGGTCCATGGCCTGTATGCCGTTGGTGCCTTCATAGATCGGGGCGATGCGGGCGTCGCGATAGTGCTGGGCGGCGCCGGTCTCCTCGATGAAGCCCATGCCGCCGTGCACCTGCAGGCCGGCCGAGGCGACCTCGACGCCGACATCGGTGGACCAGGCCTTGGCGATGGGAGTGAACAGGTCCTCGCGCGCCTTCCAGCGCCGCCGATCGGTCTCGTCCGCCGCATGCTCAGCCATGTCGGCGGCGACGCCAGTCAGCAGGCAGATGGCCCGAGCCGCCGAAATCTTGGCCTTCATCACCGCCAGGCTTCGGCGGACGTCCGGATGATCGAAGATCGGTGAGGACGCCTCTCCCGTCCACACGGATCGCCCTTGGCGTCGATCCAATGCATAGGCCAGGGCGCCCTGATAAGCGCGTTCGGCGATCCCGACGCCTTCGACGCCCACCGCCAGCCGCGCGGCGTTCATCATCACGAACATATGGGCTAGGCCTTCGTTCGGCCGCCCCACCAGTTCGGCGCGGGCGCCCTCATAGGCCATGACGCAGGTGGGCGAGGCGTGGATGCCGAGCTTGTGTTCGATCCCGACCGGCCGGAAGCTGTTGCGCTCCCCCAGCGTCCCGTCGGGCTTCACCTCGAACTTGGAGGCCAGGAACAGGCTGATGCCTTTCGGCCCCTTCGGCGCGTCCGGCAGGCGGGCCAGCACCAGATGGACGATGTTGTCCGTGGCGTCGTGGTCGCCCCAGGTGATGAAGATCTTCTGGCCGGTCAGGCTGTAGGTCTCATCGCCGTTCGGCGTGGCGGTGGCGGTCAGCGCACCGAGGTCCGAGCCCGCGCCCGGTTCGGTCAGCACCATGGCGCCGGTCCATTCGCCCGACACCAGCCGGGTCAGATAGGTCTCTTTCTGCTGCTCTGTCCCGACCTGCTCCAGCGCCTCGATGGCGGCCAGCGACAGCATGGGGCACAGGCCAAACGCCATGTTGGCGGCGTGCACGGTCTCATAGGCCGCGAGCTCCAAGGCCTTTGGCAAAGCCTGTCCTCCGGCGGACACGGAGGCGGACAGTCCGGTCCAGCCGCCGGCGGCGAACTGGCGGTAAGCGTCGGCGAACCCAGGTGCGGCGGTCACGTCGCCGTCGGCGTAGGTCGAGCCCTTCTGGTCGCCGATGCGGTTCAGCGGCGCCAGCACCTCTTCGGAGAACTGACCGGCGGCCTGCAGCACGGCGTCGCGAACATCCGAATCATAGTCGGGGAAGGCGCCGGTGGCGGAGAGCTGATCCGCGCCCACGACATCCAGGGTGAAGGCAAGGTCGCGAACGGGGGCGCGATAGGTCATGATCCATCCTTTTAGTCTTTGCGCAGTCTGTGCCGCGCCGGCGGGCGTCGATGCAAGCGCTTGGCGAAACCGCCCTGATCCGCCAAGCTGGCGCCCTGCCGCCACGGAAAGGAAGCCGCATGGCCGAACCGCGCAACCGCTATTCCACAGTGTCCCTGACGCTGCATTGGCTCACGGCCGCACTCGTCATCACTCAGGTGGTGCTGATCTCGGCCGCCGACAACGCCGAGGGTCCGGCTGCTGGGTCGTTCATCGGCCTGCACAAGTCGGTGGGATTGACCATCCTGGTGCTGACGCTGGCCCGACTGGCGTGGCGGCTGGCCAATCCCGCCATTCCTCTGCCCGCGGAGACGCCGCGCTGGCAGAAGATGGCGGCGCGCACAACGCATGTGCTGTTCTATGTCGTGCTGTTGGCCCTGCCCATGACCGGCTGGCTGGCGTCTTCGGCGGGCGGGCGTGCGATCGAATGGTTCGGCCTGTTCCAGTGGCCGCTCCTGCCCGTGGGCGGCGGCCGAGAGGCGGCCGGCGCCTTCATGGACATCCATCGGGCGGTGGTGAAGAGCCTCTACATCCTGATCGCGCTGCACGTCCTGGGCGCGCTGAAGCACCACTTCATCAATCGCGACAACGTCCTGCATCGCATGATCCCGCTGATCCCGCGCCGACCATGAGCGACACCGTCCAGGCGGCGGTCGAGGCGCTGCGGGGCGGGCGGCTGGTGATCCTGCCGACCGAAACCGTCTACGGGCTGGCCGCAGACGCCGGAGACGCCGCCGCTGTCGCAGCCATCTTCGAAGCCAAGGGAAGACCGCGCTTCAACCCGTTGATTTCCCATGTGGCGGATGCTCAGGCGGCGCGGGCGCTGGCGCAGTTCGATGCTCAGGCGAACGCCCTGGCTGACGCCTTCTGGCCCGGTCCGCTGACGCTGGTGCTGCCGGTGCTGGATAACGACCGGATCAGCGATCTGGCGCGGGCGGGCCTCGACAGCGTCGCCGTCCGGGTGCCCGGCCACCCGTTGGCGCGCGAGGTGCTGAAGGCGTTCGGCGGGCCAGTGGTCGCGCCCTCCGCCAACCGCTCGGGCCGGCCCAGCCCCACCACCCACGCCGATGCAGTGGAGGAGACGGGCGCCTCGGCGGCGGCTTTACTGGACGGCGGCCCCTGTGCGGTGGGTCTGGAGAGCACGGTGGTGTCGGTGCTGGACGGCGAAGCCCGCCTGCTGCGTCCGGGCGCGGTGACCCGCGCCGAGATCGAGGCGGTGGTCGGCCCGGTGCGTCAGGACGGGGAGGGACACCGTTCGCCGGGGCGGTTGGCCCTGCACTACGCCCCCGATGCGCCGGTCAGGATCGAGGCGGCCGAGGCGAAGCCGGGCGAGATTTGGCTGGGCTTCGGTCCGGAGGTCGGAGAGTTCCGGTGGAGCCTCAGTCCCTCCGGCGATCTTGCGGAGGCGGCGGCCAACCTGTTCCGCCGCCTGCGGGAGGCCGATCGCGAACGCCCGGCCGGCATCGCCGTGGCGCCCATCCCCGATCACGGTCTCGGCGAGGCCATCAACGACCGGCTGCGGCGCGCCGCGGGGTTTGTCGGCTGAAGCTCAACGTGCATCCGGCCGGGTGAACACCCAGTCGGCGTCCGACGAGGCCGCGGCGTTGAACCGGTAGCCCGCGACGTCGAAGCCCTTCAGCTCCTCTGCGCGCTCCAGTCCTCGGTCGGCGGCGTACCGCGCCATCAGACCCCGCGCCTTCTTGGCGTGGAACGAGACGATGCGGCTGTGGCCGTCCTTTTCTTCGCGGAAGTGCGGCGTGATCACCGGCAGACGCAGCGCCTTGACGTCGATCGCGCCGAAGTATTCCTGGCTGGCGAGGTTCACCAGGACGGGTTCGGCCTGACCCTCGGCGTCGGCGTTGAGCTGCTGTGACAGCCGATCGCCCCAGAAGTCGTAAAGGCTCGACCCCCGTCGCGTGGCCAGTCTGACGCCCATCTCCAGACGATAGGGCTGAATGCGATCCAGCGGCCGCAGCAGGCCGTAGAGGCCGGACAGGATGCGCAGGTGCGCCTGCGCCCAGTCCAAGGCGCCCGCGTCCAGTTCGCGGGCGCACAGGCCTTCGTACACATCGCCCGCGAAGGCGAAGGCCGCCTGAACACCTTCGGTGGAATCTGCCTCAAAGGCCTTGAACCGCGCCTGATTGAGCTCCGCCAGCGCCTCGGAGATGCCCATCAGCCGGCGCAGGTCGGCGCGCGTCTGACGCTTGGCGGTCTTCGACAGTTGAGCGGTGTCTTCAAGGAAGCGGCGGTCAGTCGCCGGGATCGCGGGATCGGCGGGGGTGAAGTCCAGCCGCTTGGCCGGAGACAGGACGATCAGCAAGGCGTGGCGGCTCCGGCTCTTTCAGGCGTGCGCGACATAAGGCTTTCCGCGCCCGATTTGAACCGGGAGGACTAGAACAGCACCGCAGGGTTCATGATCCGCTGCGGGTCGATAGCGCGGCGGATGGCGGCCATGGTCTCGATCTCCAGCGGGGTCTTGTAGCGAAGAACCTCCTCGCTCTTCAGCCGGCCCAGGCCATGCTCGGCCGAGATGGAGCCGTCGTAGCGCGCGACCACGTCGTGGACGATGCGCGAGCCGTCCTTCCAACGCCCGATGAAGGCCGGCACGTCCTCTCCGACGCCCGGCAGGATGTCGTAGTGCAGGTTGCCGTCTCCGACATGGCCGAAGACGGACACCCGCGCGCCGGGATGAAACCGCTCCACGGCCGCCGTGGCCTCGTCGATGAAGTCGGAGATCTGGGAGATCGGCACCGAGACGTCGTGCTTCCAGCCGCCGCCCTCGGGCTTCAACGCGGCGGAGTGTTCTTCCCGCAGGCGCCAGAAGGCGGCGCGCTGAGCGTCGTTCTGGGCGATGGCGGCATCGGTGATCAGCCCCTCCTCGAAGGCGACCTCAAGCAGCGCCTCCATCTGCGCCTCTGCGCCGCCGGCCGTGCCGGACGCGATCTCGATCAGCACCGACCATTCGGGCCGGCTCTCCAGCGGAGCGCGCGTGTCTGGAATGTGCTTCAGCACCAACTCCACGCCTAGGCGCTTCATCAGCTCAAAGGCTTCGACGCCGCCGCCGGTCTCGGCCTTGGCGCGGGCCAGCAGTTCGACGGAGGCCGCCGCAGTCTCCAACCCGACGATGGCGACGGCGCGTGAGCGCATCACCGGAAACAGCTTCAGGGTCGCGGCCGTGACCACGCCCAGCGTGCCCTCCGCGCCGATCAGCAACTGCTTGAGGTCATAGCCGGTGTTGTCCTTGCGCAGGCGCTTAAGGCCTTGGAACACCTCGCCGTTGGGCATCACGGCCTCGATGCCCAACACCAGGTCGCGCATCATGCCGTAGCGCAGCACCTGCACCCCCCCGGCGTTGGTCGAGATGACCCCGCCGATGGTGGCCGAGCCCTCCGCCGCAAGGCTGAGAGGAAAGACCCGCCCGGCCGCCGTCGCCGCCTGCTGCGCCTCCAGCAGGGTCAAGCCCGACTCCACCGTCATGGCTTCGTCCAGCGGCGTGACGTCGCGCACCGCCCGCATCTTCCGAAGGGACAGCAGCACCTCCCCATGCGGGATCTGGCCGCCCACCAGCCCGGTGTTGCCGCCCTGGGGGATGATGGCGACGCCGTGCGCGGCGCAGATCGTCACGGCGCGTGCGACCTCTTTGGTGGAGCGCGGCGTCAGCAGAAGCGGCGTCCGGCCGGTCCAGCGGTTGCGCCACTCCGTCAGCCACGGCGCGATCTCGGCCGGGTCCTGCGTCCACCCGCCCGGGCCCAGCGCGGCTTTCAGTTCGTCAAAGGCGGGCGGGACGGCGTCGTTCATGTCTCGCCTTGTGTCAAAGCCCTGGCCGATGGGAAAGGGCGCAGCTAGCATCCGGCCATGGAATCTCGCGTGATGACGCCGATCCCGGCGGTCGGCGTGGTTTGCATGCGCGGCGACGCAGTGCTGCTGATCCGGCGCGGGACGCCGCCCCGTCTTGGCGAATGGAGCCTGCCCGGCGGCCGTATCGAGCCCGGCGAGCGCGCGATCCAGGCCGCCCTGCGTGAACTGCGCGAGGAGACAGGCGTCGAGGCCGAGATGCTCGGGCTCGTCGACGTGGTCGATGGCCTCTTTCCCGAACATGGCCGCCACTATGTGCTGATCGACTACGCCGCCCGCTGGCTGTCAGGCGAGCCGCGGGCCGGAGACGATGCGGCGGAAGCCGCATTTTTTCCGTTCGAGGAGGCCTTACGGCGGGTCGAGTGGCTGGAGACCCGGCGCATCCTGACGCTCGCTCGCCAACGGTTCGCCTGACGCTGGCGTCGGCTCCGCTTGAGCGATAGGCTGCCTTCGGATCGGGGAGGGATCGGAATGGACGCCACAACAATATTCGCCGCCGTCGTGCTGGTGCTGGCTGGCGCGCTGTTGTTCAGCGTGATCAAGATCGTGCCGCAAGGCCGTGAATTCACGGTGGAACGCTTCGGAAAATACACCAAGACGCTGAGCCCCGGCATCGGATTCCTGACGCCCTTCATCGAACGCGTCGGCAAGCGCATGAACATGATGGAGCAGGTGCTGGACGTCCCCACCCAGGAGGTGATCACCAAGGACAACGCCATGGTGAAGGTGGACGGCATCGTCTTCATCCAGGTCATGGACGCCGCCCGCGCCGCCTATCGCGTCGACAATCTGCCCTACGCCATCGCCCAACTGTGCATGACCAATCTGCGCACCGTGGTCGGCTCGATGGAGCTGGACGAGGTGCTGAGCCAGCGCGACAGCATCAACACCCGCCTGCTGCACGTGATCGACGCCGCGACGGAGCCGTGGGGCGTCAAGGTCAACCGCATCGAGATAAAGGACCTGACCCCGCCCGCCGACATCACCAACGCCATGGCGCGCCAGATGAAGGCCGAGCGCGAGCGCCGCGCCGTGATCACCGAGGCGGACGGCGAAAAGGCCGCCGCCATCGCCCGCGCCGAGGGCGCCAAACAGGCCGCCATTCTGGAGGCCGAGGGTCGCAAGGAGGCCGCCTTTCGCGACGCGGAGGCGCGTGAGCGCGAGGCGGAGGCCGAAGCGCGCGCCACCGCCATGGTGTCCGAAGCCATTGCGCGCGGCGACGTCAACGCCGTGAACTATTTCGTGGCCCAACGCTACGTCGACGCCTTCGCCGAACTGGCCCGCAGCCCGCAGCAGCGCACGGTGATCGTGCCCGCCGAGATGGGCTCGCTGGTCGGCACGATCGCAGGGCTGGGCGAACTGGTCGGCCTGGCGCGCGAGCAGCAGCGCGAGGGGGCGAACCGGTCGCCGTCCAGGCCGGCGTCCCGCAGCGCGAGCGGCCCCGCGGTTCCGCCGACGGCCTAGGGAGAGGGAGCATGACCTGGCTTGTGGAACTCTACGCCGCGCAGCCGTTCTGGGTGTGGCTGGCGGTCGGCGTGATGCTGCTGGCGGTGGAGGCCATCCGCTCCCGCGGTCCCTTGCCGGAGCTGCGGGGGCGCAGGGGGCT
>ERZ501041.252-NODE-252-length-9656-cov-10.732320_pt1 | contig 9656 bp, 8 predicted proteins | sample MGYA00248848_ERZ501041 | MGnify/ENA primary metagenome ERZ501041 (study PRJEB25958, sample SAMN03398573) | human skin metagenome | study: EMG produced TPA metagenomics assembly of the Human Skin Microbiome Metagenome (human skin metagenome) data set.
CGGGGATCGCCTGCGGCAGGCCGTAGTAGAACAGGAACAGCTGCACCAGCAGCGGCGTGCCGCGGAAGAAGCTGATGAACACCCCCGCCGCCTGGTTGGCGACGGGAATGCGCAGGACGCGGATCACGGCCAGGATCGCCGCAAGGACCAGCGCGCCGATCATCGACCCCACCGCCATGCCGAAGGTCAGCGGCACGAAGCGCAGGATCACGGGCAGCAGCCCGGCCATGTAGTCGAGGTCGATCACCCGCGCATCACTTGGCCGCGGCGGTCGCGGCGGGCTTGGTGATGTCGGTGCCGAACCATTTCTGGCTGATCTTCGTCAGCGTGCCGTCGGCGGCCAGTTCGGTCAGCGCGCCGTCCACCTTGTCGCGCAGCGCGGTCCCGGCCTCGTCCTTGCGGAAGGGCAGGGCGTTCTGGATCTCGCTGAACGGGGTCCCGGCAAGTTGCAGCGGCAGGCCGCTTTCCTTGATCGACTGGATCGAGCTCACGCGGTCCATCACGAAGGCATCGACCCGGCCAAGCGCGGTGTCCTGTTCGATGTTGCTTTCGTACGTCTTGATGTCGATTTCCGAGGCATAGGGCAGCTCGCGCAGCAGCTGTTCGTAGTTGGACCCCAGGTTCACGGCGACCGTCTTGCCCTTCAGGCTTTCGGGGCCGGTGACCTCGTCATTGCCCTTGCGGGTGACGACCTGCGCCCCGTCAAAGACGTAGGGCTGCGAAAAGTTGAACTGCGCCTGCCGTTCCGGGGTGATGGTGATCTGGTTGGCGACGGTGTCGATGCGGTTCGCGCCAAGCGCGCCGATCAGGCCCGAAAAGCCCATGGTGACGAACTCGATGTCGTCGCCGGTCTTTTCGCCGACTGCGTTCAGCACGTCGACCTCGAACCCCTGCAGGACCCCGCCCTCGGTGAAGGTGAACGGGAAATAGCCGCCCGACATCCCCACCCGGATCGTTTCGGTCTGCGCCGCACCGGTCATCATGGCGAGAGCCATCGCCGCCGACATCAGCATCTTGTTCATGGAAAAAGCCTTTCCGGTGTGAAGCCTTGTGGCAACGATGTAGCCATCGTTCCTGTTCCTTGCCAGTGCGCTTGTGCACGGGCCTTGCCAGTGCGCTTCTGCGCCGCCCCTGCCAGTGCGCTTCGGCGCGGGTGCGCGGACGAGCCTCGACAGCCGTGCCCGTGCGCGACATCCTGAACCCGGCCGGGTGTGGCCGGGAAAGGGGGCGCGATGAGCTGGGAAGGTCTGCTGGCCGAGGCGCGGGCGGGGTCACGGTTGAAGGCGTCGCCCGACCACGGCGAGCGGCACTGGCGCGCGGTGGCGGCCACGGGGCTGGAGATCGCCCGCCGCGACGACCGCGCTGATGCGGCGATCTGCGTGGCCTTCGCGGTCCTGCACGACTGCCGCCGCGTCAGCGAATACCGCGACCCGCAGCACGGCCCCGCGGCCGCCCGCGTCGCGCGGGAAAGCCGGGCCCTGCGCGATCTTCTCGGCGAGGAACGGGCCGAGATCGTGGCCACCGCCTGCCACGATCACGAGGGCACGACCCACAGCCGCGAATGGCCGCTGGTCGGCGCCTGTTTCGACGCCGACCGCTTCACGCTGGGCCGTGTCGGGATCGACCCGGACCCGCGCTATTTCTCGCTGATCCTCGACGATCCGGCTTTTTCCGAGATGGTGCGCTTCGCCCAGGCCGCCAGCGACGCGCCGCCGAAATGGGCCGACCTGTTCGCCGAAGTCGCGTCGGCCTGACGCGCCGTCAGTCCGCGAACAACTCGCCCCGTTCCACCTGCCGCTGCCGATCGCGGAAACGGGCGCGGTCCGCGTCCGAATATTCGCCCTCGCACAGGTGGCAGCGCACCCCTTCCTCATAATCCTCGCGCGCCGTGTCCGCAGGCGTCAGCGGGCGGCGGCAGGCGTGGCACATGACGTGGCCGCCGGGTTCCAGCCCTTGGGTCAGGCTGACGCGCTGGTCGAAGACGAAGCAGGCGCCGTCCCACAGGCTGTCCTCGCGCGGGACATCCTCGAGGTATTTCAGGATCCCGCCTTGCAGGTGGAACACCTCGGGGACGCCCTGTCCCAGCAGGTAGTTGGTGGATTTTTCGCAGCGGATGCCGCCGGTGCAGAACATCGCGACGCGCTTGCCCGCAAAGCGGTGCGCGTTCGCCGCCCACCAGGCGGGAAAGTCGCGGAACGACCGGGTGCCGGGATCGACCGCGCCGCGAAAGCTGCCGATCGCGACCTCGTAGTCGTTGCGGGTGTCGATCACCGCGACATCCGGCGCAGAGATCAGCGCGTTCCAGTCGGCGGGCGCGACGTAGCGGCCGACATGCGCGGTCGGGTCCACCTGCGGCACGCCCATCGTCACGATCTCGGCCTTGACCCGCACCTTCATCCGTCCGAACGGTATCGCGTCGGCGGCGCTTTCCTTGCACTCCAGCGCCGCGCATCCGGGCAACGCGCGCAAGCCCGCCAGCACCGCGTCGATCCCGTCGCGGGTTCCGGCGATGGTGCCGTTAATCCCTTCGCCCGCGAGGATCAGGGTGCCGCGCACGCCCGCCCCCTCGCACAGCGCCAGCAAGCCCGGCTTCAGGGCGGCGGGGTCGGGGAAGCGGGTGAAATGGTAAAGGGCGGCCACGACGAACATGCGCGGGGCGTTAGTCGGCCCCCCGGTCCTTGGCAACCCCGCATTGACGCTGCCCGCCGGCCTTTCTACCGTCCACCGATCCGCGAAGGGGACGATCATGCGCGCGCTCATCATCATCGACATGCAGGTCGATTTCTGCCCCGGCGGGGCGCTGGCCGTGGCGGGCGGGGACGAGATCGTGGACCCGATCAACGCGATGATGGGCGACTACGACGCGGTCGTTCTGACGCAGGACTGGCACCCGGCGGATCATTCGAGCTTCGCCGAAAGCCACCCGGCCGCGGCGCCGTTTTCCACCGTGACGATGGACTACGGCCCGCAGGTCCTTTGGCCCGCGCATTGCGTGATCGGCAGCGCGGGCGCGGCATTCCACCCCGGCCTGGCGTTGGACCGCGCCGACCTGATCGTCCGCAAGGGGTTCCGCCGCGGCATCGACAGCTACTCGGCGTTCCGCGAAAACGACCGCGCCACCCCCACCGGCCTTGCCGGCTACCTGCGCGAACGGGGTGTGAGCGACCTGCATTTCGCGGGCCTTGCCCATGATTTCTGCGTCGCCTGGTCGGCGATGGACGCGCGGCACTTCGGCTTCGACGCCACCGTCATCGAACCCGCCACCCGCGCCATCGACCTGAACGGCTCGCGCGACGCGGCCCGCCGCGCGATGCACGATGCGGGGGTGACCCTCGCATGATGATCCCGACCATCGACATCGCGACCCGCGTCTACAACCACAAGTGGAAGATCGACCCGATCGTCCGCTCGCTGATCGACACCGACTTCTACAAGCTCCTGATGTGCCAGTCGGTGTTCCGCAACCGGCCCGACGTGGACGTGACCTTCCGCCTCATCAACCGGTCCAGGTCGATCCGCCTCGCCGACCTGATCGACGAGGGCGAGCTGCGCGAACAGCTGGACCACGCCCGCAGCCTGTCGCTGGCGCGCGGCGAAAGCACTTGGCTGCGCGGCAACACCTTTTACGGCAAGCGGCAGATGTTCCGCCCCGACTTCATGGAGTTCCTGGAAGGGCTGCGCCTGCCCGCCTATCACCTGGAAAAGCGCGACGGCCAGTACGAGCTGACCTTCGAGGGCCGCTGGCCCGAGGTGATGCTGTGGGAAATTCCCGCGCTGGCGATCATCATGGAACTGCGGTCGCGCGCGGTGCTGAAGGATCTCGGCCGGTTCGAGCTGCAGATCCTCTACGCCCGCGCGATGACCCGCGTCTGGGAAAAGATCGAGGCGCTTCGGGCGCTGGGCCCCGGCCTGCGGATCGCCGACTTCGGCACCCGGCGACGGCACAGCTTCCTGTGGCAGGACTGGTGCGTGCAGGCGATGATCGAGGGGCTGGGCCACCGCTTCACCGGCACCTCGAACTGCCTGATCGCCATGCGCCGCGACATCGAGGCGATAGGCACCAACGCCCACGAACTGCCCATGGTCTATGCCGCGCTGGCGGGCAGCGACGACGAACTGCGCCAGGCCCCCTACCGCGTGCTGGCCGACTGGCACGAGGAACACGACGGCAACCTTCGGATCATCCTGCCCGACACCTACGGCACCCGCGGCTTCCTCGACGGCGCGCCCGACTGGCTGGCGGGCTGGACCGGCATCCGGGTCGATTCCGGCGATCCGGTGGCGATCACCGAATACGCGATCGCGTGGTGGAAAAGCCGGGGCGAGGACCCGACGCAGAAGCTGGTGATCTTTTCGGACGGGCTGGACGTCGATCAGATGGCGGCGCTGTTCCAGCGCTTCAACGGCCGGGTGAAGGTGAGCTTCGGCTGGGGCACGCTCTTGACGAACGACTTCCGCGGGCTGGTGCCCGGCGACGGTCTCGCGCCGTTCAGCCTCGTCTGCAAGGCGGCGGCGGCGAACGGCGAGCCCACGGTCAAGCTGTCGGACAACCCTGAAAAGGCCACCGGCCCCGCGGACCTGATTGCGCATTACCGGCAGGTGTTCGGGGTGGGCGAGCAGGTGGGGATGGAGGTTGTGGTGTGAGGGGGGTGGCGGCGCGAGAGGCTGCGCGCGACCCGATGAGCGGCTGATCGGAGGGATTTCCGAGTTGAGGCTTTTCGACTGGATCAGACCGCGTCGCCCACGGCGTCCCGAGTGGGAGCCGCGCCTGTCGGACGCGCTGCACGAGACGGGATCATACAGCGTGTCCTATGACGGCTGGTCCCCCGCCTCACTTTCCGGCGACCCGGTTCTGAGCGAAACGAAGTGGGTCTGGCGCCGCGATGCTGTCCGGATTTCCGAGGCTCTCATCGCGATCGCGCCCGAACGGGCAGACCTCGCGGCGCGCATGCTGGAGCGTGAAGGTCTGCGCCCCCGCGGCACGGCAGGCGACTGGGACGCGATCGAGCGCAAGCTGATCGACATGGCCGAGGCGAGCGCCGAGCCAAAGCACGTTGCTCTTGGATGGCCGGTCGTTCGTCCGGCATATTTTTCTTTTCTCGTGGATGTCGGCCTGCTGTTCGCCGAACGGGCGGCCGCGCTGCGCCCCGGGCTGCGGCTCGCGCGCGCCGACGTCGCCAGCTCGCCAAAAGCCGGCACGCTGCTGCCATTTCCGAAGATGGTGCATGCAAACGGAGAGCTTGCGCTGCTGCCTGTTTCGGCCGTGCTGCTCGTCGGTGGCAACGCGGTCGTCGGCGACACGCGCGGCGGCTGGCTGTCGCCCCTGCTCGATCCCGGCTACGGTGTCGTGACGCCCGAGGAAAAGGTCGCCGAAGTCCGCGCCTTCTGGCATCGCTTCGTGGCCGAGGAGGGGCGTCGGCCCACGTCCGACGAACTGGTCATGTTCATGGTCGACAGCCGCTACACCGAAGAGGACCTGCCCCCCGAACTGGTGGAGTATGCCGGGTCGTCCTGAACTGATCGAGGCACCGCCGCGCATGGGACTTTTCAGACGGACCACACCGCACCGCCCGACGCGGCCCGCCTGGGGGCCGCGCCTGTCGGACGCGCTGCACGAAACCGGTTCGTACCGCGTCACCTACGACGGCTGGACGCCTGCGTCGCTGCCCGGTGACCCTGTCCTGGATTGGACGTCAACTATTCCAAGGCGCGAGGCGATCCGCGTCTCGGACAGTCTGATCGCGATCGCGCCGGCGCGCGCCGAAGTCGCAGCCTTGATGCTGGAACGAGCGGGCCTCGCGCCGCGCCGCGATGCCGAGGACTGGACCGGGATCGAGCGGCATCTGATCGCATTGGCAGAGCCCAGCAAAGAGCCGCGCGACGCGTCCCTGCCTTATCCGGTGATGCGCCCGGCCTATTGCGCGTTCTTGCTGGACGTCGCCCTGCTGTTTGCCGAACGGGCAATGCTGCATCGCCCCGCGCTGCGGCTGGTGCGCGCCGATGCGGAGCGCGCGTGGAACGCGCGATGGCTACGGCAGGCACCGCGAATAATCGACCATCGGGGGGAGTTCTACCTGTATCCGGTCGAAGTGCTGTTTGACCTCGGCACCCACGCCGTTCTTGGCGATACGCGCGAGCGCAACCTTGCGTGCCATCTTGACGCCGAGTTGTGCGACGACATCGACGAAGACGACGAAGTCCGGCTGTTCTGGGACGGCTTCGTCAAGCAGCACGGCCGCTTCCCGACTTACGAAGAACTGGCCGAGTTCATGGTCACGAACGAGTACAGAGCCAAGGACATCCCGGTCGAACTTTACCGGCTGCTGCGCGATACCTGACCCGCCGTCACCCCCCCGCCGTCACAACTCGTCGCGCCACTTGTTCACCAGCGGATAGCGCCGGTCCAGCCAGAAGCTGCGGGGCGACAGGCGGGGCCCCGGCGCGGCCTGGTAGCGTTTCCATTCGCTGCCGTAGAGCAGCCGTTCGACGTGCTTCACCGTCTCGCGCTCGAACCCCTGTCCGACCAGTTCGGCCACCGACGCGTCGCGTTCCACGAGGCCGGTCAGGATCGCGTCCAGCACCTCGTAGGGGGGCAGGCTGTCCTGGTCGGTCTGGCCGGGGCGCAGCTCGGCCGAGGGGGGCTTGTCGATGATGGCCTGCGGGATCACCTCGCCGCCCGGCGCGGCCATCCAGTCGCGGTGGTTTCCGTTCCGCCAGCGGCAGGTCTGGAACACGCGCGTCTTGTAAAGGTCCTTGAGCGGGTTATAGCCCCCCGCCATGTCGCCGTAGATGGTCGCATAGCCCACCGCGACCTCGGACTTGTTGCCTGTCGACAGCAGCAGTTCGCCGTGCTTGTTCGAAATCGCCATCAGCAGCAGGCCGCGCAGGCGGGACTGGATGTTTTCCTCGGTCAGGTCGGGTTCCGTTCCGGCCATGACGCCAGCGAGCGCGGCGCCCACCGCCTCGCGCGGGCCCTCGATCGGGATCGTGTCCAGCCGGATGCCGAGGCGCGCTGCCAGCTCTGCCGCGTCGTCCAGCGAGTGCTGGCTGGAATAGGCCGAGGGCAGGCGGACGCCGCGCACATTGTCCGGCCCCAGCGTGTCGGCCGCGATGGTCGCGACCAGCGCGCTGTCGATCCCGCCCGAAAGCCCCAGCACGACCTTTCGGAAGCCCGATTTCCGCATGTAGTCGCCAAGCCCCACGCACATCGCGCGGTAGTCCTGTTCCCATTCGCCGGGTTGCGGCGCCATCGTCCCCGGCCCGGCCCGCCAGCCCGCGTCGGTGCGGACGAAGTCCACATGCTCGATCGCGGGCTCGAAGGGGGCGAGCTGCACGACCTTGTGCCCGCCCGGGTTCAGGACGAACGACGCCCCGTCGTAAAGCTGGTCGTCCTGCCCGCCCACCATGTTGAGATAGGCCGCGGGCAGCCCGCTTTCGACCACGCGGGCGACGATGTGGCCCATCCGCAGGTCCAGCTTGTTCCTGTGATAGGGGCTGCCGTTCGGCACGACCAGGATCTCGGCCCCGGTTTCCGCCAGCGTTTCCGTCACCGGCTGCCACCACGCATCCTCGCAGATCGGGCTACCGATGCGGACCCCGTCCACGACATAGGGGCCGCTGATCGGGCCGGGGTCGAACAGGCGCAGTTCGTCGAAAAGCTGCTTGTGCGGCAGCTCGTGCTTGAACACCTTCGCCGCGATCCGCCCGCCCTGAAGGATCAGATAGGCGTTATACAGGCTTTCGCCCTCGGACCACGGCGCGCCGATGGCCAGCGTCGGGCCGTCCGCGCAGGCGGCGGCAAGGGCTTCCAGCGCCGCGTGGCAGTCGCGCAGGAAGGCGGGCTTCAGCACGAGATCCTGGGTCTGGTAGCCGGTCAGGAACATCTCGGGCAGGGCCACCATGTTCGCGCCCGCGCCGCGCCCCTGCGCCCAGGCGTCCAGCGCCAGCGCGGCGTTGCCGGCAAGGTCGCCCACGGTCGCGTTCAGCTGGGCGAGGGTCAGGCGGAAGCGGTCGATCATGGGTCTATCCTGCGGGGCGGTCGGGCGGACGATAGGGCAGCCGCCGGGCGAGGGAAAGCGGCCCGGGGCGCGGGTGCGGCAAAGCAGGGCTTTGCCCCGTGGGGCGGCATGGGCTAAGGCTGGGCCCATGGCAGGACGGCACTTTACGGCGGCGGGGATCGGGCAATGAAGGCGGCAATCGGCAAGACATTCGCGGGGCTGGCCGTGGCGGCGATGCTTGCGGCCCCGGCCCTGGCCGAGCCGGTCGTGACCAAGCAGTACGACGACGGCGGCGTCTACGAGGGCACGTTCCGCAACGGCCGCCAGCACGGGCAGGGGTCCTACACGCTGCCCTCGGGCTATCGCTACGAAGGCGACTGGGTGGACGGGCAGATCGTGGGCCAGGGCCGCGCGACCTATCCCAACGGCTCGACCTATGAAGGGCATTTCGACGCCGGCAAGCCCAACGGAAAGGGCAAGATCACCTATGCCGACGGCGGCACCTATGACGGCGACTGGGTTCAGGGCGAGATCACCGGCCAGGGCACCGCGACCTACGCCAACGGCTCGACCTACAGCGGCGGCTTCTCGGGCGCGCTGCACGACGGCAAGGGCACGCTGACCCAGCCCAACGGCTACCGCTACGAAGGCGACTGGATCCAGGGCGCCAAGGAAGGGACCGGCAAGATCACCTATCCCGACGGCTCGATCTACCAAGGCGGGATGCTGGCGGGGATGCGCGCGGGTCAGGGCAAGCTGACCATGCCCGACGGGCTCGTCTATGAAGGTGTCTGGGCGGCGGGGCGGATGAACGGCAGCGGCAAGCTGATCCAGCCCGGCGGCGACGTCTATCAGGGCCAGATGAAGGACGACCAGCGCCAGGGCACCGGCACCGCCACCTACGCCAACGGCGACACCTATGCGGGCGGGTTTCGCGCCGACAAGCGCCACGGCCAGGGCAAGTTCACCGGCACCGACGGCTACGTCTACGAAGGCGAGTGGGTCGATGGCCGGATGGAGGGGCAGGGCCGCGTGACCTTCCCCGACGGCTCGATCTATCAGGGGGCGCTGGTCGCGGATCAGCCGCAGGGGCGCGGCCGGATCACCTATCCCGACGGCGCGAGCTACGAGGGCGACTGGGCCGCTGGCGTGATCGAGGGGCAGGGCCGCGCGACCTACGCCAACGGCATGGTCTACGAGGGCAGCTTCAAGGGCGCGCGGAACGACGGGCAGGGGCGGATGACCTATCCCGACGGCTACGTCTATGACGGCGCGTGGCGGGACGGGCAGCGCCACGGCAACGGCACCGCGACCTATGCCGACGGCACCACCTATGCGGGCGGCTTCGTCGCCGGCATGCGCGAGGGGCAGGGGACGCTGACCACGAAGGACGGCTTTCGCTACGAGGGCGGCTGGCGCTCGGGCGAGATCGACGGCGAAGGGGTCGCGACCTATGCCAACGGCGACGTCTATACCGGCAGCTTCGTGGCCGGAAAGCGGCAGGGGACCGGGGTGATGCGCTATGCCTCGGGCCAGGTGGCGCAGGGCGAGTGGCAGCAGGACCAGCTGGCGCGACCGACGCTGGCCAACCCGGCCGCGACGCCGGACGGCGCGGGGGGTGAACCCGCCGCGACGCCCGGGGACGCGCCGGCCGACGCG
>ERZ501041.253-NODE-253-length-9649-cov-11.373150_pt1 | contig 9649 bp, 9 predicted proteins | sample MGYA00248848_ERZ501041 | MGnify/ENA primary metagenome ERZ501041 (study PRJEB25958, sample SAMN03398573) | human skin metagenome | study: EMG produced TPA metagenomics assembly of the Human Skin Microbiome Metagenome (human skin metagenome) data set.
CGGGCCGGACGGCGCTCGGGACGGGGGCTGCGGGGCGGGACGGGGGCGTGGTCACGGTGGTGGCTGTCGGTTCAGCGGGGCAGGGCTTGCGCCGCGCCCATCGTCTGCGGCGCCTGCTGGCGGGCGCGGGACGCGGCGAGGGTGTCGCGCAGCTCGATCTCCATCTTTTGCAGGTCCTGCTCGGCCGCCGCGCGGCGGGCCTTGCCCTCGTCCGCGATGCGCAGGCTGTCCTCGATCGTCGCCACCAGCTCGGCATTCGCGGTGCGGACGGATTCGATGTCGAAGACGCCCCGCTCCATTTCGGTGCGGATGCGGACGTTCGCCTCGCGCAGGTTCCTGGCGTTCGCGGTCAAGAGGTCGTTGGTCAGGTCCGTCGCCTCGCGCACCGCGCCCGCCGCCTGCGCGCCGCGCTGGATGGTGACCGCCTGCGCCAGCTGGGTTTCCCACAGCGGCACGGTGTTCACGAGGGTCGAGCTGATCTTGGTGACCAGCGACTTGTCGTTTTCCTGCACCAGCCGGATCGAGGGCAGCGACTGCATCGTCACCTGCCGGGTCAGCCGCAGGTCGTGGACCCGGCGTTCCAGGTCGTCGCGCATGGCGCGGAGATCGCGCAGTTCCTGCGCCTCCATCACGTCGCCGTCGGTCTTGCTGGCCGCGACCTCGGCTTCCTTGGCGGGGATGTCCTTGTCGTCGAGTTCGCGCAGCTTCGCCTCGCCCGCCGCGATGTAGAGCGCGAGTTCGTCGTAGAAATCGAGCGTGCGTTCATAAAGGACGTCGAGCGACTTGATGTCCTTGAGCAGCTGGTGCTGGTGGGTTTCAAGGTTGACCGTGATCCCGTCGATCTGGCTTTGCACCTGTTCGTAGTTGGCCACGAACTTGGCGAAGGGCGCGGCGCGGCCGGTCAGCTTTTCCCACCACGACCGTTCGCGCCGCACGTCGAGTTCGTTGACCGAGAAGCCGCGGATCGTGGTCACGATGTCGCGCAGGCTTTCGCCCGCCGGACCCACGTCCTTGTTCTTGACGTCGGCCAGCATCTGCTGGCTGATTTCCTGCAATCCCGCCTGCGCGCGCGATCCGAAATGCACGACCGAGGTGGTGTCGGTCAGGTCGATCTCGTCCATGCGGCGCCGGATCTCGTCGGCCACCGGGGCGTCGGCCTGCGCCAGCGCCACCACCTCGCCCTGCGGTTCGGGCAGGACAAGGGCGGTCACGTTGCGAAGTTCGTCCAGGGTGGCTTCCGCCCGGCGCTGGGTTTCGTTTGTCATCGACGCGTTTCCCCACTTTGATGATCGGGCGGTGTTCGGGCAGTTGGCGGGCGGTGATCTGGCCACGCCGGGACTGCCGGGATTATCCGGCCTGTTGCTCGCGCATTCAACCTGACCGGTGCAGTTAAGTTCCGGTTTTCGCGGCAATCCGCGTGGTATTCGACACAATCGGCGCGTGCATCGATCCGGGGCGGCGGTGTGGCCCCGGTTAGGTCACGACCTGGTCCCGAGTCGCGGCGCGGCGGGGCTTGCCGGGCGGGCGCCCCGCGTTGCACCCTGCGGGACGCGCGTGTATGCATCGCGCCCATCGAAGACGGGAAGGAGCGCCATGCGTAGGGTCGTCGTCACGGGACTGGGAATGGTCACGCCGCTGGCCTCGGGCGTCGAGGAGACCTGGACGCGGCTTCTGGACGGGCGGTCGGGCGCGGGCCCGATTACGCGCTTCGATCCGAAGGACGTGGTGACCAAATACGCCTGCGAGATCCCGTTCGGGGACGGCAGCGACGGCAGCTTCAACCCCGACGACTGGATGGAACCCAAGGACCGCCGCAAGGTGGACGACTTCATCCTGTACGGGATGGCGGCGGCGGTGCAGGCGGTGCGCGACGCCGGCTGGGAGGACCCGTCCGAGGACGAGAAGCTGCGGACCGGCGTCATGATCGGGTCGGGGATCGGCGGGCTCACATCCATCGCCGAGACGGCGGTGCTGATCAAGGAGCGCGGGCCCAAGCGGGTGTCGCCGTTCTTCATTCCGGGCTCGCTCATCAACCTCGTCAGCGGGCAGGTGTCGATCCGGTTCGGCTTCAAGGGTCCGAACCATGCCGTCGTCACGGCCTGTTCGACCGGCGCCCACGCCATCGGCGACGCGGCCCGGCTGATCGCCTTCGGCGACGCCGACGTCATGGTCGCGGGCGGGGCGGAAGCGCCGATTTCCGAGATCGGGATCGCCGGGTTCAACGCCTGCAAGGCGCTGTCCACCAAGCGCGACAACGATCCGCAGGCGGCGAGCCGTCCGTGGGACACGGACCGCGACGGCTTCGTCATGGGCGAGGGCGCGGGCGTCGTCGTGCTTGAGGAATACGAGCATGCCAAGGCGCGCGGTGCGAAGATCTACGCCGAGGTGCTGGGCTATGCGCTGTCGGGCGACGCCTATCACATCACCGCCCCCAGCGAGGACGGCGACGGCGGCTTCCGGTCGATGAGCGCGGCGCTGGAACGCGCCAAGCTGAAGCCCGCCGACATCGACTATATCAACGCGCACGGCACCTCGACCATGGCCGACACGATCGAGCTTGGCGCGGTGGAACGCCTGCTGGGCGATGCGGCGTCGGGCGTCACCATGTCGTCCACCAAGTCGTCGATCGGGCACCTGCTGGGCGCGGCCGGCGCGGTCGAGGCGATCTTCTGCATCCTCGCCATCCGCGACCAGATCGCGCCTCCGACGATCAACCTGGACAACCCCGCGCGCGAGACGGCCGTGGACCTGGCCGCCAACGCGGCCGTCCGGCGGCAGATCGACGTGGCGCTGTCCAACAGCTTCGGCTTCGGCGGCACCAACGCCAGCCTGATCGTGGGCCGGGTGGCGGATCGGGCCGCGGATCGGGTCGGGGATCGGGCCGACTGATGTTCTGGCGCGGCCTCGCATCGACCTTTCTCACGCTGCTGATCGTGATCCTGATCGGCGCGGCGATCGCGGTCGCCTGGGGGCGCGCGCAATACACCTCGGCCGGGCCGAGCGCCGCGGCGCAATGCGTGACGGTCGCGCAGGGGGCCAGCCTGAACGCGGTGTCCAAGCAGCTGGCCGAGCAGGGCGTCGTGTCCAGCGCCTACATCCTGCGGACCGGCGCGGATTACGAGGGCAAGGCCGGCGGGCTGAAGTTCGGAAGCTACCTCGTGCCGCCGGGCGCGAGCATGCAGCAGGTGGTGGACACGCTGACGGCGGGCGGCCCGTCCACCTGCGGGGTCGAGGTGGTGTTCCGGGTGGGCGTGCGCGGCAACAGCGTCGTGCTGCGCGACCTGAACGCCGCGTCGGGCCGTTACGAGGACCGCGCCAGCTACGATCCCGCCGCCCAGCAGGAGCCTGCGGAAATCGCGCAGGCCGCCGACCGGCCCGGCGCGCGGCTGCGCGTGGCGGTGGCCGAGGGCGTGACGTCGTGGCAGATCGTCGAGGGGCTGAAGACGGCCCCGTTCCTTGCCGGCGAGACCGGAGAGGTGCCGCCCGAGGGATCGCTGGCCCCCGACACTTACGAGGTGGACAAGGGCGCGGACCGCGGCAAGCTGATCCAGCAGATGCGCGACGCGCAGGGCCAGCGGCTGGCGCAGGCGTGGGAGGCGCGGCCGTTCGGCCTGCCCTACGAGACCGCGGAGGAGGCGCTGACGATGGCCTCGATCGTGGAAAAGGAAACCGGGATCCCGCAGGAACGCCGGGTGGTGGCGAGCGTCTTCGTCAACCGGCTGCGCGACGGGATGCGGCTGCAGACCGACCCCACGGTGATCTATGGCGTGACCGAGGGCAGGGGCATCCTTGACCGGGGCCTGCGCCGGTCGGAACTGGCGCGGCGCACGCCCTACAACACCTATCTCAACGAGGGTCTGCCGCCGACCCCGATCGCGAACCCGGGCCTGGCCGCGATCCAGGCGGCGCTGAACCCCGAGGACACCGAGTACCTGTTCTTCGTGGCCGACGGGTCGGGCGGCCACGCCTTTGCCCGCACGCTGGCCGAACACGAGGCGAACGTCGCCCGCTGGCGCGAGATCGAGGCGACGCAGGGGGCCGAGACGGATTCGCCGGTGCAGACCGCGGACTGAGCGGATCCCGACGCGACGGCCGCGTCAGTCGTTCGGGGCCGGACGGTCGGGGCCGCCGCCTGGCCCGCCCACAGCCTGAACCACCGACAGCCCGGACGCCGCCGCCGATTTCGCCAGCACGTAGCAGTCATAGGCGGCGCGGTCGGGGACCGAGCCTTTCGTGCCCTTCTTCTTCACCGCAGTCAGAATGTCGGCGGTGCGTTCGTGGTAGTGATCCACGTCGAAGACGCGCGCGAAGCTGCCCAGTTCGCCCAGCGCGTCCAGCGTCACCATCGTGCGGTAGCATTTCCAGCAGCGCGAGCAGTTCCGGCGCTGGCTGATCGCCTCGGCCCGCCGGGCCGCGGGCGCGACGCAGACGTCCAGCATGCGCTGCGCGATCTCGTCGCGGGCGACGACGCGGGTCTTTTCGATCCGGTTCATGCCGGCGTTCGCGGAATGGAAGCGCATCCCCTCGGGTGCGATTAGCGGCAGCAGGATCGGGTCGAAGTTCGCCATCGTGGCGGCGCTGTCGATGGTGATCTCGTCGTAGCTGTAGGCGGATGCGTAGAGGTAGTGGTCGATCTCGGACTGGAACAGCGAGGCGGCGGCCATGTTGCGCATGGTGTGCGTGCGCACGAAATCGAGGTTTCGAAGCGGGGTGTAGAAAAGCTGAAGGTTGCTGTCCACGGCGTGGGCGGTGCGGCCGGTGAGGGCGGCGAATTCGTCCAGCCGGGCGAGCATCAGGCGGAAGGCGCGCATGACGTGCGGGCTGCGTCCGACCCCTATTGCGCCGACGTTGAAGGTAAACACATCGGTCACGGCAAGGGCGGGGACGAGGCCCGCGGCATGAAACGAGCCGATCGCGGCGAAGCTGTCGATCCCGGCGCTGAAGCCAGTGCCGATCCGCACCCCGTTGCGGGACGGGGCGGGATCGAGGCAAAGATCGGCGTCGATGCGCACCAGCGACAGCGACGGGTCGTAGCGGCGCAGCGCGAACTGAAGATCGGTCCGGGCCGCGTAGAAAAGCAGGGGCGAGATTCTCCCGTCGATCCTGAGGTCGCGGCCGGTCTGCATCGCGGGCATCAGCAGCGACAGCAGCACCCAGTCGTCGCTGCGGGCAGGGGTATGGGAGGCGGCGATCACGTCGAACCGGAGCGGGTGCGAAGGCCCGAGCCCGGACACCCGGCACTCGTAACGCACGCCATCGGGCGTGCGGGTCCGGGTCACCTCGTCCACGACGATGACGTCCGTCATGCGAATCTCTTTATCCGAAATGTGATGCTGGCCGATCCTTAGCAGAATCGGACGGGGACATTTCAAGCGGGTTGTTGGCCCGGATGTGCGAAACATTCGAACAGTTGCGGTGCCACATCGCCGTGTCCGGGCAGGGTGTTGCGGCCCGAGCGGTGGGGTGTTGCGTCTTACAAGACTTTGTTATGATTTGTTAAAATATGCGCCGACCGGTACCGATCGGGCGCTGCGGATTGACTTTGCGAACGGTCGAATGTAGAACAAACACATGCTGGGAGAGGTGGGCAAGCGGCCGGCGCGGAAAGCCTGACGGGCCGCTTTTTCGTTTCTCTGCTCGTGCGGACAGGCACACGAGGGGCAGGGCAGACATACATGGATATGACGTTCGATCCGGGGCCGGTGGCGCCGGAAGGTCCGTTCACGCCCGCAGCCGACGCTGCGGGGCGCGCGTCCGTTCTGGAGCTGTGGGAAGGGTTGTTCCACAGCTACGCCGAAGACCTGGAACGGGCGCGGCGGAAGGTCGAGGCGGGCGAGTTCGATCAGGTCAAGGACAGCCGGCAGCTGGCGCGCGATCTTCGCGCGGCGGCCCATCTGGTGCTGGAGGAAAGGGGAAAGCTTGACAAGCTTCGCAAGGAATCTGCCGGGGATGTCGGCGCCGGCGCGCTCGACCTTGCCGCGGCACGAGATGAAATCGGGCGCCGCCTGGCTTGCCTGCGCCGCGCCGGAGGAGGTTGACGCGTTCCTGTCGGGATTGACCGAAAACGCGCTTGCCAGCCTGCCGTGGCTGTTCGAGTTCTGGGCATTGCCGCACCAGCTGCCGCCCGACGGCGACTGGAAGTCGTGGGTCATCATGGGCGGGCGCGGCGCGGGCAAGACCCGCGCCGGGTCGGAATGGGTGCGCGCGCAGGTCGAGGGGGCGACTCCGCTGGCCGCGGGCCGGGCACGGCGGGTGGCGCTGGTGGCCGAGACGTTCGACCAGGGGCGCGATGTGATGGTGATGGGGGATTCAGGCATCCTCGCCTGCTCGCCCCCCGACCGCCGCCCGGCGTGGGAGGCGGGGCGGCGCAGGCTCGTCTGGCCGAACGGGGCGACGGCCACGGTGTATTCGGCGCATGAGCCCGAGGCGCTGCGCGGGCCGCAGTTCGACGCGGCCTGGGCGGACGAGCTGGCGAAGTGGAAGAAGGCCGAGGAGACCTGGGACATGCTGCAGTTCGCGCTGCGGCTGGGGGAGCATCCGCAGCAGGTGGTTACCACGACGCCGCGGAACGTGGGGGTGCTGAAGACGATCCTGCGGAATGCCTCGACCGTCGTGACGCACGCGCCGACGGATGCGAACCGGGCTTATCTTGCGGAAAGCTTCCTGGCCGAGGTCGAGGCGCGCTATGCGGGCACCCGGCTTGGCCGGCAGGAGCTTGAGGGCGTGCTGCTGGACGACGTGGAAGGGGCGCTGTGGGCCACCGCCGCGATCGAGGCGGGGCGGGTGGACGCCGCGCCGAAGCTGGACCGGATCGTGGTCGCGGTGGACCCCTCGGTCACCGGGGGTGCGGCCAGCGACGAATGCGGGATCATCGTCGCGGGCGTCGTCTGCGAGGGGCCGCCGCAGGACTGGCGGGCCTATGTGCTGGAGGACGCCTCGGTCAGGGGCGGGCCGCTGGACTGGGCGCGGGCCGCCATCGCTGCGATGGCGCGGCACGGGGCCGAGCGGCTGGTGGCCGAGGTGAACCAGGGCGGCGATCTGGTCGAAAGCGTGATCCGGCAGGTCGATCCGCTGGTGCCGTTCCGCAGCTTGCGGGCCGGGCGGGGCAAGGGGCTGCGGGCGGAGCCGGTGGCTGCGCTTTACGAGCAGGGCCGGGTGCGGCATCTGCGGGGCCTCGGCGCGCTCGAGGACCAGATGTGCCGGATGACGGTGAGGGGCTTCGAGGGGCGGGGGTCGCCGGACCGGCTGGACGCGCTCGTCTGGGCGATCCACGAGCTGATGATCGAGCCGGCGGCGCAGTACCGGCGGCCGCAGGTGCGGGCGCTTTAAGGCGCAAGGCCGGGGCGCGGCCCCGGACCCCGGGATATTTCGGGACAGAAGATGCGCGCGGTTCAAGGGCGCGGAACGGGAACGGGGCTGCCTTGCGGGGCGGCCCCTTCTTCATGGCGGACACGAGGAGAGGCGCATGGCAGGGCGGTGGTTCGGACGCGGGAACGGGCAGGCGGATGCCGCCGCCCCCGCGCAGGTCGAGACGAAGGCGAGCGCGACCGGGCGGGTGGTGGCGCTCGCCTCGGGGTCGGGGCGGGTGGTGTGGTCGCCCCGCGACGTGGGGAGCCTGACGCGGGCGGGGTTCACCGGCAACCCGGTCGGGTTCCGGGCGGTGAAGCTGGTGGCGGAAGCCGCCGCCGCCGTGCCGCTGGTGTGCCAGGACGCGAAGCGCCGCTACGACGCGCATCCGGTGCTGGACCTGTTGCGGCGCCCCAACCCCGGGCAGGGCCGGGCGGAGCTGTTCGAGGCGCTGTTCGGGCAGCTGCTGCTGTCGGGGAACGGGTATCTGGAAGCGGTGTCGGCCGAAGGGGCGGATCTGCCGGTGGAACTGCACGTGCTGCGGTCGGACCGGGTCAGCATCGTGCCCGGCGCGGATGGCTGGCCGGTCGCCTATGACTATGCGCTGGGCGGGCGCAAGCACCGCTTCGACATGACCGGGTCGCCCGATCCGATCTGCCATATCCGCAGCTTCCATCCGCTGGACGATCACTACGGCCTCTCGCCGATGCAGGCGGCGGCGGTGGCCATCGACGTCCACAACAGCGCCAGCGCCTGGTCCAAGGCGCTGCTGGACAATGCGGCGCGGCCTTCGGGGGCGATCGTCTACAAGGGGGCGGACGGGCAGGGGCTGCTGAGCCCCGACCAGTACGACCGGCTGGTCTGCGAGATGGAGATGCACCATCAGGGCGCGCGCAACGCCGGGCGGCCGATGCTGCTGGAAGGCGGGCTCGACTGGAAGCCGATGGGATTCTCGCCCTCGGACATGGAGTTCCAGGAGACCAAGACCGCCGCCGCGCGCGAGATCGCGCAGGCGTTCGGCGTGCCGCCGATGCTGATCGGGATCCCCGGGGACGCGACCTACGCCAACTATGCCGAGGCGCACCGGGCGTTCTATCGCCTGACCGTCCTGCCGCTGGTCAGCCGAGTCGCGGCCGGGGTCGCGTGGTGGCTGTCGGAGCATCTGGGGGCCGAAGTGGACCTGAAGCCCGACCTGGACCAGATCCCGGCGCTTGCGGCGGAGCGCGACCAGCACTGGGCTCGGGTGGGGGCCGCCGACTTCCTCACGCAGGGCGAGAAGCGGGCGGCGCTGGGGCTGCCGCCGCTCGCCTCCGCCACGGGCGCGGGCGGCTGAGATGGAGGGGTCGAGGTTCGGGAAGGAGCCGTTCGACTGGCACGACCAGCGCTTCGCCACGCAGGAGCGGATCATGGCGCTGCAGTTCGGGCAGGTGGACCGGCGGCTCGAGCGGATCGAGTCGCTGATCGAGGGGCTGGAGAAGCGGCTGTGGATGACCGTCTACGGCGTGGTGGCCGTGATCCTGACGCAGGCGGTCCAGTCGATCCTGCAATTTGGGCCGAAAGGGGGCTGAAGGCGCATGAGAATGGACGAGTTGGGGCTTGAGGTGAAGTTCGCGGGCGGCGCGCCGGTGCTGACCACGACCGACGCGGGCACGGTGATCGAGGGCTACGCGAGCCTGTTCGGGCTGGCCGACCAGGGCGGCGACAAGGTGATGCCGGGGGCTTACGCGGCGAGCCTGTCGCGCCTTTCCGAGCGCGGCGACAAGGTGCGGATGCTGTGGCAGCACGATCCCATGCGCCCGATCGGGGTCTGGGACGAGATCCGCGAGGATGCGCGCGGGCTGTGGGTCCAGGGGCGCCTGCTTTCCGAGGTGGCGCAGGCGCGCGAGGCGGCGGCGCTGGTTCAGGCGGGCGCGATCGACGGGCTGTCGATCGGCTATCGCACCGTCCGCGCCGAGCGCAGCGCGGAAGGGCATCGGCTGCTGACCGAGGTCGAGCTGTGGGAGGTATCGCTGGTCACGTTCCCGATGCTGCCCGAGGCGAAGGTCGGGCGGAAGTCGGGTGAGCGCGACGAGGCAGTTGTGGCAGACGACGCCGCGGCGTTTTCGGCCGCGCTGCGCGACGCCGCCCGCGCGCTGCGCGGCGAATGATCTGAGGGACATCCGGCCCTGACCGCCATGCGCGGGGCCGAAACGGGGATCCGGCGAGGGGTGAACCCTTGGCCGGCTGCGGGCGGCTGCGCCGAAGGGGGCGCGCCGCCGACACCGAGGAAGGAGAGGACCGCGATGACCGACGGAAACGCTGC
>ERZ501041.254-NODE-254-length-9573-cov-7.112419_pt1 | contig 9573 bp, 7 predicted proteins | sample MGYA00248848_ERZ501041 | MGnify/ENA primary metagenome ERZ501041 (study PRJEB25958, sample SAMN03398573) | human skin metagenome | study: EMG produced TPA metagenomics assembly of the Human Skin Microbiome Metagenome (human skin metagenome) data set.
AGCTGCCCCCGGCTCCGCTGGTGCGTGCCGTCGGCGTCGGGGCGGCTGCCATCGGTGGTCCGATGGGTGGGGCGGTCAACGTCGTTGCCCAGGGCGCGGCCTGGTCCATCGAGCGCCAGAACCGCAAGGAGCTCACCGGCCCCGGCAAGCCCCAGCGGGTGCCCCGCCAGTCCCGGATCACGGTGGGCAGCGACGGCAAGGCCACCGTGACCCCTCGCCGGCCCGAGGTCGTGGAGGGCACCGTCGTGGATTCGAGCCAGGGCCCCCAGCAGCCCCCGCGGCGGCCGCGGTCGGACAGCACGGAGGCCACCCAGCGGATGCGCGAGCGCCTCCGGGCCGCCCAGGGCCCGCGGGGGCAGCACGCATGAAGCGCCGCGCCGTCTTCATCGGGGCCGGCGCCGTGGTGGCCGTCGTCGCCTTCGTGGTGGTGCTGATCCTGCTGATCATCCTGATGATCGGTGGCGCCCAGCAGAAGCTGAAGATGCAGCAGTCCTCTCTCTCCTGTGTCGTGGGGGGCCTGACTGCCGCGGACGGGTCCCTGGCCATCCCGCTGATGGGCCGGGTCACCTCCGACTACGGGCCGCGCCCGAACCCCTTCGGGCCCGGGTACATCCCCCCGGGCTACACGAGCGAGGCGCCCTTGCTTTTCCACGGTGGCGTGGACATCGGCGGCATCCCCGAGGGCACCCCCATCAACGCCGTCATGGGCGGCACGGTCATCGGCACCAACATGGAGGGTGAAGAGGGCGGCAACATCCTCAAGATCGACTCGGGCAACGGGATCGAGTGGCGCTATGTCCACATCGCCAACGGCACCACCGTGGTCAAGCCCGGCCAGCAGGTGAAGGCCGGGGACCACCTGGCCGGAGCCGGCGAGACCGGCGTGGCCACGGGCGTGCACCTGCACCTGATGCTCTACGTCAACGGCGAGCGGTCCAACCCGCAGACCTGGCTGGCCGAGCGCGGCCTGATCCTGGAGAAGGGCCAGATGCCCCGGCTGACCTCTCCGGCCGGCGGCGGTGCCGCGGGGGCGGCGTCCTCGAGCTCGGCAGCAGCCTCCTCAAGTGCGGCTCCCTCGGCCAAGCTGGCCAGCGGATCCTCGCCCGCGGGCGCCGCCGTCTCGGACGGGCCGCCCCCCAAGGTCAACGGGCCGGTGCGGATCACCTTGCCCGAGGGCAGCGAGTGGACGCTCTCCCCGGAGCAGGTGGAGAACGCGGCCCTGATCATCGGGGTGGCGCGCGAGCTCAACATCTCGGACAAGGGGATCCAGGTGGCGCTGATGACCGGGCTCCAGGAGACCATGCTCCAGAACATGGCGAACCCGACCCTGCCGGAGTCCATGAACTTCCCGCACCAGAAGACCGGCACCAACAAGGACTCGGTCAACGTCTTCCAGCAGCGCACCGTGGCCGGCTGGGGAAGCGTGCCGGAGCTGATGAACCCCGAGTACGCCGCACGAGCGTTCTTCGGCGGCCCAACCGGCCCGAACAAGGGCATGCCCCCGGGCCTGCTGGACATCCCCGGTTGGGAGGGCATGGCCCCCGGGTCGGCTGCCCAGGCCGTACAGAACTCGCGCCACCCCGACGAGTACAACAAGTGGGAGAACGCGGCGAACCAGATCCTGGGCCAGGTCACCGGCACCACCCCCATGATGTGCCAGGGCGCCGGCGGGGCTGCGGCCGCAGCCAGCGCCACCTCCAGCACCGCCCCCGAGGGCAACCACGCCCTGGACGAGGACACCAAGCGCCTGGAGATCCCGGCCGACTTCTCGCGCTCGAAGATCGTCTCCCGCGCCGAAGCCGGCATCGGCGGCACCTACACCTACGGCGCCGCGGAGTTCCGATCCTGGGATGCCACCGGGCTGGTCTCACGCGTCTACCAGGACAACGGGATCGACATGCCCCGCCAGGCCCCGTGGACCGTGGGCAAGCGCACCGAGACCCCGCAGCCCGGCGACATCGTCGCCCAGAAGTGGGACCCCACCCGCGGGCGGTGGGAGCACGTGGGCATCTACGTCGGCGACGGCATGATGATCTCCGCGATCAACGAGTCCGCCGGCACCCGCAAGCACCCGGTCACCCAGACCGGCACCGACACCGTCTACTTCGACGTGATCCAGGAGAAGAAGTGAGCCGCACGGACACCACCCGTCACCCCCAGCCCCGCACGGGGCGGGCCTGGCCCTTCCTGGTCGGCGCTCTCGCCGCGGCAGGCGCCGGCGCGTGGCTGCTCACCGGCACCCCCGGCGAGCAGGCGCCGGAGGCGCCGGCCCCCACCCCCACGGCGACTGCGAGCTCGACGGCCGGGGCCTGGCCTCAGCCGTCGGCCAGCACCGTCCCGGCCAGCGCTGCGAGTCAGGAAACGAATCGGGAAACGACCCCCTCCACGGGGCCGTCGAAATCTGGAAACGCCCAGGTCAGCCCGTCATCGGTCAGTGCGGCGCGCAGCTCCCAGATCGAGGTGGAGAAGGCCGCCCAGGAGCGAGCCGTGCAGGGTCTGGACCCCGACGCCCGCAAGCGTGCCGAGGACGTGGCCAGCCGGTTTGCGCAGGCCATGAACGCGCGCACGTGGCAGACCAGCCGGCAGCAGTGGCGGGAGGCGCTGGCGCCCACGGTGAGCCCTGAGCTGCTGAAGACGCTCGACGTCGATCGGGATTGGGAATCCGACGCCCAGCACCGCTTCGTACAGGCCAAGGCCAGCACGTCGGTGCAGGTGCTCGAGTCGCGCGCGCAGACCGTTCAGGGCGAGCGCGTCGACGTCGCGCTCATGGTGGCCACCGAGACCACCGGCGAGGACCCCTGGGTCACCGCGCCGCGGACCGAGCGCCCCATGACCGTCGTCGTGGACACCACCCAGAACCGGGTTGTTGAACAGATCGACATGACCCCGCACGGCGGCCTCTGAGACGCCCCCCGGCCAGGCCCCACGACACGTAGACCAGCGGCTGCGACATCTTCACGCGAGCTCCCCAGCGGGAAGCCGTGCCATACGAGCACCAGCGACCGGCGAGCATCCAAGGAGCACCGAAGGTAGACGGGAGCCAGAGCGCAGCCGTGCGCGGGCGAGCAGACCGGGAGCAGGCAGCCAGGGGCCCGGCGGAAACCAAGCCGCACGAGGGCCAGAGGGAGGGGAGTCTGCCGCCACTGCCCGGCCACAGATCCACGGGAACCTCGAGGTAGGCCCGCCAGATCCAGGCCAGCGAGCCGCCCCTGATCCACGCCCCAGAGACCCCCTCTGGGCCTGGATCAGAGGCGGCTCCTGTAGAGATGCAGCGAAGATTTCACACGACGCGCGGCCAAGAGTTCACAAACACGCGCCACACGTTCGTCTCTGCAAAGTAGGCCGAGCTGGAGATGAGTGAAGAAGGGCATCCAGGACGGGGCCGTGCGAATTCGCCTGGGTGCGTAGAAGGCGCCTCCAGACTGGAGCCGCGGTACTTCCTGCGGGTCGCACGAGCGCATCCACGCCCACTCCGAACACTCTGCATGTCTAAGAGTTGCTACTGGATCGCCATCTGCCACGTCCGGCGGCAGGGTGTCCTAGTAGGCGATCAGTGGGGGCCGTGCTCCTCTCACCAGGGAAACGTGCCGCCCAAGAACTGGGTCAGTAGTGCAGTGAGGCCACTCACGGCAGCTTGGCCGGAAGCTTCGGCGGCCCCGTCGCGCAATTTTGTCAGAAACGAGCGTGTGGACTCACCGACCGTATTGCCGTCCTCATCGAGAGCTTGTCGAAGATCTGCAACCTGATCGGGCTCGAGAAGCTTGGCGGCAGCATCCAAAAGTCCCTCACGATCTCCAGGAGTCACGCGAGCGTCAATTGCAACTGAGGCGGCGCCGTCAACCTGCCCTTGTGAGACCACCGATGCCCGGTCGCCATAGATGTTTTGGGTGATGATTTGAAGAGAGACGCTGCGTGCTTCTCCCCGTGTGCCCTCCGCATCCTTGCCGACATCGCCCACTGATGGATCAATGGCTTCGAGCTCCAACAGCAGCTCTAGGGCAGAGGTGCGCACACGATCGACGATGCCCTCCAGATGCGTCCGGGGCAGGACTCTGCAGGCCGATGCGAGCTCCATCATCTCAACTCTGGGCGCTTTGCCTTCATTGCCGAGGCGACGGAACTCATCGACCCAAATGAGAGGAAGGCTAAGCTCCGGTGAGTTCTCCCGGTCTCGGGTCAGGGCGCTGACCTCCGCCACGGGCTGGCGTAGGAAGTCTGCTTCTGCGGGTACTCGTAATGACTCTGGGATGTCCGAACGACTGAGTGACTGACGCAACGAGGCGCCCATCGGACCATGGAATGTGAGCCTGTATGGAGCGAAGAGAGTTGAGCGATAGTTCGGAGGTTTAACGTCTGGTGACCCGTACCCCTGAAGCTCGCCCTTCACCCATTCCACCATAGGGTCGGACTGGATTCGCTTTGCCACTACCAGACATTGCCGCAATGCGTGTTCGATCTGCACATTCGGATCTGACAAGGTCTCAATTGCGCGAGTGATAGTGAAAGTCATCAGAAAAAGCACCAATCGGTGTGGCGGACGTGGCAGACGGTGGCACGTGGACAGTCCTAGAACTTTTCGTGAAACGGTCGCATATGGGCAAGGCTGAGGCTTCAAGAGGCTTGCGAGGGCCTTCTATCGAGCCGCAGACCTCTGACGGGGCCGCAGAGGCCAAACCATGACTGTCTCGCTCGTCAGTTTTCCAGTCTCTGCCTCCCCGGGACGCTCGATAGCTCGACATACAGGTCTGTGGCGATCCGGGACTCCTCTGCCGCGTTTGATATCGTCGAGTCCATGTACAGAGGCATCGCGTCGATGAAGCTCCGCTCCGCCCGCTGACGGCGGCGGACCACTCCTGACGAAACCCGCTCGCCGTCCTGGCACCCTGCCGGGCGGCTTTCTCGTGCTGCCCGGCTCCATGACGAGCTGAGAGACCACGATGACCCTGACCCCTCTGAACACCCCTGCCCTGCCTGCAGGCAGCGCTGCCCACATCCGAGCCGAGAGCATCACCCTCACCCTGGGCGATCGAACCGTGCTGAACGACGTGGACGTCACGGTCTCCGCCGGATCCCGGTTGGCCGTCGTCGGTGAGAACGGCCGCGGCAAGACCACGCTGCTGCATGTGCTCGCCGGCACCCTGATGCCGGACTCCGGCACCGTGACCCGCGCAGGGACGGTCGCCCTCGTCGAACAGGACCTCGACGTGGACGACGACCGCACGGTCGGTGACCTCGTCCACGACTCCATCGGCGAGTCCCTCCGTGTCCTGGACCGCCTCGAGGAGGCCACCCTCGCCATGGCAGAGGGCAGGCCTGGAGCCGATGACGCCTACGCCCGAGCGCTGGAGACGGCCACCGCCCTCGACGCCTGGGACGCCGAGCGGCGCATCGACCTCGCGTTGCACGGCCTGTCCGCCTGCACGGATCGGGCTTGTCCGCTGCGGGCACTGTCCGTCGGACAGCGGTACCGCGTCCGGCTGGCCGTCGTCCTGGGCTCTGCGGTGGACCTGCTCTTGCTGGACGAGCCCACCAACCATCTCGACGCCGGGGCCCTGGAGTACCTGACACGGGCACTGAGGGAGCACGCTGGGGGGTTCGCCGTGGTCACCCATGACCGCGCACTGATGAAGGACGTCGCCGACGTCTTCCTCGACCTGGATCCCACTCGTGACGGTCGCCCCCGGCAGTACACCGGAGGCTATGAGGCCTGGGAGAAGGGGCGGCGTGCCGAGCGGGCCGCCTGGGAACAGGAGCATGAGCAGCAGCTGGCCGAACACGCCGCCCTCACCAGCGCGGCCGAGGCCGCCCGCGGACGTCTCCAGGACCGGTGGCGTCCGGACAAGGGGACGGGCAAGCACCAGCGGGCCACTCGCGCCGGCGGCGTGGTCCAAACCTTCAACCGCAGGATGCGGGATCTGGCGGCGCACGAGATCACCGTGCCGGACCCGCCCCGGTCCCTGACGTGGCCGGCCTCGACGACCAGGGCAGGCCGGCCACTGCTCAGTGCGGAGGGGGTCGGCCTGGCCGGCCGCCTCCACGGGCCGGCCTCCGTCGAGCTCCACGGCGGGGATCGCCTGCTGCTCACCGGCCCGAACGGCGCCGGCAAGTCCACGTTGCTCCAGGTCCTCGCCGGCATCCTCGAGCCCACTGCCGGCCGCATCCTGCGGCACACGGGCGCGAAGATCGCGCTGCTCGCCCAGGAAGTGCCCGCATGGAACCCGCGACACACGGCGCGGCAGGCGTTCGAGGCGCACCTGCACCGCAACGGTCTGATGGCGAGGAACAACGGTGTGCCGTCACTCGGGTCATTGGGCCTGCTAGAACCGCGGAGCCTGGACACGCCCGTTGGGCGGATGTCTCAGGGGCAGCAGCGAAGGCTCCACCTGGCGCTGTGCCTGGCTGAACAGCCGGACCTGTTGATGCTCGACGAGCCGACCAACCACCTCTCCGCCGCGCTGGTGGACGAGCTCACGGACGCCATCCGGGAGACCCGGGCGGCCGTGGTGGTGGCTACTCACGACCGCCAGATGCTCCGAGACCTGACCGACTGGCCGCGTCTCGAGCTGAGCACCGAGGGGGTGAGCCGTTGACCTCGATCACCGCACTGGCACCTCTGTCCTCTCCCCGGTATCGGCCGCTGTTCCTGGCGATGGTGCTGGCCATCTTCGGCCAGGGTGCCTGGAACCTGTACCTGGCCATGCAAGTGCTGGAGCTCGGAGCTGATCCGCCGACGCTGGCCGGCGTCGTCATGTGGAGCGGTGTCGGCCTGCTGGCTGCCTCACTGCCGGCCGGCGTCGTCGCCGATCGCCTGTCGAAGAAGGGGATCCTGGTGGCCGTCCTGGTCGTCAATGCGGTGGCGGCCGGTGTCGTCTCCGGCCTCGCCACGATGGGGGCCGTTCAGTACTGGCTCCTGGGATTGTCAGCACTGATCGTCGGGGCATCGACGGCGTTCTTCTTCCCGGCCTACACGGCGTTGGTGCCGCTGCTCGTCGAGGAAGAGCAGCTGATGGCCGTGAACGGCCTCGAGGGGGCGACGCGGCCCGTCGTCGGTCAGGCCCTGGCACCAGCCCTGACCGGGGCGGTCATCGGTGCGACGACACCTCCTGCGGGCGGGCTGCTCATTGCCCTTTCGCTCGCGGCCGGCGCGGTGCTGGCCGCCCGCCTGCCTGCGGTGGGCCCTCCAGATACGAATGCGGCGCCTCAGCACCCGTTCCGGGACCTGGCCGAGGGATTCACGTACGTCCTCCGGACGCGCTGGGTGAGGAGCAGCGTCCTGTTCGCCGCCGTCATGGGCCTGGTGACGACCGGCGTCCTCGAGGTGCTGCTGCCGGTGCTGCTGCGCGACGGCCACGAGAACGGTGCCGCGGTCTACGGGGCGGTGCTGGCGGCGCTGGGCGTCGGCGGGCTGGTCGGCTCGCTGCTTGCTGGCGGCATGGAGGCGCCGCGGCGGTTCCTGCCCGTAATGGTGGGAGTCTGGGCTCTGGCCTGTGTCCCGCTGGCCCTGCCTGCTTGGACGCTGAACCCCTGGATCATCGGGGCCGGTCTGATGCTCTACGGGGCCGGCATCGGAGTGGGCATGGTGATCTGGGGGACCGTCCTCCAGGCGCACGTGCCCTTGGACATGCTCGGACGGGTGGCGAGCCTGGACTTCTTCGTTTCGATCGCGTTCATGCCGCTGTCCGTCGGGCTCGTGGGGGCGGTCTCCGCCGCCGTCGCCCCAGGAGCACTGTTCGTGGCCGCGGGGATGGTCCCGCTGGCCTTGGCCGGCGTCCTGGCACTGGCCGGGCAACTGCGTTCCGACGAGCCCCACGCGGCGTGACTCGTGCCTCGCGGCGGGGTCGGGCGATGGCTCGGCCCCACCACGCGGCAGGGGGCGCCCCCTGCTGTTCCGACGCTTCAATCGACGCGCCCACTCAGGAGGCCCGCGTGCGTCCCCTGGCCCTCACGGCGCGTAGTCGCACGATGGCAAGGGACTGCTGCACGGATAGGTGACATCTGATCTGTGACGCTGTGAGGCGTTGCTGGAAGGATGAACACCGTGCCCAAGCCCTATCCCCAGGAGTTCCGCGACGACGTCGTGCGCGTCGTCCGCGATCGTGAACCTGGCCAGACCATCAAGCAGATCGCCGCGGACTTCGGCATTGCCGAGTCCTGCCTGCGCAACTGGATGCGCCGGGCGGACGTGGAAGAGGGCTCCACACCCGGAACGAGCGCCGCCGAGCACGCCGAGCTCCGGGAGGCCAAGAAGCGCATCCGGCTGCTGGAGCAGGAGAACGAGGTTCTGCGCCGGGCGGCGGCCTATCTGTCCCAGGCGAACCTGCCGGGAAAATGAAATACCCGCTCGTCCGTGAGCTGGCCGCCGACGGGATCCCCGTCACGGTGACGTGCCGGGTCCTCAAGCTCGCCCGCCAGCCCCTACTACCGCTGGCGCGCCACCCCGGTCACCGACGCCGAACTGGCCGAGGCGTACCTGGCCAACGCGTTGTTCGACGCCCATCGCGACGACCCCGAGTTCGGCTACCGGTACCTGGCCGATGAGGCCCGAGACGCCGGCCACGCCGCGTGTGACCGGACGATGTGGCGGGTGTGCTCGGCCAACGGCTGGTGGAGCGCGTTCGGCAAGAAGCGCGGCAAGAACGGCAAGAAGCCGGGCCCACCGGTCCACGACGATCTGGTGAAACGCGATTTCACCGCCGACGCCCCGAACGAACTCTGGTTGGCCGACATCACCGAACACCGCACCGGTCAAGGCAAGCTCTACCTGTGCGCGGTCAAGGACGTGTACTCCAACCGGATCGTGGGCTACTCGATCAGCGACCGGATGAAGTCGCGCCTGGCCGTGAATGCGCTAAACAATGCCGTGGCCAGACGCACCGAGGTGGCCGGCTGTATCCTGCACACAGACCGCGGATCGCAATTTCGGTCCAGGAAATTCGTCCGCGCCCTGCACCACCACGACATGGTCGGTTCGATGGGCAAGGTCGGTGCCGCCGGTGACAACGCGGCCATGGAGAGCTTCTTCGCGCTGCTGCAGAAGAACGTCCTGGACCGTCGCACCTGGGCCACTCGCCAGGAGCTGCGGATCGCGATCGTCACCTGGATTGAGCGGACCTACCACCGCCGGCGCAGGCAGACAGCCCTGGGCCGATTGACTCCCGTTGAATACGAGACCATCATGACCGCACCGGCCGCTCAGGCAGCCTGACCCACCCTGTCACCTATCCGTGCAGCAGTCCCGACCGGCTCACCGCCCCTCGCTGGCGTCCCAGAAGTCGAGAAGCTCCCGTCCTAGCGCGTCTGCCTCGTCCATGGGCAGCGAGTGCGTGCCCCCAGGCCACACGGTGACCTCGGCTTGTGAAACGAGCCTGGTGACGCGTTCCGCGGCACCCGGACCGCCGGCGAGTGCTGATTCGCCGCCGATGTCGAGCAAGTCGGCGCCCGCGCGGGCCAGCGCCCGGCCGTGGGCGATGGCGGCGGGCGCGGTGTCGTGGCGGCCGCCGTCGGAAAAGCTGTCAGGGGTGACGTTGACGATTCCCATCAGCCGGGGCCGGTCCAGAGCAAGGCCCAGCAGCG
>ERZ501041.256-NODE-256-length-9519-cov-3.689349_pt1 | contig 9519 bp, 8 predicted proteins | sample MGYA00248848_ERZ501041 | MGnify/ENA primary metagenome ERZ501041 (study PRJEB25958, sample SAMN03398573) | human skin metagenome | study: EMG produced TPA metagenomics assembly of the Human Skin Microbiome Metagenome (human skin metagenome) data set.
CCGGCCTCATGCTCGTGCTGGTCGTCGTGGCCGGCGCGGTCGGCTGGTTCTCGCCGGGCCTGATGATCATCGGCGCGATCGCCGGCCTCGTCCTCGGCCTGGTCAACTCGTTCAAGCGCGAGCCCTCGCCCGTGCTGATCATGCTCTACGCCCTGGCCGAGGGCCTGTTCCTCGGCGGCATCTCCGCCGTGTTCGAGGCGGCCGAAGCCATCGGGATCGACCGTGAGGCGATGGAGCGCCGCCTGGAGCATCCTGCCGCGAACGCTTGGCAGGAGCGCGAATGGGTCAAGCAGGATCTTCTGGCTGTCTCGAAGGCTCGCAATCTCGATCTTGACCATGAGGGCGAGCGCCACGAGGCCGCCGATCTGGTGGACCGCTTCTATGCCACAGCGGCCAAGGCGCTGAACACCGCACTTGAGATCGACCATGGTCACGAGAACGACCGCCTGACCCGAACCCTTGAGTCGCTGGCGGCCGTCCACCGTCAGAACGGCCGCGTCGAGTTCGAGCATGAGGATCATGCCCAACGCTTCGCGACTGACCTGAAGGAGCGCTACGGGGAGAACGTGATGGAGCGCGTCGCCGCCGGGGACGACCGGGCGCTAGCCCTCGACTTCCCCGAGGCTGGGCAGCGCCGCGAGATCGCGAAAGCCTTGGTGGCCACGGCCGAGACGCACGAGAGCATGGGGCTGACCACGCGGCAGGCGGAACTGGCGAAGGAGCGGCTGCACGAGCGCGAGACACCGGCGCATGAGCTGCGTCGCAAGGACCAAGATCTGGAACTGTAAGGGGCAGGGCCGATGAACCGCATGACTGTCGCCATCCCGGCAGGACTGATCGCGGGGGCCTTCGTCGGCCTGATGATCGGGGGCCTCTGGCTGCAATGGCAGCTTGGCGCCAACATCAACGCCGGACACCCCTTCGTCCTGGTCACGGATTTCCCCGGCCTTCGCGCGGTGAGACAAGATCCGTGGCGCACCGCCTATCTGATCGTTCTGGCCGGGGCGCTCGTTCTGGCGCTTGTGGCGCTTGTGTTCAGCTTCAGCCATCGGCTGACCACTTATGGCAAGTCCCACTTCCAGACCCGGCGCGAGGTCAGGAAGAACGGGCTTCTTCAGCCGGTGGGGTCCGGCCTGGTTTTCGGCAAGTTCGGAAAGCCGAAGACGAAGGGCAGCTTCGTCTCCGGCACCTATGACCAGTTCCCGCACGCCCTGATCGCCGCGCCGACCCGCTCGGGCAAGGGTGTGGGCTACGTCATTCCGAACACGCTGTTGTTTCCAGGCTCATGCGTCGTCATGGACGTGAAAGGGGAAATCTTCGAGGCCACCGCTCGGCACCGGCTGGCGCAGGGTGACGAGGTGTTCCGCATTGCCCCGTTCGACTTCGAGCATCCGACGCACCGCTACAATCCGCTCGAACGGATCGCCAGGATCGCGGACACCGATCAGCGGTTCACGGAACTGTCCAAGCTTGCCAGCTACTTCCTGATCCCGAAGAACGAGAAGGGCGGGGCGTCCGACTTCATCGTGGGCGCGCGGCAACTCTTCGTCGCGGCCGGAATGCTCGCTATCGAGCGCCGCACCCCGACCATCGGCGCGATCACCCGCATCCTGTTCGGCAGCGGCGACAAGGAGGAAGCCTACCGGCAGTTCGCGGCCGAGACGCGCCACGAGCAGGCGTCCACGATCTTTCTCAACTTCTCCGGCTATTCGGACCGCACCTTGTCGTCCTATGCCTCGGTGCTGGACGGGGCGGGGCTTGGCCTGTGGCTGAACCCCCGGATCGAGAAGGTGACGAACGCGAATGATTTTTCATGGGACGCCATCCGGCGCGCGCCGCACTCGATCTACATTGTCGCCAACTCCGACGACATCCCGACGCTTGCGCCGCTGCTACGGCTGATGTTCGGGGAGCTGATCGCCACCCTGCGGGCGCGCATCCCCGATCCCAAGCTTGAGCCCTGGCCCGTACAGATCATCCTCGACGAATTCGACCAGCTCGGCCACATGCCCATCGTCGTGCAGGCGCTCAAGCAGCTCGCGGGTCACGGGGCGCGGGTGTCGATCATCACGCAGTCGGTGCCGGGGCTTGAGAGCATCTACACGGAGAACGAGCGGCTTTCGATCGAGTCCGCGGCGGGGATGAAGCTCTACATCGCGCCCAACGAGAAGAAGACCGCCGGCGAGGTGTCGGAGGCCCTTGGCAAGACCACCCGGCTTGCCCTCAGCGACAGCTACTCGCAGGACGGGCAGGGGATGCTGAAGCGGTCGGTTTCACGGAGGAACGAGGAACGGCCCCTGCTGACCGCGGACGAGGTTCGTAAGCTCGATCCGCACAAGATCATCCTGATCCCCGAGCGCCAGAACCCGATCCTGGTGGGCCGGATCGTTTACTGGGAGGATCCGTTCTTCAAGGCCATCTTCGAGGCGCAGAAGGGTCCGCTACCCTATCCTGATTCGATGCGGACCGAACTGGACGAGCTGCGGGCCGAGATCACGTTGCTGCGCGAGGCCAAGCTGGCTTATCCCCCGGCTGAGACCGCGCCCAAGGGCACGAAGGGCAAGGCCGAGGAAGCTGCGGTTCCAGAGGCGGTGGCCGTGACGCCGGACGGCCAGTCGGTCGAGCAGCCCGAGGTCGAAGCGCCGAAGAAGCGGACGCTGGCGCGCCAGGTCTCAGAGGAATGGCGCGGTGGGAATGATCGCCGCAGCGATGATGAAATCCTGGGGGCAATCAGACAAAAGACCGAAGCGGCGAAGGCCAAGATGAATGCCTTTGACGCACGACTGCTTGGCAAGAAGAAAGCGGCGGCCTAGCCGCTTTCCCTATCAAGCGCAGGAAAGTAGGTTTCCAGAATCCCGCGCTCGTTCCCGATCCGACCAGTCTGCACGATCACGTCAATGGAATTGAGAACGTAGTCCCTGATTTCCGTGAGCGTCAGCGGCATCCCGGCCCGCATCACGAGGAAGGCCAGCCGGTTGACCGCCTTGCGCGCGGTCGTGGCATGGACGGTCGTGAAACTGCCCTCGTGGCCGGTGTTGATCGCTTCGAGGAAGGTGACGGCCTCGACGCCGCGCAGCTCGCCCAGGATAATCCGGTCGGGACGCAGTCGCAGAGTCATCTCCAGCAGCTTGTCGGCCGAGCGCGCGGAGGTTTCCACCCGTTCGGCAATCAGGCTCACCACGTTGTTCTGTCCGGGCAGCAGTTCCGTCGAATCCTCGATCAGCGCCAGTCGGTGCCATTCCTCCACCATCCACAGCAGGCGGCGGGCCAGTTCGGTCTTGCCCGAGGACGTGCCCCCGGAGATCACAACGTTCATGCGCGCCTCGACACAGGCCCGCAGAAAGTCGTCGGGATCGTCGCCCTCGGTTGCCATCCGCTGGATGGCGCGCAGCTTGTCCAGCCGTTCTGCTTCGAGCGAAACTGTCTGGTCGCGCAGGAAGCGGAAGTGCCGTGGTTCCTGGCCCGCAGACCGGCGCCGGAACACCCGAAACGAGATCGTCGTGCCGCCCGCCGAGGCTGGGGGGATGATGGCCTGGCAGCGCAGCGTGGCCCCACTGAAGTCCACCGTGGTCGAGATCGCTGGCGAGCTGTCCGTCAGCGTCAGGTGCTGCTTGTTGGCAATGAGACCGGCGAGGTCTTTGACTTCGACGGGCGAGAGCTTCACGTCCGCCAGCGACATTTCACTGTCACCAGCACGCTCGACCCACACGCGCCCGTCACCATTGATCGCCACTTCGATCGTGCCTTCGGCCTCGATCAGCGGACGCAGGACGGCCAGCTTGCTTTCGAGGTGCCCGAGCGCCGCCATCAGAGCATTTCCAGATCGGCGTTCACCATGACCATGACCACGGCGCCCTGGTCCACGCTGATCGTCGTCGGAATGTCGATGTAGTCCTTCATGATCGAGCCGACCGTGTCGCTCGCGTTGGTGCCGATGTTTTCGGCGGTTTCGCGGGAAATCTCGTCGTCGCGGTCCTTCTCGATGGCTGCGGCCAGCACTGCGGGCGCGGCCCCGATGATCGACACCGCCGCGGCCGCCGCGAAGCGGGGCAGGGTGTGCGTGTTCACCCGCCCCGTCACGCCTGCGCGGCCGACGCGATCGGTCCCATAGGCGGCGAGCTCGACCGACTGGCCGTCCGGCGTCACCACGCGGTCCCAGGCGACCATGATCCGCCGCTGGCCCTTGTCGATGGACGAGCTGTAGCGGCCGAACAGCCTGGAGCCGCGCGGGATCAGGACATTCGCCATGTCCATCGACCACACGTCATAGCTGACGGTGGCCGACACATTGCCTTCGAGCTGACTGGAAATGGCGTTCGCCAGCGTCGCCTCGATCAGCGTTCCCTGCAGCACCGTGCGGGAGGGTTCCCCGATCACCTCGGCCTGCACCGCCTCGGACCGGCCCGCGCGGCGGAAGCGTTCGGCGACATCGAGCCGTTCGTCGGCGCCGCCGGCATTTCCTTCGGCGCTTGTCCCGCCGCCGCCGCCCGCCCGATAGGCCACCATCGCCGACTGCGTTCGCGCCTGAAGCAGGGCTTCTTCCTCGGCGCGGCGAGCTTCCAGTTCAGCCCGGCGCTGCTCAAGCTCTGCCAGGCGCTGCGCTTCCAGATCGGCCTGCATCTGCGTCTGGCCTGCGATCTGCGCCGTTGTTTCCAGCTCCGTCTCGAGACGCATATTCTCACGGGTCAACTCATCGAGCGCCTGATCCTTGCTCGTCATGTCGTCGCGCAACTGCTGCATTTCCGCGCGTAGCGCCTCGATCTCGGCCGGGTCCGTCGCCGGTGAGGCCCTGGCTGCGTCGAGCTCGGCCCGCGCCGCCTCCAGGTCGGCTCGGGCTTTCGCGAGCTCTGCCCGCGCCGCCTCCGCATCTGCCTGCGCTTGCGGATCTGGGACTATCCTCGCTTCTGTCCGCGCTACGGCCGGCTCCGGCACGAGGGCCGCAGGGTCCTCCGTCAGGGTGAAGCCAGAGAGGCCCGTGTCGTTCTGAAACTCGCTGACCTCGGAGGTTTGCATGGGCGGCGGCGCGGCCGTCTCAGACGGCTGCACCGTCGCCACATAGGCGCCTCCGGCAAGCCCGGTGGCGAGCATCCCCGCAGGCAGCGCCATGCGTCGCCACCAGGGCGGGCGCGCCTCGGGCTTCTGCATCCGGCGCAGCCGCTCCTGAAGCTTCTCGTTCTCGGCCATCAGCGCGTTCCCCGCCCTTCGCCGGGCTTGGTGCCTTCGACGCAGACATATTCATCGCCGTAGCGCAGCACCCACCGCTCCGAGCGCGCCCCCACGGTAATGACCGTGCCATCCACGGTGCTGTTGACGCTGTATTCCCGTCCCCGCGCATCGGCCCGGAAGATCGAGGGGATCGGGGCGCCAGGCGGGATCTGGAACATGGTCTTCTTGCCATCGTCCGAGATGCCGATCGGCGCGAACTCCGCCGCCGCTGTGCGGTTGAGGACGCGATAGTTCATAGGGACTTCGGCCGGGATCGCCGCAGCGGCCGAGGCCGCGCGGCTGCGCGTCCCGCCGCTGCCCGGCACGGTGAACTTCACCGACCAGTTGGGCGTGACCCTGGCGGACTCCACCACGTTGATGAAATAGAAGCGCCTGTTGGTCTCGACGGTCAGGTTGGTGCTGGCGCCATCGAGGACGGGCTTGATCGTGAAGACGTTCGAGCCTTCGAGCTTGTCCACCTGGAAGGCTTCGCTGTCGCCAATGGCAATCGAGCGGATCGTCTCGCCGTCGCCAAGCTCGACCAGTGTGACGTTCCGCACCCGCGTATGGATCGTATAGACCTGCCCCTCCTGGAACGTGGCATAGGTCAGGCGGCTGTCATTGCTGCCCGCACGCGGGCGCGCTTCCGCCAGGGCGGCGGCGGGGACGGAGAGCGCGATCAGCGCCGCAATCGTGGTGAAACGCATCATTGCTGGCCCTCCATGTCCTGCGCCTCAAGGCTCTCGGCGGTCACGCGGTAGTCGGTGACGGTGAAGCCGAAGGGGTTTTCCCAGACGAGCTGCACCGCGCTCGCCGTCGTCGGCTGAAAGTCATAGGTGATCGTCGCGTAGAACTTGCCGACTCGGTCCGGCTCACCCGCCTTCTTCAGCCGCTTGGTGAAGCGCACCTGCGCGGTCCTGGGCGCGACCGGCGTGATGGAGAGAACATCCACGATCACCTTGCCGCTGACGCCGTAGATCAGAGGCGGGTAGTTCGGGTTCGCCTTGTCCCATTGCGCCTTCAGCGCCGTCTGCATCTGGGGGGCGGACATGCGGTAGACCTGAAGGATGCGGGCCTCGTTGTCGGCCTGGTCATAGGTTTCCCGGTTCTTGACGTAGTTGTAGAGCAGCGATTGCTCGACCGCCGCACCTTGTTCGACCCCCGCCGCCTCGACCCGTACCGCCCGCTCGGCAAGGCCGGTGTCCTTGTCCACGATGGTCACGAACGCCTGCGTTTCCTTCAGCGGCAGCGTCAATCCGGCCACGGCCACGCCGCCGAACCCGACCAGCACCCCGCCAATGGCGACCACCCAAGCCATCCGCTCGCGGCGGCGAACGCCGAAGATCAGCTCGTTCTCGAGAATCGTCCTGCTGTCAGCCTCACGGCCTGCCATCGCTTCCTCCAAGATCCTGAAGGGTCAGCGCGCTACTTGCGCTTGCCCTGCATGATTTCGATGCCGCGCAGTTTCGCGCGCAGATCGGCGCCCCTCTCCGCCCAGGCCCGGTCGCGGGCGCGGGCGGCAAGCGCCGGGGTCTTGCCGGTGGTCAGGCCGGACGCGAGCGCCTCTGCGTTGGCCTTGGTCCTGTTGATTGCCATGCCGCCCGGAACCGTTACCGGCTTCGCGACGAGACGCAGCGCCTCGGGAGCGAAGTTGGCGAGGTTGAAGCTGCCGGTGATGTTCGAGGCCGCAGTCGGGATCGCCAGCAGCGCGAAGATGCCGACGAAGGTGACGCACAGGAAGCCGAGGATCATCGAGAAGTCTCGCACTTCGCCTTGCGGCATGAACTGTGCTTCGGCCATCGAGACGACCGCCCCGATCACCGCCGCGGCCGCGACGGGATAAAGCAGATAGCCCACGAAGGAGGTCAGCCAGGCTTCAAACAGCGTCTTGGTGCGCTCGAAGATCGTGGCGATCATGGCGATCGGAGCCACGCCGAGCAGGAAGGCGATCATGATCTTGGAGAACCCGACGATCAGCACATAGGCCGCCATCAGGATCGACAGGATGATGAACAGCAGCCCGGCAATCAAGCCGCGCGCAATCGAGCTGACCGAGCGGGCCGCACCGTCAGCCACATCGGACATTTGAATGGCAAACTGGTCCATCGCGGCCGCCGGCGACGGGGTATCGCCTTGGAAGAAGCTCAAGGCGAGGCTGCCGGCCCCGGAGGACAGCGCGTCATAGATCACACCGAAATTCGCCCAGGACCGTGCGAAGATGAAGACCAGCACGATGCGGGAGACGAGTTGCCAGGCATCGCGCGTTGACATGCGATAGGCCCCGAGCGCCATGTTGATGCCGACCAGGACAATGAGCAGCGTGGTCACGATGGTCAGCATGGGGTCGAGGGCATTGGCCGTGGACGTGAAATATCTCTCGCCCACGTCCAGCACCGCTTCATCGAGATCGGCAATAATATCCTCGACCAGGGCCATCAGTATTCCCCGCACAGCGCGTCGACGATTTTGATTTGTCGCTCATATTCCTTATAGAGATCGCGCGTGTGATCCGGCTTGAGGACCGTCACGCCGAGCTTCTCGCGCAGCCGGTCCTCGAACATGGAGACAGTCTCGTGTGGGATGATCTTGCCCGCGCAGGTGCAATCCTTGGTCGCAATGACGTTCGTGACCGACAGATACCCAGCAATGTCGCGATAGGCCCTGTTCCCTCTGGCGCCGGGTGAGCGCAGGTTGGCACTCATTTCCGGCGTCGGTTCGCAGGTTCGGTTAGCCTGATTTTCAGCCGCGCTCGGCACCCGCTCGATGCCCGACACGTCCACATCGGGGCCGAGATCGAGGTCGAGATAATCCTCTTCCGCCTGCCGTTCGGCCTCGCTCATCGCCGCCTGCCTGCCCAGGAGCTCCTGAAGCTCCGGCTCTGGCGTATCGGCAGGCGCCGTCCCGGCAGTCTGCGCCGCCTGGGCAGGGGCGGACGGTATCGCGGCGGGCGCCGTGCCGCTGTTCGGCGGAAGCATCTGCGCCATCGCCAGCGTGCCTACGCCCAGGAGCACCAGCCCGCCCGCGAGAACCGTCCGCTTCATGGTCATTCCTCCAGCTTCATCCGCAGATATTTTTCCTCATCCGCGGCGGTCGCGGCGTCCATGACGCCCATGTTCCCCTGACCTACCGTCTGGATCGCTTCCATCGACCACACGTTGGCGAGCGCGATGCCAAGCTCGGCCGTGACCCGCGTGTTGAGGTCGATCGCTTCCTTCAGCCCTTCGGTGTCAGGGATCTTCTGCACGAGCCCATCCAGACGCGTCAGACTGTCCGTCGCGGCCTGCGACGAGCTTTCCGCCGCCACGCTCATGAAGGCGTTGACGTTGGCCGACTGGCCGATGCGCGAGGCCCCCTGGTCCTCGCTGCCCGCCAGCGTGTCCACGCGGTCCCGCGACAGGCCCGACTTTTCGAAGGTGCGATCCACATGGCCGCTGACGGAGCCGCCGCCCCGGAAAGTGTCGCCCGAGGCCAGCACGCGGGTCCAGTCCCCCGACCGCGCCGCCTCGACCGAGGTGGTCAGGTCCGCAAAATCGGGCAGGATGTCCCGCAGGAAGCTGTCAGGGTCGATGCCCAGGTCCGCCAGCGTGAGCCCGTTCCGCAGCGCGTCGATCTGATTCTGGAGCAGCAGGATCTGATCCAGCAGTTGCTTGGTCTGCTCATCGAGCTTCACGTTCTGCGCGATCTGCTCCTTGAGTTGCAGCTTGGCCTCAACGAGCTGGTCGGTCAGCTTGGCAAGGCTGGTCACGTCGATGGTGGGCACGCCCTGGCCGCCGGCCGGAACCGCGAGGGCACAGACAACGGCGCCGAGGGTCAGAACTTTCGTGGTCAGTTTCATCCGTCCAACCTCACTCGCAGGTAGTCCTCATCGCGCGCATAGGCTTCGAGAAGCAGCGCCGTGCGCGCCGCCTCGACCTTGCGCTGCACCGCTTGCAGCCGGGCCAGGATCACCGCCATGCGCGCCACTTCGGCCCGCGCGTAGCTGTTCAGGTCCATCGCGGTCTTGACCGATCCGGTGGCCTCGACTTGCAGCAGGATTTCTTTCAGCCGGGTCATGGAGCCGTGCATGGTGTTCATGCTGACGGCCGCGTAGCCCATCGCCGCGTCCGACAGGTTCGAGGCTTCGGCAATCACCATGTCGCGCGGATCAAGCGTGCCAACCGCTTGCGCATTGCCGTCCATCCGGGCCGCATAGCGGTTGTAGTAGCCCGTGATCTTCACGACATAGTTCTGTGTTTCCTTGTAGGGCGGGATGCCATTGTATTTCTGGACCGCGCCGGGCCCGGCGTTGTAGGCGGCGAGCGCCAGCGGCATGGA
>ERZ501041.259-NODE-259-length-9451-cov-3.623776_pt1 | contig 9451 bp, 9 predicted proteins | sample MGYA00248848_ERZ501041 | MGnify/ENA primary metagenome ERZ501041 (study PRJEB25958, sample SAMN03398573) | human skin metagenome | study: EMG produced TPA metagenomics assembly of the Human Skin Microbiome Metagenome (human skin metagenome) data set.
GCTGAGGCCGAGCGCAAAGCGGCTTAACCCCGTCCACTTTTACGGGGGAAGATCAGTGTTGAACCAACGCCCCCCAACCTGAACTTCGTTACAGACGGCAAGGCTGCGATAGTTTGTGCCTGATGGCGTCTGGGCGAGAGCATCGCCGCTGGCGAGAAATCCTAGAAAAGCGACGGCACCAATAGCGATACGAGCGGCAAACATTCGGTCACTCCAATGAGTTTGGACGACCGTAGGCCGCTGGCCATTGCTCGGCAATCTTCGGATGAACCGACGTTCTGCTAGTTCGAGCAGTTGCAGTGCCACGGGGAAGCGACGGATAACTGCACCATGATGGAAGCGTCACACCCGACCTCGAGCGACGGCATAGTTTACGTCCTGACCAACGAAGCCATGCCGGGCATTGTGAAGATCGGCAGGACCTCCGGCGACACCGTTGAGCGGCGCGTCGCAGAGTTAAGCCGAGCCACGGGCGTCCCACTACCCTTCCGCGTTGCCGTGGCTCGACGAGTGCACGACGCGGTCAGGGTGGAGAAAGCGCTTCACCTGGCGTTCGGTCGTGAGCGTGTGAACCCGGCGCGGGAGTTCTTCTCAGTCGAGCCGTTTCGCCTCATCGAGCTGCTGAACGCATTCCCGGGCGTCGACCTGACGCCTGAGGCGGAGGCTGCCGCTGAGCGAGAGGTGAAGAAGGATGAACCTCAAGCCTATGAAGCCGAGCGGAGCTTTGAACAGAAGAAGCGCCGCCCACCGCTGAACTTCGAGGAGATGGGTTTGGCGATCGGGTCCGAGCTGATCCACGTCGAAACGGGCGATGTTATCCAGATCGTCGAAGCCAAGAAGGTCCGCCTGCGGAACGAGGTGGTGTCACTGACACGCGCGCAGCAGATTGTCTCAGGCGCGCCCTATTCCGTTAAGCCTGGCCGATACTGGAAGGCGGCAGACGGTCGCACCGTATCGGAGCACTACGAAGCGACCTACCCGCACGATGACGACGCCGACGTTTGATCGTTGAATGGGGTCATCGCGGTGCGGTTCTGCAGGTATGGCGCAGGTCGAATTCTGGACCGTTCCCACGCTAACGATCGTAAAGTAGGAAACACCCGGATTACCCCCTCAGGCCGGTTTGGGAAGTCTGTGGGTGCACGCGTCAGTGGGGAGCTGAAATGGCTGTCAAAGCCATGTGCAGCCTGGCTTCGACCGCTACGCTTGAGCCGATTTCGTAATGAGGGGGTCGCGTGTTCGAGTCACGCAAGCGGCACCACCTTTCCATTAATCATCATTCGGATCTCCGCCGTAGGCTGGAGACGGCGCATTAGCGCAGCGGTCGTCGGGCGACCGTTCACGCCCAGAGCGCTCCAGCACATGGCGGCTCGAAGCGCGCGCGGTGTCGGCGACGATCCTGGAAAGCTCTCTTGAAGATATAAGCATATCTTTATATGTCTTGCGGCCTGATCGCTGACAGGAGCCTTCCTTGGCCGCTCGTTCGTCCTTTTTCTTCACTTCCGAGAGCGTGTCGGAGGGGCACCCCGACAAGGTGGCGGATCGCATCTCGGACACGGTGGTCGACGCCTTCCTGGCGCAGGACCCCGAGGCGCGCGTGGCGTGCGAGACGCTGGTGACCACCCAGCGCATCGTGCTGGCCGGCGAGGTGCGGGCGACGCAGCCGGGGAATACGAAAGAGCAGAACGAAGCCTTCACCCAAGCCATCATCGACAGCCTTGAGCCGCTGGTGCGGGCGGCGGTGAAGGACATCGGCTATGAGCAGGACGGCTTTCACTGGGAGACGGCGGATTACGCCTGCCATCTGCACGCCCAGTCGGCCGACATCGCCGTCGGCGTCGACTCCACCAACGAAAAGGACGAGGGCGCGGGCGACCAGGGCATCATGTTCGGCTATGCGTCGAACGAGACGCCCGAACTGATGCCGGCGACGCTGGCCTACAGCCACAACATCCTGAAGCGGCTGGCCGAGGTGCGCCACAACGGCGGCACCATTCTGGAGCCGGACGCCAAGAGCCAGGTCACGATCCGGTACGAGAACGGCAAGCCGGTGCGCGCGACTTCCATCGTGCTGTCGACGCAGCATGCGGCGGGCAAGGCCGCCGAGGTGGCGGAGGTGGTGAAGCCCTACATCCTGGAGGTTCTGCCCGAGGGGTTCACCGACGAGAACACCGTCTGGCACATCAATCCGACCGGCATCTTCGAAATCGGCGGGCCGGACGGCGACACGGGCCTGACCGGCCGCAAGATCATCGTGGACACCTATGGCGGCGCGGCGCCGCACGGCGGCGGCGCCTTTTCCGGCAAGGACCCGACCAAGGTGGACCGTTCGGCCGCCTATGCGGCGCGCTACCTGGCCAAGAACGTGGTGGCGGCGGGCCTGGCGGATCGCTGCACCATCCAGCTGAGCTACGCCATCGGGGTGGCCCAGCCGCAGTCGGTCCACGTCGACCTGCACGGCACGGGCAAGATCGACGAAACGGTGCTGGAGCGCGAACTGCCGGCGATGATCGGCGGGGCCACGCCGCGCGCCATCCGCGAGCACCTGCAGCTGAACAGGCCGATCTACGCCCGCACCACGGCCTATGGCCACTTTGGCCGCGCGCCGGAGGCCGACGGCGGCTTCAGCTGGGAAAAGACCGATCTGGTCGATCGGCTGAAGGCGCTGGTCTGATCGCCGCCTAGGCGGCCTGATCGACGGTCAGGCCGCGCACGCCCGTCAGATTGGCGTTCGTGAAGTCGGCCTGGCGGGTCTGGGCGCCGTGGAGCAGGGCGCGGGCGAGGTCGCAGCCGGTCATCACCGCCCGGCGAAGGTCAGCGCCTGACAGGTCGGCGCCACGCAGGTTGGCGCCGGACAGGTCGGCCGGAAGCAGGCGGTCGGCGGTGAGCATCAGCGGGCCCAACTGCGCCTCGCGCAGGTCCGCGCCGTTCAGCCGTGCGTCCTTGAGCCGGGCGCCGCGCAGGTCGGCGCGACGCAGCCGGGCCGAGCGCAGGTCGGCTCCCTCCAGGTGCGCGCCCTGAAGCTGCACCCCCTCCATGTCCAGGCCGTAGAAGACCGCGCCCTTGGCCGACAGGGCGGTGAGGTTCAGGCCGACGATCGACTTCAGCGGCCGCAGGTCGACGCCGTCGAACACCGAAGGCTGGCCTTCGGCGCCGCCCGTTTCGCACCAGCGGGCGTGATCGCGCAGCATTTCGGCGGCCGGCATGCGGGTCAGGGGCTGGGCGGCGGAGCGGGTGTCGGTGAGCGCGCCTTCCATGTCCGCGCCGTCGGTGCGCCACATGGCCGATTTCACACCCACCAGCACGGCGTCGCGCAGGTCCGCGCCCGACAGGTCGGCGCCCGACAGGTCGGCGCCGGCGAGGTCCGCGCCGCGAAAGCTGGCCTGTTTGAGGTTGGCGCGCACCAGCTTGCAGTCCTTCATGACCGCGCCGGAGAAGTCGGCCTTGACGGCGATGACGCCCGCCATCTTGGAGCGCTGCAGATTGGCGCCGGCCAGGCACGCGCCCATGGCCTCGGTGTCCTGGCGCTGGCGCGGTTCGATGACGCGAAAGCCCAGGCGCGCGTCCGCGGCGGCGATGGTGCCTTCGCGCAGATCGGCCTCGAACAGGTCTGCGCCCGACAGGTCGGCCCCCCGCAGGCAGGCGCCGCGCAGGTCGGCGCGGCGAAGGCTGGCGTCGGCCAGGACGGCGTCCTGCATGTCCGCGCCAAAGAAGTTGGCGTTGTCGAGCTTGGCGCCGGACAGGTCGCAGCCGACCAGGCAGGCGGCCGAGAAGTCGGCGTCGGCGAGATTTCGACCCTTCAGGCTGAGGCCCGTCAGGTCCATCCAGGAAAACACCGCCCGGGCGCCGCCAGGGCGGGCGGAGAACAGCCGGTCGTGCCTGGCGCAGATCAGGTCCGCTTCCGCCTGGGTCAGGCGACGGCGCTGGGTGGTGTCGAGAGCCTCGGCCATGAGACGAGGCTAGCGCGACGCCTTTAAGATTCCGTCAGCAGCCCTTGTTCTCGCAAGGCGTCGGCCAGATCTCCGGCTGAGGTCCACAGGCGGGTGTAGCCCGCCTCGCCCAGCCGCTTCAGTTCGGTGACCAGGTCGGCCTTGGGCGAGGCGGCGAAACGGCCGTCGAATCCCTGGCCGTCACGGCTGATCCGCACCATCGGGCGCCCGGTCTCGAGACGGTGCAGGAAGCCCTCGCACAGGGTCTCGCCTTCTTCGCACATCAGGCCGGTCTCGACCTGCAGGCCGCGTCCGCGCAGCCGCTCGGTCCCGCGTCCGGACGCAAAGGGCGAGGGGTCCAGGCAGGCGATGACGACGCGCGAGACGCCGGCTTCGGCCAGGAAGTGGGCGCAGGACTTGCGGCCCGAAGAGCGGGCGCCGCAGGGCTCCAGCGTCACATAGGCGGTGGCGCCCTGAACGTCCGGTCCGGCGGCGGGGACGGCCTGTTCCTCCGCGTGGGGGCGGCCGCCGGGGGCGGTGGCGGCTTCGGCCAGGAGGCGGCCATCCTTGACGATGACGCAGCCCACCGCCGGGTTGGGCCAGGTCTCGCCCATGCGGGCGGTCGCCAGGTCGATGGCGCGGGCCATGAAGGCGCGGTCGTCGTCGGACCAGCTCATTGCAGGGGCGGAAGGGCTTCGGCCCGGCTCTGATCGAGGTAGCGCACGGCGGTGGGCTTGAGATCGGCGTCGAGCTCGATCTCCAGCGGATTGCCGGTCGGGATCTCCACGCCCACGATCTGGTCGTCGGGCACGGCGAACAGCAGCTTGACGATGGCGCGCAAAGAGTTGCCGTGGGCGGCGATCAGCACGTCCTCTCCAGCCTTGAGGCGCGGCGCGATCTCTGCGTCCCAGTAGGGCTGGACCCGGTCCAGGGTGGTCTTCAGGCTTTCGGTGTCCGGAATGGCCTGGCCGGCGTAGCGGGGGTCGGCCGCGAAGTCGTAGTCGCCGCCCGGCGCCAGCGGGGGCGGAGGCGTGTCATAGCTGCGTCGCCAGATCCTGACCTGATCCTCGCCGTGCTTCTGCGCCGTCTCGGCCTTGTTCAGCCCGGTCAGGCCGCCGTAGTGACGCTCGTTCAGACGCCAGTCGGCGATCACCGGCGTATCCGACAGCTTCGCCGCCTCCAACGCGATCTGGCCGGTCCGCTGCGCCCGCGTGAGAACTGAGGTGAACATCACCGCAGGCTTGAAGCCGGCTTCGGCGATCAGTTCGCCGCCGCGCTTCGCCTGCGCCTCGCCCTCGGCCGTCAGGTCCACGTCGACCCAGCCGGTGAAGCGGTTCTCGAGGTTCCACTGGCTTTGGCCGTGGCGAAGAAGGATCAGGCGGGACATGGCGGTTCCGTGACGGCGAACGGGGGGTTTGGGGTAGGCCCGCAAGGATGGACGGTCAAGTTTTCGCCGCGAAGTCCTCGGGCTCCGCATCCATCGTCCAGCTTCCGCGTTGTTGAAGCCTCATCGGGGGCTCTCTATAGCCAAGCTTATGTCCGACCGACTGTTCTTTCCGCTGGTGTCGTTGGCGGCGGTGCTGCTGGTCGTGCTGGCCGTCGTCTGGCCCTGATGCCCCCTTTTCCCGTCTTGTCTCCAAGGACCGCCATGTTGAAGCCCCGCCAGGATCTGAAGCCGAACACGGCCGCCTACGAGACCGAGGCGCTGGTCAAGCCGACGGGCTTTCGCGAGTACGACGCACGGTGGATCCTGGAAAAAGAGATCAATCTGCTGGGCATCCAGGCGCTGGGCCTGGGTCTGGCGTCCTATGTGCATGAGATCGGCGTCGAGCCCCGCATCGTCACCGGCCATGACTTCCGCGGCTACAGCCTGTCGGTCAAGCAGGCGCTGATCATCGGCCTGATGCAGGGCGGCATGGAGGTGCTGGACGTGGGGCTCGCCCTGTCGCCCATGGCCTATTTCGGCCAGTTCGAGCTGAAGGCCCCATGTGTCGCCATGGTCACCGCCAGCCACAACGAGAACGGCTGGACGGGGGTCAAGATGGGAGCCAACCCGCCGCTGACCTTTGGCCCGGACGAGATCGGGCGGCTGAAGGAGATCGTGCTGAACGGGCAGGGCGTCGAGCGCGAAGGCGGCAAGCTGGTGCGCGTGGAGGACTTCCGCGAACGCTACATCGCCGACGTCGCCGCCAAGGTGAAGGTCAGCCGGCCGCTCAAGGTCGTCGCGGCCTGCGGCAACGGCACCGCCGGCGCGTTCGCGCCCGAGGCTCTGCGCCGCATGGGGGTGGAGGTGATCGAAATGGACACCGACCTCGACTTCACCTTCCCGAAGTACAATCCCAATCCCGAAGACCACGCCATGCTGATGCAGATGGCCGACAAGGTGAAGGAGACGGGGGCCGATCTGGCGCTCGGCTTCGACGGCGACGGCGACCGCTGCGGCGTGGTGGACGACACGGGCGAGGAGATCTTCGCCGACAAGATCGGCCTGATGCTGGCCCGCGACCTGTCCAGGATCCACCCCAACTCGACCTTTGTCGTCGATGTGAAGTCGACGGGCCTGTACAAGACCGACGAGGTGCTGAAGGCGAACGGGGCGAACACCGTCTACTGGAAGACGGGCCACAGCTACATCAAGCGCAAGACCGCCGAGATCGGCGCCCTGGCCGGGTTCGAGAAGTCGGGCCACTTCTTCATGGCCGGGCCGCTGGGCAACGGCTACGACGACGGGCTGGTCGCGGCCTCGGCCGTGCTGGCCATGCTGGACCGCAATCCGGACAAGAAGCTCAGCGAGCTGAAGGCGGCCCTGCCGGACGCCTGGACCTCCCTGACCATGAGCCCGCACTGCGACGACGAGCTGAAGTACGAGGTCCTGGAGCGGATCGTGGCCGAATACTCCGCCATGGCCGAGCGGGGCGACTCCATCCTGGGTCGCAAGATCGTGGAGGCGATCACCGTCAACGGCGTGCGCGTGCACCTGGAAGATGGCTCATGGGTGCTCGTCCGCGCCTCGTCCAACAAGCCGGAGTTGGTGGTGGTGGTCGAAAGCATGCGGTCGGAAGACGACATGCGCGACCTGTTCCGCAAGGAGGTCAAGCCGCGCCTGGCCGCCTATCCGGAGATCGGCGCCTTCAATCAGGAGATTTAAGGAAGCAGGGCGTTGGGCCAAGCGGTCGCGGGCGGACGCCGGCGATCGTCCGGTCGCTCCACCCGGCCGACCAGCCGCTGACCTTGATAGATTTCAACTCCGAGGCAGGAGGCGTGGTCGTCAAGCTGACTGAACGCGGATTGCGCGGCCTGCTGATCATCGGGCCACTCGGACATGTCCATGACCGGGCGGCCGCCTTTGGCGTCGATAAAGATGAATTCGTAGAGGCGCATGACAGGCCCTGCCGTTCATCTTTATGAATACGCGCGATACGCGAAAATGTCCAAGCCTTTGAAGCTTTCCTATGGCGCAAGTCCCGGGAGGCTCCCGCAAGCGTTGCAGTCAGTGGGCCTAAGGAGCCGCCGATGATCTCGCTCTTGCAGCGCCGAAGCCCGGCCCAGCCGCACCAGATGGCGCTGACCGCCCTGGCGCGGGTCGGCTATGGGGCGCGGGGCTTCGTGTATCTGTCGGCGGGGTCGCTGACGCTGCTGGCGGCGATGGATCGGATCGGCGGCGCGGTCGGCTCGTCCGGCGCGGCGGGCTGGCTGGCCGAGCAGCCGTTCGGGCGGGTGTGGCTGATGCTGCTGGGCTGCGGCCTGTGGGCGTTCGTGCTGTGGCGGATCGTGCAGGCGGTGTTCGACGCGGACAACGAGGGCTCTGACCTGAAGGGCTGGGCGACGCGCATCGGGCAGGCGTTGAGCGCGCTGTTCTATGGCCTCCTGGCCTCCACGGTGTTCGAGTATCTGGACGAGTCCGGGGCGGGAGAGCGGGGCTCGGCCGACGCGGCCGAGGACCAGCAGAAGGCGGCCGAGGTGCTGGCGATGCCGTTCGGGGAGCTGCTGCTGATCGGCGTGGGGCTGGTCATTCTGGGCGTCGGGATCGGCAACATCGTCAGGGCTTTCCGCGAGGACTTCGCGCAGGAGTTGAGCTGTTCGGCCCAGGTGTGCCGGCGGGTGACGCCGCTGGCGAGGGCGGGCTATGCGGCGCGGGGCTTCGCCTATCTGCCGCTGGCGGTGTTCGTGATCCTGGCGGGGCTGCACGCCCGGGCGCGGGAGGTGACGGACTTCGGCGGCGCGCTGGATGCGCTGGAGAGCCAGCCGGGCGGGTCGTGGATGCTGGGGCTGACGGCGGTGGGGCTGATGGCGTTCGGGGCCTTTGCATTCGTGGAGGCGCGCTGGCGCAGGATCCGGCCGCCGCGCGACCTGAACCCGCTCAACTGACCCAGGGCAGGTTGCGGTCGAGGTCCACGAGCTGGGGCGGGCGCGGGTTCAGGCTCTCGCCGGCCAGGACGCGGTCGTAGAGCGCAAGATAGCGGTCGGTCATCCGCTCGGCGTTGAAGACGTCGACGGCGCGGGCGTGGCAGGCGCGGGGATCGAAGCGGTTGGCGCGCACGGCATCGGCCAGGACGCGGGCGTCGGTGGAGAGGACGCCGTGTTCCTCCTCCACGATCTCGAGCAGGGCGCCGTAGGGCGTGGCGAAGACGGGAGCGCCGAAATACAAGCTCTCGATCACCGCCATGCCGAACGGCTCGTTCCAGCGCACGGGAAAGATCAGGCCGCGCGAGCCGTTCAGCACGTCGAACTTCCGTTGGCCGCCGACCATGCCGTGAAAGCGCGCGCGGGGGTAAAGGGTGAAGCGCAGGCCCCGGCGGACGTTGAAGCGGACGCCGCCCAGCACCTCGATCCGCTCGCCCGCCCGTTCGGCCACCCGGATCGCGCCGCGCAGGTTTTTCAGCCGCCATTCGCCCTTGCCGAGGAAGTGGTAGCCGTATCGCGGCCGGTCCCAGTCGACGGGGGCGTAAGACGTCCAGTCCAGGCCGTTGTGAACGAAGCATTCGGCGCCGTGGCGCCGCGCATGGTCGGCCGAGACGAAGACGGTGTTCAGCGGAAAGGGCGAGGGCGGCTGGCAGTTGCCGTGCTCGGTAACGATCAGGGGGACGTCCAGGTCCTCGTCCGGCTTGAACTGGAAATGGGCGATGTCGACGTCGCCCCCCACCTGCTCGCGCCAGGGGACGCCCGGGCGGATCGGCTGCACGGCGGCGAACGGGCATGTGGAGCCGCCCGGGACCAGAAAGGTCACGCGGTGGCCGCGCGCCACAAGCCCGCGCGCCAGGTCCCAGATCACCCGCTCGGTCCCGCCATAGGCGGTGACGGGGATCGGCGATTCATGGGCGATCAGGATGTGCATGGCGCTGCCGGCGAGGTCGGTCCGTCCCGCCTTGTGGCACAGCTTTGCCGCCCATGCGCGTTTTGATCAGTCGGGCGCGGCCTGCGCCTGCATCCGGCGGATGCGGGCGCGCGCGTCGGCTTCCGCCTGCTTGCGCGCGAGGAGGCCGCGCCAGTGATCCAGCCGATCGTCCAGCTCTGCCCGCAGC
>ERZ501041.260-NODE-260-length-9419-cov-11.369393_pt1 | contig 9419 bp, 6 predicted proteins | sample MGYA00248848_ERZ501041 | MGnify/ENA primary metagenome ERZ501041 (study PRJEB25958, sample SAMN03398573) | human skin metagenome | study: EMG produced TPA metagenomics assembly of the Human Skin Microbiome Metagenome (human skin metagenome) data set.
AGGAAAAATGCTGGAAAACCGTCCGCACCTGCAGGCCGAAGCGGTCGGCGATGGCAAGGCTTACCGGAGCCCGCTGGTGATCAACACGGCGCGGGGCAACGGCGACTAGGCGTTCCCTTGCCAGCAATCAACATCTGTAGCATGCGCCGATGCGCCGTGCCGCTTGGCGACCGGCGCAAAGGCATGGTGGTTCATCGTTCGCGCAAAGCCCCACGCTGTGAAGCGAGTAGTAACCCTCGCTGATATCTCAATCGCGGGCAGCCCCGCCCAGGACCACCACGCGCGGGTCCGCCGGCAGGAACTCGGCCTTGCCGTATTCCTCTTCGAGCTTCGCGCGCACGATCTTCAGCGTCGGGGTGAGGCAGCCGTTGCCGGGGGTCCAGTCGTCGTCGACCAGCACCGCCAGGCCCAGCCGCTCGTGCGGTTCCAGCGTGGTGTTCACCGTTGCCAGCTCCTTGCGGATGAGCGAAGCGATCGCCGCGCGTGCCGCCGGGTCCGCCAGCTCCGCCCGCTTCTCGGCCGAGGGAAGCAGCAGCGCGATGGGGGCGTTGCGGCCGGCGCCCATGACGCACACCGCCTCGATCCCCGGCAGCTGGATCGCGTTCTCGATCGGCACGGGGGCCACGTATTTCCCCTTGGCGGTCTTGAAGATGTCCTTGGTCCGTCCGGTGATCGTCAGCGCGCCGTGGCGGTCGATCGTGCCGCGATCGCCCGTCCGCAGGAACCCGTCGGGCGTCATGGCCGCGGCGGTAAGGTCGGGCTCGCGGTGATAGCGCAGCATCTGCCCCGGGCTGCGCACGAGGATCTCGCCCGTCTCGTCGATCCGTGCATCGACGCCCGCGAAGCAGGTGCCGACCTGGCCGGGGACAATGCGGCCGCGTTCCGTGAAATGTGACATCGCGAAGTTTTCCGACATGCCGTAGCCTTCCAGCACCTGCAGCCCCAGCCGCTTGTACCAGTGGATGAGGTCGGGCGAGATCGGGGCTGTTCCCGAAGCGGCCATGCGGACCTGATCCAGCCCCAGCTTGCGAAGGATCTTGCGCTTGATCAGCCGCGACACGCCGGGAATCGCGAACAGGATCGCCTGCTTGCGCGGCGGCAGCGCCTCGTCCACGCCCTGGCGGAACTTGGTCCACAGCCGCGGCACCGACAGGAACACGGTGGGCCGGGCGCGGGCGATGTCATCCGAGAAGGTGGCGAGCGACTGGGTGAAGAAGACGTGCAGCCCGTAGTAAAGCGCCATGCCTTCCATCATGCGCTCGGCCACGTGCGCGAGCGGCAGATAGGACAGAAGCCGGTCCGACGGCAGCACGCCGTTGCGGCCCTCAAGCCCCTGCTGGATCGCCAGCATGGTGGCGAAGCTGTGGACCACGCCCTTGGGTCGGCCAGTGCTGCCCGAGGTATAGACGATGGTGGCCACGTCGTCCTTGCCGGGCATCGCGACATCGGTCAGCGGCGCGTGGGCCATGACCTCGGCCCAGCTGGTGCCGGCCTCGGACGGCGCCATGGGCAGGGCGATGAGCGGCAGGTTGGGCGGCAGTGACTGCTTGATCTCGGGCCAGTTGTCGCTGGTGCCGTCCAGCTTGCCGATGATGAGCAGTTTCGTCTCGGCGTGGTCGAGGACGTAGCGCGCGGTTCCGCCCGACATGGTGGGGTACAGCGGAACGCTGATCATCCCGGCCATCATGATCGCGACGTCCGCGATGACCCAGTGCGCGCTGTTCTTGCCCAGCAGGGCGACATGGCTGCCGGCCGGCAGGCCCAGGGACCGGATGCAGGCGGCAAGGCGACGGGCCTGGTCGCCGACCTCGCCCCATGTGTAGTCCGTCACGCCGTCGGTCGTGGGCTGGGTCAAGAAGACGCCGTTGGGCTTGGTCTTTTCCCAGTGCAGGAAGCTGTGCAGCAGGGTGGGGGCGGACTGTCGTGCCATCGTTCCTCGTTGTGTCATGAGCTGCGTCCGGGCACGCCCTGCCCGCCGGGGTCGAACGAAGCGGCCGGCGCGATGTCGCGCCGGCCGTTGTCTGTCAGGTTACCAGCCGGCGGGGATGCGGAACCGCTCGCCGTGCTTGTCGGCCAGTTCGTTCGCGCGCTTGGTGAACGCCTCGCGGCCGATCTGGTCGACGAAGCGGTGGATGCCCCCGGTCCAGGCCGGGAAGCCGATGCCGAAGATCGAACCGATGTTCAGCTCGCGCGGGCTGTCCAGCACGCCTTCGACCTGGACCCGGATCGCATCCACGGCCTGCGCGTAAAGCAGCCGGTCGCGCAGTTCGGCCGGGTCGAAACGGCTTTCGCCGACGGGGAAGTGCTGCGCCAGTTCGGGCGACAGCCGCTTCTCGGCCCCTTCGGCATAGTCGTAGAAGCCCTTGCCGCCGGCGGCCCGGCCGCTGCGGCCGTTCGCGACCATCTTTTCCAGCACCAGCATGCCGGGATGGCGCTGGTTCGATGCCGCGGCGCCCGAGGCGACGGCCGTCTTTTCGACCTGCAGCGGCAGCGTCAGCGTCACCTCATCCAGCACCGCGAGCGGGCCGACCGGCATGCCCGCCTGCCGCGCGACGTTCTCGATCATGGCCGGGGGGACGCCCTCGGCGATCATCGCGGCGCCTTCGCTGATGTACTGGCCGAACACGCGGCTGGTGAAGAACCCGCGCGCGTCGTTGACCGTGATCGGGATCTTGCCGATCTGCAGCACGAAGTCGATCGCGCGCGATTCGGTGTCCGCGCTGGTTTCCTTGCCGCGGATGATCTCGACCAGCTGCATCTTGTCCACCGGGCTGAAGAAATGCAGGCCGATGAAGCGGTCGGGATCGGCGCTGGCCTTGGCAAGGTCGGTGATCGGGATGGTCGAAGTGTTCGACGAGAAGATGCCGCCGTCCGCAAGGAACGACTCGGCCTTCCGGGTCACGTCGGCCTTGATTGCGGGGTCCTCGAACACCGCCTCGATCACAAGATCGCAGCCCTGCAGCGCGGCGAAGTCGGTCGTGGCCGTGATCCGGTCCAGCACCGCCTGGCTTTCCGCCTGGTCCATCCGCCCGCGCGAGACTCGCTTGGCGAGCAGCTTTTCGGAATAGCCCTTGCCCTTGTCGGCGCGGTCCTGGGCGGTGTCGATCAGCACCACCTCGATCCCCTTGATGGCGGCGGAATAGGCGATGCCCGCCCCCATCATCCCGGCGCCGAGGACGCCAAGTTTCTTGACCACGAGCTTTTCCGCATCGGTCGGGCGGGCATCGCCCGACTTGAGCGCGTTCAGGTCGGTGTAGAACGTGCCGATGAGGTTGTGGGCGACGGGGTCCTTCAGCAGCTTGACGAGGTAGCGCGTCTCGATCCGCAGGGCGGTGTCAAAATCGACCTGCGCCCCTTCGAGCGCCGCCGCCAGGATCGCTTCGGGCGCGGGCATGGTGCGCAGCGCCTTGGCGGTCAGCATCGCGGGCGCGACCATTTGCAACTGCATGACCGACGGCGACATGAACGGCGCGCCGCCCGGCAGCTTGTGGCCCTTGGTATCCCACGGCTTCACGGGCTTGGGGTTCGCGGCGATGAACGCCCGCGCCTTTGCTTCGGCCTCGGCGCCGTCGTCGGCGAGGTCCACCAGCCCCTGCGCGGCCGCCTCTTGCGGCGCGATCTGCTTGCCCTCGGCCAGCATCGGCAGCGCCCCCTGCAGGCCCAGCATGCGGACCATGCGGACGACCCCGCCCGCGCCGGGCAGCAGTCCAAGCTGCACTTCGGGCAGGCCCAGCTTGGTGCGCGGATCGTTCACCGCGATGCGGGCGTGGCAGGCGAGCGCCAGTTCGAACCCGCCGCCAAGGGCCGCGCCCTCGATCAGCGCGACGACCGGCTTGCCCAGCTTCTCGATCCGGCGCAGCTGCGCCTTGATCGTCTCGACCTCCTCGAAGATCGCTTCCGGGGGCTGCTGCTGCGCGTTGGCGAAGGCGGTGATGTCGCCGCCGGCGAAGAACGACTTCTTGGCCGAGCGCAGGATCGCGCCCTTGATGTCGTCCTGCGCCAGCCGGTCCAGCGTGGCGGCGAATGACGGCACGAAGCCCGCGTCCATCAGGTTGACCTGACCCGGCCAGTCCATGGTGCAGGTGGCGATGCCGCTGTCGTCGACCTCGATGGCGATGTGGTTCACGCTGCTCTCGGTCACTTCGTCTCTCCGTTCACGAAATCGGTGACGCGCTCGACGATCACCGTGTTGCCCATGCCGCCGCCGACGCAGAGCGTGCAGAGGCCATAGCGCTTGTCCTGCCGTTCCAGCTCGTCCAGCACGGTGCCGACGAGGATGGCGCCGGTGGCGCCCAGCGGGTGGCCCATGGCGATGGCGCCGCCGTTGACGTTCACCTTGTCGTGGCTGACGCCCATGTTCCGCATCATCTGCATGGGGACGATGGCGAAGGCCTCGTTCACCTCGAACAGGTCGATGTCGTCGACCGACAGGCCGGCCGAGGCCAGCGCCTTTTCGCTGGCCGGTGTCGGGCCGGTCAGCATGATCGTGGGTTCGGTCCCGACCCGGCCGATGCTGACGATGCGTCCGCGCGGCTTCAGCCCCAGTTCGCGCCCGATCGCCTCGGACCCCATCAGGACAAGCGCCGCGCCGTCCACGATGCCCGAGCTGTTGCCGGCAGTGTGGACGTGGTCCACCCGCTCGACCTCGGGGTATTTCATCTGGGCGACGGCGTTGAAGCCGATCGCGCCCTGCTCGGCGAACGAGGTGCGCAGGCCGCCCAGCGTTTCCGTGCTGGCGTCGGCACGGGGCAGTTCGTCCCGTTCAAGGATGGTGATGCCGTTCATGTCCTTGACCGGCACGATGCTGCCGGCAAAGCGATCCTCGGCCCACGCGGCCGTGGCGCGGCGGTGGCTTTCGACGGCATAGGCGTCCACGTCCTCGCGGGTGACGCCTTCCATCGTGGCGATCAGGTCGGCGCTGATGCCCTGGGGCACGAAATACATCTTCATCGCGCTCGCCGGGTCGAACAGCGACCCGCCGCTCGCGCCCATGGGCACGCGGCTCATGCTTTCGACGCCGCCGGCGACGATCAGCTGGTCCCAGCCCGACCGGATGCGCTGCGCCGCCTGCTGCACCGCTTCCAGCCCCGAGGCGCAGAAGCGGTCGATTTGGACGCCGGGGACCGCGTGGTCCCAGGACGACAGCAGGACCGCGCCGCGGCCGATGTCGAAGCCCTGGTCCATGACCGGGCTGACGCAGCCCAGCACCACGTCATCGACCCGCGAGGTGTCGAGATCGTTGCGTTCCTTGAGCGCGTCGAGCAGGCCCGCGGCCAGCGCCGTCGGCTTGATCTCGTTCAGCGCGCCGCCGGCCTTGCCGCGGCCGCGCGGGGTGCGGACTGCGTCGTAGATATAGACTTCTTCCATTCCTAAACCTTTCAGGAAGCGTGGATTGCGCTGATCGGCAGGTCGTGTGCCTGCGCAAGCGCGCTGGCGTCGGCGACCGTCCGGGCGGCGAAGAACGATTCGGGATCGGCGCCGACTTCGTTCGAGAAGGCGGCGGCGAAATGCGGTTCCAGCGCGGCGACTGCGGCCCAGCCGTCCGCCAGCCGATAGATGCGATAACCGGGGATCACGCCCGACAGGATGCCGCCGTCGCCGGTCATCCCGTGACGGACGGGCGCGGCAAAGTCCTGCGCCGCCTGGCGCAGCCCGACGCGGCGGTGGCGCAGCGCCGATCCGCGGTCGCGCCCCAGCAGCAGCAACAGCGCCGTCCGGGCCGCGTCGCGCGCGCCGGCAAGATCGGCCACCAGCGTCCGGGGCATGGCGGGCGGCGCGACCAGTCCGGCCTCGATCTGATAGGTCAGGTCGTGGCCCGGCACCTCGGGCGCGTCGCAGTCGCCGACGATCTCGACCCAGCAGAGCCGTGGATTGACCCGCGCCAGCGATTCGACGGTGACGCCCAGACGGGAAAGCGCGCTGGGCCGCTGGCTGGTGATCAGCAGGTCGGCACCGGCCAGCAGCCGGTCCAGCTCCGCCTTGCCGGCTCCGCTGCGCAGGTCGATCTGGCGGGTGTCGATCCCTTGGCCAAGTTCGGCATACCAGCCGGGCGCGGCATGGCTGAGCAGGTCCCCGGACGGCGGTTCGACCTTGATCGCGCCGATTCCGTCCGCCGCCAGGATCTCCAGCGCCAGGGGTCCCGGCAGGTTCTGCGCCAGCGATACCGCGACCAGACCGGCGAGTGGCCGCCCGTTCCCATGCCCGTCTTGATGCCCGTTCCGGCTCGGCGCGCCAGTGGCGACGTCTGTCATCTATCCCCCTTGCGGCGCTGCTGGCCGCCGTATCGTGCATCGTTGACAAGGCGCTCTCGTCCCTTCAACATGCTGAACGATCAGAATGTAAGTTGTCAAGCACCTCACCATGGTCATGCCAAGCATCAACGGAGAGCCTTTCATGGACGCCGCAGCATCGCCCGAAGCACCGCCCGCAGCACCGCCCCGTCACGAGTTCACGGCCACGCCCGAGACGCCGAAGCTTCTGCCCCGCACCATCTACGGGCCCGAGCACGAGGATTACCGCCGCGGCGTCCGCCGCTTCTTCGAGACCGAGGTCTATCCCCATTGGGAAGCGTGGGAGGCCCAGGGCCACGTCGCGCGCGACCTGTGGAACAAGGCGGGCGAGGCCGGACTTCTGTGCGTCGCCATCCCCGAGGAGTTCGGCGGCCTTGGCGCCGACCGGCTGTTCTCGACCATCGTGATGGAGGAACAGGGCCGGGTTCTGGCCAGCGGCCCGGGCTTCTCGCTTCATTCCGAGATCGTCGCGCCCTACATCCTGCATTACGGCAGCGACGCGCAAAAGCGGCACTACCTGCCGAAACTCGCCACCGGCGAGATGGTCGGCGCGATCGCGATGACCGAACCCGGCACCGGCTCGGACCTGCAAAGCATCCGCACCAAGGCCGAGGACAAGGGCGATCACTACCTCATCAACGGGTCCAAGATCTTCATCACCAACGGCTATCTGTCGGACCTGGTGATCGTCGTCGCCAAGACCGGCTCGTCGGGCAAGGGCAGCGCCGACACCAGCCTGATCCTGGTCGAGGCGGGGACGCCCGGCTTCACCAAGGGCAAGCCGCTCAAGAAGATGGGCATGCGCGCGCAGGATACCAGCGAGCTGTTCTTCGACGACGTGAAGGTGCCCAAGGAAAACATCCTCGGCGCGCCGGGCATGGGCTTCATGATGCTGATGCAGCAGCTGGCCTGGGAACGTCTGCTGATCGCGATCCAGGCGCAGGCGTCGGCCGAGGCGACCTTCGATCTGGCCCGCGACTACGTCAAGAACCGGCAGGCCTTCGGCCGCCCCGTCGCAGCGTTCCAGACGATGCGTCACCGGATGGCGGAACTGCAGACCGAGCTGAGCGTCGGGCGCACCTTCGTGGACGAATGCGTCAAGGCCGAGGTCGCGGGAACGCTGAGCCCGGTCGCCGCCGCCGGGGCCAAGATGTGGGTGTCCGAGATGTGCAGCCGCGTCGCCGACCAGTGCGTGCAGATGCATGGCGGCTATGGCTTCATGTGGGAATACCCGGTCGCCCGCTCGTTCGTGGACAACCGCGCGCACCGCATCTATGGAGGCACGAACGATATCATGAAGGAACTGATATCCCGCGCGCTGTGACCAGAACCGCCGAGATCGCCGCCCTTTCCACGGGCAACGCCCCTTCCGAAAGGAAGGGGAAGGGCGGCGAGGACGATGCGGCCGACGGCCAAAAGGCCGACAGGCGCACCCAGGGCGAGCGGAGCGCCGCGATGAAGCATCGCCTCATCGAGGCGACGCTCTCGACCCTGGCCGATCACGGCTACGCGGACCTCACGCTGGGGCTGGTGGTCCAGCGCGCCGGCGTGTCGCGCGGGGCGCCGCTGCACCATTTCGCGTCGAAGTCGGCCCTTGTCGAGGCGGCGGCGACCGAGCTGATCGGCGATCTCAAGGACACGATCGCGCGGCTCTGGCGTGCGGCCCGCGGCACGCGCGACCCGATGCGGGCCTTTTGCCTCGGCCTGTGGCACGAGGTTTTCAGGACCCGCGAAGGCGTCATGCTGGCCGAACTGAGCCTTGCCAGCAGGCGCTCGCCCGAACTGGCCGAAATCCTGTCGCGCCTGTGGACCGAAGCCTACCGCGTCATCAACGAGATGGAGCCCGAGGGGCAGCCCGACGCCCTGCCCAACGCCCCGCCCAGACCGCAGGCGGGCGCCGCCGTCGGCCGCATGATGATGCTGAGCCAGTGGCTGATGCGCGGCATGGTCTCGGACGTGCATCTGGGCGCGCCCGAGGGGCTGTTCGAGGCCTATCTGGAAAGCTGGGTGAAGCTTCTGTCCGCCGACCGGGCCGTGCAGGAGCGGGGGCAGTAGGCAGGCGGGGCCCCATTCGACGGGGCTTTCACCCGGCCATCTCCGCCTCGATCAGGAACGGCCCGGGACGCCGCAGTGCCGCGCGATAGGCCGCGACGAACTCGGGCATGGTGGTCGTGCGGACACCCTCGACTCCCATTCCTGCGGCGAGGTGGCACCAGTCGAGGCTGGGCGCGTCCAGGTCCAGCATCCTGCTGGCGTTGGTGCCGAACGAGGTGACGCCCACGTTGCGCATCTCGTGCTGAAGGATTCGGTAGGCGCGGTTGGCAAAGACGATCGTGACGACGTCCAGCCGCTCGCGCGCCTGCGTCCATAGCGCCTGAACGGTATACATCCCGCTGCCGTCGGCCTGCAGCGACACGACCTTCCGCCCCGGCGCGCCGATCGCGGCCCCGGTCGCCAGCGGCATGCCGATGCCGATCGCGCCGCCGGTCAGGGGCAGGTGGTCGTGCGGCGGCAGTCCGGGCGCAAGCGCGTGGTAGCGCCCGATCGAGGTCAGCGCCTCGTCCACGACGATCGCGCCCTCGGGCAGGTGGCGGGCGATCGCGAGGCTCAGCGCATCGGCAGTCAGCGGGCCGTCGGGAACCGTGATCTCGGCCTGGTTCAGCACGCCGCGCGCGAAGTTCGCGCCGCGCGGGACGCCCGCGGCCTCGGCCAGCTCGTCCAAAACGGCGGGCAGGTCATATTCGTGGCCGGCAACCTGGATGACGTCGCAGGGTGCAGGCAGGGTGGTGCCAGGCTTGCCTGGATAGGCGAAGAACGCCACCGGGCGCAACGCGCCGATGCAGATCGCGACCTCGAACGGGGCAAGCGTCTGGACGGCGGCGTCCACGTCGTACGGGATGGGCCTGACGACCGCCCGCCCCGCCCCTTTCGCGCTGCGTGCCGACGAGGTCGAGAACAGCGCGGCCCCGGTCGTCGCGGCGATGCGGCCGGCGGTCCGGGCGGGCGCTTCCAGCATCGCCCGGCCGGCAAGGATAATCGCCACGCGCCGGCCCCCGCGCAACGCCGTCGCCGCCGCCGTCACCGAGCTGACCCTGGGATGGGTGCGCGAGCCCTCGCTCGTGCGCGCCC